>LSQX01115548.1_pt2 | contig 35212 bp, 49 predicted proteins | sample 654561 | NCBI WGS metagenome assembly LSQX01 (sample SAMN04489861, study PRJNA283612) | anaerobic digester metagenome | isolation source: 4 biogas reactors fed with cattle manure at either 37C or 55C with and... | place: Denmark: Kongens Lyngby | collected 2014 | reverse complement strand
ATTATTGATTCATTTACAGATGATAGTGAAGCTAAATATGGTTTTGAGATTGCTCAACCAGCTGGCATCAGCTATGAAGGTGAAGCAGGAGAAACTGAACTTAATGGACTGTTCAAATCATTTAGAGATATTACGTTGTATAATATAAGTTCGAAAGAATCATTTAAAGCTTTAGAAGATGAAAACATTGTAACAATGAGTGAAAACTTCTCAAGTTCAAAAGTAATTACTCATAACTTAACAGGTATTACTAACTCACTTACAAAAGGTACTTCATATGACTTCGTTAGTGTTAGTGAAGCTGAAGATCCAGCTGATTATTGGAGTCAAAAAGAAATTGAAAATACTTTCAAAGGGGTTAAGATATTTGCCGATAAAGATGTCAATGACAATGATTTATATAATCTCGAAAATGATGAGATTCATCAAATTGCATTATCGATGACTTTCGCAAACTCAATTTCAAATCTCTTAGAAGATAAGACAAAAGCTGGTGGACCGCTTGAGAACAAACTCTTGATTCCAGATGACTTAACTTATCATTCAACTGAAACCAAAACAGGTGAGATTGAACACTTATTTATGGGCTTAAAGAGCACACTTAATGGCAAAAATTTAGATGAAGTGAACTTAGAATTAAGCGAGCTTAAAAAAGTTGATTTAGAAGAAGTATTTAAATCTCAAATTTTAGAAGCTACTGCAGTTGAACTCCACATTAAACCGCTTGTTAAAGAGAGCTTGAATAAATACTTAGTCGATGAATATAAAGATGGTACTGAATTTGACTGGTATATGAATGTAAATGAAAATAATCCAAAAGGTGACACGATTGGCTTAGTCGATTCAGTTAAGGGCCTTGATGCGCAAAGTATTGATATCGAGAACCTGAATTATATGTCATTTAAAGGAGCGCTCAGTAGCGAAGAGAACATTATAAATGTCAATGATGCACTTTTAAAATCTAACATTTTAAAGGCCTCACTTTATAAGATGCTTAATGAATTGCTTGTCAATGAAGGCAATCTTGATGTTAAAGTAGAAAATCCAGATGACTTAAGTTATTGGGGAACAGCTTCAGGTGAAGTGGTTGAAAATAGAGGCGAACTCTTCTATATCTTAAACGCACTTACAATTGGTGATGGCTTCGAAAATCAACATTTCAACCAATTGGATGCTGTTACAATAATAGCCTTCAATCGAGAAGTTCATAAGATTAATGCGTCCGATACTCTCAGACCAATAATTAGAAAGATGTTGGATAAACCACCATTAATTCAGTTAGCACCATTTAGATACACACCAGACCAAAACAAATATAAAGATCCTGAAACGTTTGATCAGGGTGATTGGGAACCTGAAATCGATATCCTAACAGATATTATCTTGATTATGAATGAAAGTGTTAATCCATTATTCGATATAGCGGCGTTGCAAAGCCTTGCGTTAAAGATGGAAACTTCTAAACTTTATGACCCAGGAAAAGTTGAAACTTACATCTTAGGCTTACTTTTCCCCTAACAAACAAATAAGTAGTTAGATAAGAAACCCCACAAAGTTAAGGTGGGGTTTTTTCTTTGATGGAAGTAGTGTTAAACTCGGCTTGAGAAATAAAATTGTTTTAAAAACCTTGGCAAAAAAATAGTTTTAAATCAATTTCAAATCTTTTGAAAAGAGCATTAAAAAATGTAAATTAAATTATTTTATTTTATTTAAAGAATAGAGTATAATGAACTTAACAAATAAATGGAGGAATATTATGCCAGAATTTACCCCGGAGTTAATCGCTCAAACATTAAATATTACATTTTTTACTATATTGGGGCTTTCAATCTTATTTGGCCTACTTAGAGGCTTTTATAAATCGTTATTTTTTACCATCTTTTCAGCAATATTTTTAGTCGCTGGCTTTTTCTTAATACCTTTAGTAAGCGAAAAAATATTGGATGCTAATCTTGGATTTATCAACAACATATTACCTAGCAATATCGATGTAACTGTAACCTCACTGAGGGCTTCACTTCCAGAGATCTTAGCCAATATCTTTCCCAAGCAACAAGCAGCTTTTGCAGCAGGAACTGATACGATGGCTTTAGCTTTTGGAGTGGTGAAGTTTTTATTAAATATTATTTTGCTAGTGGTCTTGTTAGTACTTAACGCAACATTATTTAAAATTGTCCCCAGCATTATTTGGATTTTTGTTAAACCTAAAAAAGACAAAGCAACCGGAGAAAAACCAAAAAAGCTTCGTTTGTTTGGAGCTTTAGTCGGGGCTGTTAAAGGAGTAGTGGCAGTTTTATTTTTCGCAATTCCAATAGCTGGTCTAGCCTCGTTTGCTACTTCCACATCTAGTCTTCAAAATATGATTCAAGACAGCAGTCAAGCGGCAATGGATGATGAAAGTGCAATTTTAGAATCCTTTACAGGCTATCGCAATTCAATTGTGGGCAAAACCTTTAGTTTCACAATTGGTGATACCCCTTTTGATGAGTATTTATTCGATTCATTTGTGAAAATAGATGTTCAATCAAGTGGGACAAAAGAGACAATTAAAATTCGAAAAGACTACAATAATTTAGTCGAAATATTTGTGACCATCGTTGAAGCCAATGAAGGTAGTTTAGAGCTCAATGAAAAAGTCTTGTTCAGATTAACTTCTGAGCAGTTGACCTCAATTCAAAATCGGCTTAAAGGCACATCCTTAATAAATGTTGGCAAAAATGTGGGCGCTGAATTTCTTCACAGTATGATTACTGAAGATAATTTAATTGCTGGTTATGAAGATGAGATAACTCTGCCTCAACTCAAAGCGATTAATTTGCAAGATGACTTATCAATCTTAGTTGAAGCAATTAAAATAATTAATGAATCTGATGCCCAAGAAGAAGTCTTTAATAATGTTTTTGCGCTCAGTGAAGCAGAAGCTGAGGAATTAATCGATGCCTTAAGCGAAATGAGTTTAATTAAAACAGGACTTCCGATCTTGTTTAATCTCTTTTTAAATATGGACTCAACAAAAGAATTAATGCTCGACAACAATATCGATATCGCTAATGTAGTAAGGCCGACACCCGATGATTTAATTCTCGACTTTAAAAATATTGTTGGGATTTATAAATTCGCAAAAGATATTGGCTTAACCGATACAGCAGATTTTGGGCAAATTTTAGATAATGAGTTTTTAGTGACAATCGGAGATGAACAGGTTGAAGATTTGTTTGATGTTGTCTTTGCATTTTCATTTTTATATAAAAATAGTGAACTCTTTAGCAACTTTATTTATGACACTGCCATTGCAGATTTACCAGATGACTTTAAAGATTTCTTAACTCGTGAAAAGGTTAATGAAAACTTTAACGCTGCAGAGTTAAGTAATTTAGTATTATTTGTTAAAGTCTTAGCCGAAAATGAAATGTTTGGTGAAGAAGATATCGACTTTCAAGCTTTACTGACAGATCCCAACATTGAAAAACTGGCAACTCATATTTCTAAATCTAATATTTTAAGCGAAGGGACAGAAACCTTTATCAATAATTTAGCAGCAGGCTTTGATTTAGGCTTTACAATTGAAGTTCCTGATGATGTAACATTTAAAGAAAACCCAGGAAAAGTTGAACTAACTGCCTTTTTCAAATCAATTCGTGATATTTCTAATTTAGAGTTAACAGATAGTGAAAGCTTTGGCAATTTAACTGAACCAGAGTTAACTGCTCTATCAACCAATTTCTCAAATTCAAAAATTATCACTCATAACCTCTCACCATTAATAAATAGCTTTACAGAAGGAACACCTTATGACTTTATTAATAGTCAAGAAGAAAAAGAATTTTGGACCCAAGCAGAGATTTATAATACTTTTAATGGAATTAGAATAATTAGCAATAAAGGTTTAGATGATAGTAATATTTACGATTTATCAGAAGCTGAAATCCATAGTTTAGCCCTTTCAAAAACAATCTCAAACGCGATTGAAAACTTACTTGTAAACAAAACAAGCCCAGGTGAACCATTGGCAGGAAAATTGGTAATTAATGAAGGATTAGTCTATGAATCAACCGCCACAGAAACAGGTGAGGTTGAACACCTCTTTAAAGGCTTAAATCTTCTCTTGGCTGGTTCCAATCTTGATAGTTTTGCTCCTGAAGTGAATGAGCTTTTAAATCTTGACTTGGAAGTTGTTTTTGCTTCAAAAATCTTAGAAGCAACTTTAGTCGAAAACCATATTAAAAACTTATTTGAGTCAGGGAACTTAGAAAAATACCTAGTAAAGAAATATCAAGATGATACCGAATTTGACTGGTATATCGATGAAAACCCCAACAATAAACCAGGCGACACCGTGCCGTTATTAGATGCCTTTAAAGTTTTAAATGAAAATGGCATTGATTATCAAACAATGAATTATAATCAATTTATTGTTGCAGTTGGCGATCCTGAAAAACCGCAACAACTCAATGATGCAATTATTTCTTCTAATATCTTAACTGCCTCTTTAGGTACGATGCTAAATCAACTTTTAAATGTTGAGGCGAATTTCAATCTAGAGATTTACAATGATGCTGACTTAAGTTATTGGGGAACAGCAGAAGAAGATGGCGAATTATTTTACATCTTAGACGGCTTAGTCGTTGCAGAAGGCTTTAAGTCCTATGATTATACCGCGCTTGATGACGATAGTGCAGCTGATTTTAAAGCTGATGCAAAACAGCTAAACCGTTCTGATACTTACCGCCAGTTATTAGCAAGAATCCCTACAGAATCAACACTAACAATTGCTAATAGCCTAAGATCTGATGTTGATCCAAAAGACTTAACTAAAGAAGAATGGGATGATGAGATAGATATCTTAACTGATGTAATTGTAATTTTAAATAATCACCCTAATATCGATTTTGATAATCCGGTTCTAGGTGATATTGCGGCAGTTAATCAAATTAAAAATTTAATTAGCAATTCGCTTCTCTATGATGCGAGCAAAATAGGTTATAATTAATGTTTAGAAAGTGCACGATTTTGTGCACTTTCTTTTTTGACTAACAAAAATTTTTTCAAATGATATAATAAAATAAAGAGGATAAATTAAGCGATGCAGAAATTTATTGATTATTTTTGGAAAAATGTTGGCTTTAAATATAACCCAGATCAACTCCATTTTTTTGATTGGTATCATTTCTCGATGATGGCTTTAATGGTTTTAGTCTTTTTAGGTTTATTGTTAATCGGCAAAAAGATTAAAAATAAAGAAAGACTTTTAATTGTAGTTGCAGTTTTATTGTTTGTTTTAGAGTCGTTAAGAGTTTGCAATTTCTATTTCGCTCACAACTACACTTTGTTTAATTCTTTTACTTTTCATATGTGTTCAATTGGAGTTTATGTTGGGATAATTGCCGGTTTATTTAGAAAAAACTTTATTTTTGAGATTATGTTTGTTCCAGCTTTTATTGGAGGGATTTTGGCGATTGTAATCCCCTTTGGGATTTTACAGTGGTGGAACATCTTTTCTTTTGTTCCAATCCAATCATATTTATCGCATATGCTAATGGTATTTATGATTATCTACGCAATTAAAATTGATGTCTTTAAAGTTAAAATTAAACGCTTTTATCTCCAAATAATTTCAACAACAATTTTTGCGATAATAATCCATTTTATTAATATTTATAAACACCGGGTAAGTCCTTCAGCCTACAGCAATTATTTTTGGACTAGGTATCCTGATCCGATGTTTCCAATTATTAATACATGGGTTTTTCCCTATCATTTTATTTTGCTAATAATTTTATTACTTTTAAGTGGTTTTGGCGCTTATTATCTCGTTGGGAAACTTCACAAAGAAAAGAAGATAAAGAATTAAAAAAGGCAAGATAATGAAAAAATTTTGTGATAGTGTGGGAATATTTCTAGATGTTGGTCGAATAATTGAATAATAAAAAAGTTATGATAAAATAAAGACCAAACATCAACTAGATGAGGAGAATAAAAAATGAGTAAAATAGGTTTATTAGTGTGCGGAAACTCAGGAATCGATTATGAAAAAGTTGACTTCCCTTATGAGATAGTTCGTTCTAAACTTGTAATAGATGGTCAAGAATATGAAGATTTTGTCGATATTAAGGCAGATGAATTTTATAATATTATCGCTAAAAATCCTAATATAAATTTATCGACCGCTCAAGCTTCAACTGGAGAGATTGCCGCCAAACTTGAGCTTTTTAAAGAGCAAGGATATAAAGATGTAATTGCTGTTATTATTTCTTCTGGACTTTCAGGCACCTATCAAAATGTTGTTTTAGCAGGTGAATTAGTACCAGATATTAATTTATATCCAGTAGATTCGCATTCGGTTACTTTTGGTCAACTTGCCCAAGTTTATAAAGCTGCAGAAATGATTAAAGCTGGTTTTCCAGCGCAAGAAATTTTTGAATATTTAGAAGAATATAAAACCCGGATTCAAGTTTATGTTTTGGTAGACACTTTAAAGTTTTTAGTTAAAAATGGCAGATTATCGGTAGCTAGCGGAATGCTCGGTTCACTTCTTAAAATTAAGCCATTATTATATTTTACGCCAACAGGTCATCTAGTTCCTTATGAAAGAATAAGAACATTTTCTAAAGCTAGAAGAAGATTGATTGAACTCGCTAAACAAGAAATAGATGACGGAATCGAAGGCTTTTATTTAGCCTATACGAACAATCAGGAAGTAGTGGAAGGAATTAGAGATGAAATCCTCGCTTATGCACCTGAACTCTCAATTAAGCTTTATCCGCTAACACCTGTGGTGGGAGCTCACGCGGGGCCAGGAACTTGTGGTTTTGGAATCGTTAGAAAGAAAAAGTAATAATCAAAAAGAGCTTCTTTAAAAATCGTCGCAAGACGGTTTTTTTATGGTATAATGAAAAAGGGTTAACTAACAACTATATTTTTGGTGATAAGATGAAATACGTTTTCGGGATTGATGTTGGAGGAACAAATATTAAAATTGGCCTTTTTGATGAAAATAAAATTTTAGTGAGCAAAACTTTACTAAAGACAAACACCACTTTAAAAGGCAAATATGTTGTCTCCGAGTTAAAAACTAAAATTGAACAAATTTTAAGCGTTAATAAAATCACACTTGAAGCTGTTTTAGGTTTGGGCATTGGTGTTCCAGGTCCAGTCAAAGATAATTTTATTATCCGCTGCCCGAATTTAGGTTGGGAAAATAAAGACTTAGCAAAAGAACTTCAAGCAGAATTTAAAAAAGAACTCCTAGTTCTTGTCTCTAACGATGCTTCTGTGGCTGCTTACGGTGAATATAATCATTTAAAAAGCGAGAAAGATATTGTCTTTATGACCCTTGGCACAGGTGTTGGTGGAGCAGTTATTATTGATCAAAAAATAGTAGAAGGAAAGCATGGCTCTGGAGGAGAGATTGGTCATATCCAAGTTCGTTACGACGAGCCTAAACAGTGCTCATGCGGTCTTTATGGCTGTCTAGAGACAACGGCAAGCATTAGAGGAATTAGGTGGATTGCTGAAGAGTTACTCTTAAATTATCAAAAGCCAACAATTTTAACAGCGTCTAAACTGACTCCTAAAACAATTTTTGCCGCAGCTTTAAAAAATGATGAACTAGCATTAGAAATAGTAGAAGAAGTAGCCACTTATATAGCAAAAGCTTGTGCGAAAATAGCTTTAGTCGTAGATCCAGCTCTATTTATTATTGGTGGCGGAATTTCCCAAGCAGGTCAAATTCTGCTCGACGCAATTAAAAGAAACTATTTAAAATATAGTTATTTTGCAACAAGAGAAGTTGAGTTTGCCCTAGCAAAACTTGGCAATGATGCGGGAATGTATGGCGCAAGTGAACTAGTTTTTAAAAATAAGGAAAAAGATGAAAGTAATAAATGAAGGAATAGCCATAGGTTATAGTTATCACTTAACTAAAGGCGCAATTAAATTAAAACAATACTCAGACAATCCAAATAAAGAGCGACAAATCTTTTTAAAAGCCCAAAAAAAATGTCTCGATGAACTCTTTTCTTTAGAAGAAATTACTACAGGTGATATTCAAGATATTATTAGAGTCCATCGACTTTTTATTGCTGATAATAGTGTCAGCGATGAAGTTTTAACTAGAATTAATGACTTAAAAGAAACTGCTGGTTATGCTTATCAAAGTGTTGTTAACAATCATATAAAATTACTTGCCAATAATGGCAATAGCTACTTAAAAGAGCGTCAGTATGATTTAGTAGATATTCGAGAACAGATGCTCAATGTGATGTACGATAATAACTACAAACAAACATTTTTAGCACCAACAATCCTAATTGTTGATTATCTTTATCCCTCTTTAGTTTTAAACCTCCCCCCAAAAGTTAAAGCGATTATCGCGAAAGATGGGGGGCATTTAACTCATGCAGCAATTTTAGCAAAAGAAAAAGGGATTCCTTATGTTGTAATGCCGGAATTAGATCTTGAAAATGATCAACTTTTAATTTTAAATACTGAAAAGGAAAGTTTAATTATTAATCCTTGCGCAGAAAAACTCAGTTTATATGAAAAGACTTTACCAGTAAAATCTCTAAAACAGTTTGCCAATTATCAACCTCCAGAGTTTAATTTATATTTAAATTTATCAAGTTTAATTAATCTGAATTCAAAATTAATTCCTTATATAGCTGGGGTTGGCTTATTTAGGACTGAACATTTAGTTTTAAATAATAATGAGTTTCCCTTTAAAGAAAAGCAAATCGAAATTTATCAAAAACTTTTAGCAACTTTTTATCCCAAACCAGTTAAAATTAGACTTTTTGACTTTCACGGTGATAAAAGACCTTATTTCTTAAAAGAAAACAGTGCTGAATATTTTTCTTTAAATGGCCCCTTAAAGCAGATTTACCACAACCAACTTCAAGCTTTATTGATTGCTAATGAAGTTTATGGAAACTTAGAGATTATTATTCCAATGATCAATGATCGCCAGGAATATGATAGAGTTTTAAATTATTTAAAGACTTATAAAAAAGAAAACTATTTAATTCGCGATTTACCTAAATTGGGAATTATGCTTGAAACTAAAAAAGCATATGAGGAATTACAACAATTTCAAGAGGTTGATTTTATCAATGTTGGAACTAATGATTTAGGAGCAGAATTACTTGGAATTGAGCGCGATAGCATAGGTGATTTCTTTGCCAATTATCAACTCTTGTTAGAACCACTACAAAGGATTGCTGATTTTTGCGCCAGAAATAAGATTGAATGTTTAATCTGTGGTGATATCGCATCGCATAAAAAGAGCTTTGTAGAGCTTTTAGAAAAGGGGTTTAAAACCTTTAGTATCGCTTCAGGGTTTTTCATTGAAGCATTAGAAGAAATCGCTAGTTATAATCGCAAAAGCACTAAAACTAAAAAAAACTAAACAAATAGTTGCACTTTTAAACTTTTTATTATATAATAACTATCGCTTGTGCGTATAGCATAAGAAAGGCTTTGAAATGGAAGGTTGTCGGCACACTGATAGCCGTTGTCTATGCCGGGTTATTTCCATGGAGCAAGTCTATACATTAGATTGTAGGCGAAAGGAGAAGAAGAAAAATGGCAAAAGAAGTAATTAAAATTCGTTTAAAGGCTTATGATCATCGCTTAATTGATCAGTCAGCTAAAAGAATCGTTGATAGTGTTGTTAGATCTGGAGCTAAAGCTAAAGGTCCGATTCCGCTACCAACAAAAAAAGAGGTTTTCACTCTTTTAAGAAGTCCGCATGTCAATAAAGACTCGCGTGAACAATTTGAAAGAAGAACCCACAAAAGATTGATTGAGATTGTTGAACCTAACGCTCAAACGATCGAAGCTTTGATGCACATCGACTTGCCTAGCGGTGTGGATATTGTGTTAAAAAAATAAAATAAAGGAGAAAGGTTATGGCAAAAGGAATCTTAGGTAGAAAACTAGGAATGACTCAAATCTTTAATGATGATGGTCATCTAGTCCCGGTAACTGTCGTTGATGTCGCAGGCAATGTTGTTTTACAACAAAAGACTGTTGAAACTGATGGTTATGTCGCAACCCAATTGGGGTTTGAAGACAAACGGGAAACATTAAGTAACAAGCCAGAATTAGGGCACGTTGCTAAAGCTAATTCAGCACCTAAGCGCTTCGTTAGAGAAATTCGCTTTAAGAATACGCTTAATGAGTTAGCAAACTTAGATGTTGGGGCTCCAGTATCTGGGGCAATATTTGAAATTGGTGAAGTAGTTGATGTAACTGGAACTTCGAAAGGTAAAGGTTTCCAAGGCGCAGTCAAACGCCACAATTTCAAAAAAGGTTTTGGTTCACACGGTTCAAGATATCACCGTGGTGTTGGCTCAATGGGAGCGGTTAAATCAAATATTAAAGGGAAAAAATTACCTGGTCAAATGGGTAATGTTAGAAGAACAGTGCAAAACCTACAAATAGTTGGTGTTGACCAAGAAAGAGAATTACTGTTGATAAGAGGATCAATTCCAGGCCCAAGAAGAGGGTTAGTAATTGTGAAATCAGCAGTTAAGAAGACTGAGTAAGGGGGATAATTATGTTACAAGTAGAAGTTTTAAATCAAACAGGGACTAAAGTATCCGATCTTAACTTAGCAGAGAATGTTTTTGGAATAGAACCAAATATTCAAGTTTTATATGATGTCGTTAATGCTCAGCGAGCAGCGATGCGAAGTGGAACAAGTTCAACTAAAACTCGCAGTGAAAAACGTGGTGGGGGCCGCAAACCCTGGCGTCAAAAAGGAACAGGGAGAGCTCGTCATGGCTCAAGAAGAAGTCCAATTTGGCGTGGCGGTGGAGTTACTTTTGGTCCAAAACCGAGAAGTTATCGCGTTAAAATAAATAAAAAAGTTGCTAATTTAGCATTCCGCAGTGCACTTTCCTATCGCTTAGCGAATGAACAATTGATTATTGTTGATAAAGTTGCATTGTCTGAGATTAAGACTAAAGATTTTCAAGCAATTTATGAGGCCTTAAAACTCAATGGAGCAACTTTATTTGTCGATCTTAATTTTGATTCTAATGTAGTTTTATCAGCGAGAAATATCCCCTATGTATCTATTGAGGATGCCGCGCACACGAGCGTGTATGATTTAGCTCAACCTCGTCAAGTTGTAATGACAGTTGATGCGGTTAAGTATTTTGAGGAGGCGCTTTTAAATGATTAAATATTATGAAATTATTCAAGCACCAATTATTACCGAAAAATCAACAAAACTAATTGAATCAGCTAATACATATACTTTTAAAGTTGACAGAAAAGCAAATAAGATTGAAATTAAAAAAGCAATCGAAAAAATATTTGATGTTACAGTTGTCCGAGTAAATACGATTAATGTTAAACCAAAGTTTAAAAGAATGGGAAGACATGAAGGTTACAAGTCAGCTTATAAAAAAGCGATGGTTACGATTTTAGAAGGACAAAAAATAGATGCCTTCAACGTCTAGTCATCAAGATAATTAAAGGAGAGAAATTATGGCTATTAAAAATTATAAACCGACGACTAATGCTCGTCGACATATGAGTGGTTCGACATTTGAAGAAATCACTACAAGCACTCCTGAAAAGTCACTACTAAAGCCATTACACAAAAAAGGTGGGCGTAACCATCACGGTAAAATAACTGTCCGACATCAAGGTGGTGGCGCTAAAAGAAAATATCGAATTATTGATTTTAAGCGTAACAAAGATAATATTGTTGGTAAAATCGCGACTATTGAGTATGATCCAAACAGAAGCGCAAACATCGCTTTGGTTCATTATCTCGATGGTGAAAAACGTTATATTTTAGCGAGTAAAGGTCTTAAAGTTGGCGATCAAATAATTTCAGGAGATCGAGTTGATATTAAAGTTGGAAATGCAATGCCAATTATGAATATTCCAGTTGGAACTATTGTTCATAATGTTGAATTATCACCAGGCAAAGGTGGTCAAATTGCTAGAAGCGCTGGTACGAGTGTTCAAATTATTGGCCGCGAAGGAAAATACGTTTTAGTAACTCTTTCCTCTGGTGAGGTTAGAAAAATCTTAGGTACTTGCCGAGCGACAATTGGGGAAGTGGGTAATGAAACTCACGAACTTATTACAATCGGTAAAGCTGGTAGAAAACGCCATATGGGAGTTAGACCGACAGTTCGAGGTTCAGCGATGAACCCAGTTGATCACCCACACGGCGGGGGCGAAGGTAAAGCACCTATTGGTAGACCTTCACCGATGACACCTTGGGGCAAACCTGGCAGAGGAATTAAAACTAGAAAGAAAAATAAACCTTCCGATGCACTTATTGTGAGAAGAAGGAGAAAGAAAAAGTAGGAGGATACTATGGCACGTTCAGTTAAAAAAGGACCTTTTGTTGATGACCATTTAATGAAAAAGGTTTTACAACAAAAGAAAACAAAAGAAAATAAAGTAATCCAGACATGGTCAAGAAGATCAACGATCTTTCCTGAGTTTATTGGCCACACAATTGCTGTTCATAACGGTCGTGAACATGTTCCTGTCTACATAACAGAAGATATGGTTGGTCACAAACTCGGCGAGTTTGCACCGACAAGAACATTTAGAGGACACGCAGGAGACAGAAAACTTGCTCGCAGGGCTTCTGTTAAGAAAGGGAAATAATTATGGAAGCACGAGCAGTCGCAAAAACAGTTAGAGTTGCGCCAAGAAAAGCACGACTTGTCGTTGACTTAATTCGCGGACTAGATGTTAAAGAAGCGCAAGCGGTATTGCTTTATACCCCTAAGGCAGCTTCCCCAATTATTTTAAAATTATTAAATAGTGCAATTTCTAATGCTGAGAACAATCATGAAATGGATGTTTCACAATTATATGTTAAAGAAATTTATGTCAATGAAGGAGTTCGGTTAAAAAGAATGTTACCTCGCGCTAAAGGACAAGCCGATATTATTCAAAAGAGAACTAGCCACATTACAATTGTTGTAGCAGAAAAAGCTACAGGTGAAGAGGAGGATTTAGATGGGTCAGAAAGTTAGTCCTAAAGGGCTTAGAATAGGAATTAACCGAGGATGGGATTCTAATTGGTATGCCGATCCTAAAGATGTTCCTGCCTTAATTAAAGAAGACTATAAAATCCGCCAATTTTTGTATAAAACTTATGAAAATGCTGAGGTTTCTTTAGTTGAAATCGAACGTTTAAAAAGTAAATCAAAAGATCGCGTTAAAATAACGCTTCACACTGCAAGACCGGGAATGGTTATCGGTCGCGATGCAGAAATTAAAAATAAAACAGTTAGCTCACTTGAGTACATGACAAAAAAGGATATTATTTTAAATGTAGTAGAAGTAAGACGGGCCGAAGTTGATGCTCAGCTTGTTGCCAATTCAATCGCGCGTCAGCTTGAGCGAAGAGCGAGCTTTAGAAGAGTTCAAAAGATCGCGATTCAAAGAGCTTTAAGAGGTGGCGCAAAAGGTGTTAAAACACTGGTTTCAGGTCGCTTAGGTGGTGCTGAAATAGCGAGAAGTGAAGGTTATTCAGAAGGAAGAGTTTCGCTTCATACCTTAAGAGCGGATATTGATTATGCAACTGCGGAAGCCCAAACTACTTACGGAAAACTAGGTGTGAAAGTTTGGATTTATAAAGGCGAAATCTTAGATAACAAATTAAGGAGAAAAGAACAGCCTCGAAGACGTCCTGCTAGAAGACCTAGAAGAGGAGGTAGACGCAATGTTGATGCCGAAAAGAACTAAATATCGCAGACCACATCGCGTTAGTTATGAAGGAAAAGCAAAAGGGAATTTAACTCTGCAAAATGGTCAATGGGGATTAATGGCCCTAGAAGGTGCTTGGATTACTAACCGCCAAATTGAAGCTTGCAGAATTGCAATTACGCGCCACATGCGCCGGACAGGTAAAGTGTGGATTAATATCTTCCCTCATTTCGCGAAGACAAAAAAACCACTCGAAGTCCGAATGGGTAGCGGTAAAGGTGCTCCGGATAGCTGGGTTGCAGTTGTCAAACAAGGCAAGATAATGTTTGAAGTTGGTGGCGTTAGTGAAGCTATCGCCAAAGAAGCACTTCGTCTTGCATCACACAAATTGCCGATTAAAACAAAAATCGTCAGCAAGGAGCGTGAACAATAATGAAAGCAAATGAAATTAGAAAACTTTCAACAGCTGATTTAGAGACTAGAGTTGAAGAATTAAAAGAAGAATTATTTAATTTAAGATTTCAACTCGCAGTAGGTCAGCTTGAAAACACTGCCAGAATTAAACATGTAAGAAAGCTGATTGCTCAGATGAAAACGATTATCACTGAGCGGGCTCAATAAGGAGGATACTATGGAAAGAAATAAAAGAAGACAACTAACCGGTACCGTGGTATCTGCGAAGTCTGATAAAACAATCGGTGTGTTAGTAGAGAGATACAGAAGACATCGGCTATATGGAAAACAAGTCAGAGTTTCCAAAAAATATCAAGTGCATGATGAGAATAATCTAGCAAACGAAGGCGACATTGTCAGAATTAGAGAATGTCGACCAATCTCGAAGAAAAAAAGATTCGTGCTTGTTAAAGTTATCTCGGAAGCAGTTGAGATCTAGGAGGCTTTATTATGATTCAACAAGAAAGTAGAGTAAAAATTGCTGATAATAGTGGAGCGAGAGAAGTTTTAGTTATTAAAGTGTTAGGCGGAACCGGTAGAAGATATGCTAATATCGGTGATATCGTCACAGTAACAGTTAAAAAAGCTTCCCCAAACTCAGCAGTTAAAAAAGGTGAAATAGTTAAAGCTGTAATCGTGAGAACTAAAACAGGACTTCGAAGAAGAGATGGTTCTTATATTAAGTTTGATGATAATGCAGCAGTTATTTTAAGAGAAGATCTAAACCCCCGCGGGACAAGAATCTTTGGTCCTGTGGCAAGAGAGTTAAGAGAAAAGAACTTTATGCGAATTGTTTCTCTTGCTCCAGAGGTTTTATAGGAGGGCTTTTTTATGCGGATAAAAGTTGGAGATATGGTTGTGGTGATGGTCGGAAAAGACAAATATACAATCGATAAAAAAGGTAATAAAACAAGAACTGTTGGCCAAGTAATTAAAGCTTTTCCCAAAGAAAACAAAATTATTGTAAAAGGTGTTAACATCGTTAAAAAACATGAAAGAGCGACTTCTGGTGAAGGCTCTGGAGGGATTTTTGAAGTCGAAGCCCCAATTGATGTTTCAAATGTGATGATGTTAGATCCGAAAGAAAATGTTCCAACAAGAATTGGTTATAAAATTGTTGATGGAAAGAAAGTTCGCTACGCCAAAGTTTCTGGCGAAATCTTAGATTAATAGAGGGATATTATGAGTAGATTAAAACAGTATTATGAACAAACCACAATGCCAGAATTAATGAAACAATTTAACTACAAATCTATTATGCAAGTTCCTAAGATTGAGAAGATTGTTGTTAATATGGGTGTTGGTGATGCAGTCGCTAATCCCAAGGCAATCGATGATGCAGTTGAAGAGTTGATGTTGTTATCCGGTCAAAGACCGATTACAATCAAAGCCAAAAGATCAGTTGCTAACTTTAAACTTAGAGCTGGAATGCCAATCGGTTGTAAGGTGACACTTCGTGGCGAAAGAATGTATTATTTTTTAGATAAATTGGTTTCAATTGGTCTGCCAAGAGTAAGAGACTTCCGTGGCGTATCAAGAGAATCATTTGATGGACGTGGTAATTACACGTTAGGTGTAAGAGAACAAATTATCTTCCCTGAAGTCAGCATTGACAAAGTAAAAAGGGTAAGAGGTATGGATATCGTTATTGTAACAACGGCTCAAACTGATGATGAAGGCAGAGCACTTCTGCAGTCACTTGGCATGCCGTTTAGAAGGTAGGAGACAATTATGGCAAAAAAATCACAAGTTGTAAGATTAAGAAGAAAAGCGAAATTTTCAACTAGAGAGTATACTCGCTGTAGTGTTTGCGGCAGAGCACGCTCTGTTTATCGAAAGTTTGGCCTTTGTCGTATTTGTTTTCGCGAAATGGCCTATAAAGGCGAATTGCCTGGCGTTAAAAAAGCCAGCTGGTAAGGAGGATATTAGGGATGGTTATGACTGATCCAATTGCTGATATGCTTACGCGTATTAGAAATGCTAATCAAATGCATAAAAAGACATTAGAAATTCCAGCATCAAAATTAAAAGCTGAAGTTTTAAATGTTTTAAAACAAGAAGGGTTTATTACTGATTATGAAACCCGGCTCAATGAAAAAAATCATCAGACTTTAATTGTTACCCTTAAATATAATGGTAACGAACGAGTGATTAAGGGCTTAAAAAGGATATCGAAACCAGGATTGCGTGTTTATGCAAAAGTAGAGCAATTACCACGGGTTTTAAACGGCTTAGGTATCGCTGTTATTTCAACTTCAAAAGGCATTATGACTGACCGTGATGCCAGAATACAGCAAGTAGGTGGCGAAGTACTCGCCTATGTTTGGTGAGGAGAGTTAAGATGTCACGGATAGGTTATAAAGTAATTCAAATTCCAGCTGGAGTCGAAGTTACTGCGACAGACAATTATGTTGTAGTAAAGGGTCCACATGGAACACTTGAAAAACAATTTTCAGATTTAATAACTATTAATCAAGAAGAACAACAAATAGCTCTTAAACGTGCTAACGAAAGCGAATTTGCCAAAAAGATTCATGGAACAACTAGAGCTTTATTGGCAAATATGATTACAGGTGTTACTGAGAAGTTTTCGCGCCGTTTAGAGATTACAGGTGTTGGTTACCGAGCATTACTAGAAGGAAAAAAACTTGTTTTAGCCCTCGGTTATTCCCATCCTGTTGAATTTGAAATTCCAGATAATATTACTGTCACCCTACCAAAAAATACTTCGATTATTATTGAGGGAATTGACAAACAGGTAGTTGGTGAGTTTGCGGCTAAAATCAGAGCGACAAGAAAACCAGAACCATATAAAGGCAAAGGAATTCGCTATTCTGATGAAGTTATTAGACGCAAAGAAGGAAAAGTAGTTAGCTAGGGGGTAGATGAAATGATAAAAAAAGAATCAAAAAATACTTTACGAAAGCGTCGGCATCTTCGAATTAGAAAAAAGATAGTTGGTACAAGCCAAAGACCGCGCTTAAGTGTATACCGCTCTAACAAACAGTTTTTTGTTCAACTTATTGATGATCAAAACCATCATACATTACTCTCAGCACGAAGTAGCGAGATAGAACCTGGAGCCAATCTTAAAACAGCCGCAGCAGTTGGCAAACTAATTGCTGAAAGAGCCTTAGAAAAAGGAATTGAAAATGTTGTTTTTGATCGCTCAGGTTATATTTATCATGGTAGAATAAAAGCTTTAGCGGAAGCAGCAAGAGCCGCAGGGTTAAAATTTTAGGAGGATTTCATGCGTAGACATAGACAAGAAAAAGAACAAGATATATTTGAAGATCGCGTGGTCTCAATTAACCGTGTTAGTAAAGTTGTTAAAGGCGGAAGAAGAATTCGCTTTTCAGCGCTAGTCGTAGTTGGTGATAAAAACGGCAATGTTGGTTTTGGTTTAGGTAAAGCTCAAGAAGTACCTGATGCAATTCGAAAAGCAATTCAAATTGCCCGAAAAAATGTTGTTAAAATCAATATTGTCAATGGAACAATTCCTCATGAAGTAACAGGTAGATACGGAGCTGGCAAAGTCTTTTTAAGACCTGCAAGTGAAGGTACTGGAGTTATTGCTGGAGGAGCAGTAAGAACTGTTTGTGAACTAGCAGGTATTGAAGATATTTTATCAAAATCGCTTGGTTCAAAATCACCAATCAACACCGTTAGAGCAACCTTTGTCGGTTTAGAATCTTTAAGAACAAAAGAAGAAGTTGCTGCTTTACGCAACGTTTCTGTTGAAAAGATGGTGTAAAGAATGAAACTAGAAATAAAATTAGTAAGAAGCTTAATCGGACGCAAACCAAATCAAGTAAAAACTGCTAAAGCATTAGGCTTAACAAAAATTAATAGTGTTGTTGTTAAAGAAAAGAACGAAGCGATATTAGGAATGATTAAGACGATTTCTCACTTAATCGAAGTAACAGAAATTGCGGAGGAGGTTTAAAAATGTTAAAAGATTTAAAGCCTAATGAAGGCGCAAGAAAACCTCGAAGACGTGTCGGTCGCGGAACTGGTTCTGGGATGGGAAAAACCTCAGGCAGAGGCCATAAAGGTCAACTTGCTCGTGCAGGAAGAAAACCAAGCCCAGTATTTGAAGGTGGTCAAATTCCTTTGTTCCAAAGACTACCCAAGCGCGGGTTTACAAATATTAATAAAAAAGAATTCGCAATCGTAAATTTAGGAGATTTAAACACATTTAATGATGGCGATGTCATCACTCCAGATGTGTTACTTGAAAAAAGAATTATTCGCAAGCTTAAATCAGGTGTTAAAGTATTAGCTAATGGCACTTTAGAAAAGAAAATAACAATTAAAGCTCATAGTTTTTCTCAACAAGCTCTTGACCAAATAAATCAAGTAGGCGCGATAGCTGAGGTGATCTAAGTGAATAAATTAAAGGCGGTATTTACAAATACAGATGTACTAAAAAGGATTGGAATAACAATATTTATTCTTTTAATGTTTAGAATCCTAACTTGGGTTCCAATTCCCCTTCTTGATACCTCAGGAATACAAGCTTTTATTAGAGGCAATGAATTTCTTGCTATTTTGAATAACTTTTCTGGTAATGCTTTAGGAAGATTTTCAATTATGGCGATGGGAATCAGTCCCTACATTACAGCGAGCATTGTTGTTCAACTCTTACAAATGGATTTTATTCCAGCCTTAAAAGAGTGGAGTGAACAAGGAGCAGCTGGTGAAAGAAAGTTAAACCGTTTAACAAGAATTTTGGGTTTAGTTTTATCTTTTATCCAAGCCTTAGTTTTACTATTAGGACTAGCTGTTGGTGGTGGCGAATTTTTGCCTGATATTTTAGAACCAAGACCGATTTATTATGTCTATATGGCTTTAATAGTTACAGCAGGTACAGGTCTTGCGATGTGGATTGCTGATTTAATTACCCGCTATGGAATTGGTAACGGTGCTAGTATGTTAATCGTCGCCGGTATTATTACTTCACTCCCCGCAATGATTGTTAAACTTTGGGATAAGTATATAATTATTGGTGGCGGCGGCTTAGATATCTTTTTATTTATTTTAATTATTTTATTATATGTGTTAATCCTCGTTGGAGTTACTTATCTTGAACTAGCAAGAAGAAAAGTCCCAATTCAGTATGCAAACGTTAGACCAGGTCACGGAAGAAGTGATTCTAACTTACCGATTAAACTTAATACATCAGGGGTTATCCCAGTCATTTTCGCTTCAACAATTTTATCAATTCCACTTTCAATCGTCGGAATGTTTAGCGGATCTTCGACTAGCGGAGCAGGTTATTGGCTCAACCAAATCTTTAATTATCGTGAGCCGCTTGGCTTTGTCCTCTACATGTTGTTAATTTTAGTGTTTTCCTTCTTCTATTCATTTTTAATGTTAAACCCAGAAAAAGTTGCCGATAATCTTTCCCAAAGCAATGCTTATATTCCAGGCGTTAGACCTGGGGAAGATACAAGTAATTTTATTTCCAAACTATTATTTAAAATTACTTTGCTCGGAACAGTTTATTTAATGATTTTAGCAGCGATGCCAATTTTAACATCAGTAATTTTTAACTTTAATGCAGAAGAGGCCCAAGTAATTACTCTTGGAGGAACTTCATTACTGATTGTTGTAGGTGTAGCTTTAGAAACAGTTAATCAAATAATTACTCAATCGACAGAACAAGAATATAAAGGCTTGTTTTAAGGAAAATAACAATGAGACTGATTATAACTGGACCACCAGCAGCAGGCAAAGGCTCTATAGCTCCTTTTCTTGCGAAGGAATATGGAATTTTACCGATTTCAACTGGTCAGATGTTCAGAGAAGAAATCAAAAAACAAACACCTTTAGGCTTAAAATTAAAAGTTATTCTCGATCGAGGAGAACTTGTAAGTGATAATTTGACTAATCAAATGGTTGAAGCTCGACTTAAAAAAGAAGATGTCAAAAATGGCTTTTTACTAGATGGTTATCCGAGAAGCATTAATCAAGCTGAGTTTTTAGATAAATTTTTAGCTGAAAGAAATGAAAAACTTGATTATGTTATCTCGCTTTATCTTGAAGAAGAAATTATTATTAAGCGAATAGTGGGGAGAAGAATCTGCCCAAAATGTGGTAAATTGTACAATATTTATTTTACAAAACCAAAGTTTGATGAAGTTTGTGATCTCGATGGTACAGCTTTAATTAAAAGAAGTGATGATACTGAACAAATCGCAAGACAGCGAATTAAAATCTATGAAAAACAAACAGCACCACTTATTGAATACTACAAACAAAAAGGTATTTTAATCTCTAGTTATAGCGGTCACAAAAAGGTAGAAGATACATTTGATCTAATAAAAAAACAGGTGATAGCCGATGATCACAATAAAATCTAAACGTGAAATTGATATCATGCGCGAAGCGGGGAAACTTGTGGCGCTTGCGCATGAATATCTAAAAAAACAGATTAAACCCGGCATCAGTACAAAAAGACTAGATCAAATGGCAGAAAAGTTTATTTTAAAACACGGAGCAACTCCTTCATTTAAAGGATACAATGATTATCCAGCAGCGATTTGCACAAGTGTTAATGAAGTAGTTGTTCACGGAATCCCAAGTAAAGATGTTATTTTAAAAGAGGGCGACATTATCGCAATCGATATCGGCGTTTATTATAAAGGTTATCATGGCGATGGTGCCTGGACCTATCCTGTTGGGAAAATTAGTGATGCAGATAAAAAGCTTTTACAAATAACAAAAGAAAGTTTATACGAAGGGATTAAACAAGCAGTTAATGGAAATCGAGTCTCAGATATCTCGGCTGCGATTGAGAATTTTATTAAACAGTATGGTTACGGAATTGTTGAAGAGTTTACAGGCCACGGAATTGGTCAAAACCTTCACGAACAACCGTTTGTCCCCAATTTTGGGAAGCCTGGTAGAGGAGCAATCTTAAAGCCAGGAATGACAATTTGTATTGAACCGATGATCAACCGCGGCAACAAACAAATTGAAATCTTAGCTGACAACTGGACCACAGTTACAAAAGATAAATCAAATAGCGCTCACTTTGAGCATATGATTGCGATAAAAGAAGATGGCTATGAGATTTTAACAGAACTTTAAAAGGAGAATATATGGCAAAAAAAGATTTAATTGAAGTACAAGGAAAAGTAATAGAAGTGTTACCCAATACCAAGTTTAAAGTTCAACTTGAAAGTGGGCATGTTGTTATTGCGCATGTATCTGGCAAAATCCGTATGTACAACATACGCATTTTACCTGGTGATAGCGTTACACTTGAGTTATCACCATATGATCTAACAAAAGGAAGAATTACATACCGTAGGAGGTAGATATTTATGAAAGTAAGAGCATCAGTAAAAAAAATATGCGATAAATGTAAAATAATTAAACGCAAAGGTAGAGTCATGGTTATTTGTGAAAATCCAAGACATAAACAACGACAAGGATAATAGGAGAGTAAAAATATGGCAAGAATTGCAGGGATAGATGTTCCACGCAATAAGCGTGTAGTAGTATCTTTAACATATATTTATGGAATCGGTGAATCCACTTCCAAAAAGATTTTAAGTGAGGCTGGAGTTTCTGAAGATATCCGGGTTAAAGATTTAACAGAAGATGAACTAAATAAAATTAGACAAGAGGTTACAAACTATCAAGTTGAAGGAGACCTCAGAAGAGATGTTCAATTAAACATTAGGCGTTTAATGGATATCGGTTCTTATCGCGGAATTAGACATCGTCGCGGAATGCCAGTTCGGGGACAAAACACTAGAAATAATGCCCGGACGAAAAAAGGCAGAGCCCGAACAGTCGCGAAAAAGAAGAAGTAGGAGGACTAAAAAATGGCAAGGAAAAGACAAACAAGACGGCGAGTGAGAAAAAACATTCCACATGGAATGGCCCATATTCATACAACGTTTAATAATACTATTGTAACAATAACCGATCCCTCAGGTAATGTAATTACTTGGAGTAGTGCCGGAGCATTAGGCTTTAAAGGCAGTCGTAAATCGACACCTTTTGCGGCTCAAATGAGCGCTGAAGCAGCAGCTAAAGCTGCGATGGATAATGGTGTTGTTAAAGTAGATGTTTCAGTAAAAGGTCCAGGCCCAGGCAGAGAAGCAGCTATCCGCTCACTACAAGCAGCAGGATTAGAAATTGCATCGATCCGTGATGCAACACCAATTCCTCATAATGGCTGTCGCCCTCCGAAACGACCTCGTGGTTAACAACAAATTGATGGGAGGTAATCTTTTTGCACGAACTTAAATTCACGAAACCAAATGTTACTGTTGAACCAGTAAAAAATCAGCCTAATAAAGCTATTTTTACGATTACTCCGCTTAAAAGAGGTTACGGTATTACAATCGGTAATGCTTTGCGGAGAGTTTTATTGTCATCTTTACCAGGAACCGCAATTGTTAATGTTTATATCGATGGTGTTGAGCACGAGTTTCAAACAATTGAAGGTGTTGTTGAAGATGTGATGAGTATTGTTTTAAACTTAAAAAAAGTTATTTTGACAACAGATATTTTTGAAAAAGATTTTGAAAAAGAAGTAGAAATTCATCAAGTTGGAGCTGGCGTTGTTACCGCGGCTGACATTCAAACTGATACGGAAATTCAAATTGTTAATCCTGATCAAGTTATCGCTAACGTTATTGAAGGCGGAAAACTTTCAATGCGGATGACTGTTAGAAGAGGGATTGGCTATGTCAGCTCAGAAAAAAACAAAATTTATTCTAATGTCATTGGAACAATTCCGATTGACGCGCTTTTTACACCAGTTACTAGAGTATCTTATAATGTTGAAAAAACACGTGTTGATAAAGATGTGGACTATGATAAATTGCAAATGGAAGTTGAAACAAATGGCGCGATTGAGCCTTTTGAGGCAATTTCATTAGCTTCAAAAATTATGATTGATTATTTAAATGTAATTGTTGATTTAGATGAAGAAACTCACAATCTTGATTTTATGGTTGATAGACCTAGTGAAAAAGAGGATCACATCTTAGAAAAACCAATTGAAGAACTTGATTTAAGTGTGCGCTCTTTCAACTGTTTGAAGCGAGCTGGAATTAATACTCTAGCTGAGTTGACTCAAAAGACAGAAGAAGAGATGATGCGAGTTAGAAATCTAGGTCGTAAGTCACTTAAGGAAGTCAAAGACAAATTAGAAGAACTCAATTTATCATTGGCTCCAAATTATGTCGCTAAAAAGGCTGAAGAATAAGGTTAGAAATAAGGAGAATATTTATGGCATTTTCAAGATTAAGACGAACAACTGCGCAAAAAAAAGCACTTTTAAGAGATCTTGTGACAGAATTAATTATTCATGAACATATTCAAACTACAGAAGCGAAAGCTAAAGAGTTAAAAAAAGTTGCCGATAAAATGGTCACATTGGGCAAAAAAGGAACACTTGCTGCCCGTCGTCAAGCGGCTAAAACTGTTAGACCAAGAAAAGTCAGCGAAACTCAAACAGTTTTGCAAAAATTGTTTGATGAGATTGCACCACGCTTTGTTGACCGCCCGGGCGGATATACAAGAGTTTATAAAATTATGCCGCGAAAAGGTGATAATGCACCGATGGCAATTATTGAATTTGTAGAATAATAAATAGTAGAAAGTTTCGGCTTTCTACTTTTTTTTACTTTTTAGTGAAAATTGAGTTATAATAGGAAATAGTAAATATTAAACGGAGGCAGAAGATGAAATTTCTAGATTTTCCTTATCAACGACCAGACTTTGAACAAGCCACTACTGAGTTAAAAACCTTAGTAAAACAGTTTGAAGAAGCTAAAAATGGCCAAGAACAGATTGAAATTATTGAAAAATATTTTGAAATTTCCGATGAATTTAGTTCTAACGTTACAATCGCTTCAATTCGTAACGCAATAAACACAAAAGATCAGTTTTATGAAACAGAAATGAAATTTTATGATGAAAACAATCCAATATTAAGTAGTTTTATTCATAAATTTCAAAAAGTGATAGTTGAAAGTCCTTTTAAAGCGGATTTAATCGCTAAATTTGGTAAGCATTATTTTAATTTAATTGAAGTAAGCTTAAAAACATTTGATGAAAAAATTATTCCTTTATTGATAGAAGAAAATAAGCTCGCAAGAGAATATGATAATTTAATTGCAGCAGCTCAAATTGAATTTGAAGGTAAAATTTATAATTTAAGTCAAATGGGTCCTTTTTTAGAAAGTATTGACCGAAAAACTCGCCATCAAGCTCAACTTAAAATGAGCGAATATTTTCAAGCAAACGAAGAGAAACTTGATCAAATTTATGATTCATTAGTTAAAACGCGGCATCAAATGGCTCAGACCTTAGGTTTTAAAAACTATATTGAACTGGGTTACTACCGGATGGGTAGAACTGAGTATGATGCAAACGATGTGGCAAATTACCGAGAACAAATTAAAAAAGAAGTTGTTCCAGCAGTGACGAAATTTAATCAACGAAAAGCGAAAAGATTAAAAATTGAAAAACTAAAAAGTTATGATCGAATTTCTTTTTTATCAGGTAATCCTAAGCCAAAAGGAACCAAAGCTGATTTAGTTAATGCTGCAAAACTGATGTATAGTGAAATGAGCGCTGAAACAAAAGAATTTTTCGAATATATGCTCAAGCATGAACTGTTTGATTTAGAAAGTAAAGCTGGTAAAAGGGGTGGTGGGTTTTGTACCTACATTCCTAAATATGAAGCGCCTTTTATTTTCGCTAACTTCAATGGAACTTTAGGCGACGTCGATGTCTTGACTCATGAAGCAGGACACGCTTTTCAAGTTTATTCTTCGAGAAACAATTATCCATCACAGCGATGGCCAGGAATGGATGCAGCAGAAATTCATTCCATGAGTATGGAATTTTTTGCTTGGCCTTGGATGGAAGCTTTCTTTAAAGAAGATAGCAGGAAATATTATTTTACTCATTTAGTCGGAGCAATCTCATTTCTCCCTTATGGGGCAACTGTAGATGAGTTTCAACATCGTGTTTATGAAAACCCAGAACTGACCCCAGAAGCGAGAAAAGAAATTTGGCGTTCGCTTGAGAAAATCTATTCACCTGAAATAGATTATGATGATGACGATTTTTTAAAGAAAGGAACTTATTGGTATCGTCAAAGCCATATTTTTGGCGCCCCATTTTATTATATTGATTATACATTAGCTCAAGTTTGTGCTTTTCAATATTGGGTAAAAGACCGCTTGGATCACGAGAAAGCTTGGAAATCTTATTATCATCTTTCAACATTAGGCGGTACTCAAGGTTTCGTTGGTCTTTTAAAAGAAGCTGGTCTTGATAGTCCTTTTGAACCAGGCACAATAAAAAAAGTACTTAAGCCACTTTTAGAGTACTTGGACACAATTGATGATTTGAATTTATAAACGCAGAAAATTCTGCGTTTTTTATAGGTTTAAAAGTTTTTTCAATTCGTTTTTGGTTTTTAATCCAGTAAAGTGATTAACAATTTTCCCTTTTTCAAAAATGACAACAGTCGGCACAGACATTATTTTAAATTGATTGGCAAGTTCTGCTTGTTGTTCAATATTTACTTTACCGACAACTGCTAAACCATTTGTTTCAGCAGCTAGTGAGTCAATGATTGGACTAAACATTTGACAGGGAATACACCAAGAAGCATAGAAATCGATTAAGACTGGTTTGTCACTTTCTAAGACCAGTTTTTTAAAATTTTCTTTTGTAATAGTTAGAGCCATTATAAAATCCTCCAAAATTAATAACCACTAAAAAAGATTATAAGCATTTATCTTTATTTTATCCATTAAAATGCTTAAAAATTCGCGATTTTATGGTATAATTAATTGAGGTATTGTAGGTGAAAAATGTGACCAAAATTAAAATTAAAAATTTGCATTTTTCTTATGACCAGAAAAATGAAGCGATCAAAGATGTAAGTCTTACAATAAACAAAGGGAGTTGGGTTGCGGTTGTTGGACCTAATGGCTCTGGAAAAAGTACTCTAGCTAAGCTTTTGGTTGGATTATTAAAGGCAGATAGCGGCACTATCCATGTTGATGAGATATTTTTAAATGATGAAAATTTAACTAAAATTAGAAAAAAAATTGGAATCGTTTTTCAAAATCCTGATAACCAATTTGTTGGAGTTACTGTTAAACATGATATCGCTTTTGGCTTAGAAAATCAGTTAGTTCCTCAACCTGAAATTGTTGAATTAGTTGATAAATATGCTGAAGTCGTAGGGATGAAAGAAAACCTCGATAAAGAACCTTATCAACTTTCAGGAGGTCAGAAGCAACGAGTCGCGATTGCAGGAGCTTTGGCGATGAATCAAGAGATTATGATTTTTGATGAAGCAACATCGATGTTAGATCCTGAAGGAACCAGAGAAATCACTAATTTTATTGTTAAATTAAATGAAGAATATCATAAGACCTTAATTACAATCACTCATGATTTAGAACTGGCTAGAAGAGCTGATCGAGTTATCGTAATGAATGAAGGTGGGATTGTAATGGAGGGGACTCCAGATGAAATATTTGCTCATTCGGAAATGCTTAAAAATATTGATTTGGACATTCCTTTTGGGCTAAAAATATATGAGAAAATCCTTCAAGATGAAACTTTAAAAAATGATAAAGAGTTGGTAGAGGCGCTATGGGCATACAGTTTAAAGAAGTAAGTTTTGCCTATAAGGGCGTAAAAGATGAGCGTTATGACGCTATTATTGATATTAACTTAAAAATTGAACAAGGTGAATTTGTGGCAATCGTTGGTAAAACTGGTAGTGGCAAAACTACTTTAGCCCAACATATGAACGCTCTTTTACAGCCGACAAAAGGAACTGTAAATGTTTTTGATTATGTCCTTCCTGGTCATAAAAGACAAAAAATAGGTCCGATTAGAAAGCGTGTTGGTTTGGTTTTCCAATTTCCAGAATATCAACTTTTTGAATATACAGTTTTAAAAGATATTATGTTTGGTCCTAAAAACTTTGGCTTAAAAGAAGAAGAGGCTAAAGAAAAAGCTCTCTTAGCAGCTAAATTGGTCGGTTTACCAGATGAGATTTTAGAGAGCAGCCCTTTTAGAATTAGCGGTGGTCAGATGAGACGAGTAGCAATCGCTGGGATACTTGCGATGGAGCCCGATGTTTTAGTTTTAGATGAACCTACTCGTGGACTTGATCCAAAAGGAGCTCAAGAAGTGATGACAATTTTTAATAATATGCATAAAGAATACAATAAAACTATTGTTTTAGTTAGTCATGATATGGATTTAATTAGCTCTTATGCAGAAAGAGTAATTGTTTTAGATGAAGGCCGAATAATTTTTGATGGGCCGAAAAAAGAACTTTTTACCCACAAAGATTTCCCCAAATTTTCTCTCGCTAAACCTAAAACATATGAACTGATGGAGTACTTAGCTCAAAAAATTAAGATTCCATTTAAGGCAATATTTAATCAAGAAGAAATCCTTGAATATTTAAAGGAGATTCGCAATGAATAATATTGTAATAGGTCAGTATATTCCAGGGAATAGTTGGATTTATAAAATTGATCCAAGAATAAAAATTAGTGCTCTTATTATTTTAATGGTTGCGACATTTTTACTGAATTCATTTTTGCTGATGAGCATTATGTTCATCCTAATGTTAATAATGTTTTTAACAACAAGAGTGCCTTTTATAAAGATGATTAAAGGCTTAAAACCACTGGTGTTTTTACTCACCTTTACATTTTTTATTCAAATTCTTGGAGCGACACCAACCGAAGGTTCGAAACTACTTTTTGAAAGTCAAATGTATTTAAGCTTAACTAGTATCGGAGCGATTATTTTAGTAATTGTTCTCTACTTTTGGCTTAAGCGTTATGTTAGACTAAAAACAATCTTCTTTTTGCTGACCGCCTTTTTAGTGTTTTTTGTACAGTGGCTCCTTCCCTACGTTCCTTTTTACGAGTATACAATTAGAATTTATGATTTGGCATTGCTGACAACAGGATTTCTAATTTTAAGAATAATAATTATTATAATCTTATCGAGTTTACTAACCTTTACAACTATACCTACAGATATTACAAATGGAATTGAATCGCTTTTAAAACCACTTAAAATAATTCGTTTTCCTGTTGGTGAATTAGCGATGATGTTGAGTTTAACTTTAAGATTTATTCCAACCCTTCTTGATGAAGCCAATAAAATAATGAAAGCGCAAGCCTCACGAGGAGTGGAATTTAGTGAATCAAAATTTCGCGAAAAAATTGTCCAAATTGTCTCACTTTTAATCCCCTTATTTGTTGTCTCATTTAAAAGAGCAGAAGATTTGGCAAATGCCATGGATGTCAGAGGTTACATTGTTGGCGGCAAAAGAACAAAGATCGATGTAATGAAGATGCGGATCTCTGATTATATCGCTATTGGTGTTGTTACATCAGTTTTAACTTTAGCAATTTTATTGAGAGTAGGTGTAATAGCTCTTGCGTTATAAACTTACAATCAGTTATGATGGAACTAACTATAATGGTTTTCAAAGTCAACCAAAAGGTAAAACTATTGCTGGAGAAATTAATAAAGCTTTGACAAAAATCCATAAAAAAGAAATCAAGGTCACGGCTTCAGGAAGAACAGATAGTAAAGTTCACGCATTGGGGCAAGTAGTCCACTTTGATAGTTTTATCGATATTCCGGAAAATCGCTTTTTAAAGGCAATTAACAATTTATTGCCACTTGATATAAGGGCTTTGGAAATTAAAAGAGTTCCAGCTGATTTTCATGCTCGTTACGATGCAAGAAAAAAGACATATCTTTATATCATCAGTCCGACTTATGATGTCTTTTTAAGAAACTACCAAACTTATTTTAAATATCCATTAGATTTAGAATTGATGACGCAAGCAACCAAAAAATTTATTGGTACTCATGATTTTGCTGGTTTTTCGAGTTACACTAAATCTAAACAGACAACAAAAACTATTTATAATGCAGATTTAATTCAAAAAGATGATAAAATTATTATAACTTTTACCGGTGATGGTTTTTTAAAATATATGGTTAGAAGAATGGTCGGAACAATTATTTCAATCGCGACTAAAAAAAAGCCGCTCACTGTAATTGAAGAAATATTTGCAACTAGGGATAGCAGTTTATGCGGTAAAACCGCAAGTCCGAATGGACTTTATTTACAAGCAGTATTTTATTGAGGAGGAACAAAATGTTTATAACATTTGAAGGCGGAGAAGGCTCGGGAAAAACTTCCCTGATTAAAGCTGTTTCAAAATGGCTTTTTGATAATAATTTACCTAACATCACTACAAGAGAACCAGGTGGATCTGAAATTGCTGAAAAGATTCGCGATATTCTACTTGATGTTGATAATGAAAATATCGCGTTTGAAACTGAGGCATTACTTTTTGCAGCAGCTAGAACTCAACATTTAAAAGAAGTTGTTTTACCAGCATTAGCGGAAAATCAAGTTGTTTTGTGTGATCGTTACTTAGACTCGAGTTTAGCTTATCAAGGTTATGCGAGAAAGCTTGGCTTTGAAGCTGTTTTAAAAATTAACTATTTCGCTTTAAAACATCTCCCCAATTTTACTGTTTATATCGATATAGATCCTAAAGTGGGCCTTAAGCGTGCCGGAAGTAGAGGTAAATTAAATCGGCTTGATTTAGAAGAATTAAGTTTTCATCAAAAGGTGAGGGAAGGTTATTTAGAGTTGAGTAAAATCTATCAAGATCGTTATCTTATTATTGATGGTAATTGTAGTCTAAATAATTTAATTGAAAAGACAATTAATGAACTTGCGAAGGTGATTTTATGAAGAAGAAAAACATCGCTTTATTAGTCAACAAGTTTAATTTAGCAATTCAAAATAAACGTTTAAGTCATCTTTATTTAATCAATGGTTTAAAAGGGTCAGGAAAAAAAATCTTAGCTTTTGAGATAGCTTCACTCCTCCTTGAAGCAAGTGTAGAGGAGTTGGAAAAAGGACATATAAATCTTTATTTCTTAGAACCGGAAGGACAAAACATTCGCGTTGAACAAATTCAAAGATTACAAGTTGAGTTTTCTAAAACGTCTTTAGTAAGAGGTTACCGGGTGTTTATTCTCAATCGAGTTGAAAGGTTAAATCCTACTTCAGCTAATAAACTTTTAAAGTTTTTAGAAGAGCCAGTTAACAAAAATATTGTTGGCTTTTTATTGACTGAAAATAAAGACCAAGTAATTTCAACAATTTTATCTCGCGCGCAAGAAATTTATTTACCTGCTCAAAGCGAAAAAGAATTAACGGCTCAACTTATCGCAGGAGGAATCGATAAACTTACTGCTGAGTTGTTGCCGGTTTTAAATAAAGATATTGAGATTTTATTTTCAATGAGTGAAGATCCAAATATTCAATTAGTAGTTAAAGAATTTACAGATTTTACAAATGCTTTAGTCAGTGCTGATAATATTTGGTTGTATACTGATAAGCATTTAAAAGATATTAGATACAATAAAGATTTGGTCTCAATCTTTTTACAATTTCTACTTGTTTTTTATTTAGATATTTTCAAGACTAAAAATAATGAAGAAGTGACAATTGAATCTTTTATTGAACATTATTTAGTCTTAAAAACGTTGAAAAATGAACTTTTGCAGGAGAAATTAACAAAAACACAGGAAATTTTACAAAAAATAAATTATAATATTAATATAGATATGGCGTTTAGCCAATTAATTTTAGATTTAAGTTAGGAGCGTTTAAATGCGTGTTTGTGAAGTCCAGTTTAAAAAAGCTGGGAAAAGATATTATTTTGATCCACTTGACTTTGAGCTTGAAGTGGGAACTGAAGTTGTTGTTGAAACTATTCGAGGACTAGAACTCGGAACAATAGTTAAAAAAACAAAAATTGCAAGTAACACTTTAGATAGCGAACTAAAACCACTGCTTAGAATAGCTACAGAAGAAGATGTTGTCGCTGCCAAAGAGAACGAAGAGTTGGAAGATGAAATAATCAAAACAACTAAAAAACTAGCTAAACAAAACAAACTCGAAATGAAAGTATTGGCTAGCGAATATACTTTAGACCGCGATCGTTTAGTGATTTATTTTGAAGCTGAAGGAAGAATTGATTTTAGACAATTGGTCAGAGATTTAAACGAAGTTTATCGCACAAGAATTGAACTCCGCCAAGTTGGTTCGCGTGATGCAGCTAAATTCATTGGTGGAATTGGTCCTTGTGGTTTAATTACTTGTTGTACCACATATATGGGTTCTTTTGATAATGTTTCAATTAAAATGGCTAAAAATCAAAATCTGAGTTTAAACCCTCAAAAGATTAGTGGTAGTTGCGGTAAACTTTTGTGTTGCATTAAATATGAAAATGATGTTTACGATGAACCAAGAGAGAAGATGCCCGATGTCAATGATTTCGTAATGACTGCCGATGGCAAAGGAAAAGTCATCAGTATTCAAATTTTAAAGCGAAAAGTTAGAGTTCTTTTTGAAGATGGAAATGCAGCAACATATAGTGTAGATGATTTAAAACGCGATGAGAATTAAGCATCAATTGTTTGGTTATCCAAAATATGTAATTTATCAAAAGACTAAAACGTTTCATTTTTCTTTAGATTCAATGTTGTTGGCTGATTTTGTTAAAGTAAAAAAAGGAGTTAAAAACATAATTGATTTAGGGACAGGAAATGCCGTTATACCAATGTTTTTAACACTTAAGACTGATGCTCAGATTTATGGTGTCGAGATTCAAAAAGAGCCGTTTGAGTTAGGTTTGAAAAGCATAAAAGAAAACAGACTGACTGAACAAATTAAGTTGTATCATGATGATATTAAAAATACTCCAGAAATATTTTCTTCAATCAATTTTGAAACAGTTATCTGTAATCCCCCTTATTTTAAATACTATGAATCATCAAATCTTAATCAAAGCGAACATTTAACAATTGCACGCCATGAAGTGAAAATAACATTGGAAGAAATTGTTGAGATAAGTTATAAACTGCTGAAAAATGGTGGTTCTCTGTTTTTGATTCATCGCCCTGAACGATTAGCAGATGTTTTTGCCATTTTAAAAGAACATAAATTTGAACCTAAACAAATCCGTTTTGTCTATCCAAAACACAACAAGAAAGCTAATCATGTTTTAATACACGCTACAAAAGGTGGCAGACCATCATTTTTGAATGTCTTGAAACCACTTTTTGTTTATCAAGATAATAAATGGACAGCTGAGGTTTTAAAAATCTATAATTACGGGAGGAAAGAAGATGCTTCTGAGTAAATTAAGTCGGAAAGAAAAATTGAAATATTTAGATTTAGCACTTCATATGGTTGAAGTCGATGGCTCTACCACAAGCCATGAACAACGACTACTAAATATGATGTTAGCTGAAGTAGGGGATGATATTGTCAAAGAGTACAGTTTTTTTCACTCCAGCGATCTAGATGAAACTGTTGAATTTTTTAAAAGTCAATCTATTTCAACACGTAATATTGTTTTTTTAAATTTGATAAAACTTTCGATGATAGATGATTTTTACAACACTAGTGAGCATTTCTTTTTAGAAAACATTATGAAAAAGTTCAATATTAGCAACGCTAAAAGAAGTGATCTTGTTGCCTTAGTGTTTGAAGAGCGAGACTTAAAAGAAAAAGCACGTAGAATTTGTTTAACATAATGAAAATAAGAAAATCTTTTCAAACAAAAAAACCAACCCTTTATTTAATTTCAACACCAATTGGCAACTTAAAAGATTTAACAATTAGAGCGTTAGAGACATTAAAAAAGGTTGATATTATTTATGCAGAAGATACACGAGTAACTACTAAATTGCTTGAGCTCTATGAAATAAAAAAACCTCTTTATAGCTATCATTCTTTCAATGAAGAACAAGCAATTAAAGAGATTTTTAAACATTTGGAAAACGGCTTGAGTATAGGATATTGCACAGACGCAGGAACGCCAGGAATCAGTGATCCTGGCTATTATTTAGTTGCTGAGATCAAAGACTATTTTCCAGTTGTTTCAATTCCTGGTGCAAGTTCAATTCTTACTGCTTTAGTTAGTTCTTCATTAGTTCCTCAACCTTTCACTTTTGTTGGATTTGTTGGCCGTAAGCAAACTCAAAGAAAAAAAATGTTAAGTGTTTATAAAGATTATCCTCATACTTTAATTTTCTTTGAAAGTGCTAATCGCTTAAGTGGTTTATTGGATAGTTTATTTGAAGTTTTTGGCAAGAGAAAATCTGTTGTCGCAAGAGAATTAACTAAGCTTTTTGAGACTTTTTATGAGTTTTATTTAGGTGATGATTATTCGAAGATAGAACTAAAGGGTGAGTTTGTAGTTCTTGTTGAAGGTTATCAAAAGGATCAGATTAGTCGTGATGATATTTTAAAGTTGGTTGATGAACTTTTAACTCAAGGAATGAGTAAAAAAGATGCGATAAAAAAAGTAAGTGAAAAACTAGAAGTAGCTAAAAATTTAGTTTATCAGGAGGTTATTAAACGTGAAAAAGAAAGTTAATCTTATCACTATATGTTTGATTTTTTCTTTATTTATCGGAGGCTGTAAAAAGGAACCTCAACTCTTTAAATTTTATTTTCAAGATAACGCTAAAAGTGTTCGTGGTAATTTAACCTTAAATCAATCCTATCAAGAACAAACCATTTTATGGAAAAGTAGTAATCCGAGCATCATTGAAATTGTTGATTATGGAAGTGGCAGAATTTATGGTGTAGTAACTCAAGGCGAAAGCGATCAAAAAGTGACCCTTCAGGCAATAATTGATAATAAAACTTATACTTATAAACTGACTGTAAAAGCTTTAACCGACGATGAATTTTATAATTTTTATCCTGCAGTAAAAGATTTAAATCACGTTTTTAAAATATTAACCTATGAAGATACCTTAGAACTATTTAGTAGTGGAACACATCTTTTATATTTAGGTTTTCCGCCATGTCCTTGGTGTATCGAATATGTTTACTATTATAATCTTGTGGCGAAAAATTTAGGTGTTGAAGTTATCAACTATTACGATATGCGTTCGATTAGACAAATTGAACTTATCGCTGGTGAGATGAGACTTAATTTAGAGTTTCAAGCTTTAATCGACTTAATTTCGGCCGAACATTTAAGCCAAATTGAACGCGATGATAAAGTCTACGATTGGTTGTTTGCGCCAAGTTTACTTTTAATCAGTAATGGCGAAGTAATCGGGTCGTTAAATGGCGGTTTTAAAGATCATATCGCAACTGAAGCAACGTTAAATAAACAACAAGAAAAGGAATTTAAATCCGAACTTGAAAAACTCTTTAAAAAATATTTGAATGCCTTGAAATAAAGGCATTTTATTAATATAATAATAAGGATAACAAAAAAGGGAGCAGCAAATTATGAAAAAACCATTTTATATTACCACATCAATCGTTTATGCCTCAAATATTCCTCATGTTGGAAATGTTTATGAAATCATTTTAGCTGATAGTATTGCAAGATTTAAAAGACTTGATGGCTATGATGTGTTTTTCCAAACAGGAACAGATGAACATGGGCTGAAGATTGAAACAACAGCCAAAAAACTTGGTCGTTCGGTAGTTGACCATGTTGATTATATTACGGCTGAAATAAAACGCATTTATGCTTCTTTAGATATCGCTTATGATCAGTTTGTGAGAACAACCGACCAAAGACACAAAATTGTTGTTGAAAAGATATTTAATCGTCTTTTAGCTCAAAATGAAATTTACTTAGGAAATTATCGCGGTTGGTACAGTGTTAGTGATGAAGCTTATATTTTTGATAAAGAATATATTGAAAAAGGTATCGGTCCAAGTGGCGATAAACTGATTTTAATGGAAGAAGAAACTTATTTTTTTAATTTACACAAATACCAAGAGAGGTTATTAAAGCACATTGAAGAAAATGATAATTTTATTTTGCCAGAAACAAGAAAAAATGAAATGGTCAACACTTTCTTACAACAACCCCTCCATGATTTAAGTATTACTCGAACCACTCTTGATTGGGGAATTCCTGTTTTAGGTGGAAAACATACGATCTATGTTTGGATTGATGCC
>LSQX01284875.1_pt1 | contig 35217 bp, 30 predicted proteins | sample 654561 | NCBI WGS metagenome assembly LSQX01 (sample SAMN04489861, study PRJNA283612) | anaerobic digester metagenome | isolation source: 4 biogas reactors fed with cattle manure at either 37C or 55C with and... | place: Denmark: Kongens Lyngby | collected 2014 | reverse complement strand
AGGTGGGCGAGACCACCGACTTCTGGCGACTCTGGATCGTGCTGCCCGTACTGGTGGCCGGGATAGCACTGGGCGGCGTGGGGTTGACGGCGGCGATTCGAAACAGGCCCTGCCGCTCACCTGACCTGCGCTGGTTGTCGGTTCTCGCCTGGCCATTGGCGGTGATTGTTGCGGCGGCGGTGGTTGCCGTCATCAGCTCGGAGCCCTGGCCGCGAGTCGTCAGCCTGTGCCTCTACGCCTTGCCCTTCTTCCTGTTCTGGGTCGTGCTGGGTGTGGTGCGGCTGAAGAGGTGGGGCTGGGCGCTGCTGGCGGTGCTCCTCTGCGGGCAGCTCTACGGGGTCAGCAATTACCTCGCGCGGCGGCAGTTCCTCAACCCTGGCTATAACATACCCTGGCGAGAGGTGAATGCGCTTATTCAAGAGCGCGGACATCCTGGCGACACCGCGGTGGCCTGCTTCGACTCCACGCCAGGGCGCTATTGGATCGGGCCGGTGCACTTTCACGACCTCGTTGAGGACCGCCTGCCGCCCAAGATCCCCGGCGTACGCGACTTCCCCACTGGAGACGCCGTGTGGGTGATTGACCGTGACCGGGGCTCAGGGATCGCGCGCGAGCAGACTGCCCGATTGATCGAGTGGTTACGAGCGAGGACCGTTCGCGAAGAGGTGTATCAGATTCTGCCCTATTCCGCGGTGGAGAGGCATTGGCGGTCCCGCCTGGGAGGGCATGAGGTGCCAGCTGCAGCGGTGAGGATATGGAGGTTTGAGGGCGCAGCGAGTCGCTGAACCGACGGCTTTGCTCAGCGTGATCCCGGACTAGACGGCAAAACTATCGCCGCGCGCGGGAACCGTAACCTCCGCCTGGAGTTGGTCCGTGAGGAGCGCAGAGAGTGCCGCCAGAGAGTCCTGTTCCCCGTGTACCAGGAAGAGCCGCTGCCCCTGCCCCACCACCTTGGTCGCCCAGTCCACCAGACCATTCTGGCCGGCATGAGCCGAGAAACCGTCCAGGTAGGTCACATGTGCACGGACCTCGTGCGGCTGGTTGAAGATCTCCACATTCTCCGCCCCCGACACGATCTCGTGCCCCAGCGTCTCCTCCGCCTGGTATCCTACGATGAGAATCTCATCCTGAGGGTGCTCCAGGTGATGATGCAGGTGGTGGCGGATGCGGCCCCCGGAGCACATACCGGCACCCGCAATCACAATGAAGGGCTCCTCCATGTCGTTGAGCGCCATGGACTCCTCCAGCGAATCGGTGAAATGCAGGCCCGGGAACTCGAAAGGTGACCGCCCCGAGGCCATTCGCTTCCGGGTCTCCGCGTCGAAGTACTCCTGGTGCCGGAGGAATGCCTCGGTGGACTCCGCCGCCATGGGACTGTCCACGAAGACCTGCGCCCCGCCAAGCTGCCCGCTACGTGCCATCTCTGACAGGCAGTAGAGCACATCCTGCACTCGCCCGATCGTGAAGGAGGGTATCAGGATGTGGCCCCCGCGGCCCAGGGTGCTCACTATGGTCTCTTGAAAATTCGCGAGCGTCTCGTCCCAGGGGTCATGGGTGCGTGCGCCATAGGTGCTTTCCAGCACCGCGACCTCTGCCCGTGCCGGCAGTACCGGATCATTCAGGATGGGACGATCGTGGCGACCGAGGTCACCGGAGAAGGCCAGGCGGCGTTCAACTCCCTCTTCGGTGAGAGCAATGTCCAAAGAGGCGGCCCCGAGTATGTGCCCGGCGTCAAGGAAGCGGACGGCCACTTCCGGTGAGAGGGACACGGGCTCCTCATAGGCGTGAGGTTCAAACCGGGCGAGAGCCTGTTCGGCCTGCAAGATGGTGTAGATCGGACCGGGTGGCGGTCCAGGCAGACGATTGCGGCGATAGCGGCGCTCCTCGAATCGCGCATCCTCTTCCTGAATCTTGGCGCTATCCAGAAGAACAATCGTGGCCAGGTCTAGAGTGGCGCCGGTGCAATGAATCTTGCCACGGAAGCCCTCCCGCACCAAGCGGGGCAGCAATCCACAGTGGTCCAGGTGAGCGTGGGTAAGCAGAACGAAATCCAGCGAGCCAGGGTCAAAAGCGAAAGGATGGCGGTTGATCTCGCCCCGGTCATCCGTGCCCTGGTTGAAGCCACAGTCTACCAGGAACCGGGTGGAGCCGGTCTCCACCAGATACTGCGAGCCGGTGACTTGCCCTGCGCCTCCCAGGAAGCTAAGGTTCATACTCACACTCCGTGCTCAACTGGCAAATGGCGCCCTGCCATCCATCCTGGACACGGCAGAGAGCAGGGCCAGTACAATTCTTTAGCCGTCGGCTTCGGGGGGCAGGTAAGCGGTGCCGGCCATTACCCGCTCCTCATGTCTCGCTACCAGACGATCCACCAGCGCCTCAGGATCAGAGTCGTACAGAATCGCCGCACGAGTATCTTTCTGAATCATGCTGACCACCTTGTGCAGGTGGTCGGCGATGCCCCCGGTCCCCTCGAGGACCCCAATGAGTTTCCCCTCATCGTAGGCGATGGCGAACTCCCCCAGCGTACCCGAGCGCCCGCCGCAAATGACTACCATGTCGCAGGTGCGGATAGTGGTGATCTCCCGGCCCATCAGTCCGCTCCCGGTAAAAATAATGGTGTCATACTCCACGTAAGGGGAGCGGTAGCGAACGACGTGCTCATCAAGAGACAACGCGGGGGAGATGCCCACCACAAAGGCTCCCTCGCTCTTGGCCCCCAGCACCGCCTCGTGGGGCAGGCCCGGGCAGGCGCCGGTAACAATCAGGCAGTCGTGACGGGCAATGAACTGCCCCAGACGATAGCATTTTTCGCGGACCTGGGCCGGCAGAACGCCACCGGCCGAGCCCATCACGCCTACGGTTCTACGCATTTCTTAACAGTGCCTCCACGGGAGCCGATCGTCCGGCGAGAAAGTGGCACGGGCAAGCCCTGGGATGCGGCGGACAGCTCCCCTCCTGCCGCTGCCCAGTGGGGAATCATTGGGATAGAAGTGACAGGCCGCCGGGCAGCCCCCCGGCGGCCAAGAGACCTAGGCCAAACTCCGGCCGGCGCACTCCCAACCGATCCGCCCAAGCCTCTCCCTACTCACTTGTTCAAGCCGACACCGGATGGAGCCAGAGGGTGAGACCGGTCTCACCACGCCGGCTCGGTCTCCCCCGCGGGGGCAGCCTTGGTCACAATGACGTTGGCGGCACGGGGTCCCTTGGCGTCCTGCTCGATTTCGAACTCCACGAGGGAACCCTCGGTCAATGACCGATAGCCCTCGCCTCGAATTGCGGAGTAGTGGACGAACACATCGTCCTCACCGTCTTCACGCTCGATGAAGCCGTACCCCTTTGCGTCGTTGAACCACTTGACCTTACCGGTAGCCATACAACCAAATCCTCCACTGCATACGGAGACCTGCCATACTGCTGGGTGCAAACCGGACCAATACCGGATTCCGCCGCCGAATGGCTCGGCCGTGGGTGGGTATTCCACCCACTATGGCAGAGTATACAAAAAGCGAAAGGCTTTTTCAAGCCTTCTTCCACATTTTTGTGTTTGCAGCTCCGCCCGCGGGGCACTCTCCCGCCTTACAGAAGGGAACCACCAGGGAAGCCGGGAACTACTAACACAGGCACACGAGGTAGCCTCACACAGGATAGACGACGTACGTTGTCTGTCAAACAGGAGGACAGGTTGGTCATATCATGACATCTGATAGTCCCACACACGAATCCTTCCCCGATAGCCCCGTGACTGTGGTCTCCGGTCCGGGCGCCTGGCACAGAGTGCCCACCGAGCTGCGCGCGCTGGGGTTGCAGCGCGTGCTAGTAGTCTGTGGCGCCAACGTCGGTCATCTGGGAGCAGTACAAGAAGTAACAGCGGCCCACCGCGACCTCTTCCCCGCGGTGTTTGATCAGGTAGAGCCTGACCCTTCAGACCGCACCATAGCCGCGGGAGGTGGACTGGCTGCGAAGCTACAGGTGGACGGTATCCTGGGAGTCGGCGGAGGTTCCAGCCTAGACGCGGCCAAGGCCATCGCCGCGGAAGCCGTGCAGCCAGGATGGGTCCTCGAGCAGGACGACCCGGGCCAGCCCACCCAGGTCCCCGACGAGATACTGCCCATAGTGGCCGTGCCCACCACCGCCGGAACCGCCTCGGAGGTCACGCCCTTCTCGGTGATCACCTACACCGCCACGCGGCGGAAGGGGCCGCTGAGCCATCCCGCGTTGTATCCCAAGCTCGCGGTGCTGGACCCCGAACTGTTGCTCTCCGCGCCCAGGGAAGCGCGCGTCGCAGCCGGCATGGATGCCCTCACGCACGCTATCGAGTCCTACCTTAGCCGTCAGGCAACAGATCAGACACGTAAGCGGTCACAGGCGGCGGTGGAGGATATCGCGCGGTCCGTGGTGGAGGCCACTGCACCCGAGCCAGACCTGCACGCCCTGGCGCAACTACAGCGCGCAGCCATGATTGCGGGGTTGGCTTTCGCGGTAAGCCGGCTGGGGATCGTACACGCCGCGGCGCTCCCGCTATCGGCCCTGTTTGGCATCCCCCACGGCATAGCCAATGCCATCCTCCTGCCTCACGGGATGGCCTTCAACGAGCCCGCCGCCGAAGAGGACATGGGAAACCTGGCGGGCTTCCTTAGCGTCCATAGCAGGAAGAGTGCCGGGACGGCGATGGAGGCCGGGACGGCGGTGCGGCAGGTTCGCGAGCTGGCTCGGCTTATTGGCGCACCGGAGAAGCTGAGCGAGGTCGGGGTTGCCCGTGAGGCGATCGCCGGCATGGCCGAGACAGCTGCGTTGAGCCCAAACCTAAAGAACAACCCCCGCCCAGCAACGGTGGAGGACCTGCAGACACTGTACGAGCAGGCGTGGTAGGGGAAGACGACAGGCGGCTCGCGCGACGCGGAGAGTGACGAGCCGTGCGACCAGCGGCGCCCAGAACTGATTTGGGGAGACCGCAGGCAATTCACGGCCAATGAAGGGAGATCTACCATGCCCAGTGCGGAAGTCGCGGGCAGAATCAAGCAGATCGTTGAGAATATCGAGAAAGTCATCGTCGGCAAGCGCGAAGCCATCGAGTTAGCTGTAGCTGCGCTGTTGGCCAATGGCCACGTCTTGATTGATGACATTCCCGGCGTGGGGAAGACCAGCCTGGCCCGGTCGCTCGCGCTATCGGTGCGGGGTGATTTCAAGCGTATCCAGTTCACTCCCGACATCCTGCCCAGCGACCTGACTGGAGTCTCCATCTGGGATCAGAGTCGTCAGGACTTCACCTTCAAGCCCGGCCCGGTCTTTGCCAACATCATCCTGGCCGACGAGATCAATCGTGCCACCCCCAAATCGCAGGCAGCGCTTCTGGAATGCATGGAGGAGCGACAAGTCTCGGTGGACGGAGTAAGCTATCCGGTCCCGGTGCCCTTCATGGTCATCGCCACGGAGAACCCCATCGAATACGAGGGGACCTACGCCCTCCCGGAAGCGGAACTGGACCGCTTCATGCTGCGCATGAAGCTGGGCTATCCCCGGCCGGCCGAGGAGGTCGAGGTCATCACCCGGCAACAGCGGCAGCACCCCATCGAGTCCGTGGAGGCCGTGGTGGATACCCAGGAAGTCGCCGAGTTGCAGCGGTTGGTGCGCGAGGTGTACCTGGAAGATAGCCTCAAGGAGTACGTGGTCAGGCTTACCAACGCGACGCGTAATCATCCGGAGGTCGAACTGGGCGCCAGTCCCCGGGGCAGCATCGCGCTGATGCGACTAAGCCAGGCCCTGGCCGCGCTCGCCGCCCGTGACTATGTGATCCCCGAGGACATCCGCACCGTCGCAGTGCCGGCCCTCGCGCACCGCCTGAGTCTCTCCCCGGACCGCCAACTGCGCGGAACCAGCCCGGAGGCGATCGTGGAGGAGATCCTGGAGGCCAATCCCGCGCCGCTGGGCCGGCGGAAGACTGAGGCATGAGTCGAGGCATCAAGATACAACTGCTGACCTGGGGCACCGTGTTCATCTTGATGGTGGGCCTTATTCTGCACATCCAGCAGTTGCTGTTCGTTGCGGCAACCCTGGCGTTGTTGGCCCCGATCTCCTACCTCTTTAGCCGCACCACCTTGCGTGGTCTCCAGGTGAATCGCGGTTTGCCCCCCCACATGACCGCCGGGGAAACCCATGAGGTCGCGCTCACCGTTGTCAACGCCTCCTCCCGCTCGCGTCCGGCCTTCTGGCTGGAGGACGTGTTGCCCGAGGGGCTGAGCCGGGCAGATGATGGCGCCGACCTGGTGCTGGACCTGGCCCCGCGTGAGTCCCGTCAGATTCGCTATCCCCTCACTGCGCAACACCGAGGACTGTTCCGCCTGGGACCCCTGCGCTTCTTCGCCTCTGACGTTCTCGCCTTGCACCACTTTGAGAAGACGCTGAACACCAGGGATGAGCTGCTGGTCTATCCCCGGATTGTGCCCCTACCCGACCTCTGGCCGCGCAGCCCGGCTGATCGGGCCTCGCCGCGCCGCACGCGCCGCCGCCCGGGAGGGATCGACCCCCGGGGCACTCGCGAGTATGCGCCCGGCGATGACCTGCGACACATCCACTGGAAGGTGAGCGCACGGCGCGGCCGGCTAATGATTGTGGAGCGGGAGCAGGCCGAGGGCCTGCGGGCGACAGTACTGTTGGACCTCAACTCCACAGTGCATACCGGTCAAGGCCGGGAGAGCACACTGGAGTACGGAGTCACGCTGGCCGCCAGCCTGATTGCCCAGGCCCTGGACGAAGGCGGCAGTGCGGGGCTGATGGCCAAGGGCGAGCACGAGTACTCGGTCCCGCCCGAGTCCAACCCTGCGCAGCGCTGGCGACTCTTGGAGGCTCTGGCACGAGTGGAGACCACTCGCGACGCACCGGTGCCCCAGCTAGCACTGGCGATGGTCAAGAACCTGCCGCGGGGCAGCGCAGTGGCGATCATCACCCCCCAGACGGGGCCGGAGATGATCTCGCTGGCGGGGCTTCTGGCCAGCCGGGGCTTCCGCGTCATCTGGTTCCTGCTCGTGGCGCCCACCTTTGAGCTGCACCAGCCGCAGGACCTGCGGGAGGAGCGCTATCAGCAACTGGCGGCTGACTTGCGCCGCCGCGGACAATCGGCATACCTGATCCGGGCCGGAGGCGGCGTGGAAGCCAGTCTGGGAAGAGGCTTGCGTGAAGCAGGATAACGACAACGGCAATCCCCTGCATCTCCCTCTGCTGATCTGCGGACTGATCAGCTCCCAGGCGGCTGCTTATGCCGTCACCTCTAGCATGGGGGACAGAACCTTCAGCCTCCTGGTACACCTTTCGGTTCTGATCTCCTATGTTGTCGCCTACTACAGCCTGCAGAACCGATTACCCGTGAATCTCCTCACGGTCGGCACCCTGGTCATATCCCTGATCGGCTTCGTTTCCGTGCACTCGGGCGTGAGGTCTGCCGAGATCATGTACCCCAACGCCGGCATCAGCGACCCTCAACTCGCCTTGGCCAACCTCCTCGTCTGGTTCCTGGTTGGGTTCGGGTTCTCGCAGGGCCGGCGACGGCAGATGGTGTTCGTCTCTGCTACTGGCGTCGCGTTGTTTGGACTGATCGGCGTCATCAATCTAGAGATCGGCTTCCTGGTAGCTTTTGCGGTCTTCTTGTTTGCCACCATTCTCGCCTGGAGCCATGACGGCCTGGTAAATCGGGCTGGACGCTGGAAGCCCATGGACTGGCGGCGAGTAATGGCGGCGCAGGCGGTGAGCGCCATGCCCGTGCTGGCGGGAGCAGCCCTGGCCGGATTCATCGTCGGCTCTCTTCTGTTCGCAGCAGTCCCTAACCCCTTCGGGAGAAACCTGGCCTTCCGTTCGATAGTGAACTGGGGCGGGGTCTTCGTCCAGGGCAATTTCGCGCCGCTGCGGCGACTGGCCGTCGGCGCCGGACCTGCTCGCCTGGGGGAGGAGGTATTGTTCCTGCTTAGCGCCGAGCATCCCGGTCTGTGGCGATCCGGCGCCTACGATTACTACGATGGTCACCACTGGACCCGCGCCCAGAGCGGCTCCTGGCCGGCGGAACGAGGTACCGAACCCAACACCTTCGTGCTGCCGCCGCCGGAGGGGCCCCCGCGTCAGTTCAATCGCCAGGTCTTCACCGTAGAACGCGGAACCTCCGGCCTGGTACTGGGCGCGGCCAAGCCCGTGGAGGTGCGTGTCCTTCAGGACGGGCAGGCTGTGGGTGCCTCCTCGCTCTGGTACGACCAGTACGGAAGCCTGCAGCTCTCTCCTATTCGCCCCCGGTACAGCCGCTATGAGGTCATTTCTGCCATGGTCGAGTGGCAGCCTGGCGACCTCCGAAGAGCCTCCCGGTCTATATCCCCCTGGATGCGCCACTACTATATTGACAACGTACCTCTGGCTGTGGAGATGGCCCTATCCTCGCTGGTCACCGAGATCACAGCCGGTGCAGGGAACAACTACGACAAGGCGGTCGCCATCCAGACCTATCTGGAGGAGAATTACCTCTACACCGAGCAGGAGCCGGTTACGCCTCTCGACGAGGACGCCGTGGTGTACTTCCTGCTCAAAACGCGGCGGGGCGCCTGCGACGTGTTCGCCTCCGCGATGGCCATGATGCTGCGCATGGCTGGAGTCCCGTGTCGGCTGGCTTCCGGGTTCCTCAGCGGGCCAGTAGATCCGGAAACCGGCAAGACCCTCATCCGCAGCCGTGACGCCCATGCCTGGGTCGAGGTCTATTTCCCTGGCTATGACTGGATCCCGTTCAACCCCACACCCCCCCGTGGGCCGGAAAAAGTATCCCTGTGGGCCCTGCTCCGCCAGGGGCAGTTCTGGTACGCCACCGGACAACTCCTCCAGCGCATAGGTCTGGTCTTGCTCGCGCTCACCGGCCTGGCCCTCTTCTTCTTTGCGGTTGCTGACCCGCGTCTGCTGCGCACCCGCTGGGTCAACTTCCGTCAAAGCCGCGACCCCTGGGAGCGAGCCGCGCGGGAATGTCAGCGGGCCACAGCCCAAGCGGTGACCTGCACGGGCCTGCCCCCGCTCAAGGGCGAGACGCCTCTGGAGATGTTGGAGCGAGTCACCGCCGCGCCGCCGAGCATCCTGCCCCAGCACATGGACCGCCTGCGGGGACTGACCCGTGAGCTCTACGCGGCACGCTTCGGACCCACCACTGCGCCACCAGAGACGCCGCTGCGACTAAGCCGCGAACTGCGCAGGGTGCGTAAGAGGTTACGCTGCCGGCGGCGGAGAAAGGGCTAGAGGTAGCTGCAGGACCCCGGTAGGACGGGCGTCTCGCCCGTCTGCACCGGTTCTGAAATAGCTTGCAGCCGAGCAGGCAGAGGGACCGCGGGAGGGGCCGCACGAGCGAGCCCCAAAGAGGGGCGAGCGAGGCCGGCCCTAAGCCGGGTAATTCCACGGTGACTCGTCTCTTGAGCTAGGTGTGGGCCGATCTCATGGCGACCTGCGGTCGCCGTTCGTGCGGCCCCTCCGGCAGAGCACAACCTCAGGGAGAACACTCATGCACAATCCCAAATGGGCTTTGTTCTACGACTTCCATACCATGCCGGCCTGCCCGGATGTGGGCGCTACCTTTGACGCCGGTGCCTTCGCCGATCGCATGAAGGATTGCGGGGTGGATTACTGCGTCTTCCACGCCCGCTGCAATCTCGGCATGGCCTATTACAATACGAAGACAGGGATCAAGCACCCCTCCCTGCAGCGTGACTTGTTTGGTGAACTGGCGCAGGCTTGCCAGGAACGTGGGATTGCGTTGTCAGCCTATTTCAATGTGGGTCTCAGCCACGAAGAGGCGCTCCTGCACCGGGATTGGGCAATTGTGACCCAGGAAGGGTACGTCTACCAGCCTGACCGGTTGAACCATTTCTTCCGGGGCATGTGCTACAACACCGGCTACGCCGAACACCTGCTGGAAATGATCCGCGAAGTGGTCACCGGCTATCCCGTCGCCGGATTGTTCCTGGACTGCATGACCCTGCCCCCGTGCGTGGGCGTGGAGTGCATCCGGGAGATGAAGGAGCGGGGGATGGACTGGGAGCACCCCGACCAGCTCGCGGAGTTTGCCCGGATTTCCCGCAACCGGATGGCCCAGCGTATCGCCGACACCGCCCGCGCGTTGAACCCTGACCTGCTGCTCTACTTCAACGGCGTCCAGTATGAGGATCAGGCCGAGAGCGGGAACTATCTGGAGTTTGAGTGCCTGCCCACTGGCGGCTGGGGCTATGAACCTCTGCCCCTGTACGGGCGGTTCATGCGCAACCTCGGCAAGCCGGTACTCAACATGACCGGGCGGTTCCACCGTTCGTGGGGGGACTTTGGCGGTATTCGCACGCAGCCCAGCCTGGAATATGACGTATACCACGGACTGGCCCTGGGGCTGCGGACCACCATTGGGGACCATTTTCACCCCCGCGGAGACCTTAACCACGCCGTCTTTGACCTGATCGAGCGCGTCTACACAGAGGCCCAACGCCTCGAGCCGTGGCTGGAGGAGGCCCAGCCGTTGTCTGACCTGGCGATGATCGCCCCGGAACCCGGCTTCCAGTACGTGCACGTGGCACCGCATCTGGAGGCACAGAACATCATGTACGGCGCCGCGCGCATGCTGGGGGAGCTCAAGCAGCAGTTTGACGTCCTCAGCACGTCGCCTTCCTGGGAAAAGTACAAGCTCCTGGTCCTGCCCGACCTGGCAGTACTGGATGAGACAGCCGCCGAGCGCATCCGCAAACACCTGGCCGGCGGCGGGGCCATCCTCTCCAGCGGCTGGTCCGGGTTGAATCCAGAGAAGAGCAAGTTTGTATGCGATGAATGGGGCCTGACGTACACCGGCGAAGACCCGTACGACCCCGCCTTCATTCTTCCCGGACCAGAGCTTCTAGCAGGGATGCCGGACATGCCGATAACCCTGTATGAACGGGGAATCGCCATGGAGGCGGCGGAGGGCACGCAGGTGCTGGCGCGGATCATGGCCCCCTACTACAATCGGCACTGGGACGGCGAGCACGGCTTCCTCTACCTGCCGCCGGCGACGCTAACCGAGCGGCCGGCAGTGACGCTGCGAGGACAGGTAGCACATATCAGTCACCCGGTCTTCAAAGCCTACTTCAACTTCGCGCCGGTGCCCATGAAGCAGATCGTAGCCAACCTGTTGGCGAAGCTGTTGCCGCAACCGCTGTTGAGGGTCCCGACCATGCCCTCTTTCGCGCGCGCCACCGTCACCAGCCAACCAGGACGGCGGATGGTACATCTGCTCTCCTATGTGCCCGAGCAACGGGGCTCCAGCACACAGATGATTGAGGAGCCGGTCGAGCTACGCGAGGTTCCGGTCGCTCTGCGCCTCGACGGAAGAACGCCCCAGAAGGTCTACATGGCTCCCGAGGGCCAGGAACTGGCGTTCCAGATAGAAGGCGAGTACGCGATGACAACAGTGCCGGTGGTGCCGGGACACGCCATGGTGGTGTTTGAGGAGTAGGCTTGCCCGCAGCTCTAGGCGGGAGCTAGGTCCTTACCTTCCGGCCGTTTCCGCGCGCGAGCGAAGCGAGCACTCCGGGCCCTCTCCCGCTTGCGGGGGAGGGCGGTAGGCCGTGCAGCGGCCTACCGGGTGGGGGGAATCATGGCGGACCGCTACCATCCTAGCTCGGAACAACGAGAAGCTTTGCTCGAGGCCGCCCGGAGCATGCGACGGGAGATGACGCCAGCGGAGGGATTGCTCTGGGAGCGGCTCCGGGATCATAGGCTCCGGGAACTGCACTTCCGGAGGCAAGAACGAATCGGAATGTTCGTCGCGGACTTCTGCTGTCGCCGTGCTCGACTTGTTGTGGAAGTGGATGGGGAGATGCATCGAGACCAGCAGGAGAGAGATGCCGAGCGCGATCGCTGGCTGACCGCCAGGGGTTGGCGGGTGCTACGTTTCGCCAACGAGGAGGTCATGGGAACCACCGCGCGGGTGCTGCGTGACATCGCCCAGGCTGCTTTGCAGCGACTTGACGAACTGGACGGAGAGCCCGCCACGCGGTAGGGCCCCCCACCCGGGAGCCGCTGCGCGGCTCCCACCCTCCCCCGCAAGCGGGAGAGGGCGCGGAGCGCTCGCTCTGCAAGTGAGGAGATAGGACTCGGAAAATTTGAGACATACCCGCGAAGACTCCGGGGTCGGCGGACGGCCCCTGGGCACAGTGAGTGGAACTTCCATCAATGCCTGGGAGAGACGGACCAGGGAGTGCCTGGTCGCGAGTGGCGTTGGCTATGACTTCTTCCAGGCGCCGATTGGGTTCAAGTAACACCGAGATCATTCATGCGACCAACTAGTCCCACAATTCGCACCGACGTGCCGGTGAGTCTCCTTTACGGGGACTCGCTGGAGTTGCGGCGGCGGGCGGCTGAGTCCATCCTGTCCGCCCACCTCGCGCCCGACGACCGGGAGTTCTCGCTGGTGCGCCTCTGGGGTAAGGAGGCCACGCCCGACCGGCTGCGGCAGGAGTTCGCCTCCCTGTCGCTGCTTTCGCCGCAGCGGGTAGTGATCGTAGAGGCAGCGGAGGAGCTGGCCAACCGCGACCAGGACCAGATCGCAGAGCTGGTCCTGGAGCTGCCTCCGGGGTTTGAGCTGTTACTTCTGGCCGAGCCCGGCGAGCGCGGCCGGCCGGCGATCAGCCAGAAACTGCTTAACGCGGTCAGCGACGTGGGGCAGGTCGTCAATTGCACGGCCCGGCGGGAACTCATCCCCGCACTGGTTGAAGAGGCGCAGCGTATGGGCAAGACCCTGCCGGGCCCCGTGGCGACCAAACTGGCAGAGTTGACCGGGGACTTCGACACGGCCTGCCAAGAGCTGGAGAAACTGGCGCTGTTCGCGGGCGACCGCGAACGCCTCACCGCAGAGGATGTAGAAGTCATGACCTCCTCCTCCGCGGAGATCACGACCTTTGTTTTCTGTGACGCGCTGGGGATTCGCGACGCCCGGGCTGCACAGCGTCACCTGGAGAAGCTCCTGCCCCCCGGCAGCCGCCGGGGCGCCGGACTAGGGCTGGTCGGGATGATCGCACGCCAGCTCCGGCTCATCTGGCAGGCCAAGGCTGCGGGGGAAGCCCCCGACCCAGCGGACACCTGCTTCCGCCAGCGTCTGATCCAGAGCCAACACAACTACTTCAACGAGATCAAAGGCAAGGCCTGGCTTAAAGACAAGCTGGCCCGCCAGGCCGCGCGCTGGTCGCACCGCGAGCTTGCGCGGGCCTTCTTGCTGCTGCAAGAGACTGACCGGCGGCTCAAGGGCCTGGGCGACGGGAACCTGGACGACCGCACCGCGCTGGAACTCTTCATAGCGGGGGTGTGCCGGTGAACAAGCACCGCCAACAAGTCCAGACCAACACAGAAACGCGCCACACCATGGCCTGGAGTGACTGGGTCACCATAGCGTGGATCCTGGCCGTGATCCTGGGATTCCTCCGCCAGGTCCTGGTAGCGTATGCCCTGCCCTGAGGACCACTGGCCCGCCAGTCTCATTTCGAGGACGCCTCTCATAACCAGGCACAGGCTTTGAAGCTTGTGCTAATCAAGCATCATGCCGACAACCTCTATCGCCATTCTGAGCTTTCTGTGGATCGCGCTGACCGGGTTGCTGCTCGGAAGCGCGCTCTTGCGCTGGTGGGGACGCGGCTTCAGCCCCCCGGTGCGACTCCTTCTGGCCTTGGGGGTAGGCCTCCCCTGCCTGGCCTATGCCATTCTGGCGCTGGGACTCGCACACGCGCTGGGGCGGCAACAACTCCTGATCCTGCTAGGGGTGGCAAATGCCCTCGGCCTGGCGCTGGGATGGAGGGCTTTCCCTGATGCCTGGGCTACGCTACGCAGAATCGGACGCACCCTGGTGCGCTCGAGACAGCGCGTGCTCTACTGGGTGCTCGTCCTGTGGGCGCTGCTGCTGCTCCCCGCTACGCTGACCCCGCCCGGGGCGCAGGACTGGGATGGACTTGCCGAGCACCTGGCCATGGCCAAGGTCTGGCTGAATGAAGGTGCCGTCACCCCGCTGTGGTACGACCATCACTCCCAGTTTCCTGCGACGCTGCAGATGTTGTATGTGGTGGGTCTGGCCCTGGGCGGGCCCATCGCCGCCAAGCTCATCCACATGCTGTTCGGGCTCATGACCGTGGCTGCCGTGGGACTCCTGGCACGGCGGCATTTTGGCCGCAACCTCGGGGCCACCGCCATGGCCATCACCATTGGCACACCACTCGTGGGATGGCTCTCGATCATTGCCTATGTAGACCTGGGAGCGCTGTTCTATTCGGTCCTGGGGATGAGCTTCTTCCTGGACTGGCTGCGCCCCGGCGAGGATATGCAGACAGATGAAGGCGCGCGTTCTGCAGTCTCTCCTAATCCTGCCCCTCTCCCCTCTTCCTCTTCACGTCTCTCCTCGGCGGTCTGGGCGGGAGCATGGATGGGGCTGGCGATGGCCATGAAGATGCAGGCCGTGCTCTTCTCTGCCGTCTTGGTGGCGGGAGCCGTATACGTCTGGTGGCGACGGCGAGGACGCGGCGGCCTCCCGGCCAGCCAGGTCTTTGCCTTCATGCTGGTGGCGGGTCTAATCGCCTCTCCCTGGTATGTCAAGTCCTGGTTATGGACCGGGAATCCGGTCTACCCCTTCGCTTACAGTATCTTCGGCGGCAAGCAGTGGTCGCAGTGGCAAGCCCAGCACTACACCTACCAGCAGAAGGAATGGGGCTGGGGCGACCTGCCCCCGGAGACTGAGTACTTCCAGCTGCCACCGGTGAAGCGCTTCTTCGCCGGTTCACGCCGCCCCGACCGCATGCTGCTCGCGCCTTTCGGCCTGACCTTTCGCCCCTGGGACTACGTGGACAAGGGCACCTGGAGGTTCGGCGCCATTGTGGCCGCCTCCATTGGACCACTGTATCTCGCTTTTCTCCCGCTCTTGTTCTTCCGGAGGAAACGCCCCTGGGCCTGGCGGGTGATCGGTTGGAGCATGGTGCCTATCGCCGCGTGGTGGCTGGCCAGCGCACAGTACAGCCGCTATCTCCTGCCAGCTCTCGCCTGGCTCGCACCGGCAGCGGCCTGGGCCGCGTATGAGGCTGGACGCCGACAGGTCTGGGTGCGGCGCACGGTAGCGGTTGGCCTGGGGCTCACCCTCGCCTTCGCCTTGGGTGGACGGCTCCTGCCCGATCTCAACGCCGTGCCCCTGCTGACGGGCAAGGTTTCTGTCGGGGACTACCTCACGGTGTCCTTCCCGCCCTATCGGATGCTGCAGTTCCTCAACCGGCTCATGACGCCCACCGACAAGCTGATCAGCTACGGCGAGCCACGGCTGTTCTATCTGGATCGGCCTTACCTCTGGGGCGACCCAGGCTATCACCGCCTGCTGGAATATGATAGAATGACCAGCGCTGAGGACCTGATCGCCGCATACCGGAGCTTGGGCATCACCTGGGTGCTGATCAACGCAGAGTACTTCGGCGCCGGCCCGCCAGAGGTCACGCACGTGGCAGACTTACTGCGCGCGGCCCTTCGCGAGGGCTACCTGATACGGCTACCGGTTGCCTGGCGGGGCCAGCACTATCTGGTACTCAAGCTGGCCAGCTCTGAAAACTCCGAGGAACCGACGCCGCCAAAGCCATGAGAGAGCGTTTGGGCCTGATCATCATAGCCGTCACGCTCGCGGCGGTAGTCATTGTGATTGCCGTGGGGTTGAGTCGGCGCCCGGCCGAGCCCGAGCCGCCTTCCGCTCCCCCCACCGCAGCTACTCCGGAGGCCTCCCAGCTGCCCCTTCAGGGCAACCTCACTCTGCAGGGCAGCAAGCTGACCCAGAAAGACGAGCAGGGGAACGTCGAGTGGTCACTCCAGGCTGACACGGAGCTGAGTTTTGATGCTCAGCGGCAAGTCGCTGAGGGCCAGCGTGTACATTGGCAGTTCCAGCGCGGGCCGGATACGGAATGGACGGTTGATGCGCCCCAGGTCGTTTATAAATACGATACCGGCAGACTGGAGTTCACTCAGGGCGTGGAGCTCTACTCCACTGCACGCAGGCAGCGTATCAGCGTTAAGCGTCTGGTGTACGTATCCGACGCCAAGGAACTGCGTGGCGAGGGGCCGGTGCGCCTGACCGACGACGAGATCCGCGTGACGGCGAATCACCTTCTCGTGGACCTCGAGGCTCGCCGGGTCAAATTGAGTGGCGGGGTGCGCTGTCATGTCGGATCATAGGAGCTACCAGCTGCTCTGGAGCCGTCCAGCATGAATAGCCAGGGCAGATGAGGGGAAGGATAGATAAATGAGCAAGTCCCAAAAATTTCTACTGATGGGTGTGCTGGCGTTCGCGCTGATCCCCATGCACGTCTGGGCTCAGGCGGGGAAACAGACGCAGACCGCTGATATTACCAGCCAGACGATGTCCTTTAACTGGAATACCAACACCTTTGAGTTCACGGGCAACGCCAAGGTGATCATGGCCGGTCTCTATGACGCGACGGTCACTGGTCCCAAGATGGTCGTCCAGCTGACCTCCAAGGGGGACCGAGTGAAACAGCTGGTGACCCATGGCCCCGTGCGGTTCGAGCTTGTTAGCAAGCCAGATGCAAACGGCGTACGGCGGCGGGTGATTGCCACGGCCAAGGACCGGGCCGAATACTCGGAAATCACGCAGAAGATCGTTCTGCGGGGCAACGCTGAGGCCACTATCGTCACTCTCCCGGAGACGCCGGAGTCTCAGCGGGCACACTTTACCGGCGATGTGATGGAGGCCGACCTGGGAACCGGACTGCTCACGGTCACCCAGGCCCGGATGCAGGTCACCTCCCCCCTGAAGGAGGCTGTGGAGGGAGAAGGCCAGCAGTCGCCGGCGGAACCCGGGGCCAACCCCTGATCCGTAGTGCAATGCGGACCTTCGGCCCCCGGCCAGCGGATGCGGCCCGAGCCCCCGTCTCACGGCAGATCGGAGAATCCCCGTAATGTCACTAGCTGCTGAAGGGCTGGTCAAATCGTATGCAGGGCGGCGAGTGGTTAACGGCGTTGATCTGTATGTGGATCGCGGCGAGACCGTCGGCCTGCTCGGCCCCAACGGCGCCGGCAAGACTACCACCTTCTACATGATCCTCGGCCTGGTGCGGGCTGAAGCCGGACGGATACTGCTCGATGACCGTGATATCTCCCGGGAGCCGATGCACCTGCGTTGCCGACAGGGCCTGGGCTACCTGGCGCAGGAACCCTCCGTCTTCCGCAAACTCTCGGTGCGCGACAATCTGCTCCTGATCCTGGAACTCCAACCGTTGACAGCCCGCGAGCGCGAGGAGCGCTGCCAGCGTCTGCTGGAGAAGCTCCGCATCAGTCATCTCTCCCACCAGACGGGTCAGTCCCTCAGCGGCGGGGAGCGGCGACGCGTGGAGATCGCGCGCGCGCTCTGTACCGCACCCTCCTTCATCCTGCTGGACGAGCCCTTCACCGGCGTGGATCCCATCGCCATTGACGACATCCGCCAGATCGTCGGAGAACTCATATCCGACGATATCGGCATACTCATTACTGACCACAATGTCCGTGACACCCTGGAGATTACCGACCGGGCCTATATCATCTCGGAGGGCGAGATCCGTACTCACGGGCCGGCCAAGGACCTGCCCAACGACCCCATCGCCCGGCAGTATTATCTGGGCGAGCGGTTCCGAATGTAGACACCTGGTTCAGCCCTTCCACAGAGCCGGAAGTTGGTTCGTTACAGGGACGCAGGACGGGCGAGAGGCCCGGCTTGCCACAGCATGCACAGACTAGACCGCTACCTAATTCGGGAAATGGCCGGCCCCTTTCTCTTCGGCGTGGGCGTGTTCATGCTACTGGTCATCGGCGTGGACATGCTGTTTGAGACCCTCAAGCTCATCATCCAGGACCAGCTCCCCGCCTTGCCAGTGGTGCAGGCCATGGTCTGGCGCTTGCCGGGAATCATCGTACTCACCCTTCCCATGGCGCTGATCTTCGCCACGCTGATGGGCTTTGGCGAGCTTAGCGGGCACGGCGAGGTGACGGCCATGCGCGCGGGCGGCATCGGTCTCTACCGCATCGCGGCCCCCACGCTTGTCCTGGGCCTGACCGTCTCTGTAGTCTCTCTGTTCCTCAACGGCTGGGCCGTCCCCTATGCGAATCGGGCCTCCGAAGACGCCCTGGCCAGCCTGCGTAAGCACGCCACCACGCTACAGGAGAACCTCGTGGTGAGCCTCCCCCCCAAGGGAACCCCCGACCTGGTCTTTTGGGCGCGCAAGTTTGACCCCGACCGCCAAACCCTGAGCACCGTGCTGGTCTGGAAGTTCCACCAGGGGGTACCCACCGAGACGCTGGTCGCGCAGTCTGCCCAGTGGGAAGGCGAGACGTGGATGCTGCACCAGGTACAGCGCCTGACCCCTGATGGTCGGCTCCTGATGCAGGCCGATCGTCTGGCCTACCAGTTGGGACGCTCGCCCTGGGAGATCTCCGCCGAACGCCGTAAACCGCGGCACATGACCATGGCGGAGCTGGGCGAGATCATCAACCTCCCCCACCCCACCAACCGGGAACTGCACCTTCTGGCGCTGGAGGAGTGGAACATGCGCCTGGCGGTGCCCTGGGCCGGTCTGGGCCTGGCGCTGATCGGACTGCCTCTGGGGATTCGCCCCCAGCGCACCTCCACCGGCGTGGGGCTGGGGATTTCTTTGGCAATCATTCTGGCGTATTATATTGCCGTGAGCGTGATGCGCATCCTGGGTCAACAAGGTACCCTGCCGCCCGCGCTGGCCGACTGGGTGCCTAACCTCCTGCTGTATGCGGTGGGGATCGGGCTGTTGATCGAAAAGACCAAGTAGGGCCATGGGTCGCAAAGATATCACCGCGACAAGCGAGACGCCTGTCATGCCGGCCGACCGGCGAGAGGCCAGTCCTGGCCGATACGCGCAAGCCTAAGTCATGTCTACCTATACCATCGTAGCCCTGGTCGTGTTGCCAATCCTGGGCGGCTTCATCGCCTGGTTCGGCGACGTCCTCGGGTACCGGCTGGGAAAGAGCCGCCGGAGCCTGTTTGGTCTGCGCCCCCGGGCCACGGCCCGCGTTATCGTTGTCGCCGTAGGCGTAATTCTTCCGCTTCTGACCATGTTCGTCGCTGCGGTCGGGAGCCAAAACGTGCGGGTGGCGCTGTTCGAGCTGACGCAGCTCCAGGCCAGCCGCCAACAGCTCAGCGAGGAGAACCAGCGTCTGCAAACTTCAGTCAAGGTGGCGATGAAAGAGACGGCAGCAGCACAGGAGCAGACAGCCGCCGCCCGGCGAGCATACACCCGCGCCGTTACACACCTGGAGACCGCCCAACGGCGGGTGGTGACTGCGCAGCGTCAGGTCTCGACAGCCGAAGCTCGCGCGCGCGAGGCCCGCAGCCGTCTCAAGGGTACACAGGAAGCCCTGACTACCACTCAGCAACGCCTGGCCGCTAGCCAGGCGAAGCTCCAGGCTACGGACCGCAGCCTGCGGCAGGCGCAGGCGGAGGAGCAGGCTCTCCGCAAGCAGGTGGCGGCGCTCCAGGAGCAGGTCTCCGTGCTCCAACTCCAGGCGAGTCAGGCACGAGCTGAGGCCGAATCAGCGCGGCGCTTCATGGATCAGGCCCGGCGGCAGCTCGAGCAGACCCAGGAGGAGCTGCAGCGCACCCAGGAGCGAGTCCGCGAAGCTCAAATCCAAGCGACAACCTGGCTGGGGCAGGGCCTCTTCAGCTACATGATCAGCGCGGCCGGACGAGTGCGTTACGAACAGGGCGAAGAACTCGTCCGAAGCTTCGTCACGGCTGGCGACAGCGAGAGACAGATCGAGAGCTCACTGGGTGAGCTTCTGGTTTTGGCCTCCGCCAAGGCTGTGGCCAAGGGGGCTCCGATCAACCCCGAAACCGGACGCGCCGTCTTACTGGTGGCTCCGCTGCCCGCCGATAGCGCCGAAATCCCTCCACCCGAAGAACAGGTCATTCGAGCGGTGGCCAGGGAGATTAAGACGGCCCGCGCGCCAATCTACGTGGTTTCACTCCGCGTCGTCTTCCGCAGCTTCACCGAGGACACTGACCCCAATCACCCGGTGGCAGTGGGTTTCGTGGCGCATCCCAATGTACTCGTCTACCCCGCGGACACGGTCATTGTCAGAGAAGAGATAGACGGCTCACGACCTCGGGCAGAAATCTTCCAGCAGATACTGGGCATCCTGGCCGACCTGCGTACCGCCGCGCAGCAAGCCGGCATCCTCCCCGACCCCGAAACCGGTCAGTATGGACAAGTACCCGGCGAAGAGCTTCTGGCCACCCTGGATGAGATCATCGCCCGCCAAGGCAGAACTACCGTGGAGGCCGTGGCTGCCGAGAGAGTGTACGTGGCCAGTGGACGTCCCTTCGTGGTGCGTCTCCGGGTCGCACAGGCGGAGGGCTAAAGTGGCTGAGGGCGCCATCCTGGGAGTGGACCCCGGCACCAGCAAGTGCGGTCTGGCAGTGGTGGATTCCTCCGGCGAGGTCAGCTACCGCGCGGTGGTGGCGTTGGAGAACCTCTCCGCAACGGCACGCGCCCTGGCCGCGCAAAGGGCCCTCGGACGCCTGGCTCTGGGCAACCGCACCGGAGCGCAGAGAGTCCGCGCACTCCTGGAAGAGGCCTTGCCAGAGATTCCGGTCGAGGTCGTGCCGGAGCATCGCACCACAGAGGAAGCGCGCAGGCTATACTGGGAGTACCACCCGCCCCGCGGCTGGCGGCGATTGGTACCGCGGGGGATGCTGGTCCCACCGGAGCCGGTGGACGGCTTTGCAGCGGAGATTCTGGCGCGCCGACTCGAGGAAAGCGCGGGGAGCTAGACTCCCTTCTCTGCGCTGTTTCCCCGCGACCCGGGTTAGCTCTGTGACACGCCGGTGAAAATGAAATCGCGCACCGTCAGTGCTGGCGCCCAGGCGTACCCACACTGCACACCCTTATCCCCGATCCGTTCCACCTTATCCAACGCCTCCAGGATGCTCTGAGTGAAACGCATATTGTGCACACCGGCCACGATCTGGCCGCCCTCGACCAGGAAGGTCCCATCCCGGGTCATGCCGGTCAGCACGGTGTGCAGCGGGTGGACCAGATTGGTGTAGTGGAACCGCGTAACCAGCAACCCGCGCTCCACGGAAGCCAGCATCTCTTCCCTCGAGTCCGGCCCCGATTCCAGAAACAGGTTGATGGGCACCGGCCCCCAGGGGTTCGGCGCGGGCAGGGCGTGGCCAGTAGAAGCCACGGGCGGGTCGGCCTGGGCCGCGGTCCGGGTATCATGCACCATTCCCACTGCCACACCGTCCTTGACCAGTTCCACGCGCTGCTTGGGCACCCCCTCAAAGTCAAAGATCATGGGTAAGCCCCGCAAGTCACGGCCATCGTCCACCAGGTTAAGACGTGCGTCCATCACTCGCTTTCCCAGCTTCTCGCACAGGAACGAGCGCTTCTCCTGATAGGCCAGCGCGTTGAAGCCGGACTGGCCCAACGCCATGAGCAGGTTGGCAACCGCCGAAGGCTCCAGCAGTACCGTATAGGGCCCCGGCTCCAGCCTCTGCAGGTCGCGGCCGGCCAGCGCCTTATCCGCGGCCGTGCGGCCCAGCGCGGCAGGGTCCAGATCCGTGAAGTCCACCAGATACGCATCCGCGCGGCCGGAGCTCTCTCCCAGGGTCATTACCGCACTCATGGAAGCGCGAGTCATCTCTGTGTAGGCGCGCGCACCTCTGGAATTGGCGACGGCCAGCGCAGAGTGGCTGGTCTCGAGCGCCCCGCTGGCTACCAGGTCGGCCCCGCGTGCGATCTCCAGCACCTGGGCGACCACTTCCCCTCGCTGCCTCGGCGTAGCGGCAATGGTCGCCGGCGAGGGCACCGGGCCGGGCTCGGCGGGCGGCGCCGCAGGCAGTCCAGGAAACTCGGGGTTCTCCGGTGCCAGGGAGGCCAGCAGGGCCGCCTGCTCCACCGCCTGCCGGAGGGCCTCCGGGCGTGCATCGTTGGTCGAGGCCACACCAATCTTCTTCCCCACCACGGCCCGAATGGAGACGCTGAGGTTAGCCTCCCAGACATTCTGATGGATGAGATTGTTGGCGTACCGGGTGAGGGCCTCTTCCCCTGCAGTAACAACAACCTCCGTCTCTTCCGCAGAAGAGGCCTCCAGTACGAGGTCACAAATCCCTTCAACTTCAGCGCGATCTAGCATGGCTAGTTCCTTTCGATGTCGCCAGCCTAGGCAAATGCGGCCTTGACCACCGGGTGGACAATCTCCCCTCCGCGGGTATTCAGCCCCCACGCCAGGGCCGGATCGGCAGCCAGAGCCGCGTCCAGCCCCTGGTTCGCCAGGGCCTCAACATACGGCAAGGTCGCGTTGGTCAGCGCCAGCGTGGAGGTGCGGGGCGTCAACGCCGGCATGTTCGGTACAGCGTAGTGTACTACCCCGTATTCCACATAGGTCGGCTCCGAGTGACTGGTCGCCCGGATGGTCTCCACGCATCCGCCCTGGTCTATGGCCACATCCACGATCACCGCGCCTGGCTTCATCTTCTCCACCATCGCTTTGGTTACCAGGCTAGGCGCGCGGGCGGCCCGTACCAGCACCGCCCCGATGAGCAGATCGGCATAGCGCACGGCTCGCTCAATGTTTCTAGAGTTCGAGTAGACAGTGACCACGCGCCCGGACATCATGTCATCGAGGTACTTGAGGCGGTCGTGGTTGATGTCCAACATCGTCACGCTGGCGCCCATTCCCACTGCGACCTTGGCTGCGTTGGTACCCACCGAGCCACAACCCAGGACTACCACCTCCGCCGGAGGCACGCCAGGAACGCCGCCCATCAGCACGCCCCGGCCACCGGATTGAGCCTCCAGACAGTGCGCTCCGACCTGGGTGGCCAGCTTGCCCGCCACCTCGCTCATAGGCGCGAGTAGCGGCAGGCTGCCGTCGGCGCGCTGGACGGTTTCGTAGGCCAGGGCGGTCACTCCGCTACGCATCAGCGCCTCAGCCAGCTCAATCGAGGAGGCCAGGTGCAGGTAGGTGAAGACCACCAGGTCCGGGCGCAAATAGGGGTACTCGGCGGACAGAGGCTCCTTGACCTTTACAATCAATTCCGCCTGCTGCCAGACCTCCTCGACCGCCAGTCCCTCTGCGCCAGCCGCAATGTATTCTTCATCGGAGAAGCCACTCCCGACACCGGCGCGGCCTCGATCAGCACCCTATGATCCGCCGATGCCAGGGCGTGCGCCCCCGCCGGGGTCAGTGCAACACGCTGTTCCCGGTCCTTAATCTCTCGGGGAACGCCGATGATCATATGTGGCCCCTCCTGTGGTAGTGAGAATTGCGACTACTATCCCAGACGGCGAGAGTCACGGCCTCTGCCCCAGCCCCGGACTACTCGCTTGTCCGATCCATAGGGGGAGATAAGGTCGCGCTCCAGGTCCTCTGATCCTACTTGTCTTCCTGCATCACTCCGACCCGCACATCGCGGAAGCGTGACGGAGCCACGCCATGCCCCACCCGCGCGATCTGACCGGGTTCGCCCTTGCCGCAGTTGGGTACCCCCCACAGGTACCAGTGGTCGCGGTCACAGACCGCATCACAGGAACTCCAGAACTCCGGCGTTATCCCCGTGTAGGTCGCGTTGCGCAGCAACTCACCCAACACCCCGTCTTCAATCCGGTAGGCCGCCTCCACCGCGAACTGGAAGTTCAGCCGCTTGTCGTCAATGGACCACGAAGTGTTGGTGGCCAGATACAATCCGCGCTTGGTTTCGGAGATCAGCTCCTCCAGCGTCCAGTCCCCCGGTTCCAGATTGATGTTGGTCATGCGAATGATGGGCTGGCGGTTCCAGCCGTCGGCGCGCATGGCCCCGCTGCTCGTCCGTCCGATGGTGGGTGCCGTCTCCCGCGAGGACAGATAACCGCAGAATAGTCCCTGCTCGACGATGGGAGTGCGCTGAGCCGGAACGCCCTCGTCGTCATAGGCAAAAGACCCCAGGGCTTCAGGAAGGGTCGCGTCTGCGTTGATGTTAACATGCTCGGAGCCGTACCGGAAAGTATCCAGCTTCTCGGGGGTCAGAAAGCTGGTGCCGGCATAGCTGGCTTCCATCCCCAACACGCGATCCAGTTCGATGGGATGCCCGCAGGACTCGTGAAGCTGTAGCGCGAGTTGGCTGCCCTCCAGGATGACATCGGTCACCGTCGCCGGGCAGTGGGGCGCGGAGAGCAAGGCCTCGGCCCCGCGGGCGATCTCCTCGGCGTGGCCCGGCAGGTCCAACTCCTCCACCAGTTCCCACCCGCGCTGAGCAGTCTGCCCACTGTGGGACCCCGGATAGGATCGCCGCTGCATCTCGGACCCGTCCGGAGCCACCGCGGTACATTCAATTCCGGCTCCCGTCTCGATCCGCTCCTGATAGATACGCGCACCTTCGCTACTCTCGAAGTACTTCTCCTCGTGCAAAATCTCGACATGGCCCCCGCGCAACTGCACCTCAGCCGCCTCCGCCATCAGGTGGTCGCAGTCCAGCAGGAGCTGGACGCGCTTGTCCATCGGCACGTCAAAGGGGTTCTGGCGAGCGGTGGCGGGGAAACGCCCCTCGGCCGGCTCCACTGGGCTGAGCTGGACTGGTTCTGAACGTGTGGCGGCGCTCGCCCGGGCGATGCGCACCGCTTGTTGAGCAGCAGCTCCCAGCGCTTCGAGGGTCAGGGTCGCGGTGGCAGCAAAGCCCCAGGCGCCCTCGGCCAGCACGCGTATCCCTATCCCCGTGCTGCTACCGGCATGAAGGCCCTCCGCCGCCCCGTTCTTCACGCGAGTCTCCTCGCGTTTCTGAGATACATATCGGGCATCGGCATAACTGGCTCCCGCCTTTAGGGCGGCTTCGACCGCGTGCGCAGTCAGGTCTTCCATGGCTCCTCCCTCGAGCGATGCGGATGGCACGTGGAGGAGTGTTCCGCCAATCCTGCGCGAATTCCTGCCTACCCTTCATCAGAGCCAGGAATTCCGCCCTCGTGCGCTGCGGCAGCACCCCATCCCGATGACTCTCTTCAGCTCCAAACCACCAAATACCAGGAAATCTGAGACACTTTCGAACCACAAGATCAGTTCAAGCTTATATAATGAGCAGTGCAAGTGTCTTGCATGGTGATAGTGAACGGTTAGAATGAGGATAGGCAGTTGTGGAGGTTCTGCCAGGTGGGTGGTCTACTGGACACTGAATGGACCAAGGCCCGGCCAGTCTCTTGCCTATATCGGCGACGGGGAGTGGGGGTTGAAGATGCGTCCTCCTCCAACCAGAACCGAGGTGAGAAGTCATGAGCAGAGGCAAACGGAGTCAACGAACGGGTTCAATAGTGGGACTGGTGGCCATTGCCCTGTTGGTGCTATTGGGGTGCCTGGCGGCTAGCTTTGATGTCGGCCGCGTCGTGGTAGCGGCCCAGCGGGCTCAGGATGTCGCCGATGCCGCGGCCTATGCGGCCATGATGGCACCGCCCTCAGTCAACTACACCGCTGCTAGTGAACGGATCAGCCAGGTGGTAGCTGTGAACGGCTCCACTTCCGGCCTGGTCGTTACTAACGCCCCTTCGGATATCATCTACTACGCCGGTGGGCAGTCGCTACCGGGGTACGGCCTACTCGGCCTTAACCAGGAGGCCGTCACCATCTACACGCATGTTAACGTACCCTTCATGTTTGCTCCGGCGCTGGGACTCAACGGCACAGTAGTCACCCGTAAAGCCACTTGCGCCATGATCGCGGCTTCGGGTTCGCCCTTCTGCCCCATGTGGGTCAGCGAAACCACACCCTTCCAGTATGGGCAACTCCAGAACTTGCTGGCCGCCGACGGTCCCCACTATCCCGGAATTCCTGGCAATTTCGGCTGGCTCCAGCCCAATACCGGGGCCAAGGACTTTGACACCTTGCTCAGCGGGTACAATGTTCCCCCGGAGACGCTGGCTCAGAACTACGTCGAGATCGGGGACATCATCAACGGACTCACCGGCGTGAGGAAGGGGCAATGGGACCAGGCACTCGGATATAAGGGTACCGGCCGCCTGGCCCGCGCGGCCCAGGAGCCTTGGGCCAACGATACCTTTACCAACTACCGCCGGGACAATCCGCGCATTATGATCGTCCCTATCTGCGAGTATCTCGATGGCAGCGGCGCTAATGCGGAGTTCGAGATCGTCAAATTCGGCGTCTGGTGGCTGGAGTCCATGGACTCTCATGGCAACGACTGCAGCATCAACGCCCGCTTTATTCAGTACATCTCCTCCAGCCAGGACCGCGGCGACTTCGGCGACTTCACCGGCATCTGGACCTCCGCTCTCATCGGCTGAATCCGGCCCGTCTCCAGGACCCAGTGCGCGATGGCGGGGGACCGTTTTCCCCCTTGCCCTCTGTGCCTACGCTAGGAAGCCAATTCTACCTGGTTCTCCCACACCTTGGCTATGATGTCCGCCAGATCCTGCATGTCCGCCTCCTCGGCCAGCAGCGTGGCATGTGGAACCCAGCACGCCTCCGCGCAGAGCTGTTCGGTACGTGGCAGGTGTACCTGGGTGTAGTCCATTTCCTTACCGTAGAAGGGACAGGAGAGGGGGCAGTTCTCTGGTCCGGTGCCTTGCCGCTGGAAGACCGGGTTCTGGTACAGCGGAATGGGGTAGCCTGCCCACGCAGTCCCTCCCTCAGCACAGACCGCCTCCAGGAACCGCTCCCGGCTGACCCCCGGCCACTGCTCAGGCAGAAACCGGAAGATGTACATGTGATACGCGCGCCGGGTAATTCTCGGTTCGGGCCGCTGTAAAGCAATCCCCGGGATCCCGGCCAGAGCACGGTTGAGATACTCGGCGTTGGCCTCCCGCCGCAGAGTCTGCTCCTCCAGGCGCGAGAGCTGCACTAGCAGGAGCGCCGCCTGCATCTCCGTCATGCGCAGATTTCCTCCGGGCAGGAAGTGTCGGTAGAACTGGTCGTTGGTGGCCCGCCCGACGTTAGAGTAGCTGCGCGCGAGCTCGGCGATCTCCTCATTGTCCGAGACCAGAATCCCGCCCTCGCCGCTGGTGATGTTCTTGCTCATCTGGAAGCTGAAGACCCCGCAGTCTCCCAGGGCGCCGGTGCCCTTCCCCTGCCACTTCCCGCCCCAACTGTGACAGGCATCCTCGATCAGATGCAGATTATGCTTCTTCGCCAGCGCCCGGAAGGCGTCCATGTCGGCAATGTAACCACCAAAATGCACTGGTACTATCGCCTTGGTCCGATCGGTAATCTTCGCCTCCACGTCAGCCGGGTCCAGATTGCCCGTGTCCAGCTCCAGGTCAGCAAAGATGGGGATGGCATTAACCCGTAGCAGCGAGCTGGCCGTCGCGATGAAGGTATAGGCGGGGACGATCACCTCATCCCCCGCCCCCAGGCCACAGGCCAGGTACGCAATCTCCAGCGCCGCCGTCCCGTTGGTGCAGGTGACGCCGTACTGGGCATCCTGGAACGCGGCATAGGCGGCCTCGAACTCCCGCACCTTCTCGCCGTACCACCACTTGCCGCTCCGCAGCACCTCGGTCACTGCTTGAATCTCGGTCTCATCAAAGACCGGCCAGCTCGGATAGGGTTCGGTTCGCAGGGGCGCACCTCCCCTGATCGCCAACTTTCCCATAGCGGTTTCCTCCTGTTTCCCATATGCTGGCACAACCAGCAAAGGCGCCTTTCGCTCCCGCTCCACGCAGCACCTTCTGGTGCCCCCTTCCCCTTTTCTCAACGGACGGCTATAATCCCGCCTCAACGAGTGACCAGCCATAATGAACCGCACCCCCACCGATGCCGAAAAGACTCGCCAGTTGCCCTGGATCGTTGCGGCGGACGCGAGCAACTCCGTCTTTGCCTACCTGACCTTCTTCGGCAGCCCCTTCATCCTCATGCTGAGTCTCCTGGGCCTGCCCAAGACCTCCATCGGCGCGCTGATGTCGCTTCTCCCCTTCTTCGGCGTCGTCTCGTTGGTCGCTGCTCCCTATATCGCTCACTTCGGCTTCAAACGGGCCTTCGTGCTCTTCTTTGCCGCCCGCAAGGTCGTAACCCTGTTTCTGCTCTTCACCCCGCTGGTGGCCAGCCACTGGGGCCCGCGTGGCGCGTTCATCTTCATCGCGATCGTCGTCGGGGTCTTTGCCTTGTTCCGGGCGTTAGCCGAGACCGCTTCCTACCCCTGGTCGCAGGAGATGATCCCCAACGCGGTACGTGGTAAGTTCACCGCGCTGGACTACATGTGCCTGAGCACGGCGGCCGCACTCGCGCTGGTCTTCGCCGGCTGGGTGATCGGCGACTCAGAGAACATCCAGCCCTTCATGATTCTCGTCGCCGTGGGGCTCGTGTTTGGGGGCATCAGCGTCTGGTGCACCACCCACTGGGTGGGGGGAGAGCCCCTGCGTGACGCCCAGAGCCGCCCCTCACTGAGCCAGATGTGGGAGCCTCTGCGCGATCGCAACTTCGTCTACTACGAGGCCGTCGTCGCCGTCATTACTCTGGCCGGTGGCATCAGTACCTTCTTGCCGCTCTATCAGAAGGACGCCATCGGCCTATCGCAGTCCGTGGTCGTCTGGCTGCAGATTGCGGGCCTGGCGGGAATGATCCTCACCGCCTACGCCTGGGGCTGGGTCGCCGATCGCTTCGGCGCCCGGCCCGTGCTCCTGATCGTTGTGACGTACCTGTTTCCTTTGCCAGGGATTCTCTGGTTCATGCTACCGCGCTACAGCGTGTGGAGCACTCCCGGCGCCGCCTTCCTCGCCTTCTTGAGCAACGCTTTCGCCATGGGTTGGGCACTGGGCACCTCCCGGCTGTTGTTTGCCAACCTCGTACCCGCCGACCGCAAGACCCAGTACATGGCGATGCACTATGCCTGGATGGGTCTGATCGGCGGCTGCACCCCGCTCCTCGCCGGAGTGGTGCTCGACGCGGCCAAGCATCTCTCCGGACACCTGGGCCCCTTCGTCATTGACCAGTACTCGCCCCTGTGGGCGGCCAACGCCGGCCTCATCTTCCTGGCCGCGGCGCTGATCAGCCGCATCCGTACCGGGGAGATCTCGGTGCGCAAGTTTGCCGGGCTATTCCTCCACGGTAATCCCCTGCTGGCGGCGGAGGCCATTCGCCGTCACGGCGCCGCGCTGGAGGAGGAGACGCGCATCTCCGCAGCTGAGATGATGGGCCGGGTGAAGAGCCCCCTCTACATTGAGGAGCTGATCCAGTCACTCCACGACCCCAGCTACAATGTGCGTCACGAGGCGATCGTGTCTATTGCGCACATGCCCCCGGACGACCGGCTGGTGGATGAGCTGGCGGAGGTGCTTCACGGCAGGCACCCCGACCTGGCCGTGACTGCCGCCTGGGCGCTCGGGCGCCTGGGGCCCACGCATGCCCTGGAGCCTCTCCGTGCCGCGCTGCACTCGGACTACCCCATGGTCGCGGCGGCCGCGGCCCGCACCCTGGGCACCCTACGCGATCGTGAATCACAAGCCCTGATCCTGGAGCGTTTCCAGGCTCTGGATCCTGACAGCGCTCTCCGCACTGCCTATGCGGCGGCTCTGGGGAACTTGCGCTGCCGCGATGCCGTGCCTGACCTGTTGGCCTATGTACGCCAGCAAACCGTCCGCGCGGAGGAGACCACGCTCGCCCTGGCCCGCATCATCGGCGGCGAGCGACGCTTCATCCGGCTCTGGCGGCAGACCCGCAGCGACTTCAACGCCGGCGTGGCCCAGGCCATCGGGGCCTGGCGTTCCAAGGTCAGACGCCTCCGGCCGCCCCGCCCAGAGCTGGACCTCCCGGTGACGCGAGCTCATGAACACTTCATGGCGGGCGAGACGGACCACGGGCTAGAGGAGCTGCGGCGGCTGCTGGTGCACATCATGTACGAGCCGCTGCCGGAGCCTCTGCCGCTCATCCTGGGGGACTGCGCGCACATGCTGGAGGAGAAGGTTGGCCCCCAGGATGAGGTCTTGCTGCTGGCGCTCCACGGGATTGGCGTGGCGTTTAGCTATATGCTGGGAGAGCGCTCCAGCCCGACGCCGGCGCCGTGAGTGCCCGTCTCAGTCCCCCGGGGGAGGACCTCCCGCCCCGGGAGCCGCCGGAGGCGGCGGATTCAGGTCCTGAAGCTTGGGGAACCCCTCGCCACGGTACCACTTGGCGTGCCCATCCAGGAAGAGGAAGTTGTTGCCGCCGTCGTGCCGACCAGGACGGCAGACGTCCTCCGGGCCACCCGAGGCGTTGGCGACCCCGAGATCGGACTCGAAGAAGAGCACCTGCGCCCATGGCTGGGGTATCTCATCCTGCCTCCTGCCGGAGAAGGCGCGGTTCATGGCATAGCCGATCTGCAGCTTCGGGGCGGAGGGACAGCGCAGGATCTCTCTGTTCAGGAAATACGGCTCCAGATCTTCCGTCCAGTGGTCCGCGTCGGGCAAGACGTTGTTGTGGTCGGTGGCATACATGGCCACCGCCAAACCGAGTTGCTTCAGGTTGCGCAGGCAAGTGACCTGCTCGGCGCGTGCGCGCGCCGCCATCAACTCCGCCGCCAGCTTCTGGAAGGACTCCGGCAGGGCTTTCAACGTGGCCTGCAGGTCCACTTTCCATTGCCCATCCACCTGGACAAGCACCACGTGCATCGGCGGCGGCTGGAAATCCACGGTGGCACGGTCACCCTCGACCGCGGGCTGGGGGAGGGTCCGTGCGCCGCACATGGACTGGAGAGCGACGACCATCATTGTTATCTCCACCGCGGGTTCCCACACGCCACGACGCGCTTCCGACTGTGGCGAAATCACCAGGGGTTCCAACTCCCGTTCAGTCGCTCTCCCGCGGAAGTCAACCAAGCCCCCCAGGGACTTCATGAAGGCCTGGGCCACGGCCTCGGGAGTGTTCGGGACCTCCACCGGGGCTGGAGGGTCAGCCTGGGCGCACGCAGCGAGGAACAGCGACAGGGCGAGGACGCCAAGTGTGAGGTGACGCATAGGAGATTCCTCCTTTGGTGTCATATACGCCAAGGGAAGGACTTCCTCCTGCCGGGCGCGAATCCACCCGACATGACGTCCTACGAGATAGTCCGGCGCGCGGTGGAGTTCGACACCCCGGAGCGGATCGCCATCCGCTTCCCCGCCCTGGGGCTGGATGACACCTACGGCCTCCCGCTCCAGGCCGCGGCGGGCTGGGAGGCGCCGGAGCCTGACGTGGACGAGTGGGGCTGTCTCTGGCATAAGCCCGACCCAACCTCTGGCGTCGCCAACATGGGCCAGCCCAAGGGCCATCCCCTCACCTCCCTGGACCACCTGGACGACTACCCCTGGCCCGACCCCACCGACGATAAGCGTTACGCCCTGATCGAGGACGCTCTTGCCGGGGCCGGGGACAAGTACACCATGGTCGGCTGCGGGTTCACGCTCTTCGAGCGCATGCACTATCTTTACGGCATGGATAACCTCTTCGTCGCCATGTACGAGCAGCCAGACAAGGTGCATGAGCTGGCGGAGCGGGTGTTGGCCTTCCCAGTGGGCGTCGCCCAGGAGCTGGGGCGCCGCTTTGGCGGACGGGTGCATGGCTTTGCGATGACCGACGACTGGGGCACACAGGTCACGCACTTCATCCAGATTCCCATGTGGCGTCAGTTCTTCCAGGACCGCTACACCCGCCTGTACGGTGCGATCCACGAGGCCGGCATGCACGCCTGGATGCACTCCTGCGGGCACGTCAACGACATCATCGAGGAGTGGATCGGCTGCGGTTTAGACGTGGTCAACCTCCAGCAACCCCGCAACCTGGGGATCGCGGAGATCGGCAGGCGCTACCGGGGGCGTATCTGCTTTGAGACAACCTGCGACATCCAAGCCACGCTGCCCTGGAAATCAGGCGCGGAGATCCGCGAGGAGGCGCATCTGCTTCTGCGAGAGTGGAGCACCCCGGCGGGAGGCTTCGTGCTTAGCGACTACGGCGACCCCGCCGCCATTGGCGTCAAGACAGAAAACAAGCGTATCATGCTGGAGGCCTTCCTGGAAGAAGGCGCGCCAGGGCTCACTATTCCAGTCTGAATGTAGGGGCGCCCTTTTGCGACGCGCAGCAGCGCAATTGGCGCCCCTTCGCCAAGCCTACGTCCAACCACCGGGCGGCAGTTCCCGCGCAGACGCGGGGAAAGCCGCTCCTACACACAGCACCGGCGAGACGCCGGTGCCGCCGAAAAGTGAGGTCCGTCATGTCCGACATTCGCGTTACCATCTGGAACGAGTTCCGCCACGAAAAAAGCCACGAGGAGGTCCGCAAGGTCTATCCTGAAGGAATTCATGAGGCCCTGGCCCAGGCCTTGCGCCAACACGACGACCTCTCCGTGCGCACCGCCTGGCTGGATCAGCCAGAGAACGGCCTGACCGCTGAGGTCCTATCCGACACCGACGTACTCCTCTGGTGGGGGCACATGGCCCACCAGGAGGTCGCCGACGAGGTGGTGGACCGCGTGCATCAGGCGGTGCTCAATGGCATGGGCTTGATCCCGCTCCACTCGGCCCACTACTCCAAGATCTTCCGGCGCCTGATGGGGACCTCGTGCAGCCTCAACTGGCGCGAGGCCGATGACAAGGAGCGCCTTTGGGTGATCGCGCCCAGTCACCCCCTCGCCGCGGGGCTGCCGCCGTACTTCGAGCTCCCGGCGGAGGAGATGTACGGCGAGTTCTTTGACATCCCCGCCCCGGATGAACTGGTGCTGGTGAGCTGGTTCACGGGCGGGGAGGTCTTCCGCAGCGGCTGCTGCTACAACCGGGGGCACGGGCGCATCTTCTACTTCCGCCCCGGCCACGAGACCTACCCGACCTACTACGACGCGAACGTGCTGAGAATCCTCACCAACGCCATCCACTGGTGTGCGCCCACCCCGGAGGCGGCGGCTCGCAAGTTCGGTAACACCCCACCGGTCGAGGACGTGAAGTAGCCGACTTACTGGCACACCACTATCGGGATCACGGTCACGACCGAGATGAACCTGTAGGGACGGAGTTTGGCCCCAGACGCCAAGTTCCCGCCCCTACTTCTTGCTTGACATCTCGGCGCGGGTACAGTATATTCACTGCGCACCGTCCTCTTCCGGGGACGGCGGTTTGTTCTGGGGCTGTAGCTCAGTCGGTTTAGAGTGCTGGCCTGTCAAGCCAGAGGTCGCGGGTTCGAGCCCCGTCAGCCCCGCCATTTAGTACGCAGAGACCCTTCTGCCCACCAGCAGAAGGGTTTCTTGTATTCTGGGCGCAGCTTTGGCCACCGCAGGTACAGTTCGATAGTAGCATATCCAGCGCAGTGGCTTTCCTTCGGTACGGTCACCAGCCACTCGATGCGCGCGTCATTGGGGAAACGTGCGCCTCTCTACGGTCCCCAGCGCGTTGCACCTCTGTAGGGCGGTCTGGGCCCCGGCGAAGAGTTCACCGCCGATGAGAAGCTCATCATCGCCGTGGTGCAGGTTCCCCCTCCCACTGAAGACACCCGTGTAGAGCGGATGCCTATGGATGAACCTATCATGCGACCGCGAGTTGTCTGACCGAACGGAAGTCTCCTTGACCAAGGGGACGGTGCAACGGGTCTTGTGGTTGGCGCGCAGGGACTGGACCACCTGGGCGGCCCTCTGCACAGACTTTCCGAAGCGCGGAGCTGCGGCTTGGCGGGTGGTACGACATGGCTACGGCTAGGGGAACGGAAACGGTCGCTCGCGCGGGGGGCCAACGGACTTGCGGGGCATGAAGGTAGTCGGGAGGGCACTATGGCTGTCTGAAGGGATTTCGTCCTGCAGCATGCTGAGAATCATCCGGACGGATTCCCGCCCTATGTCCTCCAGAGGTATGCGTACTGAACTTAGCAGGTTCTCCCGATGGTCCCCCGGCATCGGGTCGGTGTCGTCAAAACCTACCAGGCTCATGTCCTGAGGTATGCGCAGCCCGGCCGCCTGCAGGATGTGCCAGGCATGCAGCGCGTTGGCGTCATTCACCCCCAAGATGGCTGTGATCTCAGGATGCTCACGCAGCAAGCCAATCAGGGGATGCGCCCGGGCCGAGTCCCGAGACAGGCCAAAGCCAATGCGAGGAGGAAGCGTTTGCGGCGAGAACCAGCCCAGATAGGGCGCTACTCGTCGCCAGTGCGTTTCGGGATCCAGACCGAAATCTTGGTAGGCCTGTAACCAGCCCTCATAGCGCATCCGCTCCACGATAGACAACCGCGGATCTCTTCGTTCTGAGTGCGACATATGGAGGATGTGGCGATGGCCAAGGCTTAGCAGGTGGTGAACGCTCTCATACGCACCCTTGCGGTCATCGGAATATACAGCCCTGCAGCCCGAAAGAACGCGAAACAGAGTGATCATGGGGCGCCCCCGAAACCCGGGAGCAGCCTGCATCTCCCTCACGAGGGCAGGTTCGGGTGCCATCAGGACCAGTCCGTCAACTTCCCCACGAGCCATTGCCGAGGGCAATTGCGTCACGTGATGTGGGGGATGGTCCACCGTGAGGGCCAAGACCGCGTAGCCAACATGGGAGGCCTCATCGACTATCCCCCGGAAGATCTCCGAGAAGTAGCGAGAAGTCGTGACCTGGGGGCCCAGACAGCAGACAACATGATTGAGCCCCTCCTTGCCCCGGCGACGCAGGGCCAGACGACGCGCCGACTCGTGGTACGCGGGGTCATAACCAAGCTCCTCGGCAAGTGCGCGAACGCGAGCCACAGTCTCTGGCGGCAGGGCACCGCGCAGGGCGCGGGAAACCGTAGACTGGTGCAGGCCCAGACGCTCCGCAAGAGCTTTTTGGGTGATGGCTCGTGGAAAATGGGACTGCGAGTCCTGCCCCCTCCCGTCTGGGTTGTGGGGTGGATCAGTGCCCATGGAGCTCAGTATACTTGCGACGTCTCCAGACGTCAATGCATGAACAGCAGGGGTGGAGACGCGTGCATAGACGACATTCGCAGTAACTCGTTGGGCCCGGCCTCTCTCCCACTGTCAGCTATGTATGTTTGTTACTAGCTCAAAGTTTTTTCCACCACTCTTGACAATCGCACAGCCTTGTGGTACAAGTGAATTGTGCATGCGCATGTACTTGCTCCGCGGTTCGTTACCATTTTCGACAGCACATGTCTGACGATCTGGTCCGAAGGAGGTCGAGTACGTCATGAACCGCAAGGGTTTTACCCTCATTGAGCTGCTAGTGGTCATAGCGATTATCGCGATCCTGGCAGCCATCCTCT
>LSQX01179640.1_pt2 | contig 35223 bp, 33 predicted proteins | sample 654561 | NCBI WGS metagenome assembly LSQX01 (sample SAMN04489861, study PRJNA283612) | anaerobic digester metagenome | isolation source: 4 biogas reactors fed with cattle manure at either 37C or 55C with and... | place: Denmark: Kongens Lyngby | collected 2014 | reverse complement strand
TTACACACAACATTGTACGCTACCGATCTCCAAACCTCTTTGCCGATGAGCCTGCATTTCGCAAGCATACAGGGATAAGGGTTAAAAAGGACGATTGGTCACTTTCGGTGCATTGAACTACTGGTCTTTTCGCACCATTCCATATTGAGGGATATTTTTTAGTAGTTTTTAGCTTATATACCGAGGATATTTGCTGTTCTGAGATGAATAAGCAGACATTTGGTTGACATGAGCCTAACCAGGGGCTATGATATAGCCGATACCCAATATGGTAACTGAGAATTGGTTATCATTATAGAGGAGCAGAAATGAGATTAGCTCAAGGATGTCTAGCAGGTATTTCTGCGATGGCATTTTGCTTGTTATTCCTGGTGTCAGAGCCATTAGCTGCTCAGGATGCAGCACCGGCAACCCCGCCGGCAGCACAACAGGCAACGCCAGCGGAAGCAACGCCATCTGCGCCCCCTGCGACTGCTCCGGCAGATACTGCTGCCACAGGATCCTCTGCGCAGGCAAAACCCAATGATAAAACAAAACCTGCCGCGCCGGCTCAGACTGCGGCTCCCGCAGTCAGTCAGATAACTCAGGCTGCGGTTCAGGCGGGAGTGCTCAAAAGCGCCAGTCGGATCAATCAGGTGGTCGGTTTTTTGGCGGGTAAACACAAAAGCTCAGCTTATCTATTCACGCCGAAAAGCAACCCGGACATCAGCGTGTTTTCTGTATCCCTTGGCGTTCATACAGTTGCGGGACAACAACAATATGCCAGCGCGAGCTTTGTTCCATTGGCAACCGGCGTATCCGCAGCGGTCTACGACACTGTCGAATACTCAGACAAGCCGCCGGCGGAACTTGAAAAGGGTCTTTTCAAAAACCTGCGACGAAAAGGGACGATTGGAAAGGACATCATCGCCCTTGACGCAGGGCCGGTTACTGTTTTTCTGATGCCTGCCGGCACGGGGTCGGTGGTCATAAAGAAAGAAGTCGTTCAATAGTATTTTCTACAAGGAGGTGGATTGTATGATTTTGTGCTTTCCAGCAGGAAAGCATAAAGAACAGGTTACTAAGTCGCCATAATTCGGGTAATAACCGAGCGGCAGGGCAGATGCACGCAATCTCGCGTGGCTGCCAAACCAGATCATACTAACAAGGAGGATCTTAGAGTATGAAACGTATGTTTTTATTAGGAGTAGCATTGGTGGCAGTATTGTCACTTTGCCAGTTTGCTGCATTTGCAGACACTGCTGTCATTGTCGATGACGGCACTGATGCCTGGGCATACACCCAAGACGGCGCTGGAACGGGCACTGCTTCAGAAGGCCAACCGAACGTATATCTCGGCTCCGATGGCTTCATAGAGATTGAAGCGGATGGCCACGTCTCTGTTGATGGAGACAGCGTGTCTATTGATGGCGCAGGCGGATCGATATTTATCGGCAATGTCTCTGGAGGGGGAGTGCAAATCTCTGGCGGCCCTCTGAATGCGACAGGTGGAGCTACCATCAGCGGTGGAGCGACCATCAGCGGCGGAGCCACTGTCAACGGCCTGCTGGCAGCCAACAATGACGCCGAAATCGATGGCTACCTTTGGGTTGGCGACGGCGCGTACATCAATGAGTATCTTACCGTAGATGGTGACGCCGACGTCTATGGCGACCTTTGGGTTGGCGAGGACGTCGAAATCGAAGGCAACCTTTGGGTTGGCGACGGCGCGCACGTCAATGAGTATCTTGACGTTGATGGCAGCCTTTGGGTCACCGAGGATGCTTGGATTGATGGCAACACTAATTTCGGTTACAACCCCGAAACTGACAGTGCTTACGCTACTATCGACGACAACGGTAACATCTGGACATCAGGCAGCGCTCGGATTGAAGGCGGAGCCAGCATTTCCGGTGGTATCAACAATAACAATGGTGGAATTACCAATGCCGGCCGCATCAGCGGCGTATTTGACGGCATAGCTGATATGGATGCTGTCAACGTTCGACAGTTGCGTGGTCTGGAGACCAAGCTCAGCGCTGGTATCGCTTCCATCTCTGCACTGGCGTCTATTCCTCCTCCAATCGATGGCAAGACTTATGCCGTCGGCGCTGGAGTTGGACATTACAATGGCGAAACTGCAGTGGCGGTTGGCGTTAGAGCCATCCTGCCGGACAGCGGCGTCAGCGTAAGCGCGGGTATGGGATTCTCTTCCAAGAGCTGCCCTGCCGCCAACGCGGGCGTGAGCTTCAGCTTCTAATTCTAAGCTGACTTTCTATGGGGCTGCAGAATATCGCGGCTCCATTCAATTTATCCCTCGATTTTACTCTCCCCATCAGCAATTCATTTTTTGTGACATCTCAATCGTTGACCGTCAACGCCCACTGTGCTAACATATACAGACACTTTTTCTTAATGTGGCCAGGGCAGGCAGGCTGTGATCCCGCCGGGTGTAAATTGGCGGTGATGATAATCTGAACCGGTCGCAGGCCGCACGAGTATAAGCTATAAGTCACCCGTCTCTTGACACAAGCGGCGGGCCGTGCTTTTGTGGAGGTAAGCTGTTGAAAAGCGATGCTGTACGTACTGGAATAGAGCGGGCGGCTGCACGATCGTTGATAAAAGCGATGGGTTACACCGATGAGGAGATGTATCGGCCTCTGATCGGCGTAGCGAACTCCTGGAACGAAATTGTGCCCGGACACATTAACCTCGACAAAATTGCCGGCGCAGTGAAAGCGGGAGTGCGAATGGCGGGCGGGACTCCGATGGAGTTCGGAGTCATCGGCATGTGCGACGGAATTGCGATGGGACACGAGGGTATGAGATATTCCCTAGTGACAAGAGAAATCATCGCCGATTCGATCGAATGCATCGCCAAAGCGCACGCTTTTGACGCGCTGGTGCTGATTCCCAACTGCGATAAAATCGTTCCCGGCATGCTTATGGCGGCGGCGCGGGTGAACATTCCGACCGTAGTCGTCAGCGGCGGGCCGATGATGGCCGGCAGGTATAAAGGCAGAAATATCTCAGTCACGCAGATGTTTGAGGGAGCCGGAGCGCTGATCAGCGGCAGCATCACCGAGGACGACCTGTGCGAAATGGAAAACGAAGCCTGTCCCGGCTGCGGCAGTTGTGCGGGAATGTTCACTGCAAACTCGATGAACTGCCTCACCGAAGCGATCGGCATGGGATTGCCCGGCAACGGCACTATCCCGGCGGTGCATGCGGCGCGCATCCGACTGGCAAAATATGCCGGCATGAAGGTGATGGAGCTGCTCGAAAAGAACATCAGGCCGCGCGATATTATGACAAAAGCGGCTTTTGCCAACGCTCTGGCAGCAGATATGGCTCTTGGATGCTCCACAAACACCACGCTGCATATCCCCGCAATCGCGCACGAAGCCGGGGTGCCATTTGCTCTCGATTCTCTAAACGAAATCAGCAAACATACGCCACACCTTACGACTCTCAGCCCTGCCGTGGCACATCCCGAATTGATGGAGGGCGATTCATGCCAGCAGGCGATACATCATATTCAGGACCTCGACGAAGCCGGCGGCATACCCGTGGTGCTCAAAGAACTTAGCAAAAAAGGGCTAATCGACCTGAACGTCAAAACCGTAACGGGTCACACGCTGGGCGAAAACATAGCGGCAGCAGTCAACAGAAACTCCGATGTTATCAGACCGGCTGATAATCCATATCACGAAGAGGGCGGCCTGGCAGTGCTCAAAGGCAACCTCGCTCCGGATGGATCGGTCGTAAAGCAGTCGGCTGTTGAGCCGGAGGCTTGGGTGTTCGAAGGCCCGGCAAGGGTATTTGAGTGCGAAGACGACGCGGTCAAAGAGCTTCTTGCGGGCAAAATAAATAAAGGCGAAGTGATCGTTGTGCGCAACGAAGGGCCGAAAGGCGGGCCGGGTATGCGCGAAATGCTTACCGCAACCGCGACGGTGTCCGGTATGGGAATGGGAAAAGATATAGCTCTCATAACTGACGGGCGTTTTTCCGGGGCCTCCCGAGGCGCCTGCATTGGCCATGTATCTCCCGAAGCCGCATCTGGCGGGCCGATTGGACTGCTTCGAGAAGGCGATATTATATCTATTGATATTCCAGGCAAACGACTGGATGTCAAGCTCTCAGATGAGGAGCTTGCGGCGCGGCGAGCGGAGTGGAAAGCTCCTGAGCCGAGAGTGAAGGAGGGGTATCTCGCGCGTTACGCGCGGATGGTCTCCTCGGCTTCAACTGGCGCGATTATCGAATAATACAGCAGTCAATTACAAGCCGTCAGCTTTCAGCCATCTGCAGACGGCAATAGGCTGGAAGCTGCGCTAGATGGCTAAGGAGTGTTTGTTGTGAAAATGAATGGAGCCAATGCCCTGGTTCAGTCTCTTGTGGATCAGGGAATAGATATGATTTTCGGCATACCCGGCGGGGTGATGATCCCCATTTATGATGCCCTGTATGGTCGAGAAGATTTGAAAAATATACTTATGCGCCACGAACAGGGCGCGGGTCATGCCGCCGATGGTTATGCGCGCGTGACAGGAAGAGTGGGGGTGTGCTTTGCGACCTCCGGTCCTGGTGCTACCAACGTGGTCACTGCGCTGGCTAATGCGCACATGGACTCGATTCCTGTGCTTGCAGTTACCGGACAGGTGCGAACTACCGCCCTCGGCAAGGACGCTTTCCAGGAAGCGGACATAACCGGAATCACTCTGCCGGTAACGAAACATAACTATCTTCTCAAGGACGTAAACGACGTTCCCCGGATCATAGCGGAAGCGCTCTACATAGCGCGAACGGGCCGACCGGGACCGGTGCTGGTGGACATCCCGATGGATGTATCCCTTGCCGAAACCGACTATCAGCCGGTCACCGAAGTGCATATGCGCAGCTACTCACCGGAGACTGATGTCGATGTGTCTATGGTTGAGCAGGCTGCCGAACTGATCGCCAAAGCCGAACGGCCTGTGATTTATGCAGGTGGCGGCGTCATAACATCCGGGGCTTCCGAGGAGCTTACAAAGCTTTCGGAAAAGACCCACATTCTCGTGACCAATACGCTGCTCGGCAAAGGGGCCATATCCGAATACCATCCGCACTCATTGGGCATGCTCGGAATGCACGGAACTGCGTATGCGAATCACGCCGTCAATGAAAGCGACCTTTTGATCGCTGTTGGAGCCAGGTTTGATGACCGGGTTACCGGAAAGCTGGCGGCATTCGCCAAGGGCGCAAAGGTCATTCACATAGATATCGATCCTGCTGAGATCGACAAGACGGTGCCGGCTACGGTTCCGTTGGTGGGAGATTGCAAGGAAGTTCTCGCTTTGCTGGTGGAAAAGGTGCAGCCGCGAGGCGAAACGGAATGGAACAAGCAGGTGATGCAGTGGAGAAACGAATACGCCCTGCAGTGTCCGGTCGGCAACGGCGAGCTGATGCCTCAGTGCATAGTTGCAAAGATCTCCGATTTGACTAAGGGTGAGGCCGTAGTTACAACGGACGTCGGCCAGCACCAGATGTTTGCGGCGTTATATTATAAGACCACAAAACCGCGTCGCTGGATGTCATCCGGCGGGCTCGGCACGATGGGTTACGGCTTCCCTGCCGCGATAGGCGCTCAGGTGGGTTGTCCCGATCTGCCGGTCTTTGCGATCTGCGGAGATGGCGGATTCCAGATGACGCTGCAGGAGATGGCGGTGGCGGTTGAGCAAAAACTTCCCATAAAGATAATTTTGCTCAACAATGGCTACCTTGGCATGGTGCGCCAGTGGCAGGAACTTTTCTGGGATGGGCGCTATTCGGGCGTGGACATCTCGGCGCAACCGAACTTCAAAATGCTTGCGGAGGCTTATGGGGCTTGCGGAATCTGCGTTAAGAGTCCTGATGAGGTGGACGCCGCGCTTAATAAGGCTATGGAAGTTACCGATCGGCCAACCCTCATCGACTTCCAGATCAACCCGCAGGAAAACGTTTTCCCGATGATTCCGGCTGGCCAAAGCATCGAAGAGATGATGGTCAACAGGCCGAAGGGGAGTGAGTGATATGCCAAAACCAATGCAGCATACTATAACGGTACTGGTAGAAAACAAGCCCGGCGTGCTTGCCAGGGTGTCGGGGCTGTTCGCTCGGCGAGGTTTTAACATCGAGTCACTGGCCGTGAGCATCACCGATGATCCTACGGTATCGAGGATGACGATCGTTGTCACCGGGGACGATTCGACGCTCGATCAGATCAACAAGCAGACCTGCAAGCTCATTGACGTCATCAAGCTGGTGGACTACAGTCAGATGTCCACTGTGGAAAGAGAACTCGCACTGATAAAGGTCAGCGCAGAGTCGGATTCCAGGGCGGCTATTATGCAGATAGTCGACATTTTCCGCGCGAAAATAATCGACATCAGCAAGAAGTCCTTTACCATTGAGGTCACCGGCGGAAGCGACAAAGTGGATGCAATCGAGGACCTGCTGAGGCCGTATGGGATAATGGAAGTCGTGCGAACCGGTAAGATCGCGATGGCTAGAGGATCGCACACCGCGATGACGTAGACAGAAACTGTCTCTATCGCTGTGATTGAAATAACAATATCTAATGAGGATGTCGGGCCGGGGGTATAACCTCTGGCTCGTTACCTCTAACATCTAAAGTGGAGGGCGTAATGCCGGCTAAAGTATACTACGATTCAGATGCGAACCTTGACGTGCTCAAGGGCAAGAAAATCGCCATTATTGGCTATGGAAGTCAGGGACATGCTCAGGCGCAGAACCTGCGTGACAGCGGCCTCGATGTGGTCGTTGCGGACCTGCCGGGCACTGATAACTGGAAGCTCGCCGAGGAGCACGGCTTTAAGCCGATGACCGCGGCGGAAGCTGCAAAGCAGGCGGATGTTATTCAGATACTCACCGAGGACGAAGTTCAGGGCATCGTTTACGCCAACGAGGTCGAACCGGGAATGAAGAAGGGCAAGACCCTGCTTTTCTCCCACGGATTCAACATCCACTTCGGCCAGATTGTGCCGCCCGCAGAAGTTGACGTCATAATGGTAGCCCCTAAGGGGCCGGGACATCTGGTTCGCCGCGTATACACCGAAGGCGCAGGAGTCCCCGCTCTGATCGCAGTCTATCAGGACGCTTCAGGCAAGGCCAAAGATACGGCTCTTGCCTATGCAAAGGGGCTTGGAGCAACCAAGGTCGGCGTGCTTGAGACTACTTTCGAAGAGGAGACCGAGACCGATCTGTTCGGCGAGCAGGCGGTTCTGTGCGGCGGATGCACCGCGCTGATACAGGCGGGCTTTGAGACTCTGGTGGAAGCCGGATACCAGCCGGAAATTGCATTCTTCGAGTGTATGCACGAGCTTAAGCTGATCGTAGACCTGTTGTATGAAGGCGGCATGGACTATATGCGCTACTCGATCTCCAATACCGCTGAATATGGCGACTACAGCCGCGGTTCGCGCGTCATCAGCGAAGACGTCAAGGACGAGATGGCCGAGATTCTCTATGAGATTCAGAGCGGTGAGTTCGCACGCGAGTGGATTCTGGAAAATAAGGCCGGCAGACCGGTGCTCAACGCTGCGCGCAGGCACAGCCGAGAGTCGCTGATTGAGGAAGTCGGCGGAGAACTGCGGCAGATGATGCCCTGGCTGAAAAAGAAAGCCTAGGCTACAATATATAGCAAATACGGAGAGCAGGGGACGCCCTCTGCTCTTCTCTGTATAGGTGGGTATTTGTGAGATATGCAATAGTCATATTGCTTATTATAGGACTGGCGTCGCCGGGAGCTTGCGCGCAGATGCAGATTGAACCGCCAATAAAGATAATATTCGACACCGATATCGGCGATGATATTGACGATGCACTGGCGCTGGCGATGCTGCATGCGCTTGCGGACAGATCAGAGGTGGAAATACTGGCGGTCACAGTCTGCAAGGACAATCCCTGGTGCGCCGTATATGTGGACATAGTCAACCGTTTCTATGGCAGGCCGGATATTCCGATTGGCGTTGTGAAAGGGGGCAAGCGGCCGCAGGACGGCTATACGACCGTGGTTGCCTCGCGCAAAATCGGAAACGAATATGCCTATGCCAGAGGTCTGCAATCGGGAGAAAACGCACCTGACGCAGTTGATCTCATACGCAGCATACTTGCCAGACAAGCAGACTCCTCTGTTGTGATGGTGAGCGTCGGCTCAAAGACCAACATTGCCCGGCTGCTACAGTCCAAACCGGATAAAAACTCATCCGCCAACGGAATAGACCTGGTTAAAAGCAAGGTCAAGAATTATGTTATGATGGCGGGAGATTTTCGAGCCAAGGCTGCTGCGGAGTACAATATCAAAATCGATGCGGATGCGGCGCGAATAGTCTTCGAAGATTGGCCGACCTCGATCGCCATCAGCGGGTTTGACATAGGCAAAATGGTGTATTATCCGGCTGAGAGCATAGAGCAGGACTTCGGTTATGTGAAGAATCACCCGATAGCCGAGGCGTATCACGCCTATGCGAAGATGCCTTACGACCGCCCGGCATGGGATTTGACGGCGGTTCTGTATGCTGCGCGTCCGGAGCGCGGATATTTTAAGCTGTCGCAACCCGGTTATGTAAAGGTTGACGATAAGGCCGTGACTCATTTTACTGCTGCGCAAGATGGCAGGCATCGTTATTTTATATTGCCGGATGACAAACGCGAGGCGGTTCGAGAGGCTTGTATCTGGTTGGCGTCATCGCCTCCGCGCAATTGTTCGACTCAATAAAACATCGAAGGCGATAATGACAAAACGAAGTGCGAAAGAAATTGCTATTGATTACTTTGCCCAGAAGTATAGCTGCGCGGAGTCCGTACTGTTGGGTCTTTTGGAGGCGCACGAGATCGATTGTCCCGTTGCTCCGAGGATCGCCACCGGGTTCGGCGGCGGATTTGGCTCATTCGGAGAGGTCTGCGGAGCGATTTCGGGTGCGGTTATGGCTCTTGGGCTTCAGTTTGGCAGGGATACGCTCGATGTCGAGCAAAAGGCAATTTGCTATAATAAGGTTCGCTTTCTGATGGATATGTTCGAAAATGAGTTCGGCACGGTGCTGTGTGCGCAGTTGACTGGTTGTGAGATGCGCACAGATGAGGGCAAAGCTCGCGCAAAGGAGCTTAATCTGCATAACACCCTGTGTCCCAAATTCGTAGCATTTGCGGCGGAGTGCGCATCGGAATTGATAAAATAACCGCTGTTCAAAACGGCGGGCGTTATAATGTTCTGGTCTAAATAAGATATTCGTTGTTCAGTTGATGCGCATAGCTCGCACTGATATTGAACCTCTTTGCCGCATAGTCGGTATAGAATTGTAAGCGACGGCCTGGCCGTCGTATTCTTGAGCTTAAAGGTGAAGTGATGGCAAGAAAAATCCGTATTTTTGACACCACACTGCGCGATGGCGAACAGTCGCCGGGCGCAAGTATGAACATTGAGGAAAAACTGGAAGTCGCAAAGCAGTTGGCGCGGCTGAAGGTGGATGTGATTGAGGCGGGATTCCCGATCTCATCACCGGGTGATTTCGAATCGGTCAAGGCTGTTGCCCAGACTGTTAAAGGCCCGGCGGTTGCGGGTCTGTGTCGAGCGGCGAGCGCGGACATCGACCGCGCCTGGGAAGCCTTGCAGCACGCAAAAAAGCCTCTGATCCACACATTCCTCGCGACGTCGGATATTCACCTTGAAAAGAAGCTCAAGAAGACCCGCGAGGAAGCCCTGGCTATTGCGATTGCTGCAGTCAAGCGCGCGAAGGGCTACACAGAGGAAGTGGAGTTTTCCGCGGAGGACGCCTCTCGCAGCGATTTCGACTATCTGTGTCAGGTTGTGGAGGCGGTCATAGACGCGGGCGCGACCATTGTAAACCTGCCTGATACGGTCGGCTATGCGATTCCAAGCGAGTATGGGGAGATGATTCGACGGGTCATCGAAAAGGTGCCGAACTCCAAAAAAGCCATATTCAGCGTCCACTGTCACAACGATTTGGGATTGGGAGTCGCGAACTCGCTGGCTGCGGTAGCTAATGGCGCGGGTCAGATCGAGTGTACGATAAACGGCCTTGGCGAACGTGCCGGCAACGCCGCGCTTGAAGAAGTCGTGATGGCGATCCATACCCGAGCCGACCTGTTCGCCGCAACTACCGGTATCAACACCAAAGAAATCTATCGCGCCAGCAGGCTGGTTTCTGATGTCACCGGGCTGGCTGTTCAGGTCAATAAAGCGATTGTCGGCACAAACGCATTCGCGCATGAGGCCGGCATCCATCAGCATGGCGTAATGCAGGATAAGCGCACCTATGAGATTATGGATGCTGAGTCGGTCGGGCTGACCGAAAGCAAGCTCGTATTGGGCAAGCATTCCGGGCGGCACGCATTCGAGGACAGGCTGAAATCACTGGGCTATCATCTGGGCAAGGCCGAACTGGACAAGGCATTTGCCAGATTCAAGGTCACTGCGGACAAGAAAAAGGAGATATTCGATGAGGATCTGGAGGCGATAGTCGCCGACGAGGCGTATACTATCCCTGCGAAATACGAACTGTCATATATGCTCGTCATGAGCAGCCTGGAAGGCATCCCGACCGCTACCCTCAAGCTTAAGAGCGATGGCGGCGATATTGTCGAGGCCGGCATTGGCGTGGGATCTGTGGATGCCATCTACAAGACGATCGACAAAATGGTTGATGCGAAGTATCAACTGGTCGACTTTGTGGTCAAATCCGTCACTGGTGGCACTGACGCGCTTGGTGAGGTGACTGTCAAACTGGAAGCGTCCAACGGGGAAATCTACACAGGCCGAGGAGCGAGTCTGGATGTGGTCGAAGCCAGTGCAAAGGCGTATGTGAACGCTATCAACAAGCTGGTTCACTACGAGAACCTCAGAGGCAACGGCGGCAAACCCAGAGACCGCGCCCGACTGTAATGGCGGCTAACTAGACATGTGGCGATTAGCGAATCGCCACATGGACATATAGAGCAGGGTATTGCTGTAAAACCTTAGAGCATTGATCTATTTTCGAGGGGTGGCGAATATGGGAACTCTTGAGGTAATATTTCTGGAAGTGCCGCAGATAGGGCGGCCGGTAAGCATTTTGTGTGGTTCGGAGAAAAAAGCAACGTCAGTGGTAAAGTGGACACAGCAACATCCGACAAATAAGAACCTATATCGTGTTGCGGTTGCCAACGGACAAATGTTCGTTGGCGAATACAATCCATATGCGCTCGCGAACACACAATCTGTTCAGAACCAGATGCCCAGCCCTGCATCTGCACCGGTTTATGGTTACACTCTCCCTGGAGGTTGCCTTGCGCGAGCGGCAGGTGTGAATGGTCAGATAGAGCTATATGAGGATTATCTCATACTGAAAAGGAAAGGTGTTATTTCGTTTATTGCACACGGATTCAAAGGCGAAAAAGAAATCTACTTGGATCAAATCAGCGCAGTTCAACTAAAGCAGTGTGGCACGCTTACTAGTGGTTACTTGCAGATAGTTTTCAAAGGCAGCCAAGAAAGCAAATCTGCGCTTTTTGACGCTGTGAGTGATGAAAACACTGTGATATTCGGGCCAGATCGTGAATCTGAGTTTCTGCATCTGAAGATGCTACTAGATAAGCAGCGGCGTCAATCAAGACTGGGGCCGCCAGCGTCTGCATCGACATCAGTCGCCGACGAGATCGATAAATTGGATTCTTTGAGGCGGCGGGGCATAATAACAGACAGGGAATTTGAAGCGAAAAAGCGTGAGCTTTTAGGCCTTTAAATATGATAAATACTAAGCAATTGGTTAAGGAATAATCATGGGACAAACAATCACCCAAAAGATTCTGGCTGCGCACTGCGGCAAGGAAAGCGTGGAACCCGGCGAACTGATCACTGCCCGCCTGGACCTGGTGCTCGGCAACGACATCACTGCTCCGATTGCAATTCGAGAGTTCGAGAAAATCGGCGCCCAGACGGTCTTTGATAAGGATCGAGTCGCACTCGTGCCGGATCATTCGACTCCCAACAAGGATATAAAATCCGCTGAACTGGTCAAGATTATGCGTGATTTTGCGCGAAAGCACAACATCACTCATTTCTTTGAAATTGGCAAGATGGGCATTGAGCATACCCTGCTGCCGGATGAGGGACTGACTCTGCCCGGTGATGCGATCATCGGCGCGGACAGCCACACCTGCACCTATGGCGCGCTTGGCGCGTTTTCCACAGGGGTGGGATCGACGGACCTTGCCTGCGCGATGGCCCTCGGAGAGACGTGGTTCAAGGTCCCGGAGGCGATCAAGTTTGTCTACTACGGCAAATTGCCCAAATGGGTTAGCGGAAAGGACCTGATTCTATATACGATCGGCAAAATCGGAGTCGACGGAGCGCTGTATTGCAGCATGGAGTTCACCGGAGAAGCTATATCCGAACTGGACATGGCCGGTCGGTTCACGATGTGCAACATGGCCATCGAGGCCGGCGGAAAGAATGGGATTATCGAGCCGGATGAAAAGACGCTGGCGTACATCAAGCCCCGTGCAAAGCGCGATTTCAAGCTCTATAAGAGCGATTCTGACGCCGTCTACAAAAATGTCATAGAGATTGACGTCAGCAAACTTGAGCCGGTCGTCAGTTTCCCGCATCTGCCGGAAAATACGAAGCCGGTCTCTGAGGCGACTCATATCAAGATAGATCAATCCGTGATCGGCTCCTGCACAAATGGTCGCATTGAAGATTTGCGCGTTGCAGCCAGCGTGATCAAGGGTCACAAGGTTCATCCTGATGTCCGGCTGATAGTTATTCCTGCTACTCAGGAGATTTATCTGCAGTCAATCAAGGAAGGCCTCACCGAGATATTTGTCGAGGCGGGCGGGGCGGTCAGCACGCCGACCTGCGGGCCGTGCCTTGGCGGACATATGGGAGTGCTTGCCGGAGGGGAGCGCGCCGTATCGACCACAAACCGAAACTTCGTCGGTCGTATGGGGCACACCAAGTCCGAGGTGTATCTCGCAAGCCCTGCAATCGCGGCGGCATCCGCTGTTTTGGGTCGCATCGGCAGCCCGGAAGAACTGTAAAGTAGAGGATAAAATGATCAAAGGCAAGGTTCACAAATACGGCAGCAACGTCGATACGGACGTTATAATCCCGGCTAGATATCTGAACACAACCGATCCCGACGAGCTTGCCACGCATTGCATGGAAGACATTGATGCCGATTTCGTCAAGACCGTCCGTCCCGGCGATATCATAGTGGCCGACGACAATTTCGGCTGTGGGTCTTCCCGTGAGCACGCGCCGATAGCGATTAAAGCGTCGGGCATTGCGTGTGTAATAGCAAACACATTCGCGCGTATTTTCTATCGCAACTCCCTCAATACCGGCTTGCCGATACTTGAGTGCCCTGAGGCGGTGGCGGGAATCAACAATGGTGATACGGTCGAAATAGACCTCGAATCCGGAAAGATCACAAATGTTACCACCTCCAACAGCTTCCAGGCCAAGCCGTTTCCGCCGTTTATGCGCGAGCTTATCGAGGTGGGAGGGCTGGTGAACTACGCGAAGGCAAAGGTTGGCAGGTAGATGTCTTCACGAGCGTATAAGATAGCCGTTCTGCCAGGGGATGGAATTGGCGTCGAGATTGTGCCGCAGGGTATCAAATGCCTCGATGCGGTTGGAGCCAGGCTGGGCATAGCGTTCGAATACACCGAAGCGCTCGTTGGCGGCGCGGCAATAGACGCCGTCGGAGTTCCGTTACCCGATGATACTCTCAGCCTCTCTATGCAAAGCGATGCGGTATTTTTTGGAGCCGTAGGCGGGGCTAAGTGGGATAACCTCCAACCCGTCTCAATGAGGCCGGAGCCGGGCGGGTTATTTCCGCTTCGCAAGGCCCTCGGCGCGTATGCAAACCTGCGACCGGTGGTTGTCTTCGAGTCGTTGATCTCCGCGTCCAGCCTCAAACCGGATCGGATGGAAGGCGGCTTGGATATTCTTTTCGTGCGTGAGCTTACAGGTGGCATCTACTTCGGCAAACCAAAGGAGAGGCGCGAGGTCGATGGGGAGACCGTCGCGATTGACACCTGTTCATACAGCGATTTTGAGATCAGGCGCATCGCGCACATGGCATTTTTGCAGGCGCGCAGGCGTCGGGGAATCGTGCACTCGGTCGATAAGGCGAATGTGATGGAGACTTCACGGCTGTGGCGCGAGGTAGTGACCGAGGTCGCCGAGCAGTATCCAGATGTCACCCTGACCAATATGCTTGCCGACAACTGCGGCATGCAGCTTCTGCGCGATCCCAAGCAGTTCGATGTGATCCTGGCTGACAATCTTTTCGGCGATCTGCTCACCGACGAGGCGGCTATGCTTGCCGGTTCGCTCGGCATGCTTCCATCTGCAAGTGTGGGAGAGCAGCACGGCGGTCTCTATGAGCCGATCCACGGTTCCGCTCCAGATATAGCGGGTCAGGATAAGGCAAATCCAATCGCAACGATCCTTACGGCTGCGATGATGCTGCGATACGCCTGCGAATGTCCCGACGGCGCGGTGATGATCAGATCAGCGGTCGAATCTGTGCTCGATGATGGCTATCGCACAGTAGATATAGCTACTCCGGGCTGCGATGTCGTATCGTGCAGCAAAATGGGAGATTTGGTGGCTCAGAGAATATAGCCGCCGTATAACAGGCCGATTGGAACACGCATGGGTGTGTTCTTGGCGGCTTTGAGGAAACGAGTTTACACTATGTCTAATATAACGATTTACGATACAACGCTTCGTGACGGAACTCAGGGCGAAGGGGTAAGTTTCTCTGCCGAAGAGAAGCTTAAAGTAGCGCGAAAGCTCGATGAGTTCGGCATAGCCTACATAGAAGGCGGCTGGCCTGGCTCCAATCCCAAGGATGTTGAGTTTTTCGACCTGGCAAAAAACGTCGACTTCAAGCACGCCAAACTGGCCGCTTTTGGGAGCACGCGCAGGGCTAATCTTGCCGCCGCTGATGACGCTCAGATACTCAAGCTTATCGAAGCCGAGACGCCGACTGTAACCATATTCGGAAAGTCCTGGGATATGCACGTTACAGAGGTATTCAAGATCGGCCTGGATGAGAACCTTGAGATGATCTACGATTCGATCAAGTTTCTCGTTGAAAACGACAGGGAAGCGATCTTCGATGCCGAGCATTTCTTTGACGGATACAAACGCAATCCCGAATATGCTATGGCGGCTCTGGATGCTGCCGCACGCGGCGGAGCTTCAACAATATCTTTGTGCGACACCAACGGAGGCACGCTGCCTTCGGAGGTAGGGGAAATTGTGCGCGCGGTGGTCGGCAGATTCCCGAATATTTCGATTGCCATTCACGCCCACAACGATTCCGGCCTAGCGATCGCCAACTCGGTGGCCGCCTGCGAGAACGGGGCAACCCAGGTGCAGGGCACGATAAATGGATACGGAGAGCGATGCGGCAACGCAAACACCTGTGCAATAATACCGATTTTGGAGCTTAAGCTGGGTCTCAAGTGCGTGCCGGAAGGCGCATTGCAGAACCTGACTGCTCTGTCGCGCTGGCTTGATGAGATTGCCAACCGCATACCGGATGATACTATGCCGTTTGTGGGCGCGAGCGCATTTGCGCATAAGGCCGGCGTTCACGTCGATGCCGTTACTAAAAATCCCGTCACATACGAGCATCTTGACCCTGCGCTTGTGGGCAACCGCCGCAGGTTCCTGATCTCCGAGCTTGCTGGCGGAAGCAGCATCGTGCAAAAGGCCAACAAGTATAACATCGATCTGGGCAAGAAGTCTCCCGAAGTCAAAGCTGTCCTGAATCGCGTCGTCCAGCTCGAGCATCAGGGTTACTCATTCGAGGACGCCGAAGCGAGCTTTGAATTGTTGCTCAAAAAAGCGATGGGACAATATGAAAAACTCTTCGACCTGGTAGGTTTCAGGCTAATCATAGAAAAACGCGGGCCGCAGGAGGAACCTGTCACCGAGGCTACTCTTAAGGTAGTCGTTGATGGGGTGGAGGCTTTCACTGTCGCGGAGGGAGACGGCCCGGTGCACGCGCTGGACAATGCTCTGCGACTTGCTCTCAAACAGTTCTACAACCGCGAGCTTGAACAGATCAAACTATCCGACTTCAAGGTTCGCGTGGTCAACTCCGGCGAAGGAACCGCCGCGAGAGTGCGCACCATCATCGAATCACGTGACGCTGAGGACTCCTGGAGCACCGTAGGCGTATCCACAAATATCATCGAAGCAAGCTGGAGCGCGCTTGCCGACAGCGTCGAATATGGGTTGCTGAGGCAAAAGTGAGAGTCATTGTTGCTGATCAGGCAGGGGTCTGCTTCGGCGTGAAGCGGGCCTTGGACCTCGTCAACGCCTATTGCGAGAGCGGGGAGCCTCTATCGACCCTTGGTCCGCTCATTCACAGTCCCCAGGTAGTCAGCGACCTCGAAACAAAGGGAGTTTGCGTGGTCGGCAGCATCGACGAAGTTGAATGCGGCGCGATAGTTATGCCCTCCCACGGCGTCTCGGCTGATGTAATTGAGGCGGCACGCAAAGCCGGATTGGTAATCATCGACGCGACCTGTCCGTTTGTGGCTAAAGTCCATACCAGAGTGCAAACTCTGGCTGCCGACGGCTATACGGTTGTGGTCGTCGGCGACGGCGGGCACTCTGAGGTTAAGGCGATCCTCAGCGCGGCAGGTGACGACGCGATTGTTATCAGCGATGCCGACGAGGTGGATAACTACGCTTGGCGCGGCAAACGTGTGGGGATCGTCAGCCAAACCACCCAGACTACCGAACGTTTCGGTGAAGTTGTGGGCAAAATTGCCGCTTGTGCTGCCGAGGTGGTTGCCTACAACACAATCTGCTACGCCACGCACGACCGCCAGACCGCCGCTCGCAATCTTGCTCCAATGGTAGAGGCTATGTTCGTGGTCGGCGGACGCATCAGCGCAAATACAAATCGACTGGCCGAAATATGCGAGCAATCCGGAGTCCCAACATATCACATCGAGGTTGCATCTGAAATTGACCCGAGTTGGGTAAAGGGTATGAAAACCGTCGGCCTGACGGCGGGAGCATCGACTCCGCAGTGGATTATAGACGAGGTAAAGGCCGCTTTGGAGTCAATCGATGCGTGAACGCCAGGCAGAATATTTGACCCTCTAAACCGATATCATGTCAAAGAATACCGTCGGAATCATAGACATAGTTAAACCCAACAGCATCGCCGAAGATTTGGGATGGCTGCCGGGTGACGAGATCATATCGGTTAATGGCCATGCAATGTCCGATGTCATCGATTATCAGTACTACACCGCCGAGGAATTTATAAAAGTCATGGTGCGTCGCGGAGCGCAGTCCGCGGAGTTCGATATAGAAAAGGATATTGACCTGGATCTCGGCGTCACATTCAAAGACACGCTATTTGACGGCGTGCGGACCTGCGGCGCGAAGTGCGTATTTTGTTTTGTCGACCAACTCCCAAAGGGACTTCGCAAGCCGCTATACCTTAAGGACGATGACTTTCGCCTGTCTTTTTTGCACAGCAACTTTGTGACTCTAGCAAATGTCGATGAAGACGATCTCAATCGAATCGTCGAGCAGCGCCTGAGCCCTCTATATGTCTCCGTTCACGCCACAAATACAGCTTTGCGCAGCGATATGCTGGGCAGAGAGGCTCCATCCATACTCGATCAGATCAGGACTCTTGCCAGGGGTAACATCACCCTGCATACGCAGATCGTTTTGTGCAGGGGAATCAATGACTCCAAAGAGCTGGATCGCACAGTCAACGAGCTGGCGCAGCAGTATCCGACCGTGAAATCCATTGCAATAGTCCCTGCCGGACTAACCGAACATCGCCGAAACAGGACGTCTATTGAGCCAATAGATATACAATATGCGCAGGAAATATTAGACAGAGTTAAACGATGGCAGCGTCTTTATAAAGCCGCTCTCGGAACCAGGCTCGTCTGGGCGGCCGATGAGTTCTATCTGTGTGCGAAGCGTCGCATACCGGTCACCGATGCCTATGAACGCTTTCCTCAGATCGGCAACGGCATAGGGTTGGTGCGCAAGTTTATGGACAGCGCCTATAGAGCCTTGCCGCAAATGCAGCAAATTGAGAGCAAAAAGACGATCAGGGTATCGATCGCCACGGGCAAACTTGCCGGGCCGATTCTCGGCAAATGGGCTGAGTCCGCCAACTCCCGCCGAGTCCATATATCGGTCTATCCTATCAAAAATACATTGTTCGGCAAGACGGTCACGGTGGCAGGATTGATGTCGGGAAGGGATATAATCGAGCAACTCAGCCCGAAATCGTTAGGGGATGTAGTGGCGATCCCTTCGGTCGCGCTGCGCGACGGCAAATTTGTAGATGATGTCACGCTCAAGGAAGTCGAAGAGGCGATTCGGGTGAAAATATTGCCGGCGTCGACCAGCCCAAGGGTATTTGCGGGCCAGTTGCGCCGGCTTATAGAGTCAGAATTAACGGGTCTTTAGGCTTCAGCAACCCGACCGGGCTGCTTAAACTCCTCAAGGGCTGCATCCGACCAGGGTGGCAGCCAGAGCAGCTAGGGCAGCGAGAGCCAGTAAAATCCGTGTGATTCTCATTGCATTCGACCTCCAATAACCGCGTTCAGCGGCTTTATATTATCCAATTGGCTTGGGTCAACTTTGTATGGGTCATCCGACAGCACCAGGAAATCAGCCAGTTTGCCAAGCTCCAGGGAACCTTTGTCATTTTCCTCAAACCCGGCATAAGCACTGCCATAAGTATATCCGCGCAACGCTTCGTCCACAGTCAGACGCTCACTGAGGCTCTTGGGTTCCCGATTGACCGCCCTATGGACAAGCTCCATAACATCGATTCTTTCGACCGGGCAATCCGATCCCATCCCTATCTTTATTCCTGCCTCAAGCATAGTTTTGAACGGATACATATATCTATACCGCTCCGGCCCTACGCGCTGTTCCGACCAGAAGTCTGTAATCACAAATTGCGGTTGGATCGATGCGATTACATCCAGCCGAACCATATCAGCGATAATTTCCGGGCTTACCTGCGCAATATGCTCTATTCTATGGCGCAGTCGGTTGGATTGATTGCCCTCCGGCATGGCCATTTCTATAGCTCTCAGCGTGGTCGAAATCGCACGGTCTCCAATCGCGTGAATTGCAGCCTGGAACTCATTGCGCTGGATATTGACCAACATTTTGGACAATTCTTCATCAGACTTGAGCAGATCTCCTCTGTTTCCCGGATCGTCTGAGAAATCTTCGCACATAGCAGCGGTGCGCGCTCCAAGCGATCCATCCATAAATATTTTGATCGAGCCAACCTTCAGATAGTCATCGCCAGTGCCCGTTTTCAGACCTTCGTTGACAAGCACATCCATCAACTCATAAGGCCACTGAAACCGCACCCGCACCGGCAGTTTTCCCTCGCTGTGCAGTCGGCGGATCACTTTCAGGTGCTCCACGCTGTTGAACTGGCAATGAACCGAGGTCAAACCGACTCGTCTGGCATCATTCAGCCCGTACACAGCGGCTCTTTCCAGTTCTTCCTCGGTGCATTCCGGAACCTGGCTCCAGACCAGATCAGTATCATCCTCCGTAAGCTTGCCGCTCTCCCACTGCTCTTTGGTGAGCTTATCGCGCACCGGCATCAGGGCGGCGGTGTTGGCAACTATGGCGTGTCTGCAAAGTCTTACAGCGAACACAGGCACGTCCCTGCTCACCTTGTCGAGGTCTTCGCGCGTCATCCATCTGCCCTCGGCGAACAATTCCTGATCGAACCGCTCCCCGATAATCCATTTGATGTCGGGATTTTTCTCTTTATGGCTGCGCAGCCTGTTCTGAATCTCCTCAATGGAGTCGCTGTCCGACAAATCCGCCATCAGGGTGCACGACAGCCCGTGCGTCATCAGGTGACAGTGGGTATCGCTGCATCCCGGGATAACCGTTTTGCCTCCAAGGTCGATCTCCTGCACGCCTTTCCCTGCTGCTGCGCGCACATCATCTATGCTGCCCAAAGCCGTTATTCGCTCGTTGCGCACTGCCAGCGCCTCGACTTGCGTTCCTGCACTATCAAGGGTATAAAAATTGCCGTTTACGAATATTTTTTCTGATGTCATCAATATGCCTCGCTCAGTCGTTCCGATACGACCGTTTCCCTGCCATCCGAATCGACTTTTCTAAAAAAGCAGGAGCGATATCCTTCGTGGCAAGCCGCTCCCGTCTGATCGACCTTCACTACCAGGCAATCCTTGTCGCAGTCGATATATACGGATTTGACTGCCTGGATATTGCCGGATGTCTCGCCTTTAATCCAGAACTTCTGCCTGGATCTGCTCCAAAAACAAGCCCTGCCGCTCGTCAAGGTCTGCACAACGGCGTCACGGTTCATATACGCCACCATCAGCACATCCCCATTGGAATCGTCCTGCACCACCGCAGGGATCAATCCATCTTTATCGTATTTCAGACTATTCAAAAACTCGTTTAGCACCGGTCATCTCCTGTCAATGCGTCAAAACAAACCACTACATTCTACATCAACCACGCCGCCAACTTCCAGTGCGCTCTAACCCAAAGAATAATACTGCATAAATGAGCAAGGGAAGTCAGCCGGATTTGAAGAAGTAAGACAGGAGAATGTTTATTTCGGAGGCGTCAAGTGAGTAGCACCATAAAGCTGGTAATCGTCGGAGTTGTGCTCATTGTATTGTTTATAGGAGTTCAACATATCGCAATGAACAATCCATCCGGCCCGCATATATGCACGCCGGGAGATGGGTGAAGCCATTCTACGACGCCGGGTGCGTCGGCAAATAACCCTGCGGAGCCTAAGACCGTGCTGCTGATAATCCATTCGTCCGATGCTCCGCCTCCGCGGATCGTCGAAAAACTCAAGAAGATAAAACAAATAGCCTCCGGCCACACAATGCTTGCGGCTATAAATACAAATAACAGTGAAGGCGCGCACGCACTGAAAGACTTTTCAATCAAAAAAACACCGGCCTATGTATTGATAGACTCCGAGAGCAAAATGTTGGACAAGCAGGAAGGTGAAATTGATATCAAAGCAATGCAACGCTCTATCAAACGTTGGACATCTGCCAAATAGCTGCTTACAACTAACGGAATCGGCATTTATATATGATGACAGACGATAGACTCTTAGACGGAGTCAGCATAAAGCAATTTTCGACTGAACGCGGGATACAAGCCACGCTGCACCTTGGTGACTGCATCGCCGGTATGCGTAAATATATCCCCGATGGCAGCGTGGATATCGTCGTCACTTCACCTCCATATAACCTTGGCGTCAACTACAAAGGCTACGACGATACCCAGTCGCGTGAGCAATATCTGGCCTGGATGGGCGAGTGGGCAGCGGAAATCAAACGAACGCTTGCCTGCGACGGCTCACTCTTTCTCAACGTCGGCTCCAAACCCACCGACCCGCTGGTTCCGTTTCAACTGCTCGATGTGATGACCGAACACTTTAAGCTGCAAAATGTTATCCATTGGGTGAAGTCTATCGCGATTCTCAAAAGCGAGGTGGGAGACTATCCGTCAATAACTCAGGACGCCGTAGTCGGACACTACAAACCCATCAACAGCAAACGTTTTTTGAACGACTGTCATGAGTATATTTTCCACCTCACAAAGCACGGAAATGTCGAAGTAGACCGGCTGGCTGTTGGAGTCCCATATCAGGACAAAAGCAATGTGAGCCGATGGGCAAATGGCGACGGCGACCTGCACTGTCGAGGCAATACCTGGTTTATCCCATACGAGACAATAAAAAACAGGGACAAACAGCGCCCGCACCCGGCTACTTTCCCGGTGGAGCTGCCATCCCGCTGCATCAGGCTGCACGGAGTGGATCGCGCCGGGCTGGTTATGGATCCGTTTTTAGGGATCGGTTCAAGCGCAGTTGCCAGTGTTGGATTGGGAGCGCGATTTGTAGGTTTCGAACTGGTGCAGGACTATTTTCAGGAATCCTGCGAACGATTAGCTGCTCTCATCGACGAACGTTAGGTCAATCGAATGCCGGATATTTCGACGGGCCATAAATAATAAGGAGGCATTATGAGAACTAAGTGCATCGTATCTAAGGGATTGGTAGTAGTTCTTTTGTTAATGGCAGTTTGCGGCGGAGCAATTGCCGCACAGACAAAGACTAAAAACATCATCTTTATCACTGCCGACGGTCTGCGCTGGGAGGAAGTTTTTCACGGCGCTGACAGGGGTCTTCTGAGCAAAGAAGGCGGGGTCGCTGATCAGGCTGCTGCAGATAAGAAGTATTGGCGGGAGACTGCAACAGAGCGCCGCAAGGCCGTGTTGCCATTCTTGTGGACCGAAGTTGCACAAAAAGGCCAAATATTCGGCAACCGCGATCTCGGCAGCGCGTCAAGAGTGGAGAATCCATATTGGTTCTCATTTCCGGGTTACAGCGAGATGCTGTGCGGATTTGTCGACGAAAGTGTCAACAGCAACAATCTTGTAAACAACCCTAATGTCAGCGTTCTCGAATGGCTGCATCGCAAGCCTGCATTCAAAAACAAAGTCGCGGCGTTCGGCGCGTGGGATGCGCTGCCGTATATTCTCAATCGAGACAGGGCCGGTTTCGTCATTAACGGCGGCCTCGATCCGGTCAACGGAGGCAAAATCTCGGAGCGACAATATTTTCTCAATGCTCTAAAAACGGAGACCGTCGACCTTAACCCCGGCGCTCCACCGGATTCGATTATGTTCTACAGCGCGCTTGAGTATTTCAAGCAGAACAAACCCCGCGTTATATATATCATGCTTGGTTGGACCGACGTGGCGGCGCACCGCGGGCGGTATGATGAATATCTCAAGGCTGCAAGACTGTACGACGAATACGTGCGTAAAATATGGAACACTGCGCAGTCTATGCCGGAGTATAAGGGAAACACCACCCTGATTATGACCACCGACCACGGCCGCGGAGAAGTCGGCGATGGCTGGAAGAGCCACTCGACAAACCTACCCGGTTCGGAAAAGACCTGGATGGCATATATGGGACCTGACACTCCCGCGTTAGGGGAGCGCAGCAATGTTGATGAGGTCACCAACAGCCAGTTCGCCGCGACTCTGGCGGCTTTGCTCGGCGAGGACTACAATGCGGCGCAGCCGAAGGCAGGCAAAGTCGTCCAAGACGTCGTTAAAGGCAAATAACTTACTAAACAAAGAAGGGTGGCGGTCTCAAATCGCCACCCTTTCCCAAACTCCAAACTACATCCTTGTCAGCTTCGCTATATCTCTGAATTCGTGCTCAAATGCGAACAGAATCGGCACTCCGCCTGTGTGCATAAACACCACGCTGCGATCCGTATCTATGAGCTTTCTGCGCGCCATATCCAGCAGCCCCGATACCGCTTTTCCCGTATAAACCGGGTCAACGAGCAGCGCTTCGGTTCTTGCCAGTTCCAGGGCGGCTGCATTGCCGGCCTCGGTGGAAACTCCATATTTCTCTCCGTAATAGGAGTCCTCCAAACGAATCGAGTTCGGGTCAATGGGACAATCTATACCGAGTAATTTTGTGGTCTCCGGAGCCACTCTACCCACAATTTCTCGAATATTGGCGGCCGTACGGGATACGCTAATGCCAACCACCTGCGCCTCAGGCAAAAACAGCTTCGCGCCAATGGTTGTGCCGGTGAGCGTCCCTGCCGATCCCACAGTCAGAAAAATATACGCATCTTTGTCATCATCTTCCAACTGCGACGCCAGCTCCCTCATACCGGAAATATAACCCAACGCGCCGACCGGGCTTGACCCGCCGACAGGTATGATATAAGGCTTATGGCCTTCTGCGGCGAGCTTATCCGACTCAGCTTGCATAGCGGAGTTCATTTCGTCCACAGTTGCATCGCACATAAACCTGATATCCGCGTCGAACATAACATCGAGCACCAGGTTTCCTTTCAAGCCCTCAAAGTCCGGGCCTCCCAGGAACAATATGCAGCGATCTATGCCGACTTTTCTGCAGGCAGCCGCGGTCAGCCTCGCAAAGTTCGACTGCGGACCGCCGCAGGTGATAACCACATCCGCCCCTTTGGCCACGACATCCGCCATTAGATATTCCAGCTTACGCACTTTATTTCCACCCAAGGCCAGGGTTGTGCAATCATCGCGCTTGATCAGCAACTTACGCAGCCCTATGCGCTCGGCCAGAACCGGAGCTTCCTCCAGCGGCGTGGGCAGCGCGGTCAATGGTATGCGTGCAATACTATCCAGTCTCATCTTAGCCCTCTTCCTGTTTTTGCGACAAACTGTCCTGTAATCATTGTATGCGAAATTACTTTCCCGCTGCACAGGATTTATCCCTTCCTGCGCGCCAAAGAGCTTATTCATATTAGATTGTAAAGGATATGTTTGGGTGTTCGTTAAAAACTTAGTAATCGTTTATTCGATATCTCGTCTAATGGAGTGTAAAAAATGCCTGTATAGTGTGCTTCAATGAGGAGGGCGTTATGAAAAGATTCGGATTACTGCTGATCATTGGGTTTGTCATTGCTTTGGGCAGCGCAGTTTTTGCCCAGGTTGATATAAAACCTGTTATCGCTACCGAAGTCGTTGAGATCGACGCAGATGATCCTGCAGTGTGGGTCAATCGTCAGAATCCTGCAAAAAGCATGGTAATTGGCACCGACAAAGGCGGCTCTCTTTACGTTTTCGACCTTGACGGCAAGATACGCCAGAGAATAACGGGACTGAAAAAGCCCAACAACGTCGATGTGGAGTATGGCTGCAAGCTTGGTGGCAGGAATATCGATATAGCGGTACTCACCGAGGCGCACGCTAAAAGGCTTCGCATATACGAAATAGCTGCATCGGGCCATCTCACCGAAATATCAGGCAGTCACACAGAAGTGTTCGGCGGCAAATCTCAGCCGATGGGGATCGGTCTATATAAACGTCCCGCCGACGGCAGCATTTACGCCATTATAAGCAGAGGATCTGATCCGGGAGAAGGCGTTCTCGGACAATACCTGCTCAAAGACGACGGTTCAGGAAAAATAGACCTCAAAGAGGTCAGGATATTCGGCCATTTCAGCGGCGAGGATACGGTAGAGGCGGTGGCGGTGGACGATGAGTTGGGCTATGTCTACTATGCCGATGAATCCACTTGCATTCGCAAATACAGCGCCGACCCGGACCATCGTACGCTGGGCAAAGAACTCGGCACGTTTGGCGAAGAGGAATATTCGGCGGACAGAGAGGGAATCGGGCTTTATAACCTGCCGGGGGGCAAAGGTTATGTTGTATGCACCGACCAGCTCAAGAACTCCCACTATTTGATTTATCCAAGAGAGGGTCAGACAGGCAAACCGCATAATCATGGAAAGGCCATAAAAACAGTGCGGGGCGGGGCGAACAATACCGACGGCATTGAGGTAGTATCCGATTCGCTCGGCCCGCGATTTCCCAAAGGCGCATTGGTAGTGATGAACAGCAATGGACGCAATTTTTTGATCTATGACTGGAGGGACATAGCGAAAACCGGCAAACCCAAGCTCAATGCTCGATAATCAAGGTCGCATCGATGTCGCACTCGACCGCTGCCCTTGCGCAAATCCGCTGCACTGAATAAGATGTAAGTATGGCGATAGACCTGCAGGCGAAAGCGCGCGCACGGATAGCGCGAGAGCGTGGCGGAGTGGAGATCAACAGGGCGGCTTCGGTGCGCTTTGCGCTCGCATTTCCCAATACATACGCGGTTGGGATGGCATCGCTGGGCTACCAACTCGTCTACGCGATGATAAACGGCCATGCGGATTCCTCCTGCGAACGAGTATTCCTCCCCGATCCCAACGATCTAATTGAGCACGAAAGGTCGGGCGCGGAGCTTTTCACTCTGGAGAGCTTGTCCCCTTTGTCACACTTCGACGCGGTGGCGTTTTCGATAAGCTGGGAGATGGACTATATCAACGTCTTGCGCGTATTAAGGCTTGCCAATATCCCTTTGCGCAGGGACGACCGAGACGAGACCAGGCCGTTGATAATCGCAGGCGGGCCGTGTGCGACGTTCAATCCCGAACCTCTTGCCGAATTTGTCGATGCATTTGTAGTCGGCGATGGAGAGGATGTCATCCCCGCTCTTGTCGATGCCATCAATTCAACGCGCGACTCTTCACGGGCGGATGCGCTGGCTGCGCTCGCTCAAATCCCCGGAGTATATGTCCCGCATTTCTATGAGCCTGTTCTCAACGATGATGGTGTGTTGGCTGAGATGATAAATCGCGCTCCTGCGCCGTCAATAGTTCGTCGTGCGGTTGCATCCAATCGTGCTCAATATCCTATTTGTTCGACAGTCACCGCCTCGGAAGCTGAGTTCGGAGAAATGCAGTTGGCGGAGATTATGCGCGGATGCGGGCGACACTGCCGGTTTTGTGTGGCGGGATATATAAATCGTCCGCCGTGGATGCGTGAAATAAGCTCAATACCGAATCACGACAGGCTTGGGCTTGTCGGAGCCGCCGTATTCGATCATCCCGAGGCTGAGATGTTGTGCGAGAAAATAGTAAATGCGGGCGGGAAATTCTCCGTGTCCTCGGTCAGATTGGAGACCATCACTCCAAATATCGCCGATCTGATGGCTAAAGGCGGCCAAAAGACACTCACTATTGCTCCAGAGGCCGCCACCGGACGACTCCGCGCCGTCATCAATAAGAACACTTCCGACGCGCAGATTGAACGCGCCATCACCGCTGCACAGGATGCGGGAATCGGTCGCGTCAAAATGTATTTCATGATCGGACTGCCGACGGAAACGGATGATGACATATCCGCCATCTGCGAATTAACGGCGCGGCTGGCTTCAAATTACCCGGCCATTAGCTTTCAAGTTTCTGCAAGCTGTTTTGTTCCAAAGCCCTGGACTCCGTTCCAATGGTGTGCGATGGAGCGCGAAAATGTGCTCAAACGCAGGTTTGCTGCGCTCAAAAAGGGGATTTTATCTATTGGAGGGGTGAGGTTTTCAGGGGAGAGCCCGAGGCTTGCGACCGTGCAGGGCTATCTCGCCATAGGGGATCGCAGAATTGGCGATGTTTTGGAAGCTGCGCTAGAAAACGGGATAGATTATCCGGCAGCGGTGCGCTCGACCGGCCTTGATATTTCATACTATCTCCACCGCGCGCGCGAGTTCTCCGAGTTGCTGCCCTGGGATCATATCGATGTCCGCGTCAAGAAAAGCTATCTTTGGAAAGAGTACAAAAAATCATTGAAAGGGGAGTCCACCGATCCCTGCAGGCCGCAAATATGCACGGCTTGTGGTGCGTGTGGAGCGGTCGATGAACAATCCTGATTGGCTTACGATTGATGCCGGAGGTCTGCCTCGCTATGTTCCTCGGCGCTTTGAGGATTCCCAACTCGTCAATTGCGGGTTTAGCACGCGCACAGGAGGGGTCAGCAAGCCGCCGTATCATAGCCTCAACTTATCTTTGGCGGTTGGCGACGATCGAGACGATGTTCTTGCAAACCGCCGGCTGTTCGCTTCCGGGTTGGGAGTAGATGCCGCCGCCATAGTCGTGCCTGATCAGATTCATTCTAACCGTGTCGCCATAGTCACACAATCCGACGCGGGATCCGGAGCGATAGACCATTGCGATGCAGTTCCCGCAACCGATGCGTTGATCACTAACACAGTCGGTTTGCCGCTGGCCCTGCATTTTGCAGACTGCGTGGGGATTTTATTTCTCGACCCGGTCAATTCAGCAATCGGTGCGGCTCATGCCGGGTGGCGTGGAACCGCAGCAAATATAGTTCAGGTCGTGATCGATGCCATGAAATGCGAGTTCGGCACATATACGGCTAACCTGCTGGCAGCAATTTGTCCTGCCATAGAAGGTAACTGCTACGAGGTCGGCGACGATGTCGCGTATCACTTTGAAGAGATGTTTTCAGGCGACAAAAGCGTGCTTGGACGCTGTGAAAACACGAAATGGCGCGTTGATCTTAAGATGGCCAACTGCGTATTACTTAGGCGCGCCGGTGTAAGAGAAATGAACGTTGCGTTGAGCAGGCAGTGCACTAGCTGCAGAGATGATGAATTCTTCAGCTACAGACGTGACGGCGTAACCGGGCGCATGGGCGGCTGGATTTCTCTAAAGAGGATGTAAAAGTACAGATGGGAAATTTTATGCAATAATCTACTTGACAAGAAGGTTTATAGATGTAATACTTAGAAGCTGTTAGAGGAAGATCGCTGGTAATAGTGTGATTACCGGTGATTATTTCATGTTGACTGTTCGTAGCGGTAATACATGTCAAGTATCTATGAGAATCTGCGCTGCATCGAAGACCGCATAGACAAGGCGGCGGCAAAGTCGGGCAGGGGACGACAGGATATTACCCTTGTCACTGTAACCAAAACCCGATCGGTGGAGCAGATTGCCGAGGCGATAGCCTGCGGAGCCACGGATATTGGCGAAAACTACGTCCAGGAAGCGCAGGAAAAATATAGCGAGATCGGCGATTCGGTGCGGTGGCATATGATAGGCCACCTGCAGAAAAATAAGGCTCGGCACGCGGTTGAGTTCTTTTCGCTGATTCAAAGCGTTGACAGCATCGAGCTTGCAGAGCAGATAGGCAGAAGAGCCTTGGCCGTCGGCAGGCATATCGATGTGCTGTTGGAAGTGAAGATTTCATCTGAGGCGACCAAGTACGGCGTGGATCCGGATAGATCACTCGAACTGGCGTCAAAGATTGCACAAGTTTCCGGCCTGAAGTTGTGCGGATTGATGGGGATGGCTCCGTTTGAGCAGGACCCGCAAGATACCCGCCCTTTCTTCAGAGACCTGAAAACACTCTGGGATAAGCTGCCTGATGAGCAGCGGATTTACCTCTCAATGGGGATGACCTCGGATTTTGAGGTCGCCATAGAAGAGGGATCGAATATGGTGCGTATCGGCACGGCCATCTTCGGTCCGAGGGGATAAAACCAGCCCGGTAATTCGAAGCTGAGCAGAGCCAGGACGCGCATCTGGTCATACTCTGCGAGGCAAAAGCTATAATTGAATATCGTATGTCCACTTGGCGGCGCGAGTCGTCGTCACACTTATCGCGGACGCAGGAAGCGTCCGCCTGTCCGGTGCGCTGAGTCACGGATTAGGAGTGGACGCCCAACACCCAACCATGGCTGGCACCATACAACCTTAATGGGGGGGTCAAGAGCGTGAAAGCTGCACCACAAGAAGAATATGACGATCAAACGAAGGGCTTTTTTAGCCGCTTGAAAGACAGGCTTGGATTCGGCCAATATGAGGACGACGAGGAATATTTCGACGACCCGACAGCCCGAACAAGGAATTCTGTGCTGCGCGTACAGCAGGCTCGGATAAACCACGTTTCGGTGTGGTCTACTCTAACCAAGCTGGAAAATGTGCGTCAGGTTGCCGATGGGCTTAAAGCCGGCCATCAGCAGATTGTGAACCTCGAACAGGCTGAGCTTGATGAGCGAAGCCGAATAACGGACTTCCTGAACGGCGTAACTTATGCGCTTGATGGATCGGTAGAGAAGGTGGGAGATGGGGTATATCTCTATGCTCCGCGCCACTACCACATCGAACTCGAAGATCAGGACGACGAAAGAGGCCGAAGAATACACGGCACATTTAACGATAACTGACACATCAAAGACCCGGTGCGCGCCGGGTCTTTGTATTATCGACGGGGTGGCAATATGTCAAAACTGGGCATAATCGGCGGCGGAGCTATGGGTGCTGCGTTCGCTCAGGGCGTGATCTCATCCGGTTTGTTGAAGCCGAATCAGATCATAATAGCTGACGTCGACCAACCCAAGCTCGATATGCTCAACAGTGATCTCGGAGTCGAGGTCACGACAAACAATATTTTAGTTGCCGGCAATTCCGAGATCGTGCTGCTGGCGGTCAAGCCATCTTTTACCGCTTGCGTGCTGGAAGAAATCGCCGAACATATCTCCAAGGCGCTGATTATTTCCATCGCAGCCGGGGTAAGCATTGGATCGATGGAGAGCAATCTTCCTGACAGGATCGGCGTTATCAGGGCAATGCCCAACACGCCCTGCCAAATCGGCGCCGGATCGATCGGCTTTAGCAGAGGCAAGGCAGTCACGGACGACCAGGTCGCGGCAGCACAGAAGATATTTGACTCGACAGGCATATCCATCGAGGTTCCGGAAAGACTTTTGGACGCGGTCACCGGACTAAGCGGCAGCGGCCCGGCCTATGTATATCTAATGATCGAGGCGATGTCCGATGCGGGAGTAAGGATGGGGCTGCCAAGGCCTGCTGCTCTCAAGCTGGCTGCACAGACCGTCTACGGTTCTGCCAGTATGGTGATCCAACATGAAACGCATCCCGCAGTGCTGAAAGACCAGGTAACCAGCCCCGGAGGCACTACCATAGCGGGTTTGGAAGCGCTGGAAAAAGCAGGGTTCAGATCGGCGCTCATCGAGGCGGTTAAAGCTGCTGCAAGACGATCAGAAGAGCTTAGTGAGTGATAAGGTTCTAAAACAGATTTTCTAATGAGTGTATTTACAATAACCGGGCTTATCGTCTATTTGCTTCAGGCTTTAATCTGGATAATCATCGTGGACTGTGTGCTCACTTTTATTCCATCAGTCGACAGGCGCAATTCAATAGTTGTCGCAATCCGCAACATCACGGAGCCGATGTATGATGTGGTGCGCAGGATAATTCCATCTATCAGATCGGGCGGAATAGGTTTGGACCTTGCGCCGCTCATTGTCATAATTGCGCTCAATTTGATCATACGGATAGTTGCTCACTTCTAAGGAGTCGGAAATGGCAATAACACCGGTGGACATTCTCCATGTGGAGTTCAAAACCGCGCTTCGCGGATATAACAAAAATCAGGTCGAGGAATTCAGCAGGGCTGTAGGTGAGTCTCTGGAGGCTGCGCTCAAAGATAAAGCGGAACTGATGCGCAAGCTCGACGACTTGCAGGAAGAAGTAGATCAGGTCAGGCAAATCAAGACTACCCTCACCGAGGCTCTTACGGTAGCTCAAAAGAGCGCGGACGAACTGAAACTGAACGCTCATAAGCAGGCGGAGGCGATTATCCGGGAGGCTGAGCTTGAGCGCGTCAAACTGATGGCCGACGCTCAGGTCGAAGCGGAAAAGCACCGTACGGAAATCTCTTTGCTGCAGGCGACCAGAGATCGATTTGAGGCAGAGTTCAGGGCGATGCTTGCGAGTTATAGCGAATGGCTGGAAAAACGCGAATCCGACAGCTCAGCTCGGAGCGAGGTCGCTTGATTGAATTCCGACCGTTCGCCAACTGACGGCGAGTACTACGCGTATCGTTTGGGCGTGGCTCTGCTCATCCTGCTTACGGTGACAATAGTTACTGCTCAGGTATGGGCGGGATGGTCGGGCGCGAAGCAAGTCGACTCCCTGCAACACGATAATCTTCTAATCATAGGCGATTTAAGCGCAAAATATGCGATTGCATCCTCGCGCTCCAATGATAATCGCGATGCTGCGGCGGTTATGGCCAACAACTTCTACAGCAATGTGCCTCCAAGTCCTGCCACGTATCGTCGAATGGGATTATTGACGCAAGTTATGTGGGGAATCTCCGGTTTGGAGTGGATTAAAAAGATCGATTCACCGGAGGTAACGCGCGGGCTGGGTCGAGACGTCGTTAAAAAACTCCGCACAGAAAAACAGATGTGGCTGCACATCTATGGGCAAGACAGCCTAAGCCCCGAGCAGGCTCACAGATATATCAAACAGATCGAGCAACTCGATTTAGGGCCGTTTAAGCGCATCACGGAGTCAGATGTATATCGCCGGGCAGGGCTTGGTCAACTGGCGGATCAGAGGCTCCGGCAGGCTATAGTCGCCGCAAAAATAAATATAGCAGCCTTGATTGCAATAGTCGTTGTTTTGTTGGTGGGCGGGCTTGGCGGGCTGGTGATATTATTCATCTTCCTGAACGCCTGGATTCCCAAGTTTGCACGCGCCCAACGTCACGACGTAAGCCCCTCTGTCGCGCTGCCGGCTTTTCTGGTATATAGCGCGTTATATTTCGGGATCGGCGCAGTTGCCTCAATCATCGTTGGAACCCGATTCGACCTGGATCAAAATGACGTCTTCTATATGCTTACACTGATCGGATCGGCCCTGTTGAGCGGCGCTATAGGGCTGACGTTTCTTAGGGACCGGTCTTGTGAAGTCGGCTGGAACTGGCGATCAATCGGTTTTCGCACCGACTCAATCCTCACCGATGTTATGCGCGGGACGGCAGGTTATCTGGCGGCCTTGCCGGTTGTTATAGTTGCCATCGATATGTCGCAGCACCTGTCCCGCTCCATATTCAAGCATTTCCCAACGCCGGAGCAGCCTTTTGGCGAGATCATTTCCGGAGGCGGCGCTGCGCAAATTGCGCTGGTATTTCTGGCGGCATCGGTAGTCGCGCCGATTGTGGAGGAAACGTTCTATCGCGGAGTGTTATATTCAGCCTTTCGGTCGAGAATGGGCGTCTGGGGATCGGCTGTGATCTGCTCTGCTCTGTTTGCGGTCATTCACCCTCTGCCCGGAGGATTGCTGCCTATATTTGCTCTTGCGATGGTGTTGGCTGTGCTGCGTGAGCGCGCCGGTTCGCTGCTGCCGTGCATTGTATGTCACTGTTTGTATAATACGACCGGTCTTCTGGTCAATATGCTGTTATCGTGATATGCTATGCCTCCTTGCACGGTGAGCCATTGCCTGTATAATACCAATAGGTTTGTCTTCCCAATTCACTAAAGGATGTTGTCAATGTCGAATGCCCGGATTGTCGTTGTAGGCAGTTCAAATACAGATATGGTTGTCAAATCCCGGCGGATTCCCCGTGGCGGGGAGACTTTGCTGGGCAGCGATTTTATTATGGTTCCGGGCGGCAAGGGAGCGAATCAGGCTGTATGCGCCGCCAAACTTGGAGCGCAAGTGGCTTTAGTCGCCCGAATAGGCAATGATTTGTTTGGTGAAAGCTCGTTGGCCAATTTCCGACAAGCCGGCGTAAATACGCAATATGTCACACGAGACAGCAACGCTCCCAGCGGCATAGCCCTTATCACGGTGGACGAAAAGGCTGAAAACGCAATAGTGGTTGCACCGGGAGCCAACTATGAGCTATCCCCGGAGGACGTAGACAATGCCGCGCAGGAGATAAAGCAGGCCCGGATGCTGATCCTGCAGTTGGAAATACCGCCTCAGACTGTTGCTCATGCAATTGAGGTGGCGCATAACGCAGGAGTAAGGGTGACGCTCAATCCCGCGCCTATTCGCCCGCTTGCTCGCGATATCCTGAAGATGGTCGATGTATTGACTCCGAATCAACACGAAGCCGCGGAGCTTACGGGCAGGGCAGGGGAAGGCAGCGAATTGGATGCGCCGTCAGCCGCAAAGGAGCTTATGGCTATGGGGCCGGGAAGCGTTGTAATTACCCTCGGAAACCGTGGAGCTTATGTAACCGATGGCTACATAAATGAGTTCATTGAACCGATTATAGTTAAGCCGGTCGATACAACTGCGGCAGGTGACGCTTTCACTGCCGCTCTTTCATGCGCTTTGGCCGAAGGGATGAATCTGTCGGATGCGGCAAGGTTCGCAAACAGGGTAGCGGCGATAGTAGTTACCCGGCTCGGCGCGCAGATTTCTATGCCTGCTCGGTCGGAGGTTGATTCTTTTTCGTTCGGGAACTAGTCCTGAGATTTAATCGTTAATATAACTGGTCAAAACATATCCGATAACGCTCGGTATCAGGGCTGTTTATGCGCTTATTCGGGTTGCGATTTGTGGTTGACCAGTATGCTGGATTATAGTAAGATTCTAGCGCTACCATACACTCGAAAGGAGTATTCATTTATGCGCAACAGAACGCTGGTGGCGGTTCTGGCAATGCTGTTCTGCCTGGTGTCAGTCACGGCGGTAATAGCGGCGCCAGCCAAGCCTGCCGCAAAGACAACAAAGGCCCCGGCAAAGGCGACGGCGGCCCCTGCCAAGCCCGCCGCACCCAAAACATTTGATCAGGCTGAAGAGCTGCAGAGGTTCTGGGGCTTGCCGGATACTACTGTTATGGGCACTGTAGACGGCGCTTCGGTTACAAAAGGCCAACTCATTAAATCGCTGTGGAGTTATAGTGCGCCGCAGATGCTTACAGAGGTGCTCAACCAGAGAATGGTCGAGCAGGCCGCAAAAAAAGCCGGTGTCACCCTTACGCCTGCCGAGCAAAAGGAAAAAGAGGATGAGGCCATCAAGAGGATGGGCGTCGCCTCTATGGACGATCTCCTGCGGCAGTTCAAAGTGACCAAGGCGAGATTTATTGCGGGCATCAGAACCTCGGCGTTGGCTGAGAAGATTGTTCGCCAGCAGGTGAAAGTCACGGATGCGGAATACGCTGAATACATCAGGGCCCGCCACATCCTGGTAAAGTTCCCTGAGGACGAAGAAGATCAGGCAAAAAAAGAAGAAGTCACCAAGAAAAAGATAGATGAAATTGCTGCCAAACTCAAAGATGGCGCAGACTTTGCATCACTGGCCGATGAGTACTCCGAAGACCCGGGCAATCTCAAGGACGGCGCCAAACAGGGCGGCGACCTGGGATGGTTTACCAAGGGACGAATGGTCGCAGAGTTTGAGAGCGCGGCATTCGATCTCCCGGTCGGCAAAATCAGCGATCCGGTCAAGACGTTCTACGGCTACCATCTCATAAAAGTAGATGGCATAGGAAAGGACGCGAGTCCCGTCGAGAAGAACGAGCTTAAAACGATGATTCTTGAGCGGCAGGTGCCGATGGAGATGCAGAAGTGGTTCAGCGAGCTTCAGGCAAAGTCCAAGATGGACAATAAGCTGATGGAACCTGCATCCCAGCAGCCAAAGCCTGTAGTCAGGCCGCAGCCTGCTCCTGCGCCTAATGCTGCCCCTCCGCCTCCTCCCGGCAAATAATAAGCCGGAAAGGCGCAGCAGACTAAATCGACAAAGGCCGCGAGAGTAAAATCCCGCGGCCTTTATATATGGTCCTACTGTAAAAGCTCAAAGGCCGCGCGCGATGCCCGCCCCCGGCCTTTGAGAATCACAGTTAAAGTATGGTTTTAGATGTAACAGCTCACGAATGATGAGTACTCCTGTCCGTAGTGTCCGATCTCCGCCTCGGACTAGGCTAGGACAGATGCCAGCTACCTACTACACTTGAATGCGTCAAGT
>LSQX01157830.1_pt2 | contig 35233 bp, 30 predicted proteins | sample 654561 | NCBI WGS metagenome assembly LSQX01 (sample SAMN04489861, study PRJNA283612) | anaerobic digester metagenome | isolation source: 4 biogas reactors fed with cattle manure at either 37C or 55C with and... | place: Denmark: Kongens Lyngby | collected 2014 | reverse complement strand
ATCGTAGACGTCGTCAACGGATTTACAGTCCGCCCCCTTTAGCCACTCGGGCATTCTCCCATTGATTTTTGACAAAAAAATGGAGCTGATGAACGGACTTGAACCGTTAACCTGCTGATTACAAATCAGCTGCTCTGCCAATTGAGCCACATCAGCCTAATAAAAAGTGTTTTTATATATTGAATTGGATCGTATTTTAATCGAAAACTCTTCTCATCCTGATTGGATGAGTTTTCAATTAAAATGCGTTAGTTTTATCACTGTCGTTTCGCTTACGCTCAACTTCCGACCAATTTCTTGCAGAAATTGGGATAAAACGTCAAATGGCGACCTGGAAGGGGCTCGAACCCTCGACCTCCAGCGTGACAGGCTGGCATTCTAACCAACTGAACTACCAGGCCATTTTGGTGGGCGCAACAGGGATCGAACCTATGACCCCCTGCTTGTAAGGCAGGTGCTCTCCCAGCTGAGCTATGCGCCCATTCAAATTCTTTTTCAATTGTTCGACAGTTAGTTACTATACCGCATTTGCTTTTATGTGTCAAGTTTTATTTTCATCCTTGACGTCACCTGTAATATTAGCCTAAAAGCTTAAATATACTTACCCGGCCGGATGAAAATGATGGCTCCAAGGGTGGGGCTCGAACCCACAACCTATCGGTTAACAGCCGAGTGCTCTACCGTTGAGCTACCTTGGAATGTCCCTTTTCTTCGTGAGCCGATTTTTATCTTAACACAGCACCTTTTTTTTGTCAACGAAAATTGCATGTTAATATGCTAAGTTAATATGGCTAAGTTTTTACCAACTCCTGTCGCATTCCCAGTTCCGTAAATTGACCTCCCGTCAGGTTTGACAGGATGTCCGTCACCTCTTGTTGTATCTCCGGTTCCATGTGGAGATCAACCGTAACTTTGTCTTCGTATGTCACATTGCCAATGGTGAAAAGGCCGTTCTCTGCAAGGCTTTGCAGCTTGCCCAGGAAACTGTAGTCCAGCTTGACAGTCCACGTATTCATCTCCTTAACATCGCATATGCCCGCAGCTTCGACGGCCGCTTTGGCAGCTCCCGTATAGGCCCGGACCAGACCGCCTGTCCCTAGCTTAATCCCACCGAAATACCGGGTGACCATCACCGCCACATTGGTGAGTCCTTCCTTCACCAACATTTGCACAATAGGCGCTCCCGATGTTCCCTGAGGTTCACCGTCATCGCTTGCCCATTGAAGCTGGCTTTTTTCCCCGATCACATAGGCGGGCACGTTATGGGTGGCCGTTCTATGCAGATTTCGTATTTCATCGAAAAACTCCAGGGCTTCTTCCCTGGTTTCAACCGGCCGCACGTAAGCGATAAATCTGGACTTTTCAACGATCTGTTCCACAGAGGCTTCTTTTTTGACGCTTCGATATCGTATCATTTTCACCCTACCTATCATACTCGATAATTTTCCAGTTGCTGGTAATCCTTCAACGGCAAGTCTGCCTCCAGATATATTCCATCTACCCTATAATCGGTGTTTTTTGCTCCGTAGCGGCTGCATAAGTATGAGTAAATATCTCCTCTTTCGTAGGGGATCAATAAAGCAGTTTCTATCCTGTCTCCGAACAACCATTGCTTTATCATCTCAATCAAGGCATCTATGTTTTCTCCATATTTTGCCGATATGCACACGCTGTTCTGACCTTCGTACCTTGCCCGCTCCGCAGCATCCAGGAGATCTATCTTATTAAAGACCATGATTTTGTCCTTCTCTCCGGCACCTATCTCTCTTAAAACCTGTTCCGTCACCTTAATATGAAAATCGTTTTCCTCGTAAGATGCATCTACGACATGAAGCAGGAGATCCGCATAATTGACTTCTTCCAACGTGGCCATAAAAGCCTTTACAAGGGTATGGGGAAGGTTGCTGACAAATCCCACCGTGTCTATCAGTATGAACTCGTGTTTCGTATCCAATTTTACGCGGCGATGTGAAGTGTCCAGCGTGGCGAAGAGCATATTTTTTTCTGATACTGTTTTTTCTTCCTTCATCCCATCGATGAGGAAACGGTTCATGAGAGCCGATTTGCCGGAATTCGTATATCCCACCAGGGCAACCATAGGGATGCCGGATCTTTCCCTTTGGGATCGCCTTATATTACGATTCTTTCTGGCATCTTCCAGCTCTTTTTGTATTTCTTTCATCCTGCGCTTGATATGCCGCCGGTCAGTTTCAATCTTTTTTTCACCCGGACCTCTCGTTCCGATGCCGCCACCCAGCCTGGACAACGCATTCCCAAAACCCGTGAGACGGGGCAGGCGATATTGAAGCTGGGCCAGCTCAACCTGAAGCTTGCCTTCCTTTGATATGGCGCGCTGAGCAAATATGTCCAGGATCAATATCGTACGATCTATGACTTTGACACCGAGCTTATCTTCCAAGTTTCTTAGCTGCACGCCGGAGAGCTCGTCGATAAACACCACCATATCAACATCCATGTCGGCGCAAAGCCTGGCCAGCTCTTCCATCTTGCCGCTGCCGATTAGTGTGGCGGTGTTGGACTTGCTCCTGCTCTGAACCAATTCTCCCACCACTTCAATATCCGCTGCATGGGCAAGTCCTTCAAGTTCTTCCATGTAGTAGGAAATATCCTCGTCCAGTTCCAAACCTACCAAAATAGCACGGGGTGCTTCCTGATTGATTGTTCCGTTTAGTTCTATCAATTCTTTCATAATTTTATTATACCACAACATTCATGCTAAAACACGGAAGACGGCTAGTGTTGTATCAAGAGCTCGACAAGGAGAATCAATAATCCAGGTCCATCCCATCCAGGATATCGCGTTCAGGAACCTGAACGTAGGAGTCGGGAATATCGCCGAGTATCACGGCCTCCGCTACCAAAAGAGTAGTTTCCACCTGTATATGCTTTTCAGAAAAGGGCACAACCACTTTGGCAGTGTTGATTACTTCCATATATATTTTATATTTCGTCTGATTGATGCCCGCTTCTGTAAATTCGGTTTTGAAATCAATTTTTGTCGTCCCTAAGGGCAGAACCTTAAGCTTGACATAAGGCCCCGTTTGAGAAAGAATCTGGTTGCCCAGGATTGTGCCTATGGGCACCTTTACCCGTTCTTCGCCGATGTCCTTCAGCCTCTGTTGAATCTCCCAAGCCAAAGCAAAGGAGATCCGATTCATAGCACCGGAATTGGCCTGCACCAAAGTAACCTTTCCGGCTTCATCGGTTTTTATATTCAACAGTTCTTCAAAATCCTTGCCAGATTCATATTTCTCGCGCACTACTTCGTTAACCGTTTGCACGACCATGGATTTGGCTTTAATCTCTCCGATGGAAGCTATGGCGGGCTTTACAATCCTTTCCATGAAAACAATGCCATAGCCCGCCAACACCGCACAAACGAGCAGAATAACGAACCACTTCTTTTTCTTTTCTCGCCCTCTTGTTTGCCTCCACATAAAAAGACCCCCGTCGTACTATTGTATGTCGGCGGAGGTGAATGGGTGCATCTTGTATGCCGGGGTTCTCTAAATTTTTTCAAGCTCGCTGTAGAATTTATCGTTTAATATCTTAATATGCGTTCCCTTCATGCCCAAGGATCTGGTTTCGATAACGCCGGCACTTTCAAGTTTGCGAAGCGCATTTACGCTAACTGATCTGGTGATGCCGGAACGATCGGCTATTTTACTTGCTACAAGCAAACCTTCCGAGCCTTTCAATTCTTTGAAAATCTGACGAACAGCTTCCACTTCTGAATAGGAAAGGGTGCCTATGGCCATTTGAACTATAGCTGCCCTCCGCTCTTCCTCTTCCTGTTCTATAGTTTTTCTACGCAAGATTTCCAGGCCGATAACCGTGGCGCCGTACTCTCCCAAAATTACATCTTCTGCAGAAAAAGGAGGCAAATATCTGGTAGCAACAAGAGTGCCTAAGCGTTGTCCTCCGCTTATGATAGGAATGATCAGGTAGAACTTTTCAAAAGTATCGTACTCGTACTTGAAAATTTCCAGTGCTTCCTCGCGAGTCACGTTTACCATTGTTTCAGTTACTTTTAACAATGCGCCACTGTATTCCGAAGGAAATTTCTCTATACCTGTCTCAGGATCTACGATTGCAGCACTTTCTTCTTCAATCTTATAGTGAACCCCTAATACTTTCCCTCTCTTGTTTACTACGTATACATTTGCATCTTCCAGTTCACTGAGGATTTTGCACAGATCGTCAAAAGAAAAGATACCTGTGGTACTCTCTTGCAAAACCCAGTTCATTTTTCTGATCTTATCAAGCAAATCCATCGACATTGCGCTACTACCTCCGTTTGCTATTATACTAACCATGTCTATTATATACTATTTTCTGCCATTGCAATAGTTATTTTTTTTAATTTTCAAAATATTTCACAATTTTATCATATTAATTTTTTACAGAATATATCTGTCGATGTTATCTGCCTGAAAACGATCCTTAAACTTCTCTTTTACATACTCCTCGTCAATGGTAATCTCATTTTCCTCCACGTCCGGTATGTTGAAAGAAATGTCTTCCAGGAGATTTTCCATTATGGTGTGGAGACGCCGTGCTCCTATGTTTTCCGTCTGCTCATTAGCCAAGTATGCTATACTTGCAATTTCCCTAATAGCACCCTCTGTAAATTCGATCTTTATTCCTTCCGTTTCCAGGAGCATTTTATGCTGTTTAATCAATGCGTTTTCGGGCACTGTAAGAATCCGGACAAAATCTTCCTTGGTCAAGTTTTCCAATTCAACTCTTATGGGAAATCTACCCTGAAGTTCCGGAATCAAATCGGTGGGTTTTGCAGTATGGAACGCTCCCGCACCGATAAAGAGCATATGATCCGTCTTCACGGGACCGTACTTCGTTTTAACGACGCTTCCTTCCACTATGGGCAAAATATCCCTTTGCACTCCTTCTCTGGAAACGTCTGCACCAACTTTAAAGCCGGAACTTGAAGCTATTTTATCGATCTCATCGATGAATATAATTCCGTTTTGCTCTGCGTTTTCCAGCGCTTCTGAAGTGACCTGATCCATGTCGATAAGATTTTGAGCCTCTTGCTCGCGGATAATTTTACGAGCGTCCCTAACTGTAAGTTTCTTTTTCTTTTTTCGCTGGGGAGCAAAACTGCCGAATATATTACCTATAGCAATGTTCATATCTTCGTTGCCTAAATCCAGCTGATTGCTTTTTGGAGTTTCAGCAATCTCTATTTCAATAAACTGATCCTCCAGCAATCCGGCGCGAAGCTGCTGACGCACCTGTTCTCTGGCCAGCTCAGTCTCGCTTTTGTTCTCGTCAGGCTCTTCAACTTTGGTTTGTTGCTGGTTAGGCTGGAAGCCGCCTCCCAGTATGAAGTCGAAGGGGCCTCGAACTCCTCCGCTTTGCGGAGACTTTTTCTTCCCAGGAATGATGGCCTCGATAATCTTTTCCTCTGTAATTTCGTCGGCAATGGAATATTTCTGCTCCAGATGCTTTTGTTTTGTGATCCGTATAGACGCCTCTACCAAATCCCTGACCATGGAATCAACATCACGGCCCACATATCCGACTTCGGTGAACTTAGTCGCTTCAACCTTTACAAAAGGCGCATCCATTAATTTGGCCAGTCTTCTTGCTATTTCAGTCTTTCCTACACCCGTGGGTCCCATCATTAAGATGTTTTTAGGAGATACCTCTTCGCGCATCTCTTCAGGTAAAAGGCTCCTACGATAGCGGTTACGCAGAGCTATAGCCACCATTCGCTTTGCCTTATCTTGTCCGATTATATATTTATCCAATTCTTTTACGATTTCTTTCGGGGTCATTGAATATAAGCTTTTTCCCAAGGTCTCCACCTCCTGTATATTCCCGCTTGCCAAATACACTCCGTGTTTCAGGCAGGATATTATAGTTTCTCAATCGTGATATTGTTATTTGTATACACGCAAATAGACGCCGCTATGTTCAGTGCTTCCCTGACGATTTCTTCGGCACTCATATCCGTGTGCTTATAGAGGGCATGGGCTGCCGCATGAGCGTAATTTCCTCCGGAGCCGATGGCCACGAAATTTTCATCCGGCTCGATGACTTCTCCGTTACCGGAAATCAACAGCAACGTCTCTTTATCCGCAGCCAGCATCAGAGCATTCAGATTTCTCATTACTTTATCCGATCTCCAACTCTGTGCCAGGGCTACCGCAGCACGCTTCAGATTGCCGCCGTGTTCCTCCAACTTCTTTTCAAATTTTTCCGTCAATGTAAAAGCATCTGCCACTGAGCCGGCAAAGCCAGTAATCACACTATTTTTATAAATTTTCCTCACTTTTTTCGCAGTATGCTTCATAATGGCCGCTTCGCCCATAGTTACCTGGCCGTCACCGCCGATGCACACTTCACCGTTTTCTCGCTTAACTGCCACAATTGTCGTTCCGTGAAATTGTCCCATTTGTATTCGATACCTCCTGCTATCGTACAGCCTTGTTAATATCTTAACCTATTCTTTATACCCACAATCCGCATTGGAACAAACAAATTTTGAGGTTTTTGTTTTCTTTTCAGTTAACAAGGATCCGCATTTTGGACATTTTCGATCCACGGGTTTATTCCAGAAAAGTTGATTGCATTCCGGATAACCGCTGCAACCGTAAAACGTCTTCCCTGTTTTGCTCTTCCTCGTAACGATATCTCTTCCGCAACGTGGACATTTAACATCGATTTTTACTACTTTCGCCCTGGTATTTCTACACTCGGGATACCCGCTGCATGCAAGGAATTCTCCATATCTTCCGTGTTTTACAACCATGGGTTTTCCGCAGAGCTCACAGGTTTCATCCGTCATTTCGTCTTCCAGCTTAACCTTTTTAATATCCCTATCTGCTATTTCCAACTCCTTGCTTAAAATATCATAAAATTCTTTAACGATAAGCTTCCAATCCGTATGATTCACCTCTACGCTGTCCAGCCTATCTTCCATATCAGCGGTAAATCTCGTATCGGCTATTTCAGGAAAATATTTTTCCATTAGATCCGTCACTAGAAAACCGAGATCAGTAGGAATCAGATTTCTTTTTTCTCTTATAATGTACTTCCGATCGATGAGGGTGGCTATAATCGGCGCATAAGTGCTTGGACGGCCGATATTCTTATCCTCCAGATCCTTTACAAGGGAAGCTTCCGTATACCGGGAAGGCGGTTGTGTGAAATTCTGTTCTCCCGTCAAATCAATGAGGTTAAGTTTTTCTCCCACCTGCAACGGGGGCAGCATTTTGTCTTCTTCTTCCTCGCTTGCGTTGTTGTAAATTTTCAAATAGCCTTCAAATTTCGTCCGGCTTCCCGACGTTTTAAAGGTGTAACCATTGTTTTCAATCTCTGCCGTTGTCACATCGAATACAGCGGAGGCCATGCGGCTGGCCAGAAAACGTGACCATATAAGTTTATACAGCAAATATTGATCTCTCGTCAACGAATCCTTAATATCGTCCGGATGGATGTTGATATTGGCCGGTCTTATGCCTTCGTGAGCATCCTGAACATCCTTCTTTTTGTTTGAAAAAACGTGATTACCTACATATTCTTCAGAAAAATTGTTGCGTATATACTGGATTGCCGCCTCGTGGGCATCTTTATTGATCCTCACGGAATCGGTTCTGATATAGGATACTAAACCGATAGTTCCGTAACCCTTCACCTCAACGCCTTCATACAGTTGTTGTGCGATCAGCATGGTCTTTCTCGTATAAAAGCCCAGTTTGCTTGAGGCTTCCTGTTGAAGGGTGCTGGTTATAAAAGGCGGCAACGGTTTCTTAACCCGTTCTTTTAATTCAACATTTTTCACTATGAAATTTTCTCTGTCGAGGGCGGCTATAGCTGCATCCGACTGTTCCTTATTGTCGATGGTAAGCTTTTTTCCTTTGTATTCCACCAACTTTGCAGTAAACTGCTTTTTCTTTGAATCGGCATCACCGTTATCGCCCGTCTTTTCCAAAGTGGCTGATATAGTCCAATATTCCTTAGGAATAAAATCTCGGATGATTTTTTCCCTGTCACAAATAAGCTTAAGTGCTGCAGATTGTACTCTACCGGCAGACAGCCCTCTCCTTATTTTCCTCCATAATAAAGGGCTGATCTTATAGCCTACCAGGCGGTCCAACACACGTCTGGCCTGCTGAGCATCCACAAGCCTTCTATCGATAGGTCTGGGATTCTTTACCGCATTTTGAATGGTCTGTTTTGTTATTTCATTGAATTCTATCCTGCAGGCTTCCGACTCGTCGATGCCGAGCAAATATGCTATGTGCCATGATATAGCCTCGCCCTCGCGGTCCGGGTCAGTTCCGAGATAGACGCGAGAGGCATTCTTCGCTTCTTTTTTCAGTTCTTTTATGATTTCTCCCTTTCCGCGAATGGGAATATACTGAGGCTCAAAGTTGTTTTCGATATCGATACCGAGTTTACTCTTTGGCAGATCCCGTACGTGTCCCACCGAAGCAATCACTTTATATTTACTCCCCAAAAACTTTCCTATCGTCTTGGCTTTCGAGGGAGACTCAACGATAACCAAAGATTTATTACTCATTAATAACCTCCTAAATAATATCCGATACACCGGAAACTACTATATATTTTTATATATATAGTAGAAATAATCACCACATTGAATGATTATATTGCTATTATTATTATTTTGCAATATAAATTTTACCCATAGATGTTTGTACCCTTCCTTTCATTTCCAAAACCGTCACCAGCGAGCTAACCGTTGCCGGCGATTTCCCGGATAATAAGCACAGCCTGTCCATGGTCAACATACCGTGATCGGCTATGAATTGCAGGAGTGCTTTTTCGTCTTCTCCCAAAAGCACATCGTCCTTTATTAAAGATCGTATCTCTCTTATCCCCAAAAGGTCTAATATATCGTCTACAGACGTCACCGGCGTTGCGCCGTCGGCTATGAGTTTGTTGGCCCCGGCGCTGTACATGCTGTTGATGTTTCCCGGTACCGCAAAGACTTCCCTGCCCTGATCCAATGCCTGTCCGGCAGTTATGAGAGAACCGCTCTCTAAACCGGCTTCAACCACAAGCACCCCATAAGACAGCCCGCTGATTATGCGATTTCGTACCGGGAATTGTCCGGCCAAAGGACCTTTCCCGGGTGGATATTCGGAAAGGATCAAGCCGAACCTCACAATGCGGTCCATAAGGTCCCGGTTTGTTCTCGGATAACAAATATCCGGGCCACAGCCCAAAACAGCGATAGTCTTTCCTTCTGCGTCCAACGCTCCCATATGAGCGTAGGAATCTATCCCTGAAGCCATACCGCTTACGATGGTCACGCCGTGTTCGGCAGCCAGTTTAGAAATATTGTAAGCAGCCCATTTCCCATAGGGAGTAGCCTTCCTTGAGCCTACCACCGCAAGGCACGGAGTATGGCATAAATTGAAATCTCCTCTATAATACAGCTCCTCCGGAGGCTTTTTGATCTGCCTTAACAGTTCCGGGTAGTTAGGGTCATTGATAGTAACTGACCGAATCTGCTCTTTGTTAACCATTGGCTTTCCCCCCGCGGTTTGCAGTATAAAAGCGATTATAACTAATGGCTTCAGCCACATGGACCGCAGAAATATTTTCCTCTTGCTCAAGGTCTGCGATCGTCCTTGCAAGTTTGATTATCTTTAAACCTGAACGGGCAGTCAGGCTATATGTTTCAAAGGCCATTTTCAATAACTGTTCCGACTCCCTGTCTAAAGGGCAATATTTTTTGATCAGCGGAGGGGTTAGCTGCGAATTGTAGGAGATCCTTTCTCTTCGATAGCGATCGATCTGTACGGATCTGGCTATCTCTACCGCATTGCGCATTTGCTCAGAATTTCCTTTTTTTATGTTCCTTCCTGCCGAATCAATCAATTCTTCGTATGGAACCGGAAAGATTTCTATATGAATGTCGATCCTGTCCGCTAAGGGTCCGGATATTTTGGACCGGTACTGAATCACCTGGTATTCGCTGCAAGTACATTTTCGCGTGCTGTGACCCAGGTTGCCGCAAGGACAGGGGTTCATAGCCGCCACCAACATGATCTTTGCCGGATAGGTTACGGTAGCGGAAGCCCGGGCTATGGTTATCTTTTCGTCCTCCAAAGGCTGTCTCAGAACCTCCAGAGCTTTTCTGCAAAACTCGGGAAATTCATCAAGGAACAGAACGCCAAAATGCGCTAAAGGCACCTCTCCGGGTCTCGGTTTTGAGCCGCCGCCTGCTAATGCCGTGGGAGAAATGGTGTGATGGGGGGCCCTGAAGGGCCTTTGGGTAATCAGCCCGCCTTCAGCAGGCAGTTGTCCCGCAAGACTGTATATTCGCGTTACTTCAAGGCATTCTTCATATGTCATAGTGGGCAATATTCCCGGGAGACGACGCGCCATCATTGTTTTACCGGCTCCCGGCGGCCCTACCATAAGGATATTATGAGCCGCTGCCGCCGCCACTTGCAGTGCTCTCTTCACGCCTTCCTGCCCCGCAACATCGACAAAGTCCTCTCCCGATTCGCAGACTTCCCGAGAAGATTTCCGGGGACGGCCTCTAAAGGGCATCAACGGATTCATCCCGGACAAATGAGCTTCCACATCGGATATATGCGCCACCGGATATATTTCCATGTCCGTAAGAATGGATACTTCATGCCTGTTCCCCGCGGGAAGGATCAACTTCCGCACCCCTTTGTTTCTTAAGCCGATGGCTAGAGCTATGGCTCCCTGCACTGCATTCACTTTACCGTCAAGAGAAAGTTCCCCGAAAAAAGCATATTGAGCAGCTTCCCCCGCACTTATTTCTCCCGATGCCACCATGACGCCTACGGCGATGGGAAGGTCAAAATGCGTTCCCTCCTTCTTGCTGTCAGCAGGCGAAAGATTAACCGTAATCCTTTTCGAGGGAAATTGATATCCTGCATTTCGCAGGGCCGACCGGATCCGCTCCTTTGCTTCACGCACTGAAGTGTCCGGCAAGCCTACGATGGTCATACTCGGCAGTCCCGAAGAAATATCCGTTTCTACTGTGACTGTCTCCGCATCAATTCCCATAATGGAACCGGTCAGAATTTTAGAATACATTTTTATCCCTCAAATTACATTCTTGATGTGATGCAAATAGATGCCGTTCCCCGTTGATAACACCTCAATCACATCGATGCGCAGATCCAGATCTTCAAGACCATGGATTGAAACATAGTAACGCAGAGCACGGAGCAAATGCTGCTTCTTAGCGGCCGTAATCGATTCACAGGGCAACCCGTAAGACAGGCTGCTTCGAGTTTTCACTTCAATGACCACAAGTGTCTTTCCTTCCATGGCGATGATATCCAGTTCTCCGGTCTTGCACTTATAATTACGGTCTATAATTCTATATCCTTTGCCCGTCAGGTAATGAACCGCCTTATTTTCTCCCAGCTTGCCCAATCGTTTTCTCTCACCCATATCTGATCACTCCGCTCTACGATATATACATATATTTACAATATAGTAACATGTTTACATATTGTTTGCAACCTATTTTTTTCCATTCCTCCTTTTTAAAATACATACAAAGCATGAAAAAAGCACCATGCCGAAAAGCAGGTGCCATAAGGAAAAGCAAGCCGCTAAAAATATTGACTACAATTGCTTGCAGTTCCGTATGTAGTAAAACATGTACTGTTGAACGATGCCCGCCTGGTCTCCATACGGCTCCCAGGAGAAGTTTCCTTCGTAAATTTCATCGAGAACGCGGGCGATCCAGACATCCACGGGAATGGAGTGAAGCCGGTGAAATGCGAAAAGAGCGACGCAGTTTGCCACTTTTTTGCCCACGCCCCGGAGAGTCATTAGCTCCTCTATGATCTGCTCATAGTCCATGCGCTTCAGTTCATGAAGATCCAATCTGCCTTCCGCAACCGCCCGTGCCGCTTGCAGAACATACTCGTCCCTGTATCCTAATCCCAAAGCCCGCAAGTCATCTTTTTCCGCTGTGGCCAGACGCTCCGGCGCGGGGAAAGTATAATAAACCACGTTAGGATCTTCGGACCAGCGTTTTTCCTCGCCAAATTTCTTGCATAATTTTTCTACGGCCGACTTAATGGCGGGAATATTTTTGTTCTGAGAAATGATGAAGCTGATAAGCATCTCAAAAGGTTCCTGGCGCAGGATTCGCAATCCGCTTCCGAAAGCCGCAGCTCGACGAAGAAACTCGTCCTCACATTCCAAAAGTTTGTTTACCAGGGCGTTGTAATCGTGTTGCAGATCAAAGTATTCCTCCCATTGTTTCCTCCGGTCCCGGGACGCTCCCAGGATACGGATCCGGTTCTCGTCTACCTGCAACAATTCTACATATTCGCCCAAAGCGATCAGGCTATACCTACCCTTAGATATCTCATTCATTCGGAAACACTGTCCCGAATCCGCAATCTGCTTTAGATTTAAATTGGTAGATTTAATGTACAATCCGATGTCCGCCTTTGATCAGTCTTGATGCTTAATATCGTTTTCTTCGTAAAGCTCCATGATTCGTTTGACCATTTCCTCACTTTGAGCAGTACTTTTACCTAAGAAATGGGCCATTTCCTGAGAGAAACGAATCTGATGATACAGAAGCTCCTTGGCCTGCTCCAGAGTCTGGGTCTTGATGAGATCAATTTGATCGCCGTCAAACCGGAACTTTGTCAAATTTGAGTAGACTCCTACATATTGGTTTTCGTCACGCAGCGCATAAGTCCTCTCATGGTATTTGACGCCATATTTTGTCCTTATGCTCTCAAACTGCTCCCCTGCGCCTGAGGCGAGTTTCTCATAATTGTCACTGTCGAGCAAGTATGAAATATGCTTTCCGATGATGCTGTTGTTGCACATGAACATCTTCTGGAATGCGGGGTTCATGCTTAAAATGTGAAGCTTCTTGTCCAGAATCACAATGCCGTTGGGTGTTGTTTCAATGATGCGGTCTGCCCGCTGCTGCGCCAGGCGACGCATATAAGAAACGCACATCTCCGTTTCGGCCATTCCACGCGCTACAGCGATGGCGTTGTCCCTGCAAGTTTTATAACCGCATGCCCCGCAGTTTAGCTGCATTTCCGGATTGCTCTTACCCGTACGTTCGAGAATTTCCTGAATTACGCTCTCGCTGATCTCTTCCTGATGCGCTACATTTTCATGAACACGAAAAACCGCATCGAAATCGATCTGTGCAGGCTCTCCTTCTACCATCTTATTGGCTGCTTCCTTCGCATAGGCGATCACATCTTGTTTCCGTCTGAAAAGGTTCCTCTCCTTTGGAAAGCCAGGCCCATTAATGCAGCCTCCCGCACAGAACAGGGGCTCCACCACCCGGTAGCTCCACTCTGCGGGGGCAAGGTCCAAAATATCCCGCACATCCTCAGCGCCGCTGATATGAATAATGTCGGGATTTGTCCCGTCACACTCGATGCCTCCTGTTTTGAGCATACCTCCTTGAAGCGGGAAAAGACGAGCCTCGTCAAGAACTCCGAAACTCTCAAACTCAGATTCCGGGCATTGCTCCAAGTAGATGCCCTCTTCTTCCATCCATTCAATCAGTTCCGTAAATGTAAGTACGCAATCAATGGCATCCAGGTTTTCTGGCCTTGCTGCCTCCTGCTTTTTCGCAGCGCAGGGACCGATAAAGACCACCGCCCAGTCTTCTCCCAACCGTTGCTTCAGTAAGCGGCCGTGGGCAACCATAGGGGACACGATAGGAATCATCACACCGATATGCTCAGGCCTGTATTTCTCTACGTATTCAACAACAGCAGGGCAGGCAGTGCACAGATGCCCTCCGGTGGTGCTTTTAAAAGATTCTTCCGTAATTCGCTTTGCGCCTTCTGCGGTTTCCGATACATATTGAAATCCCAACTGTCGCAGAGCAGAGGGTAACTTGTTGCAGTTTTCAAAATGGAAGGCCGCCGCAAAGGAAGGGGCCACGCTGGCTGCAACCTTGCGTCCCGATGCAATGAGCTCCTTTACCTGTTCCACGCTTGAGCGAATGGTTTTTGCGCCCTGCGGGCATTCCCGAACACAAGTGCCGCACTTGATGCAAAGCTCATCTTCTATGTAAGCCTGTCCCTCCGCTACGCTGATCGCTTTTACGGGACACACCCGAACACACCGGTAGCAGTCCTGACAGTTTGCTGTTACTGTATAAACTACGTTTTTATTTTCTTTTTTCATACGATCCTCTTTCGCTTGTTAATTATTTGCCAAATTAATTATACCCTTTTTATGCGATCGGAATCAAGCTGTTCTGCTTTGCACTTTCCTTCCTTTATTTAGTTGCACTTTTTTTGAATTTCTTGCTTGTTTGTTTCATTTATGTACTGCCGGTAAAATCCACTATGAACCATTATGAACGATTTGCACCATTTAGTCAAAAATTACTTTACTTTATCACTACGTATGTTGTATAATAAATTTCGCGCCGTAATGGCATTAATATGCGCCAGTAGCTCAGCTGGATAGAGTGCCTGACTACGAATCAGTAGGTCGGGGGTTCGAATCCCTCCTGGCGTGCCAGAAGACTCATCGCAAGATGAGTCTTTTTGTTTCGGAGGGAGGGATTCGAACCCGAAAGGGGGTGCATCTCCATACCGAGCGCACGAAAAACAGAGCAGAGACGAAAAATGCCTCTGCCCTGAAAACTGCTTTTCTTTTATTTCTATCGATCTGTTACTTTGTAACAAGCAATACAGTATTCTCTTCTTCTTCATAATTCACATCAAAATTCAGGTACTCTGCTATATCACGCAATTTGAAATAATTATAGCCGTCAATATTATATCCTTCGACAGCGAGATCCTCACCGGCAAGGTTTACTTTCTGACTGCTGACCTTTATTGTTTTAACATCTACACTCAGCGGGAAGAGATCATCGCCGGACTTGATATAAGTTCCACCGACTCCGATTTCAATTTTCCCTATGTTTTCCTTGTACTCTACATTAAACCTGCCTTCCGTGGCGGCCAGTATCGCGGCCAGATCCCTCAGTTTATAGTAATTGTAGCCGTCAATCAGATATCCCTGTAAGGTTGTTACGGCGCCATCTAACATAACCTTTTGAGAGGATAATCAGGGTTACTAAAATTGTAACAAACTTTCTCATTCTCTAATCCCCCTTTTTAAGTAACAAACGGTTTATCAGCGGTTAGTTCTGAAGAAATAAACAAAACAAGAAGAAACTACCATTTATATACATTATATTATATAATATAGGGCACTCTTTCATTGTCAAGCCATATCACCAAGACAAAAAACTCGTCATTTCGAGGTTTTTTATTATTTAATTTATGATTCAGAACAAATGTTTACATTTTGTTCGCATTATGCTATACTTATGCAAAGTATTTATAAAACATTGGGGGAGGATGAAAGGATGAAACCGTTAAAGGAGCGCGAAAAGAGAATTCTCGAGTACATTGTGGCCGAAATTAAGAAAAAGGGTTACCCGCCCACAGTCCGGGAAATGTGCAGCTCTCTCGGGATAAAATCCACATCTACTGCCCATAAAGACATCGCAAACCTGGAAAAGAAAGGTTATATCCGCAAGGATCCCGCCAAACCCAGGGCCATTGAAATTCTCGATCCTAACCACGAAAAGCAGTACACCAGCGCAGGTGTTTCAAAGAAATCCTACACCGCCTCTGTTTACCATAACAGCGAAAGAACAGATGTGGTGGACGTTCCCCTTGTAGGACGAATTGCTGCCGGCACCCCCATTCTTGCCGAAGAAAACATAGAAGACAGCTTCCCCATACCGGCTCGTTACGTAGGAAAAGGCAATTATTTCATGCTGATGGTCAAAGGAGACAGCATGATTGAAGCGGGAATTTTCGACAGCGATTATATTTTAGTCAAACAACAGCAGACCGCAAACAACGGCGAAATAGTAGTAGCTATGGTAGATGGTTTCGAAAGCGAAGCTACCGTCAAAACTTATTACAGGGAAGAGGGCCACATCCGCCTGCAGCCGGAAAATGAAAACATGAGTCCGATTATCGTAAAAGATGTGAAGATTCTAGGATTGGTTAAAGGCGTATTTCGCTACCTTTCATAAGCGTAAAAAGGATCTGGACCTTTACCTGTTTACAAGTAATTTTTTGATACCCTTCTCCAGTCCGTCCAGGCTCAGTTCAAACATGGGAAACATTTCGCGAATGGCATTGATTGTAACATGTCCATATGCATGATCCCAAGCCGACTCTTCAATGGGATTGAGCCAGATATGGTGTGGGTACTTGTCTCTTATTCTCTGAAGCCAATATATCCCGGGTAATTCATTATAGAGCCCGATCCTGCAATTCCCTCCGGGCTTGAAAAGCTCCGTAGGAGCCATGGCTCCATCTCCTATGAAAATAACCCTATATTCGCTTCCCAGTGTATTCAATACCTTTTCAGTATCCTCCCACTCGCCTCTAATGCAATGAGGCGAGGTATAGAGGTGTTCATATATGCAATTGTGGAAATAGTAAACCTTCAGGTCGCTGAAATGATTGGCCTTGTGAACTGCTTGAAACAGCCCGCTGCAGAGCTTGCTATATCTGAGCATGGACCCGTCGGAATCGAAGAGCAGCAATAATTTGACCGTGTTTTTCCTCGGCTTTTCAAAAACCATCTTTAAAAATCCGCCGTTTTCTGTTGTTTCTTTAATTGTACCGTCTATATCCAATTCTGTCTTTGGAGCGTCCACCGTAGAAGAATAATGCCTCAGCTTACGCAGAGCCACCTGAAACTGCCGGGTGTCGATGATATTATCCTGACGAAAGTCGCGAAACGCTCTCTCGTTGGCAATCTGCAGCGCAGAACGATACCTGCTTTCCCCTCCTATGCGTATACCCTGCTCCGCAAAACCGCCGTGTCCCAAGACTGAAGTACCTTCGGTTCCGATCCAGTAGTTGCCGCCCCTGTGGCAGGATCGCTGTTCTTTAAGCCTCTGCTCCAGCATCTGCTTCAGCTCCTCCAGCTGATACTTCGGAGCATTGGGATCGATTTTGTCATACAGCTCTTCTTTGCTCTTCATGCCGCCGTTCAACCACTTCCATACTTCCTCCGGAATTTCAAAAGGAGAGCTGAAGTCTTTGAAATACTCGGCAAAGGCCAAATCGAATTTATCGTAATCCGCCTCGCTTTTCACCAAAACGCTGCGGCATAAATGATAAAAATCAAGTAGACTGGGTCCTGCCAGGCCTTTATCAAGAGCCTCCATAAGATCCAGCCACTCTTTAATGGACACGTTTAACTTATATTCTCTTAACAGAAAGAAAAACTCTATGAACAACTGCTCACTCCCATGCTGATATCAGCCCGGTAAAACGCCCCAGCCTTTTCTCGTATAACCCTTTTCTCTGATTTCCCAAACCACATCGATATCCTGGTTCTTTTTCAACAATACGCCCAGAAAGGGGAGATCGTCATGGATCTTCTCCACTTTAACGCCGCTCATTTGAAGAGCTCTGACCCAATCCAGCAATTCGGAAGTACTTGGTTTTTTTTGAAGCTCTTTGATGTCTCTAAGCCAATAAAATGTCTCAATCACCTGGTTCAAAAGCTTTTCTTCTACGTCTTTATAATGAACCTTGATGATCTTCCGCATGGTTGCCTTGTCAGGAAAAGCGATGTAATGGAAAATGCACCTGCGAAGAAATGCATCGGGTAGTTCCTTTTCCGCGTTGGAGGTTATGATGACAATAGGCCGGTGTCTGGTCCTAATCGTCTCTTTTGTCTCGTGAATGTAAAACTCCATCCGATCCAGTTCCCAAAGCAAATCGTTGGGAAACTCCAAGTCTGCCTTATCTATCTCATCTATAAGCAGAACAGGCTGCTCTTCTGCTGTAAATGCCTCCCCCAGTTTTCCCAAATGGATGTATTTCCTGATGTCGGATACATCTCCCTCATGGAATTGGCTGTCGTAAAGTCGTTGAACCGTGTCGTAAATGTAGAGACCGTCCTTTGCCTTCGTAGTGGATTTTATGCTCCATGTGATCAACTCTTTTCCCAGGGAATCTGCAATCGCCTCTGCAAGCATGGTCTTTCCTGTCCCCGGTTCTCCTTTTATCAGCAAGGGTTTTTCCAATGCGATAGATACGTTCACCGCATACATCAGCTCCGGCGCAGCAACGTATTCATCGCTTCCCGTAAAACAATTAAACTTTTGATCCATGTATTTGATTCTCCTTCTCCGCAAATGTTACCGTTCTGCCCAAGCATTCAGCGCATGGATGATTCCTCTGGCTGCAGCCACTGCATAAGCTTCTCTGTATTCCTCAGTTAGCATGACCTGAAGATCATTGGAGTTGGAAAGGAAACCACCTTCGATAATGACTGCAGGCATCAGACTCTTGTTCAGCACAGCTAAATGAGGAGCGCTGATAATCCCCCTGTCCCGCAATCCGGTTTTCCGCACCAGTTCCTTTTGAATGAAAGCAGCCACTTCTCCGCTGGTAATGCCGTAGGCTTCAATCCCTACCTTGTCATAGTATAGCACTTCTACGCCATTAGGGGCGGATGTTTCTGCGGAATTATTATGTATGCTTACCAATAAATCGGCATTCATGGCATTTGCCGCTTCCGGCCTGGAATAAAGACTCATGGTAATATCTCTGTCCCGAAGCAGGACTACGTTGGCTCCGGCTTCTTCAAGCATTTTATACACGCGCAAAGCAATATCCAGATTTAAATCCTTTTCCATGATCACTACCTTGCCGTTTATCTTGCCTGTAGCGCCTGAATCACTTCCTCCATGTCCCGCATCGATGGCTACCAGCTTTCCTCTTGCTCTCCAGTCCAGCTCAGGAAGGATGCCTGAAATGTCTTCGTCTTCATCCTCTGAGACATCCTGTCCAGGGCCGTCCTGTCCTCCCCGGCTTACATCACCGCCTGCAAAGATAGGCTTATCAAAATCTATGAAAACTGTGCTTCTGTCATCGGACAAACTCACCTTACCTGCCACTTTTTCGTTGAGATCGGCAACGATCCTAACCGTATCTGAATCAAATTGTGAAAAACGGACAAACTTAAATATCTCATTATCTGCATCTATGGATCCCACTCCTTCAGGGAACGCAGCATTGAGAATGTCAATTCCGTACCTTTCAGGATTTTCATAGGCAAAGGTTCGTATGTTCTTAACCACATCGTTTCCCCGGGCGACAATTCTATAGCTGCTGTCGGTTTCTTCATATGAAATCGACTGGATCACCGTAGGTCCTTCCTTTTCCGGAGAGGTTATGATCACCGTTCGCGTGTCGGGATCCCAGCCCACGGCGCAGTTCAGGTTTTCAAGCACAAACCGCACGGGTATCAATGTTCTGCCGTTAATGATCCTGGGAGGGACATCCAAGGGCTTAGTAATTCCGTTCACAAAGGCCGTATTATTGTCAATAGTCACTTGAACACGGTGACTGCCCAGGATAGCTGTTGCCATCTTGGCATCCTGTTCCCAGAAAACCTCGGCTCCCATAGACTCAAGAAAGGCACGGTAAGGCACCAGGGCCCTTCCGTTTTCTATGATGGGCGGCACATCCGTCTCGACGAACCTGCCATCCAACTGCAGTTTAATAGGTTCACCGGCGAAGACCATCACGCTTCCCAGAATGACAATGATAATAGTTATTAGCGCTATTCTGATACTTGTTTTCATTTTGATATCCCTTCTTTGACTGGCATGTCAAATCATTGAAGTCGATTTTTGTCGAATCTATTATAATACATAAATTCGTTGAGAAGTAAGGATCCTGTACAATGTAACAGAAATTTAAATTATGAAGCATAAACCCTTTTCATAACATCATCTGAATAATTCAATGCGAAGAAATTATACTTACTTTTGAAAGGAATATACAGTTGATTTTTTTCTCGTCTTCGTTTATTATAAAAAGGCACGGGCATTTGGGCGGTTAGCTCAGTTGGCTAGAGCACCTGCTCGACAAGCAGGGGGCCGGTGGTTCGAGTCCACTACTGCCCACCATACCAGGTCGGAGTAAACTTTACTCCGACTTTTTTATTACAGCATAATAAATCCTTTCGTTGGCTTCCTTGCATCGCTTCGCTGCCTGACTAAATAAAAAGAGGTAGCTTTAAAAAAGAAAAAGTTTTCCCATAAATTTTCCCATAAAGTGAGTGAAAAACCGTGGTTTTCGGTGAGCATATCGCAAATTGTTCCAAATTTCCGCGCAAATTAAAGAACCCTCAATGCAATGAGGAAGAGCAAGAAAGAGTCAAACAATTTTATCAAGATGAAGACAACAAAAAACTGACATACTATTCTGCTCTGACGGAAGCGGAGGGCTATTGCAAAAAAACAAGGCTTGAAGAAATTATGGACTTTGCTAACAAGTGCAGCTATAAAAGGCTTGGGCTGGCTTTTTGTATAGGACTGGCCAAAGAAGCAAATGTCCTTTGCAAAATTCTGATGCATAACGGCTTTGAAGTACATTCCGTCGTATGCAAAAACGGAAGCATCCCCAAAGAGTTTTTAGGGGTCAAAGAGAATGAAAAGGTCCGCCCCGGTACATATGAGCCGATGTGCAACCCAATCGGACAGGCGATTTTCCTGAACAAAGCGCAAACAGAGTTGAATATCATTCTGGGATTATGTGTCGGTCATGATTCCCTGTTCATTAAGTATTCCGACGCGCCGGTTACCGTATTTGCCGTGAAAGACAGAGTTTTAGCGCACAACCCCATAGGCGCTCTGTATCTGTCGGACAGCTATTATAAGAGCAAATTATACAAGCAACAAAAATAGTTTCCATCGTCCGTTTTTTTGGCTCCGTGGCGAATCAGCAAAAAAAACCGCCCTGGTGTGAGCGGAATCGGTTATAAGCAACTTATAGCCGGATTAATTCCGCTGTCAAGTCATTTTTGCCAACATTTGTCGGAAAATTTCCTACATATTTATTGCATAATAACATAATAGATGTGTGTAAAATGACCAGAAAAGAATTTGGGCAGAAATTAAAAGAATTGCGCATGAATGTTAACTTAACGCAGGCAGCGGTGGCAGAATATCTCGGCTTTGAAGAGAAAACCGGTAGGGGACGGGTATCGGATTGGGAGAGAGGAAAGGGACAGCCAGATGCCGATACATTTCTCATTCTTTGTGATCTGTATGGGGTTAGAGATATACTTGCGGAATTCAAGCCAGAACTAAAAACCAGTATCGAAGAAAGGTTCTTCACGGACGACGAAGCCGAGATACACCTACTAATAGGGAGGCCGAGCCAAAAATCAAAAAAGCCGTCCGTAATATTCTTGAAACGTGTACTGGAGAGACGGAAGGGCCGAATCCAAAAAGGGGAGCATAGGCTGTCATAATGTTCCAAATATCACCATTGCACTTCTTTGATGACGGTTTTTAGATGTACTTTCCACACTTTTTCCACAGTTTCCACACCAAATAGCCTCATTTCGCTCCATTATATGTAAATTGAGTTAGAGAATTACCAATAAATAAAAACACCACAAGCCAGTAATTTCAATGCTTGTGGGGCTTTTTTTGTGGTATACCCGACAGGAGTCGAACCTGCGACCTTCAGAGTCGGAGTCTGACGCTCTATCCAACTGAGCTACGGGTACACATCCTGGGTCTCGTGGAACCCAGCGAAGTAAATAATACAGGAACCGGCGGGATTTGTCAATGTAATTCACGGAACATCAGATCATGTGATCGCCTATGAAACACCCGCCGGAGCAGTTATTTCGTCACATGCTCCGCAGCCTCTCAATCCGCTCCTCAACGGGCGGATGTGTGGAAAAGAGCCTGGACACCTTCTTTGTAAAAGGCCTGCTGATGCACAAGGCGTGGACGGATTCATTATTAAAGGCGGTGTCATGTTGGGCCAGGTAACGCCGGTTATGTTCATCGATCTTTTCCAAAGCAGAAGCAAGCCCTAAAGGATAGCCGATAATAGCGGCGCCCGAAGCATCGGCGAGAAATTCTCTTTGCTTTGAAACGGCGCTCTGCATGGCTCTCACGATGAGCGGTCCAAGCACTATGGCGATGATAGATGCCACCATGACAACCAAAACAATGATAGCATTTCCCCCGCCGCCCCGGGATCTGTTCGAGCTCGATCTTCTTCCTCTCCCCGAGAAGTACATGCCCCTGCTAAAAAAATGTAAAATCATCAGCAGCGTTGCGGCTAGCGCCGCTGCCAGCGAAACAAATTTAATATCCTCATTCTTTAAATGGGCTACTTCATGAGCTATGACTCCTTCCAGCTCCTCACGGTTCAGGCCGTCTAACAATCCCCTCGTTACTGCCACCATGGAGTTGCTCCCGCCGGACCCCGAGGCAAAAGCGTTCATCTCGCCGGATTCGATGATGTATACTTTAGGCGTCTTTATTTGAGCTCCTGCTGCAATGGCATCCATCGATTCGTAGAGGTACGGGTTATCCTCCCTTTTCACTTCCACGGCGTTAGCGGCTTTGGCCAGGATCTTCCCGCTTCTTCTGTAGGACACGATAGATATAATCAGAGAAATAGATATTCCGAGGCCGGCGCCTATGAGAACCGTGGAAATCAAGTCGTAGTAGTTACCGTAATAGACCGATTGTCCATAAAACAATCCGATCAGTGAAAATATTACAGCGAAGAACAGGATAAATCCAATCACGACTATGATGGAGTTTCGTTTGCTGTGATTGACTCGCTCATAAACGCTGACATACTTTTTGGCCATGATATTTCCTCCGATTAATCAAATTTAACTTGCACCGCATCTCGCATTTCGCTATCCTCGACTTCGAAGAATTCTTTTGCGACAAAGCCGAAGGGCACTGCAATCAATATGCCCGGAAATGTCTGTATTGCCGTATTATAGCTCATCACCGCATGATTGTAGTTGTTCCTGCTGTATGCGATCCGATTCTCTGTACCCGCCAAGGATTCCTGAAGCATCAGGAAATTTTGGCTGGCCTTAAGGTCCGGATAGTTTTCTGCAATGGCGAACAAGCGCTTAACTGCCACGTTCATCTCCTGATCGATGGCCTCGATTTCTTTCGGAGAGGTGGCGTTTTGGAAGGAAGTTCTAAGAGCGGCGATCCTTTCAAAGATATCTTTTTCATGCTTCGCATAGGCTTTGACACTCTCAACCAAATTTGGTATCAGATCATATCGCCTCTGGAGCTGCACGTCAATGTTCGACCAGGCCGATTCTACAGTATTACGCTTTCGCACGAGACCGTTATAGACCAAAACCACGCAAACAATCAGCAGTACAATGATAGCAATAAGAGCAACGTGCCAGTTTTCCACTTTATAATCCCCCTTAAATCTTATAAACTCGGCTTATCGCCCTAAGGCCAAGTCTCTTACTTTATATGATATCACATTTGAACTGATTCAATCACTTTTTCCGAAGACGCAACGGACTTGTAAAAAGCGACCAGCCCTTTTTACAAGTCCGTTATCAAAATACCCTTTTGTAAATAAATTTACTTAAGTGCGAGTGATCCGATTTTCTCCAGGCTTTTGTAATCGAAAGCGTTGATTATGCCGTCCTGGATATAATACAAAGTGTTGCCGATGTATGCCACCCTGCGGCCGTATGGAATATATTTACCGTATACCTCCGGCTGTTCATATTTCAAAATCCCCTCTTGAACAATCTTATTGTCCCTATAACTGATTACTAAGGCTCCCTGTTGGGAGTTGCTCCAATCCTTTCTCTTGGCGATATAGGCATCAAAGGCGATCCGTTGGGAGGTCTCATCTACCATGACCGTTTTATGATTGTAAAGGGCCTCGCTGTAGCTGCCCGATTCTCCTATCACCAGATTGGTGATTTCTCTCGGTTTACCCATATCGGAAACATCGAAGAGGGATATTTTTAGTCCTCCTTGGCGGAATCCGACGGGTGTTTCATTGCCCTCTGCATCTCTTTCAATGAGTTCACGAGTCTCCATGCCGATACCAAGGATGAGACCGTCTCCGATGGGATGTAAATAATTGCTGAAGCCCGGCATCTTCAATTCCCCGGTTACCTTTGGCGCTCTTGGATCCGACAGGTCAAAGACGAAAAGCGGGTCCATGGTGCGGAAGGTCACTATATAGCCTTTATCGCCCATGAAGCGAACCGAATAAATCGTTTCACCTTTCGCCAGTCCGGTTACGGAACCGATCACGTTGAGCGAGCCATCCAGTACGAAGAGATTATTGCCTTCCTCCCAAACGGTGGTGGCAACTCTCAAATTGCCTTCATATTCATCCATGGAGAACTGGTTAAGCAAATGCCCTTTTACTCTACCTGAACCGGCATAGCCGATATTCATGCCGTCAATCCGGAATTTGGTAAAAAAGGTGGTTCCGTCGTATCCGCCGGAGGCCAGATAAAGCGCCGATTGGCTCATATAGATGGCGGAACCGCAGGCTGTAATGGCTTCCACTTCCGTTTTGCTGTTATCCCTGATATTGATGGCAGATAAGACAACATAACCGGGGTTGACAGGCTCGGGCATAACCATGATATCCTTCAAATCCATCGGCAGGGCTTCCTCTCCCTTTACCGTGTCCCGCATCAAAGGCACCACAATGCCGCCATACCAACCGGTGTTAGTGATGAGGTACAGGTGATCGCCTGTTTTTCTACTGGATTGATAATGGCCTTCCATCTCGTGGCTCTTCAGCAACACTGGATCGGCAGGATCCGAAACATCGTAGATGTCCGCAAAAGCGAAAGTCTTTGAATATCTCGGATAAATCCTGACAATATCCGGCTCGATAGCAATGGATTCTCCCGCCTCACCCGTACTTCCGGTCTCTCCTCCGCCTTCTACAGGGGCATCCGGCTCAATGCTCGCCGGCAGATCGACCACGGAACTGCCGGAAGGTTGTGTCACCGGTTCTGCGGGGCCATCCATCATGGGATAGTAAGGATTTTTATTATATTCAGTGCGATTACCCAATAAAACCAGTCTGCCTTCGTCCAGATAGATTTCCTGCACGTACTTTTCATCCGGCAGCTTTATTATGGAAACCTCGGAAAGCTTTGGGCCGTCGGCCTTTATGATGCGCACCGCGTTGCTTCCTGCATAATAGAGATATTTCCCGTCGGTTTTCACAATGTCAGCCTCATCGATGCCCTTAACCTGGACATTCGTCGAAGAGTAATCCAAAGAATCGGCGCCTTTCGCCGGCTCTCCGCTTTCACCCGGTGCAGCCGCAGGAGCTTCTGCCGAATTTTGATCTGTTCCGTCACGGGCAATGCCTATACCCATTTCCGGTACTGCCGCGCCGCTTCTTTCCACGTTCCCGTATCCCGGCCTATATTGAAGTATGCGGCTCAGCTGACTTTCTGACTCCGCTTTCGTGGCCGCCCCTATTTTCGATTTGACCGTATTTACCAGACTGTCTTTCCCCTCTAAGGAAATCTCCTCATCAGAGATGAGGATAACGCCATCCTTATAATCCACGTGCTTCTTAAGCAGCTCTTCCGCAATTACGCGTATGGGAACCATGGTGCGATCGTCGCTCAACAAAGCTTCAGTATCCATTTTGACAGTCAAAATGTTTTTTTCATCTATAAATTGATATTCGGCTTTGCCGATGGGGAAAACAAATTGTTTCCCCTCGAAGGAGACTATCACTTTGTGTCCGGTCTCATCATAGGAGACAGTGGCTCCAAAGTGTTCCGCTATAGCTCGAAGCGGTACCAGCGCACGCTGTTTGTAAACCATGGCTGCCACTTCAAAATTCCCGGAATCGAGGAATTTTGTATCATTACCGGAAAGGATCAACGGACTCCCTACATGCATGAAAATCGCTTTTTCCTTATACTCGCTTAAATCTGCAGCCGGGTACTGTTGGTTCGCCCGGACAGTTTCCGCACATCCTCCGGCAAACAGGCTGAAAATCAGCAGAAATACCAACAATAAAGTCAACTTTCCGGATCCCATGGCTTTCATACTCTTACCCTCCTCTGTTTAGACGGCCCGCCCTGCCTTTTCGCCTTGCTTGTACTCACCGGATCGCAGCCCTCTGATAAATATGTCAGGCATCTACCTTTAATTGTTACTCCTTAAGACGTAACTTTGGACAATTAGTTCCATTATGCTTTTAAAATATTGGTAATAAACTGTTGAAAAATGGAATATATAGAAATAGTTTAAATAAGATAATCGAGCTGAATGCCTAATGATAAATGGTGGCCGGCAAAGAGGGATAAGATGACACAACATAACTTGAAAAAGACAGTGACCTTTGTGCAAGCCATCGCCATAGTCGTCGGAATGATTATCGGTTCCGGTATTTTTTTGAAGCCAAGCATAGTCTTTCACAATGCCGGATCGCCTATGCTGGGGTTGCTGGCCTGGATAATCGGAGGCATCAGCTTTGATCCTGGAAAGCGCTTTGGCGGTAATCTATATTTTTTCAGGCACCTTCAATACCCTTACGGATCTTTTGGTATTCGTGCTGTGGATCTTTTTCGTGTCAGGCGTTTTCGGGGTTTTTATACTGAGAAGAAAAAGACCCCTGACAACAAATCGTTACAGGGTTCCTCTTTATCCGATTACCCCGATTGTGGGCATACTGGGCGGAGTTTATATTTTGATCAGCACCATCGTAACTGATCCCGTCAATTCAACCGTGGGCATTATAATCACCCTGGCAGGATTGCCCGTATATTACTTCACCAGGAACAGATAAAATTGGAGGATGAGCGTCATTCTTTCTTATCCACCAGATCACTGAAACCCGCACCCAAACCCCAGACCGTCTCTACGCGGATGACCGTTACAAAAGCATTTTTATCCACTTTAGCAACAAACTGCTTTATCAGCATGCTTTCCCTGGGTGAGCAGAGGGTGATGATCTTCTGCCGAGCCTGCTGCGTGTATTGACCTATTATGTTTACATTGGAAACGCCCCTCTTAACCTCGTGAAGAATGTAATCGGCCACTTCCTTGTGTTTGTCTGTAATGATCTCCAGTTGAACGACCCTGGATTCAAAACCGTACATGACGTAATCCACCACTCTGGAGAAAATAATCTGTGTCACCAAGGCATACAGTGCAATGTTTCTGCCGAAGAAAACCCCCGAAGCTATTATAATGACGGCGTCAATTACCAGTAGGATTTTTGAAATCCCCATCTGGGGAAGCAGCTTTTTCTTGATGATCTTTGCTATGGTATCCGTTCCGCCAAAGGAATACCCCCGGGTAAAGATAAGTCCTGTGCTGGCCCCCGCGAAGACGCCGCAGTAAATCGCGGCCAGGATCACGTCCTTCTCTTCTAACAGGGTAATGTCAAACTGCTCAAAAAGAAAAAGAAAACCGGGATACAATATGGTCAAAAGCAATATTTTTCTCGCTTCTCCGATGCCTAAAAGGATACCGCAGATCACCAGTATCAGAAAGGCACAGCAGTAGTACAAAATAGAAAAGTTGATGCCGGTGGTCTCCTGGAGAATTCGGCATAAGCCCGTAATTCCCCCGCTGGTAAGTCCGTTAGGTATCATTATGCATATGCTGGAGAATGCACCCAAAGCACAACCCGCAATGATAAAGATCCAGTCTATACCCCATTCCTTTAATTTATCCTTGATGATAATGTTCTTCCACATTTTCACATCAGTCCTTTTTATAATCCTATGAATTATGATTTTAGCAGATACATGTAAAAATGTCTGTCAATTGCCCGACACCAAATGGAAAGATTCAGCCAGTAAGGCTGCCATTGGTCCGGCACCTTTTACAAGTCTGCCGTGAGCAGGGCGCTGTTGCCGAAAATATCCATGACCTTGATGCAGACAGGGCCGAAATCCGACCCTATAGTCTCATAAATGGTTTCAATACCTTCATTGCTTTTGCAAATGTAGACATCGGGTTTATTAATTCCGTTTTCATAACGGCAGTCAACGCTCCAGTATGCGACAAATTGCAAGGGATCTTCCTCAAGGATCCTTTCGACTACGGGCAGATACTTGTCCTCCACGGGCAACTGCTTTAAGGAATAAGGTCGATAGCCGGTAAGCTCCACTCTTAAAAGCATCTTTTCTGAAGCGAGAGCCGGCTGGAGTGAAATATCCGCTTCTATTGTTCCTTTCTCCTCATCATCGGATTCGCTGCCCTTTTCGTCATATACACAATAGGAAGCGCCTGCCGTAATCAAACGCTTATGTGAACTGATTGTGGCCAGCCTGCCGATGTCACACGAAATCCATTTCCTCCCCATCCTTTCGGCAACAGCTGCCATTGTGCCGGACCCTCCGAAGAAATCGGCGCACAAATCTCCTTCCCTGGTGCAGCTTTCCAGTATGCGTTCCATCAATGTTTCGGGTTTCTGCGTTACGTATCCGGTACGTTCTGCGGAAGTTCTTCCTACCATGTCCAACTGCCATACATCTTTCCGATTGACCATGGTGTACCAGCCCAATTCGTCGCGATATTCTTTAACACCTTTGAAACGGTAAGGCTTGTATTCCCGATTATATGACTTTTCCTTCCGGGGCTCAAAGTAATATTTCTCGGTTTTCCCGTAAAACAGCAGTGTATCGTGCTTCCTTGCAAAGCGCCTTTTGCTCGCCCCTCCCGATTTATAATGCCATATAACTTCGTTTACGAAGTTCTTTTCTCCGAATATTTCATCCATTAATACTTTTACATAATGAACGGCGTGCCAGTCCAAATGCACCCAAATGCAACCTTCATCCGAAAGAAGCTCCCGCATGATCATCATTCGAAGGGCAAGCATCCTCAGGTATTCTTCCATTCCCTCCTCCCAGGTATCTTTATAAGCCTTCTGCTTCATGATGGGAATGTTCTTTACCTTATCGGAACGCAGCTTGATTTCTGCCCCGTAATGGGTTTTCGAGAAAAAGGGGGGATCAATGTAAATCAAATTGATCTTGCCTAAAAGATCCTTTTCATCGATCAGAAATTTCATGAAATGCAGGTTGTCGCCTCTTGCCAACATGTTTTCGGAAAACCCGTCTTTCTTTTTTCCTTTTCCGGCATATTCTTTTAAGACGTACCTTCCGGCACCGGATGCAGCCATGATTTCCTCAAAAGCATTCCTGCTTTCATCCATAATCTGAGGAAGCTTCATAATCAGACTCATGTTCATTCCTTCCTTTTTCCGCCATAGACATGGGCTGTTATCTCAATACATCGATGAGATCCTTTCTGCCAATCCTTTCAAGGGCTTCTTTTACAAGAGGCCTGTTTTCCTTCTTATGAAAATGCAATAATGCCCGCTGCAATCTCTTTTCCTTAACATCTTTGGCTACATATACTTTTTCCCCCGTCAAGGGGTCCATTTCCGTATAATACATGCAGGTGGCCAGAGTTCCCGGTGTGGGATAGAAATCCTGCACCTGATCCGGGACGAATCCGTTCTTTTTAAGATAAAGCGCTAACTCCACAGCATCTTCCAATGTTGACCCCGGGTGGGAGGAAATTAAATAGGGAATCAGGTATTGTTTTTTCCCGATTCTTTCGTTTATCTCCCTGTACCTCTTGCTAAACGCCTCGAAGACTTCTTTCGGCGGTTTTCTCATCCTTGCCAGAACCCGGAGCGATATGTGTTCCGGAGCCACTTTAAGGGTGCCGCTTACATGATGCCTGCAGATCTCTTCAAGAAATTCACCGCTTTCGTCTGCCATCACGTAATCATAGCGGATACCGGAACGGATAAACACTTTTTTCACGCCCGGCAGGCCCCTCACGCTTCGCAAAATATCAAGATATTCTTTGTGGTCCACCACAAGTTGCCTGCAAGGTTTCGGATAAAGGCAGTCCTTTTTCTTACATACGCCGTATTTCAGCTGCTTTTCACAGGCAGGACTCCGAAAGTTTGCAGTGGGACCTCCGATATCGTGAATATACCCTTTGAAATCCGGCATCTTGGTTATAGCCTTCGCCTCCCTGAGGACGGACTCTTTGCTCCGCCCTCTCACTTCCCGTCCCTGATGATAAGTCAGAGCGCAAAAAGCGCAGCCTCCGAAGCACCCTCGATTTGCCGTAATGCTGAACTTGACTTCCTCGATGGCGGGAACTCCTCCCGCGACTTTATACATGGGATGCCAGTTCCTTTCATAAGGAAGCTCACATATATCGTCCAGGTCCAGGCTCTCAAGAGGCGGCATGGGAGGATTTGTCACCACCACATTGTTGTTGCCATAGGGCTCCACCAAGATTTTTCCGTTGACCGGATCGTTATTCCTATATTGAATTTTAAAACTATCGGCGTAGGCTTTTTTTGAACGGGACACCTCTTCGAAGGAAGGCAGAAGGACCGGCGCCTGCCCCGGGAATTCGGCATCAAGCTCCTCCATTGAAACGGTTTTGCGATAAACGGTTCCGGGAATCCAACTGATATGTTTTACATCGATGCCGCCGTCCAAGGCTTCGGCTATCTCAACAACAGCCCTTTCTCCCATTCCGTAAACCAAAAGATCCGCTTTGGAATCCAGGAGAATAGATCTGCGAATTCTGTCTTCCCAATAATCGTAATGAGCATGCCTTCGCAGACTCGCTTCCAGACCTCCCAGGATAATGGGCACGTCCTTATATGCTTCCCTTGCCCGCTGGCTATAGACTATGACAGCTCTGTCGGGCCGGCGGCCCGTCTTACCTCCCGGCGAATAAACATCTGTACGTCTTCTGCGCTTGAATACCGAATAGTGATTCACCATGGAATCTACGTTGCCGGAAGTTATTAGAAAGCCCAGCCTGGGTTTTCCGAAACGCCTAAAATCCTCAGGATTACGCCACCCGGGCTGAGGCAGAATAGCCACTTTATACCCTCTTCTTTCCAAAACGCGACTGATAATCGCGTGCCCGAAAGATGGATGATCCACGTAAGCATCTCCGGTTACGAGGACAAAATCCGGCCTCTCCCAACCCAGGGCTTCCATATCTTCTCTTGTAACCGGTAAAAATGCCAAAGATGTATCTCTCCCTTCCTGCGAAGGACCTTTGCCAAATCATAGAGCCGGCAGATAAAGAGACCCTTTCACATATGTGGTTTTCCTGCACACATTATCTGCTGCCCTTATCATAAGGTACCGCAACCGCTCTGGGTGCCTGCGAAGATTTGGAACTGAAGGCCAGCACTATTAAGGTTGCGATGAACGGTATCATCTTATACACATCGCTTGGAATCTGTGACGTGGACAGAAACGGGATGACGGAGTAGGCTGAAGCGATGGTCTTCATCAGTCCGAAAAAGAATGCGGCAAACAGAACGCGAATCGGCTTCCATTGCCCGAAAATCATAACCGCAAGAGCAAGGAATCCATAGCCGGACACAGTGGCGTTGAACTGGGTGGATGTAGGAACGACGAACACCAGTCCCCCCAGTCCGGCCAAGCCTCCGGATATTATGACACCCGCATAGCGCATCTTATATACATTAATTCCTACTGAATCGGCCGCATGGGGATGCTCCCCGCAAGCCCGCAGACGCAGTCCGAACCTGGTCTTGTACAGCACGATTGTCGAAACCACAAGTATGAGCAATCCGATATACGTGGTAATGTAAGCATTTCTAAAGAAAAGCCCGCCCAGAATGGGAATGTCACCTAATATGGGCACAGATGCTATACGGAAGGTGTTGCTGAAAGTGATCTGCTGCACGCTGTTTTCCTGAATCATACGGGCAACGTAGATAGCGAATGCCGGCGCAAACATATTTAAGGCGGTACCGCTGATAATCTGATCGGCCTTCATATTTACCGATGCGTAGGCATGCAGCAACGAAAAGATCATTCCTGTGGCCACGGCAATGAGGATGGCAAGCAACAGCAAAGGCTGCCCGCTCATGACTCCGCCCATCCTGTTTATGAAGAAAATACTTGTAAATGCCCCCATGATCATCATACCGTCCAAAGCGATATTGGTGACACCGCCTCGTTCAGTGAATACGCCGCCCAAAGCCACTATGAGCAGAGGGATAGAAAAGAACATGGTCTGTTGAACTACCAGATATAAAATATTCATTATTCCTTACCCTCCTCTGTTTCTGTTGCCAGCCCTTCCTCATCACTGTCAGAAGACTGGCTTCTCTTTTTTTCAGCAACACTCAGTCTCCATTTCAGCAACGCGGGCAAAATGTTTCTGAATATGAGAGCAAAAGCGCTGAAGTAAATGATGCAAGCAATGATGATATCGATAATTTCAGGAACAAAATCCAAAGTCTGAAGGTAATTTCCGCCCAAGGTAATGTAGGAAATAAAGATGGCGGAGAAGATTATTCCTATGGGATTGGATAACCCCAACAGCGCAACGGGGATTCCGTTGAAGCCTTCCGGCGCCAACACGTCCACAGGTTTAATATGACGCCCGCTGGCTCCGGAGAGATAGAGCAGCCCGCCTCCAAGTCCGGCTAACGCTCCCGCAATGACCATGGAGAGTACGATGCTTCTTTTTTCGTTGATTCCGGCGTACTTGCTGGCATCTCGGTTAAACCCGCACGCTTTGAGCTCGTAACCGAAAGTGGTCTTGTTCAGTACGATGTATATGATGATGGCCATTACTATGGCAATGTAAAATCCGCAGTTCACCGTGGACACATCCACCGCCCCGGAAGAGCCCATGGTATTGTAAAATATCTTGTCCAATCCCGCTTTAGGCAAAACCGCCGATTCGGCAACGCTCATGGAAAGGGCTTTCTTGGAATCGTATACCGTGGTTTTCACCAAATAGTTTGCGAGGTACATCCCGATATAATTCATCATGATGGTAGAGATGACTTCATGCACGTTCAGATAAGCTTTAAGCAGACCCGGTATCAACGCCCACAAGGCTCCCACCAGAGTGGCGGCAAGAAGAGCGACCATCCAGTGGAAAGGCGCAGGGATGAAGGTCCACTTTACACCGATATAGACGGCGGCAAAGGCTCCCATAATGAATTGTCCCGAAGCACCGATGTTAAACAACCCGGTTTTAAAAGCGAAACCGACGGAAAGACCCGTAAGGATCAGAGGTATGGCAAAGTACATTACCTGCCCCATCCCTTTTGCACCTGTGGAGAAGCCTCCCTTCAAAATGATGACAAAGCCGTCGGCTGCCTGAGAGGGGTTACTTATCAGGAGAACAATGAACCCGAAGAGCAGACCGGCAAGAATAGCAACGATGGAAGAAGTGGCATTGTTAAACCCACGAATACTTAAAAGCTTCCTCAATACAGCGATCATACTGCTTCACTCCTTTCATCCCGCTTTCCGCCAGCCATGTAGAGACCCAGCTCCTTAAGGGTAGTGGTCTTAGGATCCAGTTCTCCCACGATCTCCCCTTCATAAATGACGAGAATGCGATCGCTTATATTCATGACTTCTTCCAGCTCTAAAGAAACCAATAGTATTGCCTTTCCTTCATCTCTTTGTGCCACCAACTGTTTGTGAATATATTCGATTGCCCCAACATCCAGTCCTCGTGTAGGTTGAACTGCAATCAGAATTTCCGGCCCTAAATCAATTTCTCTTGCAACGATGGCTTTTTGCTGATTGCCTCCCGACATGCTCCGTACGAAGGACTTTGCCCCCTGACCGCTGCGAATGTCGTACTTTTCAATCAGGCAATTGGCATATTCGCTGATTTTCTGGAACTTCAGGAAGCCGTTCTTCTGAAAAATAGGAGTATAATAGCATTTAAGAACCAGATTTTCCTCAAGCGTATAATCAAGCACCAGTCCATGTTTGTGCCTGTCTTCCGGAATGTGGCTCATACCTGCCGCATTGCGTTTTCTTATTGACAAATTCGTCACATCCATACCGTTAATGAGAATCTGTCCACCGTCTGCGGGCAGTAATCCGGTAATGGCGTATACCAATTCCGATTGGCCATTACCGTCAATTCCTGCAATGCAGACAATTTCACCTTTGCGAACGGTAAAGGATACATCTTTTACTGATTTTTTCCCGCTCTGCTTGTCCTCAACGGTGAGGTTCCTGATCTCGAGGACGGGTTCACCGGGTTCAATATGGGCTTTTTCAACTGCAAATTTCACTTTACGGCCCACCATCATTTCCGACATTTCCTCTTTTGAGGTGGATGCAACATCAATGGTGGCTACTCGCTTCCCTTTACGCAGGACGGTGCAACGATCTGCAACGGCTTTGATCTCGTTCAGCTTATGAGTGATGAAAAGGATGGATTTCCCCTCATTAGCCAGATCCTTCATGATCTTTATGAGCTCCTCTATCTCCTGGGGAGTGAGTACGGCCGTAGGTTCGTCGAAAATCAGGATCTCATTTTCCCGGTAGAGCATTTTCAATATTTCAACACGCTGCTGCATACCTACGGTGATATCTTCAACAACGGCATCCGGGTCTACGGCAAGCCCGTACTTTTCTGAAAGGGCGATTACTTTTTCCCTCGCCTCTTCCATTCGCAAAAAACCGTTCTTCGTGGTTTCCACACCTAAAATGATGTTTTGCAGCACCGTAAAATTGTGTACCAGCTTGAAGTGCTGGTGTACCATACCGATTCCGAGAGCATTGGCCACATTGGGATCGCTGATATTTACTTCTTTTCCGTCTTTCTTGATGATACCTTTATCCGGTTGATAGAGACCAAAGAGTATGCTCATCAGTGTAGATTTTCCTGCTCCGTTTTCACCGAGCAGCGCATGGATTTCACCCCTCTTAAGCTGGAGGGTGATGCCATCATTGGCGATTACTCCGGGGAATTCTTTTGTGACGTTCAACATTTCGATTACATAATCATCCATTGCTGCCCTCCGTTTTCATCAAATTTCGCATTAATACCACGCGACAGGCATTCATTCATCACAAACAGGAGAAGTTAGCAGACATCCTGTTCAACTGAACCTAATTATACATGAATTGCCAGTAAAAATAAATCATAAATGTATATGCCCTCCAAAGACATGACACAAACAACAACGAACCCTTGTTAAAAGGGTTCGTTGAAAAAAATCATTTTGTTGTTTGTCCTTCCTTCAGACAAATGCATCAAAGAAAGGTAAACCGACGCAGTTGATTATCAAATGTTACTGTACCAAGGTATATTTAACCCTTGTCAATCCCAGGTCATCCAAGGTCAGCTCATTCCCGTTCTCGTCAACGTCTTTCTTCAGCACGATCTCTCCGGAAGCAAGAGCCGCAAAGACCTTATCGTAGTCCTCCTGGGAGAAAGTATTGAACTTGGATGTTTCCATCGGCAGTTGGACACCGTCCTCGGCTGCTCCGTATACCAAACCTTGTCCGCCGGGGAATTCACCTTTGTAGTAGGCATCCAATGCGGATT
>LSQX01399820.1_pt1 | contig 35248 bp, 32 predicted proteins | sample 654561 | NCBI WGS metagenome assembly LSQX01 (sample SAMN04489861, study PRJNA283612) | anaerobic digester metagenome | isolation source: 4 biogas reactors fed with cattle manure at either 37C or 55C with and... | place: Denmark: Kongens Lyngby | collected 2014 | reverse complement strand
CGTTTAGTGGCAGAAACATAAAATACAGCACCCGCAAAAGGCCACCAACGATTACCCGCTTTATTCATAAAGTTGAATTTGTGTAGCCACTTTTTGCTCATCATTGCAGGTTCATAGCAGGCTAATTGACCTCGGTCAATTTCAAAGGAGAGTAATTGTAGCCAATCCTTGGTTTTGTGTAATGAGATTTGCTTTTTATTGGGAATAGGCAGGTATGGAAAGCGCGAAAACTTATTGCGTAAGCCCCAAAGACTATAGGGATTAAAGCCAAATATTACCAAACGACCCTCATTGACTAAAACTCGCTCTACCTCTCGTAATAATTGATGCGGGTTGTCATAGCTATCTAGGGTAAATGGCAAAACGACTAAATCAACCGATTCATTGTCGTAGTTTAGATGTTGATGCTGAGTGGGACGACGTTTTTCTTTTTCAAAAGGTTGGGGTATCTCATTTTTATCGTTATAAATTTCCTCTAATTCCTTTTGGTAGGGTAAATCCTCGTTTTGTTCGACTGTGCTGTGCTGATCTGTGTCAGCATTTGGATCATCGAAGTGTACTAAATCATCTTGAGTTAGAATAACTTTGGTTCTAATAGGGTTCTTGCGTAGTAGTTCGATATCAGGCAGGCCAAACTGTAGAGCAGTATAGCCAAAGACATTTTCTAACAAATCGTCAGACTTAATTTGCATCCAGTCAGCAACAAGCTCACCCATGGGCGTGCTTAGCCACTCAGCAAGAAAGATATGGTGGGTTGTTTGTTTTTGCACACTAGTTTTCAAATTCAAATGATTAAGAGGGTATTTATGAATACAGAGATTTATCCAGTATCCGCATTTAATGATAATTATATATGGATTATCCGCCATGGTGATAATGCGGTTGCAGTCGATCCAGGTCAAGCCGCTCCGGTAGTTAATGATTTAGAGTCCAAAGGTTTAACACTCAAAGGCATTTTAATCACTCATCATCATGATGATCATACAGGCGGTGTACGCGAACTAGTTGAGCGTTATGGTGCGCGTGTTTATGGGCCGTCTTTCGAAACGCGACCGATTCCTTGTTTGGATGAGGGTCTACAAGAAGGAGATAAAGTAAAAGTAGATGCTTTGCCAGTAGAGTTTGAGGTTTTAGAGGTGCCAGGTCATACTATGGGCCATATTGCTTATACAGCAACTATTAATGATGAGCAGCCTGTTTTATTTTGCGGTGATACTTTATTTTCCTGTGGCTGCGGCCGCATATTTGAAGGAGATTCTAGATTGATGTTGCAAAGTATTGATAAATTTAAGAATTTGTCGCAAAATACTAATATATATTGTGCACATGAATATACTTTGAGTAATATTGATTGGGCACTTACTGTTGAACCTGCTAACGAAGCGTTACAAAAGTGGTCACAGAAAGCGCGAGAACTCAGAAAGCAAAATTTGCCAACCTTACCGACGACCATCGCGCAAGAGCAAGCGACTAATCCTTTTATGCGTGTGCGTGAGCAGTTAGTGATTAATGCAGCTCAAACCTATGCTGGTACTGAGCTCACAGAGGCCGCTGCAGTGTTTGGGGCCCTAAGGGAATGGAAAAATAACGCCTAGTCTACATTAGAAAGTCTTAAACTACGCTAAATTTATTTGACTTAGCGCAGTAGGTAGAGGTTGTTTTTGCTTTATAATGCGGGGTTATGTTTCCATTTATCTTTTAGATCAATTCAAACCAAGGTCATATTTATGCGATTATTAGTTTACGCTTTGTTAGCATCCTCCGCGATTATTAGCGGCTGCTCCTCGACGGGCGGTAATCTAAAAGTAAAAGGCAGCAGTAGTGCATCGGTATCTAAACACTACAATAACGTGTGGGACCGTATCCGTGCAGGTTATGGCATGCCTGATCTAAAAGATAGCCGTATTGATTATTGGGTAAATTACTACACTAAACGCCCAGGCTCTATACAAACGATGGCTAATCGCTCGAGTAAATACATTTACTACGTGACCGTTGAGCTACAAAAACGCGGTATGCCAACTGAGTTAGCCTTATTGCCCTTTGTTGAGAGCGCTTACAATACTACTGCTTTATCGCGCGTTAAGGCCTCGGGTTTATGGCAGTTTATGCCAGCCACAGGTACTGATTTCAAATTAGCTCAAAACTGGTGGCGTGATGAGCGTCGTGATCCAGTGAGTTCGACTCAAGCAGCAATTAACTACCTCGCTTATTTATATAATTTCCAAGGTCATGATTGGCCTTTAGCTTTGGCCTCTTATAATTGGGGTCAGGGTTCGGTTAAGCGTGCACGTGACCGCAATGCTGCACGTGGCCTAGGTACTGATTATTTATCTTTACAAATGCCACAAGAAACGCGTGATTACGTGCCTAAATTATTGGCGTTCAAACGCATCATTAGTAATCCATCCAAATATGGCATTACTTTGCCAGCGGTGCCTGATCAACCTTATTTCGAGGAAGTGCCTAAAACTGTTGATATCGATATCGATGTAGCAGCTAAGTTAGCAGGCATGTCTACGGCCGAGTTTAAGGAGATGAACCCACAGTTCCATCGTCCTGTGATCTTGGCTGAGCATAGACAGCGTATTATTATTCCTAAGGCCAATGTTGCAACTTACAAGAGAAATCTTGCTAACTACAAGGGTAATTTAGCTTCGTATTCTGGCTACACTCCGAGAGCGGGTGAGTCCTTAGCAGAAATTGCTCAGCGTCATGGTATTGACTTACAGCACCTTAAGCAGCTTAATGGTTATAGCAGCCGACAAAATGTGGCAATTAATGGTCGCACTTTAATGCTACCTCGTGGTACAGGTATTTCACCAACTGCTTCACCTTCGGGAATTAGAGCAACGCCACCAGCAGTTACGCCGCAAGCAGCACCTTCAGTGGCGACGCCTGATGCAATGCTGGCTTTAATTGAGCGCACTAGCCAACCAACATCACGTGCCATGGTGGCACAGCAACGTCAGCCTGCGCCTGCGCGCGCTGTGGCTCGTACATCAGCGATGCCAGCAACAAGATCTGCTCCTGCTTTGGCTAGAAATACAGCACCAACAGTGGGTGCTAACCCAGATCCTTTGGCTGATTTAATTCGCTCTGATGGTTCAATGTCGACTTCTGTACCTGCAACGGCTCAGCGAGCTTATGCGGCATCATCAGTTAGCAACAGCAGTCCAAGCATGTTAGCAAGAGCAGCTAGTCAGCCTCCAGCAGCTACTTTACAAAACGTTGGTGGTAATCAATCTTTAGCAGCTCGTGTTGCTAACCCTAATGTACAAAGCAGTAGTGCTGTGGTGCAGCGTGTGAGCTGGGATGACAACGCAGCAAGTAATACTACAGTGACTGCACGTAACGCGAGCTATCAGCCGTCGGCAGCAGTTGCGTCTAATGCGACTTCTAGCGCTAATCGTAACCCAGCAACGCACCGAGTACTTAAGGGCGAAACCTTATATTCTTTAGCGCGTCGTTATAATACGAGTGTCAATGATTTACTCGCTTTAAATCATATGCAAGCTGATGGTTTAAAAGCAGGTATGCTATTAAGATTGCCATATTCAGGTGCTGAGGGTTAAAATCACCTTATTGTGAAAGGATATTTGCCTAAGCCGCTTAAGGGTGGTTTAGGCATTCCTTATTTATAAAAAGAAGTTATAATTAACTATTTTGAGTTACAGAAAAAATTACGGGAAAATTCATGGGTATTTTAGCGAATAAACGAATTGTCTTGACCGGTTTGATTTCAAATCGTTCTATTGCTTATGGAATTGCCAAGGCCTGTCATGAGCAGGGTGCTGAGTTAGCCTTTACCTACGCTGGTGAGCGTTTTGAGGATCGCGTCAAAGAGTTTGCCGAGGAGTTTGGTAGCAAAATTGTTGTACCCTGTGATGTGTCATCTGACGAGAGCATCGAAAACTGTGTAAAGCAAATTGCCGAATACTGGGGCGATGGTGTAGATGCTGTGGTTCACTCGATTGGTTTTGCGCCGCGTGAATCAATTGCTGGTAACTTCCTTGATGGCTACAACCGTGAAAACTTCCGTTCTGCGCATGATATTTCATCCTATAGCTTTGCTGCTTTAGCTAAAGAGTTCTTACCTTTAGTAGAAAAGCGTCAAGGTAACTTCCTCACCCTAACTTACTTAGGTGCTGAGCGTGCTATTACTCACTACAATATGATGGGTTTAGCCAAAGCCTCACTTGAGGCAAGCGTGCGTTATTTAGCCAAGGCAATTGGAGAAAAGGGTATCCGTGTTAACGGTATTTCAGCGGGCCCAATTAAGACGCTCGCAGCAGCTGGCATTAAGGACTTCAACTACATCTTTAATTTCGTAGCTGAGCATGCGCCACTTAAGCGTGGTGTTAATATTGATGATGTCGGTAAATCTGCAGCCTTCTTATTATCAGATATGGCCTCAGGTATTACTGGCGAAATTCTACACGTTGATGCAGGCTTCAACGCAGTTGTTTCAGGCCTATAATCAAACTCTTCTAAAAGCCTAAGTTGAAAACTCACTTAGGCTTTTTTCTTTTTAAGGTGTTGCGGTAATTTAAATGCGTCAAATTGTGCTAGATACGGAAACCACGGGCATGGAAGCCAATAATGGTGACCGTGTGATTGAGATTGGTTGTATTGAGTTAGTTAATCGAGAGCCTACAGGTAATAATCTTCATATTTATTTCAATCCCCAAAGAGACTCTGACCCAGGTGCATTGGCGGTGCATGGTCTAACGACTGAGTTTTTAAGCCAGTTTAATACTTTTGATAAGCATGCCCAAGAGGTAGCTGATTATTTAACTGGTGCTGAGTTATTAATTCATAATGCGCCCTTTGATGTGGGTTTTTTAAATGCTGAGTTTGCTCGTTGTAAATTAGCTCCTATTGAGGATATTGCCCTAAAAATCACCGATACTTTAGTCTTAGCTCGTTCAAAGTATCCTGGTCAACGCAATAGCTTAGATGCCCTCTGTGATCGTTTAAGAATTTCTAACGAACACCGTGTCTTGCACGGCGCTTTATTAGATGCGGAGTTATTAGCCGATGTTTGGTTAGCGATGACGCGCGAGCAATTTGGTTTGCTCGATGCTATACACGAAGAAGAGCAAGATAGCGCAGTTGAGCGTAACGAAGCGAGTGCAGGTCTTATTAACGCGCTTAACCTAACAATAATCAAGGCTGATGCCGATGAGATAGCAGAGCATGAAGCCTATGTTGAGGTGTTAGATAAAGCGGTGGGTGGGCAATCACTTTGGCACCAATTTAAATAGGGTCAACATTTAACAGATTTATGTATAAAAAATACTTTTATTATTCATTTATTTAATATTTTAGATGTTTATAATAAGAGTATGAACTAGTTTTTATGGGTTATTTATATGAGTGATTTACCGTTTACACAACTTAATGATGAATATGCAGTTGCTCCGCAACTAACAGCAGATGATGTGCAAGCCGTATGCCAAGCAGGTTTCCGTACCTTATTAATTAATCGTCCCGACGGTGAGGGTGGTGCAGATCAGCCTACCTCTGAGGAAATGATTAAAGCAGCTGAGAGTTTAGGTATGACAGCTGTTTATTTACCTATTATCAGTGGCGGTCCAACTGAGGGTGAGATTGAGGAGTTTGCAATAGTTATTGAGAACTTACCTAAGCCTGTGTTAGCCTATTGTCGTAGCGGTAATCGTAGCGCAACAGTTTATGCATTGGCCGCAGCCAAAGAATCTTAACAAGGAGATATTTTATGTACAAAAAGATTTTATTACCCATCGATGGTTCTGATATTTCAGCGCAAACCGCAAATTTAGGTATTTCCTTTGCTCGTCAGATTGGCGCCGAAATTGTGGTATTAAATGTGACTCAGCCTTTCTCTACTCTTGTGGGTTTTGATGGTGTTGCAGCCTCTTATGCTATTTCAGACGCTGATTACGAAGAAGCTGCTCGCAAAGAGGCAGAGGAGTACTTACAGCCCGTTATGGATAGAGCGGATACTGCAGGTGTAAAAGCAACTTCTATCATTGTGTCAAACTATAACGTAGCCGATGGTATTGTCGAGGCGGCCAAAGAGCACGGTTGTGATTTAATTTATATTGCTACTCATGGTCGTAGCGGTTTATCACGCCTACTTTTAGGTAGCGTAACTACTAAGGTGATTCAGTTAGCGCCAGTATCAGTATTAGTTAACCGCATTCAAGGTTCTAGCGATTAATTTTTAATCTTAGAAACTGTCAGCACAAAGCAAAGACCCATGAATAATTTTTCATGGGTCTTTTGACTTTTATAACTCAGCTTAAAGATAAGGTCTTCTATGCACCATATAAGTCCAAGCGTTGGAATAGCTCTTGGTCTTTTTCTCTTTGTGGATTAGAGGTGGTTAACAAGCAATCGCCATAAAAGATTGAGTTGGCTCCTGCCATAAAGCAAAGTGCTTGAATGCCGTCGTCCATTTGCTCTCTACCAGCAGATAATCGTACTTTAGAGCTAGGCATTAAAATACGTGCAATAGCGATGGTGCGAATAAACTCAAAGGGGTCTAAATCCTCTTCATCAGCTAAGGGTGTGCCTGCTACCTTAACCAAGTGATTAATAGGAACAGACTGTGGAGGAGGGTTCATGTTGGCTAATTCGGCTAAGAGACCAGCGCGTTCACGACGGGACTCACCAAGACCTACAATACCGCCACAGCAGACATTAATACCCGCTTCACGTACGCGCTCAAGCGTGTCTAAACGGTCTTGATAGGTACGAGTGGTAATGATATTGCCGTAAAATTCAGGGGCAGTATCAAGATTATGGTTGTAATAATCTAAACCAGCCTCTTTAAGTTGTTCAGCTTGGCCTTCTTTGAGCATACCTAGGGTGACACAGGTTTCCATGCCTAGAGCTTTAACCTGACGCACCATCTCACTTACAACTTCTACTTGATGCTGTTTAGGACCACGCCATGCGGCACCCATACAAAAGCGTGAGGCACCTTGGTCTTTAGCAGCTTTAGCAGCTTTAACCACTTCCTCAACAGCCATTAATTTTTCTTTTTCTACATCGGTGGTGTAACGTGACGATTGAGGGCAATAAGTACAGTCCTCTGGGCAACCGCCAGTTTTAATCGATAATAAAGTCGATAGTTGCACCTCACCCACCTCATGAAATTGGCGGTGAATGGTTTGAGCTTGATATAAAAGCTCCATAAAGGGTAATTCAAATAATTCAGTCACTTGAGCAACTGACCACTTAGCAGTTTCAAGTTCAGTTAATGAATTTGTACGAGTTAAATCAATTGTTTCCATTTATGTCTCCGTTTAGATGTTCATAATCATAGTAGTTGTAAAGTAGATTTTCAAATGATTTTTTATGAAAGATAGGCGAAGATGAGCGAAGTTAAGAGAAGATAATTAATAGTTGTTCTTTTTTAGAAAAGACCTGCAGTTTGTGTGTTGATTTTTATGTGCTTTTTGAGTGTAATTTGAGGTAAGCACTTTTTTGCTCTGAGCGGTTATACTTAATTGCTTAAGCTTTAATTAATGAGGTTTTTTATGCAAACAGAAACGGTGAATTTAATAGGTTCCACGCCTGGTAAATCCTATCAACTCACGGCGCTTCATTTTGGTCCTGCCGATGGCAAAAAAGTCTATATGCAAGCGAGTTTACATGGTGATGAGCTGCCAGGTTCTTTGGTTTCTTATTATTTACATCAAGCCTTACTAAAGCTAGAACAAGAAAATCGGCTCCATGCGCGTATTGTTTTAGTGCCTTTTTGTAATCCAATTGGCCTAGGGCAAATGGTAAATTATCAGCATATTGGTCGTTTTCATTTAGCGACGGCTCAAAATTTTAATCGCCTCGGACCAGACTTTAATTTATTTGAAAAGCTACTTAAACTCATTGAGCAGCAGGGCATTTCTTGGTCCGATAATGCCGCCGAAAATACAGAATTAATTCGTCGTTATTATTTAAAGCGGGTGATAGATGACTTAACTGTTATTTCTGAAACTGACTCACTGCATAAAACCCTTTTAAGTTGGTCTTACGATGCGGATCTTGTGTTAGACCTACATTGCGATAATCATGCCGTCATGCATATTTATGGCATGCCAGATCATTGGTCTAAGCTAGAGCCTTTAGCACGTTATTTGGGTAGCCATTGTCAGTTACTATCTGAGGATTCAGGGAGCAATTCCTTTGATGAGGTGCTTTCATCAATTTGGCCGCGTTTACGTCAGCAATTTCCAGATGTGCCTTTAGAGCTAAGCTGTGTAAGTAGTACGGTAGAGTTTAGGGGTGAATATGATCTGTCGCACGAAAAAGCATCTAATGATGCAGATGCCATTCTCCAATATTTAAATCAGCAAGGCTATTTGCACTTACCTGTGTCGCAAGTCAAAGAGCTACCGCCATTGATTAGAGAGCCTCACCCTTTGGAAGGTCTGTCTTATGTTGCTGCGCCGGTGGCAGGTGTTGCTGTTTATTTGGTCGATGTGGGCGAATGGGTAGAAAAAGGTCAAGCCATTGTGGATATTCTTGATCCTATTAACTTGACTAAAACTACGGTAAGCAGTCCCGTCGATGGTGTGGTTTTTGCCCATAGCGCACAACGTTTAGCTCGACCAGAGCGTATATTAATGAGTATTTCTAGTCCTGTCGAGCATGGTCATTCGGGCTTATCGCCTTAATGTTGAGCAATGGATTTTTTATACTCCCTATAGCTGCTCGTTGTAAAAATCACCACTGCAAGCCAGACAAAAATATAGGCAATAAACTGGATGCCGTCAAAGGGCTCTTTGAGGATAAAGAGCCCGATTAAGAACTGTAAGCTTGGGTTGATATAAAGCAAAATCCCTAAGGTATTGAGGCGAATTCTTTTGGCTGCTGCTGCAAAAAATAAAAGTGGGTAGCTAGTTAATACCCCCGTACCAATGATCAATAAAATAATCTTTGTGGGTAAATTTAAGAATTGATACTCACCTAAGCTACTTAAATAAAATAAATAAGCGACAGCAAAGGGCAGCATTAATAAGGTTTCAATAGCAAAGCCTGGGATGACGGGCAACACAGCTTTTTTTCGTAATAGGCTATAAAAGCTCCACGAGATGCTAAGTAATAAGGCAATCCATGGGATTTGTCCGCCTAAAAAAGCTAACCACAAGACCCCACAACTGGCTAAAGCAACAGCAATGGCTTGGGTGCCGTTAATTCTTTCACCTATAAATAACCTAGCTAAGGCAATACTCATTAAGGGTGACATGAAATAGCCTAAGCTTGCCTCAACAACACGATTAATTCCTATGGCATAAATATAAACTAACCAATTTATCCCTAAGGCCATAGAAGCCAAAAAGAATACGGACATCACCTTAGGTTGCCTAAAGGTGGACCAGACAATATTTTGTTGTCTGCTAATAAAAAGTAAAAGCAAAGCACAAATTGAAGCCCAAAATACTCGGTGACCCATGAGCTGAGCGGCAGACATCCCTTGGTTATTAAGCATGGACCAATACAGCGGGAAAATGCCCCAAGTGCAATAACACATGAAAGCATAAAATACCCCTAGGCGAGTCTCTCTAGCTTGTGTACTAGGGTCTAGCGAGGTGACCATGGTGTGTTCAGAGTGCGTTGTCATAGGCGTTGAGCTTGGTTTATAAGCTTTCAAGTAACCAGTGCTGAAGAGCTACAACCGTTTTCACATCCTCAATTGTTTTATCTTTAAGTGCTTTTATCACCTCATCACGTGATAAAAGTACCGTATCGACTATTTCGTCTTCATCGGGGTTGAGTTGGCTATTCGCTTTAAGACCTGTGGCTTTGTATAAATACATATATTCATCACAAAAACCAGGAGCGGTATAGAAGTTATGAATTAGCTCTAAATGCTCAGCTGTGTAGGGCGTTTCCTCGGCTAACTCACGGGCGGCCGTGCTAATGGGGGTTTCAGATTCATCGCCATCCATTTTGCCAGCAGGCACCTCTAGTAATGGCTTATCTACTGGGTAACGAAATTGACGTACTAATACGACCTTATCGTCTTCTGTCACCGCTAAGACGGCCACTGCAGGGCAGTGACGCACCACCTCGCGGGTTGTTTGCTGGCCATTAGCTAAGGTGATGGTATCAACAAAGACTTGTACAATTTTGCCATCGAAAATTTCCTTGCTATTTACTTTGGTTTCTTTGAGATGCGCGAAGTCAGTCATGAGTGTGTCCTAATGAAATTTAATTAAGTTTTTTATTAATGCTTTTTTGTTGGGATTTTTTATATTGATTAAGGGAGCTGATACAAAAGACGAACACCCCAATCCAGACAAAAAGATAGCCAAAAAAGCGAGTTAGATCAAAGGCCTCATTCATTACAAATAGACCGATTAAAAATTGAATGGTGGGCGAAATATACTGCAATATACTAATGGTACTCATACTGATGCGCTTAACTGCTGCAGCAAAGAGTAACAGGGGTAAACCTGTGACTACGCCAGTACTCATTAAAACGCCCATATGCCAAATCGAAAGTCCACTAAAAATTAACTCGCCTTTGCCTTGTAGCCAAAACAAATAGAGTAATGCAAAGGGCACCATTAATAGGGTTTCTAGGGCAAAACCAGGCACTACTGGCAAGCTCGTTTTTTTTCTGAAAAGACTATAAATACCCCAAGTACTACTAAGTATCAATGCAATCCATGGGATATCACCGCTTAAAACACTTAGCCACAGCACCCCAAGTCCAGCTAATATCACTGCTATTAATTGGCTTTTGTTGATACGCTCACCAATAAACACCCTTGCTAAAAATAGACTAACTAAGGGTGAAATAAAATAGCCTAGGCTGGTATCTAAAACACGATTAATTGAAACACCGTAAATATAGGTTAACCAATTAAACGACAAAATAAGTGATGACAGGAAAAAGACGATCATCACCTTGGGTTGAGCTATTGCTGCCATCAAGGCTTTTTGCTGTCTAAAGACAAAAAGTAAAATGAGCGCAAAAACAGAGGACCAAGCAATACGCTGTGCCAGTACTTGCTCTGGGCCTAAACCATAGGAGCCAATAATGCTCCAATACAGAGGAAAAATGCCCCAAAAAATATAACAACTTAGGGCAAGTATAATGCCCAGCTGAGTCTCCGATGCATTGGAGGGACTCGTTTTATTATTCATTATGTTTAAGTTTGAAGTTTATAAAATAGGTGACATTAAACGTGCTGAAGCTCGAATCAAGCGCTCGTGTAGCGGCAGATTAATCAACTCATCTAGGTCGACTAACTCAGACTGCTCTAAGCTCTGATAGAACTCGTCAACAAGGTCTTTGTTAATTGTTTCGCTATAACTCACTACAGACAGTTCGAAATTAAGATAAAAGCTACGGTAATCAAAATTAGTACTACCAATAAAGCTAATATCCTCATCAATAATTAGCGTCTTAGTGTGAATCATTCGAGGCATATAGGTATAGAGCTTAACGCCACTGCGAATCAAGTCCTCATACCATGATTGTGCTGCCTTACCGACGATATAGGTGTCCGTTTTTTTGGGCACTAATACCTTAACATCCACGCCACGCAGAGCAGCGGATGTCAGCGCAAAAAAAGCGGATTCATCAGGCACTAAATAGGGCGTTGTGAGGTAAAGTCGATGTTGTGCTTTGTGCATGGCTTCAACCATGACCCGTAAAATTGGTGCCAGATCATTATCCGGTCCAGAGGGGATAAGTTGCATGGACAGCGGCGGTATTTTTAGCTCATCACAAATGATTTGAACTTGCTCATTATGACGTTTTAAACGCTCATCACTTTTTTCTTTTAAAAAGTGTAAAAGCTCCTCATCACCTCGGTTGGAGTAGTACCAATCCTCAACAAATACGGTTTGAAACCAATCAACAATGGGCCCTTCAAAGCACATATGTACATCATGGTAGGCGTTGGGGTCAATGCGTAAGTCTTGTGTGTCGGTAATATTTACACCACCAGTAAAGGCGATCTTACCATCACAGACTAGGATCTTGCGGTGATTTCTAAAGTTGATCAATGAAGATGAGGTTAACATCGAAATCTTATGGAAATAGCTCAGATGGCCACCTGCTGTTTCAAAGTCTTTCATAAAGCGTCTGCGCAGACTAAGAGAGCCCATCCCATCCACTAGTAAAAATACACGCACTCCTTGATTGAGCTTTTTAATCAGTAGATCACGTAGCTTGGTGCCAGTTTGATCGGGGGCGAAAATATAGTACTCAAGGAGAATATACTCCTGAGCTTTTTCAATGCTTTTAAAAATAGCATTGTAGGTTGCCTCACCACCCGAATAAATCTGATACGCGGTGGTGTATGTGGGTGGCATATTGGTGGTTTCACGAATTAGATTAACGAGAGGGCAAAACTTCTCATCTAAGGCTGTGATATTTAACCTATTTTCCCAAATCTTTTGCTGACGATGAACAAATAAGCGTTTTTGAGTCCGTGTCATTCTTTGTTTTTGTATTTTTTTAGGACCAAAGAAATGGTAAATAAATAAACCGACGAAAGGCAAGAGGCTGAGCGATAAAATCCAGGCAACCGAGGAAACCGGATTACGTCGTTGCAAAAGAATGGTGCCTACTAAAAGCACAAAATACACTGCCCAACATAAGAATAATATGCCACGCCAATGCTTAAGAAGCCATTCGATCATAATTCACTTAAGAAGAGAGGTTAAGTTTTTAGTCAAGAGTAGACTAATCATTAGAGCTTAGCTGAAATTACACAAAATTAAAAGGATAGGCTTGATCACAATATGGTAAAAATGCCTAAGATGAGGACACCTTAGGCATTATTTATCGTGTTATTTAGGGCCATATTAGTAAATCGTATCAGGGCCCACCGGCACAATACCGCTTGGGTTGAGTTGTCTGTGGCTGCCATAGTAGTGATGCTTAATATGATGCATATTGACTGTTGCTTCAATTTTAGGGTTACTCATCATGCGTGCCACAAATCGATGTAAATTTGGGTAATCTTGAATGCGCTTTTTATTGCACTTAAAGTGCCCGTAATAGACTGAATCAAAGCGAATTAGAGTCGTGAAAAGACGTATATCCGCTTCGGTTAATTGGTTGCCGACTAAATAATCCACCTCGCTTAATTCATCCTCTAAAAAGTCGAGGGTTTCAAAGAGTGGGGTATAAGCCTCTTCATACGCTTCTTGGGTGGTCGCAAAACCGCATTTATAGACGCCATTATTTAGGCTTTCATAGATGCGATCATTGAATTCATCAATTTCACCACGTAAAGGAGCTGGGTAAAAGTGCCCAGGTAAAGCGCCTAAATCATCAAAGGCTTCATTGAAAGTGCGAATAATCTCAGAAGATTCGTTATTGACGATTTTCTTTTCTTTTTTGTCAAACAATACAGGAACAGTCACTTTGCCAGTCATATCAGGCTTAGCTAAGCAGTAAATCTCGTATAAATACTTGGCATTGATGATGGGGTCGGGAATAACGTCTTCAGCAGCCTCAAAGTTCCAACTGTGGTCACCCATATGCCAATGCACTACTGAGACACTGATCATGTCTTCTAAACCCTTTAGAGATCTTACAATCATAGTTCGGTGTGCCCAAGGACAGGCCAAGCTGACATAAAGGTGATAGCGACCCCTCTCTGCGGGGTAAGCTTTTTGCCCCTCAGGGCCAGGACTGCCATCAGCCGTAATCCAATCTCTAAATGGAGAATCAGGGCGGATGAACTTACCGTCTGTCTTATTTTGTATTAAATCGTCTACTTGCCAGACGCCATTAACGAGTATGCCCATGTCAGCTCCTTTAAATTTTACTCTGTTTTAAGTTATACCAAAGATTGTGGCTGCTGAAAAGAAATTAGGACTAGCCAGCCAGTACTACTATTATTGACATGAATAGTAGCTGGCCTTCTAACTCTGCTCATCTATTCGCCATCTCTACCTTCGAACACTGCATGACAGGCAATTTGAATATTCTGGAATTGCAATAACTCAGGAGTTTCTTGTCTGCAGCGCTCATTCGCTAAGGGGCATCGAGGGTGGAAAGAGCAACCACTCGGTGGGTTTAATGGGTTGGGAACTTCGCCTGCCACTTGTATTCGACGCTTACCACTACCACTCATATCGGGAATCGCCCCTAATAACATTTTGGTATAGGGGTGACGCGGGTTTTCAAAAAGCTCATCGCGCGAGGCAATTTCCACAATTCTTCCCAAATACATTACTCCAACACGATCCGCCATATGGTGAATGACTGCTAAGTTATGTGAAATAAATAAATAACTTAGTCCCAGCTCTTTTTGTAGCTTTTTCATCAGGTTTAAAACCTGAGCTTGCACCGATACGTCTAAAGCCGAAGTCGGTTCATCACAGACAATAAACTCTGGGTTTAGAGCGAGAGCTCTGGCAATAGAAATACGTTGCCTCTGACCACCCGAGAATTGGTGTGGATAGCGATTAATGTCCGCCGCACTGAGACCCACTTGCTCTAGTAGCTCGACTGCACGTTGCTCTTGTTCAGCTTTGGACATATTGGTGTGGGTGCGCAAAGGTTCAGCAATAATACGACCGACACGCCAGCGCGGATTGAGACTGGCATAGGGGTCTTGGAAAATCATTTGTAGGCGACGTCGCATCATTTTAATTTGTTGTGAACTCATGCTTGAGAGCTCTGTGCCATCAAATTTAATGCTACCTTTGCTTAGACCATATAAGCCGGTTAAAAGACGTGCCACGGTTGATTTACCACAACCTGATTCACCTACTAGCGCTAAAGTTTCGCCTTTGTTGAGCGTAAAACTCACATCGTCTACCGCACGTAAATAAACCTTGGGTCGACGATAAATTACACGCTCTAACCAAGGAGCGGAGACATCAAAGTAGCGAGCAATATTTTTCACTTCAACTAAGGGCTGAGTTGTTTGAACGCTCATGCTTTTACCTCCTCATGTAACCAGCAAGCCACTAGTCGTTCGCCCACAGATAGTAAATTAGGACGTTCTACCAAACATTTATCAAATACATAGCGGCAGCGTGGGTTAAAGGCACAGCCCTTAGGAATGGCGTTGAGACGTGGCATACTACCAGGGATTTGTTCGAGCTCATGAATCTCTGGGTCCAAGGTAGGAATAGAGCGCATCAAGCCATTGGTGTAGGGGTGTAAAGCATTTTGAATCACCTCTTTAACTGGTCCAATTTCAATAATACGGCCTGCATACATTACAGCTACGCGATCCGCGGTTTCAGCAATCACACCCATATCATGTGTAATTAGCATCACCGCAGTGCCATTTTCTTTGCAAAGCTTTTTGAGTAAATCAATGATCTGCGCCTGAATCGACACATCTAATGCGGTTGTTGGTTCATCCGCCACAATGAGTTTGGGATCAGCCGCTAGTGCTAAAGCAATCACCACACGCTGGCGCATACCACCAGAAAATTGATGTGGGTAGTGATCAATACGCTCTCGAGCAGCAGGTATACCGGTTGCTTCTAGTAGCTCAATGGCGCGCTCTAGAGCCTGCTTATGGCTCATATTAAGATGTGTTTGTATGGTCTGTACAATCTGCTTTCCCACCGTATACAAAGGATTAAGCGAGGTAAGAGGGTCTTGGAAAATCGCCCCAATTTCACGACCACGCACTTTGCGCATTTCTTGTGGTGGTAAATTGTCGATACGTCGACCATCTAAATAAATTTCTCCGTTGCTAATGCGTCCTGGAGGATCTAATAAACCGATAATGGATGAGCCGGTCAGTGACTTGCCTGCACCTGATTCACCCACCACACCTAGAACCTCGCCACGGTCAATACTAAATGACACATCGTCGATGGCTCTTAATACGCCACGACGGGTAGGAAATTCGACATATAGGTTTTTTACTTCTAATAATGCGCTCATGGTTACAGCCTAGTTGAGTTTAGGGTTGAGCGCATCACGCAACCAATCGCCTAATAAGTTCACAGAAAGCACTAACAGCACTAGCATCACACCTGGGAAAATCGTAATCCACCATTCACCAGAAAACAGGAAGTCATTACCGACTCGAATTAAAGTGCCTAATGAGGGGGAGGTAGGGGGTACGCCAACGCCTAAGAAAGACAGTGTTGCCTCAGTAATAATGGCCGTGGCTAAATGCACCGTAGCCAAGACTAAGACAGGACCTAAGACATTTGGTAAAACATGGGTCAACATAATGCGTGGACTTGATACGCCAATGACTTTAGCTGCCTGCACATATTCCTTGTTTTTTTCTACCATGGTTGAACCGCGCACTGTACGAGCATATTGCGGCCATCCTGCAAGGGCAATGGCACCAATTAAGACAGGAAAAGATATGCTATCAAGCATATTTTGTGGAACCACAGCACGTGCTACCCCATCAATTAGAAGGGCAATTAAGATAGCAGGGAAAGATAGCTGCACATCGGCTACACGCATAATAAAGGATTCTACTCGGCCACCCGCATAACCAGCAATTAGACCAAGCAAAATACCAATCAGCATGGCTAAGAACACCGAGGCAAAGCCAATCAATAATGAAATGCGTGTGCCATAGAGTAATGATGAGAACAAATCGCGACCTTGGCTATCTGTCCCTAAAAGATAGGTCATTTTGCCATCGGCCTCCCAAGCAGGGGGTAGCAGCGCATCAAATAAATCAATAGAGGCTAAATTAAAGGGGTTATGTGGTGCTAACCAAGGCGCACCAAAAGCACCCAAAAATAAAATAAAGGTAACAACCGCACCAAAGATAGCCGTTGGCGAATGGCGCCAAGACCAAGCGATATCACTATCCCAAAAGCGTTTAAGAGCACCCATAGTTATTATGCTCCTGAGCGGTTGAGACTCACGCGTAGGCGTGGGTCAACCACAAAATAAAGTAAATCAACAATGAGGTTGATACTCACAAAAACTAAAGCAATCAAGCATAAATAAGCAGCCATCACCGGCACATCTGCAAATTGTACGGCTTGAATAAAGAGTAAACCCATGCCAGGCCACTGGAATACCGTTTCAGTCACAATGGCAAAAGCAATAATGCCACCGAGTTGCAGGCCCGTGATGGTAATTACAGGTACCATAGTGTTTTTTAAGGCATGACCAAAGTGAATGGTACGTTGGCTTAAACCTCTGGCGCGTGCAAATTTAATGTAATCCGTACGTAATACCTCGAGCATTTCTGAGCGCACTAGTCGTAATATTAAAGTCAACTGGAATAAGCACAACGTAATCGATGGCAATATTAAATGTTTAATACCATCCCAACTAAATAAACCACTACTCCACCAACCAATATGCATCACCTCGCCACGACCATAGCTAGGCAGCCAACCGAGATGTACTGAGAAAACTAAAATTAATAAAATACCGATTAAAAAGGTCGGTAATGAAATGCCCAATAAGGAAAATGACAAAATTACTTGTGAGATCCAAGAATGGCGTTTTAAAGCGGTGTATACACCTAAAGGCAAGCCAATAAATAGGGCAAGTACAGCTGCTACCACCGATAACTCAACCGTGGCTGGTAAACGGTCTTTTAATAAAGTAGCTACACTTTGGCCTTGGCGCAGAGACAGTCCAAATTCACCTTGAGCGGCGTTTTGTAAAAAGTTCCAGAATTGTATAATCGCAGATTGGTCTAAGCCCAAGCTATGGCGCAATTGTTGACGGTCGACTTCAGTGGCATCTTGGCCTAGCATGATGGTGACTGGGTCACCTACATAGCGGAAAAGTATAAAGGCTAATAAGGTGACGACTAGCATCACGATAATAGCCTGAAAAACACGGCGTATTAGGAATGCAAGCATAGAAATATAAGAGGCAAAGCCTAAGCATTAGCGCTAATGCTAGCTTAGGCTTGCCTTTGGTGATTGATGAAAATCCTATTCGTTTAAACTAATTAATTAGTCGTTAATGGTCACCCACTCAACTGTTAAACGGTTGTCAGCGCGGTGGATTACATCGACGTTTTTAGCCATAGCCCATGGAATAACTTGATCATGAATAGGTAAGTGGCCAAACTCCTCACCGTGGATTTTCAAGGCTTGATGAATTGCTTCAGTGCGTTTTTCATCGTTAGTCTCTACTTTGACGATATTGATTAGTTTATCGACCTCGGCATTTTCATAATTACCGAAGTTAAATGAACCATCGGCCCCTTCACCTTTACTATGAATCAAACTTTGTAAGGTGTAGAGCGCATCAAAGGTAGGTACACCCCAGCCAAATAAATAAGCGCTGGTGTCATAAGCTTGGACCTTAGGGAAGTAGGTAGCGCGCGGCATGGCGTTTAGATTTGCCTTGACGCCAATGCGTGCCCACATTGCCACAATTGCCTGACAAATCGCTTCATCATTAATGTAGCGGTTATTAGGGCAGTCTAGGGTAAAGTTAATCTCATCAGGTTGATAACCGGCTTGGCTAATTAACTCTTTGGCTTTATCCAAATCAGCTTTAGGACGTTGGGCTAATTCCTCAGTCCAACCATTGACCTGTGGTGCAATCATGGTGCCTGTAGGTGCTGAGGAGCCTCGCATGACTGAACGCTTAATGGCCTCAGTATCAATGGCTAAATATAAGGCCTCGCGTACACGCACATCCGCAAAGGGGTTTTTGCCCTTTAAGGTACTGTATTTTAACTCATCACTTTTTTGATCTAAACCGATATAAATGGTGCGGTACTCATTGCCTTCAACTACTTTTGCTTGACGCTTAATGCGGTCTAAGTCTTGCGCTGGTGGGTCGAGTACAAAATCAATTTCACCCGATAAAAGAGCCGCGGTACGAGTTGCGTTTTGAGTGATTGGAGTATAAACAATGCGGGTTACATTACCGACCTTATTGCCTTTATTCCACCAGTCTTCGTGCTCAGTGTACTCGGTGCGAATATCAACCTCACGTGATACTAATTTATAAGGACCTGTACCCATCGCATTACGTGCGGAGTAGGTCTCCTCTTTATTAGTAAAGTCTTGTGGCTCGGTTGCGTTGTTAGCTTCAGACCACGATTTACTCATCATGAAAACGTTAGTTAGTTGGCGTAATAAAACAGGATTAGCACCCTCTAACTCGATTTCTAAAGTCTGGGGGTCAATAGCACGAGCCTCTTTAATGCCGTTGGTATAGGCTTTAAAGTTAGATGTTGGTGCCATTGCACGTTGAATTGAAAAGGCTGCATCCTCTGCAGTAAAGGTGCTACCATCGTGGAACTTCACGCCATCGCGGATTTTAAAGCGCCATACCGTATCACTCGGGTTTTCCCAAGACTCTGCCAGTGTGGGAATGATTTGGAAATCCTTGTCATATTGAACTAATGGCTCATAAACATAGCTACTGGCAGCAATGTTTAAACCCTCGTTTTGAGCATGGGGATCTAAGGTAAGAATATCGCCTTGACTAGCCCAGCGCAATGTTTTGGATTGCGCCGCTAAAGGAACAAATAGAGCAGCTGATAGAGCCGCAACTAATAACTTCTTATGCATGAAGTGAACCTCCAATTTTTTTATATTCGGTGTTGCAATGTAACCTATTTTCGCTAAAACTAGTATTGGTAGTTATACCACGGGAAGGGTCTTTTGCTTGCACAGAAATTAGATTTTTTTCTTATAAGCTAATGGATATAAGGCTCGTAGAAGAGGGGTGTAAGAAAGAAGATGTAAGAATATTGCAGAAAAGAAAAAAGCTCTTGTAAAAACAAGAGCTTTGAATATAACTGGCGGAGTGGACGGGACTCGAACCCGCGACCCCCGGCGTGACAGGCCGGTATTCTAACCAACTGAACTACCACTCCGCAGTGGTACCTAATTACCAAGCTTTTAAACTCTATTAAGATAATATAAAATTTAAAAGCTTGGCGTCCCCACGGGGATTCGAACCCCGGTTGCCGCCGTGAAAGGGCGATGTCCTAGGCCTCTAGACGATGGGGACAAGGACTTAAAGAAGAATAATTATAACTAGCTTTTTATATTAATGCAAGTGATTTTGCAGTAATGCAGTTAAATTATTGTTTTGATGGTTATATAAACCGCTTAATAAAATAAACCACTACTAAAAGGTCGTTAATAACTAGATAGTTAATAACTGGCGGAGTGGACGGGACTCGAACCCGCGACCCCCGGCGTGACAGGCCGGTATTCTAACCAACTGAACTACCACTCCGCAGTGGTACCTATTACCAAGCTTTTAAACTCTATTAAAAAATATAAAATTTAAAAGCTTGGCGTCCCCACGGGGATTCGAACCCCGGTTGCCGCCGTGAAAGGGCGATGTCCTAGGCCTCTAGACGATGGGGACAAGGACTTAATAATTTATGCTAATTGGTGGAGGTAAGCGGGATCGAACCGCTGACCTCTTGCATGCCATGCAAGCGCTCTCCCAGCTGAGCTATACCCCCAAGTAGTGCTATCTACTAGATAGGCTATCGCATAAAGAATATAATAATATGTCATAAACAGGCCCCTGTCAAGCAGGGGTCTGGGTTTTGTTGTTTATTTGTGTTTTTTGTAGTGTTTTTGCTACTTTTTTGAGTTAACGTTGAGCTTATAGCAATAAAGCAACTATTTTTTAATGCCCGTCATGCTAGGACGTCGGAACCAGCTTAGGCCTAAAATCACTAAAGATAAAATGAAAATAGGTAAATTGCTTACATAAGCGTACCAAGTAAGGCCTTGGGTGCCTTGAACATAAACATCTAAGAAACCCGCTTGCATTGATGGTAGCGCCACAACGACTTTGCCGTTGGCATCAATCGCAGCGGTTGCGCCCGTATTAGTAGAGCGAATCATAGGTCGTGCAGTTTCAAGACTGCGCATACGTGAAATCTCTAAGTGTTGACCCAAGGCGATGGTATTGCCAAACCAAGCTAGATTACTAATATTAAATAGAATAGTCGCGCCTGAGCTATTGGTGCCGCGCGGGAAAAGTTGTGGTAACAACTCCTCTCCAAATAAATCTTCGTAGCAAATATTTGGTGCAAAATGTTGATCATTAAGAGTTAATAATTGTTGATTATCTCGACCTGAGTCAAAGTTTCCCAAAGGAATTTGCATCATATCGACAAACCATTTAAAGCCTAGTGGCACAAACTCACCAAAAGGTACTAAATGGCGCTTGTTATACATATTTAAGCCATCGCCACTAAAGATATCAGCGACATTACTAAAGCCGTCTACCTCAATGACACTATTAGTGATGCGGTAGTTACCAACACCCTCTGGTAAGTAAAGTGGCGTACCAATCAAAAAGGTTGAGTTGGTCTTTGAACTCATGCCAATAATATCGGACCAGATCTGAGTATCAAGCTGGTGCTGAAATATTGGAATACTAGTTTCTGGGAAAATAGTTACCTCAGGTGGGCGCGCTGGGTCAGAAGCTGGAAGTTGTGCCAAAAAAAACTGCTCATAAATGCGCTCAATGCCCTGCAGTGGATCAAACTTTTGCTCCATGGGAACATTGGTTTGAAGCAATCTGACTGAGATTGGATCACCATGGGGCTGCCACCATTGTATGAAACCAAGGCCCCAACTAATTAATAAAACGCTGATAAATTGTATGCCCGAGCGTAATTTTAAAGTGGCAGTACCTTGATAAAACACTTGAGCTAACAACGCACTACTTAGGCTGACAACAAAAACAATGCTATACATGCCGCCTACAGGAGCCCAAGCACTATACACTGTATCTACATAAGCGTAGGCAATTGCATTCCAGGGAAAACCAGTAAATATATAACCTCGAGCTAACTCAGCTAAGGTAATGCTAGCAGCCCAAATAAAGGGTGTTAGCCAATAAGTATATGAATTAATTGGTAAATAACTAAGTTTTGAATCGCGCTCTGTGGTCTTGGTGTTGAGATTGTTAGTATCGCTTTCGCGTTTAATTAAACAGACAAGTTTAGCGGAAATAAAAGCGGCTAAACCATAATAAACAGCAAGATATAATGAAAATAAAAAGACCGCTATAGCTGCCATGATCGCAGGCATGTGACCGTAGACATGCATGCTAATGTAAAGCCAATAGAGACTCGAGCAAAAACTCGCGATCCCAAAAACATAGGCATTTAAAAAGGCTTTTTTGGCAGAGCCTGAGTGAAGGAGTAAATAAAATAACCCCGCGAAACTCAGCATCTGTATCGGTGCATATGACCAAGATGGTAAGACACCATGATAAAAGCTTAACGAGTGAATCAGGCCTAAAACTAAAGCTATTATCAAGTTAATCATTTGAGCATCTCTTAGTGGACTATTTGTCGTCGTTGTTAGTGCTGGTATGGGCTACTACAGGGCTACGACGCACATGCAGCCATAAAGCGCGCTTTTCGTCAGCACGCAAAACATAAAACCTTAGATCGTCATACTTGTATTTATCGCCACGCTTAGGAATATGGTCTAATTCGGATGCCAACCAACCACCGATGGTGTCGTGCTCATCGTCAGGGATGTTGGCTTGTAGTGTCTCGTTGAAATCATCAATATGAGTTAAGGCCATGACGCGCCAAGCCACATCAGACTCAGGGAAGATGGTTTGTTCGGCTTCTTCGTCGTACTCATCTTCGATGTCGCCTACGATCTCCTCAAGGATGTCTTCCATCGTAACGAGACCGGTGATACTACCGTACTCGTCAATCACCAGAGCTAGATGACTACGGGTTTCTTTGAACTCTTTAAGAAGTTGATTTAAGCGCTTGGTTTCTGGCACAAAATGTGCGGGTCTAAGTAAGCGTTTAATATCAATATCGTTGTTTGTGATGATATGCAGTAGGTCTTTAGCTAATAAAAGCCCAATAATATTGTCACGCTCACCCTCATACACAGGGAAACGGGAATGGGCAGTGTCGATGACAAACTCAATAATCTCTTCGATAGGCCAGTCGATATTGATTAGGTCCATTTTAGATCGAGAGATTTGAATGTCGTCAGCAGATTTGTCTGAAAAAGACATGGTGCCAGCGATAATGCTGTATGACTCATCGTCTAAAATATCTCTAGCATGAGCGGTTTGTAGCACATCGCGCAGATCTTGACGGTCTTCTAGTTCAGCCTTAGGAGTAACTAAGTAACCAGAAAAACGCTTGAAAAAGCTTTTAAGCCCAGATGGCTTATTATTATCACCCGTAGGTGCGGGGGGAGTTGATTCAGTTGACATCTTTGACGTCGTATACTTTAAAAATTAAGTTAACTGTATTTTACCTAGTTTGTCTATTGTAATAAACAAAAGACTAAAGATAAGGGTTTTTTATTTGAAATTGAGCGAGGATTTCTATCTCTAAGCTCTCCATATCGGTTGCTTCATCATTGTTTTGGTGGTCAAAACCTAAAGCATGTAAGGTGCCATGTACAAGCAAGTGCTTGAAATGCGCCTCAAGACTTTTATCTTGCTCAGACGCTTCGCGTTGAACCACGGGTGCGCAAATAACAATATCGGCTCTAAGCGTCGCTGTGGCATCAGTACCGTACTCAAAAGTCAGCACATTAGTGGCGTAGTCTTTTTGGCGATATTGGTGATTTAATTGTTGAGCTTCTGCACTATCAACAATACGTAGAGTGATTTCAGCTGTCTTAAAATCATTCTCGAACTGTTCTAAGGCCATTTGTAGGCTTCTTAAAACAATATCTCGTAGCGACTCTTCATTGAGATTTTCAGGCCAAGTTGGCATTTCGATTTCATTTTGTAAAATGAAATTGAGTTGCTCAGAAGTAAAAGCAGTGGTGTCATTCATAAGCGTTAATTTGATTATCTATGCTCTTCAGTCGCTTCATAGGCCTCAATAATACGAGCCACTAGTGGGTGTCTAACGACGTCTTTACTGGTGAAGATTGTGCTTTTAATGGCATCAACGTTTTTGAGAACATTAAGTGAGTGCATTAAACCACTAAATTGACCTTTAGGTAAGTCGACTTGCGAAGGATCACCCGTAATCACTGCTTTGCTTCCAAAACCAATACGGGTTAGGAACATTTTCATTTGCTCAGGCGTGGTGTTTTGGGCTTCGTCTAAAATCACAAACGCGTGATTTAAGGTGCGGCCACGCATATACGCGAGTGGAGCAATTTCGATGGTTTGCTTTTCAAATAGCTTTTGAACCTTCTCAAAACCCATTAGATCGTAAAGGGCATCATAAAGAGGGCGTAAATAGGGATCCACTTTTTGGGCTAAGTCACCTGGTAAGAAACCTAAACGCTCACCCGCTTCAACGGCAGGGCGAGTCAAAATAATACGTTGCACATTATCGCGTTCTAGTGCATCAATAGCACAAGCCACGGCTAACCACGTCTTACCCGTACCGGCAGGGCCAACACCAAAGGTAATGTCATTGCCAAGAATTTGCTCAAGGTATTGACGTTGATGTGGTGTGCGAGGACGTAAATTATGGCGACGGACGCGTAGATTGAAGTTAGGATGAGCCTCATTTAAGTCCATCTCATCTTCGGTTGCTTGACGAGCTAATTGCTTATAGGCTTTTAGCTGATCGGCGGGGTTGTGATAGTCATAATCAGAACTATCTTTAGTGCTAGTTGCATTAGCTGCCGTTTGTTGTGACTCTTCAAGTTGCGATTTTAATTCGACAATACCTAATTGAATATCATCAATAGTGAGCTCTAAATGACGAGCTCGGCGATGAAAAACTATGAGGGCGTGAATGGCTTGCTCAGCTTGTTCGCCCTCAATGGTAAAGCGTGAACCATGACGACCGATGGTTACCCCCCAAGCTTGAGCTATCTGCTCTAAGTTCTCATCTAGAGGACCACACAAATTGGCGAGTTGCGTATTATCGCCTTCAAGGTGAATCACTTGGGGAAGTTTACGTTTGTTGCTCATTAAGCTACAGTCTCCGTGGTTACCACCTCACCTCTTAGAGAGTTGGTGAAAACCTCAGTAATGCGAATATCAACTAATTGACCCATTAAACGGTCTGAACCAACAAAGTTAACAATGCGGTTATTTTCGGTGCGACCGGTTAATTCATTTTCATCGCGACGTGAGCGACCATCAACTAGGACTTTTTGTACAGTTCCTAGCATGGACTCACTAATGGCTCTGGCTTGCTTATTAATTTGCGCTTGCAAACGTTGTAGACGACGTAACTTAACCTTATAAGGTGTGTCATCATGCAAATCAGCGGCTGGCGTACCTGGGCGACGCGAATAAATAAATGAGAATGAGGTGTCGAAGTTAAGCTCTTCGATTAACTTCATCGTGTTTTCAAAATCCTCATCGGTTTCACCAGGGAAGCCCACAATAAAATCAGACGATAGCGTTAAGCCTGGACGTGCTTTATATAAACGACGCGCAATTGATTTAAACTCTAAGGTAGTGTAACCACGCTTCATAGCTGCCAATACACGGTCTGAGCCAGTTTGAATTGGCAGGTGTAAGAATGGCACTAGCTTTGGTAATTTGCCATGAGCCTCGATTAGGCGAGTGGTCATTTCCTTAGGGTGAGAGGTGGTGTAGCGAATACGCTCAATACCAGGAATCTCATGCACATACTCTAGCAGCATGGCAAAGTCAGCTAACTCACCGCTTTCACCTAATGGGCCACGATAGGCGTTAACGTTTTGACCTAAAAGATTAACCTCTTTAACGCCCTGGTCAGCTAAGTCGGCAATCTCAACTAAAACGTCTTCGAATGGACGTGAAATTTCTTCACCGCGTGTATAAGGTACCACGCAGTAACTACAATACTTACTACAGCCTTCCATAATCGATACGAAAGCTGATGGGCCATCAACACGCGCAGGCGGTAGAGCGTCAAACTTCTCAATTTCTGGGAAGCTAATATCTACTTGTGACTTACCCGTGTTTTTGCGCATTTCGATTAAATCAGGTAAACGATGTAAGGTTTGAGGACCAAACACAACGTCTACAAAAGGTGCACGGCGAATAATCGTAGCGCCTTCTTGGCTCGCTACACAGCCGCCCACGCCAATTAATAAATCAGGGTTGCGCTCTTTTAGAATGCGTGCACGACCCAGGTCGGAAAATACTTTCTCTTGTGCTTTTTCACGAATAGAGCAGGTGTTAAATAAAATAACATCAGCCTCTTCGGGGTTTTGTGTGAGCTCCATGCCCTCTTTGGCGTGGAGTACATCAATCATTTTGTCAGAGTCGTACTCGTTCATTTGACAGCCAAAGGTCTTAATGTAGAGTTTTTTTGGACCATCGCTTTGGCGTAGTTTGGCTAGTTTATCAAGCGCTTCATCGCTTAGTTTTGCTTCAGCAGCCATTGCTGCTCTAGCTGCGCTTGCAGCCTCTTCAAGTGTTTTAGCTTGTGATGTAGCGCCAGTTGCGCCTCTTTTGAGTGTAGTTTCTTGCATTATAGTCACCGAAACGGGTTTAGATCCCGGGGGTAAAATGTGTAAAGTGTAAATGTAAAAACTCACTAGCATAATACCAGTGAGTTTTTATTAGAGATAACTAAAGATTTTACTAAATATTTAAGCGTTTTGCTAAATATAGATGATTAAATTACGCTTTTATTTGAGTTTTATTAACCACCTATGGTCCATTCTGTTGTTATTTCCTCAGTTTCTGCCTCAGCTTTAGGGGCTTTGATCATATCTTCACGCTTAATTCCTAACCACATAGCAATAGAAGAAGCCACGATCATTGAAGAGTAAATACCAAACCAAATACCAATGGTCAGGGCTAAAGCAAAGTAATGTAAGCTTGGGCCACCAAAGAATAACATGGATAACACCATCATTTGCGTAGAACCGTGAGTAATAATAGTTCTAGAAATGGTTTGCGTGATTGAGCTGTTAATTACCTCACGTACACTGGATTTGCGTTGCTTACGGAAGTTTTCACGAATACGGTCCATAATAACTACCGATTCGTTAACTGAGTAACCAAGCACTGCCAGCACCCCAGCTAATACGGGTAGTGAGAACTCCCACTGGAAGAAAGCAAAGAAGCCCAGAATAATCACAACGTCATGCAGGTTAGCAAAAATACCTGCCACCGCAAATTTCCATTCGAAACGGAAAGCGAGGTAAAGCATGATTCCAATGACGACAAAGAAAAATGCTTTTAAACCGTTGGCATAAAGTTCGTCACCAATTTGTGGGCCAACGAATTCAACACGACGCATTTCTACTGGATTGTCAGGCTGTTGTAAGGCACTCATAATCGCTTGGCTTTGCTCTGCAGTGTTGATTCCCTCTATCACAGGAAGGCGAATCATCACATCGCGTGAGGTACCAAAGTTTTGTACTTGGTAGTCACGGTAATCTAAGCTAGCGATGCGGTTGCGTACCTCTTCGAGGTTAGCAGGTTGCTCATAAGCAACCTCCATAATGGTACCGCCAGTAAACTCAATCGATAGGTTAAAGCCGCGAGTCGCAATAAAAAACACAGCCAATACGAACATCACTAAACTAATCAAATTCAGAACTAATGAATAGTTCATGAATGGGATTGTTCGACGGATACGAAAGAATTCCATAATTAATAAACCTTTTTAGTGTGTCCTAAATTAACTTTGTTTGGCTTTGTTTTTTGATTTGGTGGTGTCATTGCCATCAGGGCGCCAAACAGTACCAATAGCCAGTCGTTTTAAGCCTCTGCGACCACCGTACCAAGTATTTACTAAGGCGCGAACCCCAACTACGGAAGAGAACATTGAGGTCAAAATACCTAAACAATGCACAATCGCAAAGCCTCGGATGGGACCTGGTCCACTAAAGGCTAATAAGGCAATACCTACAATTAATGAGGTCAAGTTTGAGTCAAAAATTGTGCCCCAAGCTCTATCGAAACCGATATTAATTGCTTGTTGTGGCGTGGCGCCTTCGCGTAATTCCTCACGAATACGCTCATTAATTAGTACGTTGGCGTCAATGGCCATACCGAGAGTTAAAGCAATCGCAGCAATCCCTGGTAAGGTGAGGGTGGCTTGTAAAACCGATAATAGGGCAAGTAATAAAACAACGTTAAATACTAGACCTAAGGTCGAGAAAACACCAAATAAATGGTAGTAAAGCACCATAAAGATGGCGATTGCAACAAAACCCCAAAGTGTTGATTGGAAGCCTTTTTCAATATTTTCAGCACCTAAGCTAGGGCCAATAGTGCGCTCTTCAATGATAGACATAGGAGCAGCTAATGAACCAGCACGTAGTAAAAGTGCTGTATCTGCAGCCTCAGTTAAGCTCATGGAGCCAGAAATCTCAACCTGACCATTAGGGATTTCGGAGCGAATCACAGGAGCAGTTACGACTTGACCACGGTTGTTCTCAAATAAAACAATGGCGATACGCTTACCAACGTTGTTACGCGTCGTATCACGGAAAATACGAGCACCGTTATCGTCTAGTCGTAGGTTAACCGTCGGTTGTTGAGTTTGTGGGTTGCGACCAGCGGTTGCATCTTGTAAGTTTTCACCCGTTAAAAGTACCTGACGGCGCAATAAAAGTGTCTGGCCATCGGTATCTTTAAATGCCTCCATACCAAAAGGTACAGTACCAGCAGCAATTGCTGCCATGGCGGCAGGTGAGTCTTCAACCATACGTAGTTGAAGAGTAGCTGTACGACCTAGGATCTCCTTAGCGCGTGCTACGTCTTGAATACCAGGTAACTGCACCACAATACGATCATTACCTTGTTGCTGAATGACTGGCTCAGCTACCCCTAATTCGTTAATACGGTTATGTAGGGTGATAATGTTTTGTCTTAACGCAGTTTCTTGAATACGGATAATCTCAGTTTCATTAATTTGACCAATTAATAAGTATTGAGTACCACGATCTTGGGCGTTAAAACTTAATTCAGGCATCATGCCACGTAATTGACCTAGCGCTTGATCGCGAGTCTCAGCGCTAGAAAATAGCGCCTGAATCGATGAGCCTTCACGACTAACTTGTAATGAGTCTAGACCACGTAGTCGCAAGTTATTACGCACATCGTTGCTCAGGGCGTCATAACGAGACTCTAAAGCACCGTCCATATCAACCTGGAGTAGGAAATGCACACCACCACGTAGGTCTAAGCCTAAGAACATAGGACGTGCATTAAGGGCGGTTAACCAGTCGGGTGAATCTGATAGTAGGTTAAGGGCAACCGTATACTCAGGCTCTTCGGGATTGCGAATTAATGCCTTTTCAATTAAGTCTTTAGCTTTTAGTTGAATGTCAGGTGTCGCAAAGCGTATACGGACATTACCAATCGAGTTATTAATTGAGTAATAAGCGCCAGTGTATGGAACCTGCTCTTGTTGGAGGAGGTTTTCTATCTGTCTTAAGGTGTTTTCATCGACCTTGCGAGTTACATTAGTACTAGTTACCTGAACTGCTGGAGACTCTCCAAAAAAGTTAGGTAAGGTATAGAGTAAGCCTAGTAATAGTGCCACCAGGACAATGAGGTATTTCCATAAAGGGTAACGATTCATGCCGAATGTCTTTAGAGTTTTAGTGTGAAATGCAGCCACTACGCTTTAAAAAGCCTAGTGGCTGAAATGCATTGGGAATTACAGAGTTCTGAGGGTGTCTTTAGGTAGAACAGCTGTAACTGCTTGACGTTGTACCATGATTTCAACTGGTTTAGATGCTAGGTCAGCAACCTCTAGAGCGATGTAACCAGAGTCAGTGATACGGTTAATACGACCAACTAAACCACCAGCAGTAACCACTTCGTTGCCTACAGTCAGGTTATCTACCATGTTTTTATGCTCTTTTTGACGTTTCATTTGTGGGCGAATCATTAAGAAGTAAAGCACCACAAACATTAAAATGATTGGTAAGAAGCCCATGATACCGGCGCCTTCTTGCTGTGCCAAAGACACGTTTAGTAAATCAACGAAGTTCATATAAATCTCCAGGATTTCTCAATTTGGATTAATTGAGATTTTCTTAAATGTTATTAAAAATAAAGTAACTGTAAAATATTAACCGATTATTGTAGCGTGTTCTAAGTTTATTCAATACCTTTTGCGCGATCTTTATGGAATTGCTCTTGCCATTGTTCAAATCGGTTCTCTTCAATGGCGTCGCGCATTTCTTTCATTAGGTTGAGGTAGTAATGCAAATTGTGCAGTGTGTTTAAACGCGCGCCAGTAATTTCATTGGCTCTATGTAAATGGTGCAAATACGCACGAGAGAAGTGTTGACAGGTATGACAATCACAGCTCGGGTCTAGTGGTTTAGTGTCATCTTTGTAGCGCGCATTGCGTATTTTAATATCACCGAAGCGGGTAAATAACCAACCGTTACGGGCGTTACGAGTCGGCATCACGCAGTCGAACATATCCACTCCTTGTGACACCGCATAAACTAAATCTTCAGGAGTGCCTACACCCATTAAGTAACGGGGCGCATTTTCTGGCAGTTTATGAGCAATCTCACTAACGATACGTTGCATATCCTCTTTAGGTTCACCCACCGATAGGCCGCCAATGGCATAACCGTGGAAACCAATATCTACTAATCCTTCAAGCGATTCTTTGCGTAAATCCTCAAACATACCGCCTTGAACAATACCAAATAGGGCATTGGGGTTTTGAAACTCATTAAAAGCGATTTTGGAACGTTTAGCCCAGCGTAATGATAAACGCATAGAGCGCGCTGCTTCCTCGTGTGTAGCGGGGCGACCATCAATTAAATAGGGCGTACATTCATCGAGCACCATAGCGATATCCGAGTTAAGGTCGGTTTGAATACGCATGGATTCTTCAGGGCTAAGAAAAAGCCTTTCACCATTAAGTGGAGAGAAAAAGTTCACTCCTTCTTCGGTTAATTTACTGCGTAAATTGCTTAAACTAAATACTTGGAAGCCACCAGAGTCGGTAAGAATGGGTTTATGCCATTGCATAAAATCATGTAGACCACCGAATTTCTTAATAATTTCAGTACCTGGGCGCAGCCATAGGTGAAAGGTATTACCTAAAACGACTTGGGAGCCAATCTCATGCAATTCATGAGGCAGCATGGCTTTAACCGAGCCATAGGTGCCCACCGGCATAAACATTGGAGTTTGCACTGTGCCATGATTTAGCTTAATGCTGGCGCGACGGGCCTTGCCTTGGGTGTTAAGTAGAGTAAATTCTAAAGCTGACATTTTATTTTAGGTTTAAACTTATTTTTCAGTAAATTTTTATAAATCAATAAACATTGAGTCGCCATAGCTAAAGAAGCGATACTGCTGCTTTATAGCATGGGCATAGGTTTTTTTCATATTATCCAATCCCATTAAGGCCGAAACTAACATTAATAGCGTGGATTGGGGTAAGTGGAAATTGGTAATCAAAGCGTCTACGACTTTAAATTGATAGCCAGGGGTAATAAATAAGCGTGTATCCCCTTGGTGGGCGATAGGGCAACGCATACCCTCAAGGGTGCCACCAAATTGTGCAGCAGACTCTAAAGCTCTCACACTCGTGGTGCCTACCGCAATGACTCGACCACCTGCAGCGCGTGTCGACTTGATAGCCTCAATCACACTGGGCTCAACTTCATACCACTCAGCGTGCATAATATGGTCTTTGATTTCTTCAGTGCGCACTGGCTGAAAAGTCCCAGCCCCAACATGCAGGGTAACAAAAGCTGTATTAACGCCCATATCACCAAGGCGTGCTAATAATTCATCATCAAAATGTAAACCAGCCGTCGGCGCGGCAACCGCACCTGGCGTTTTAGCATAGACGGTTTGATAACGCTTGTCATCCTCAGCATCAGGCGTGTGTGTAATATACGGCGGTAGCGGTGTTTGACCATATTGATCCAATAAAGGTAATAAAGGCTCAGAAAACACTAATTCAAATAACGCTTCCTCACGGCCTATCACCTCCGCACTAAATTGATCCTCGGCAAAGAGTAGCTTGGTATGGAGTTTGGGCGATTTGCTAGCTCTGATATGTGCTAATGCGCGATTTTCATCAAGTAAACGCTCAACCAGTAACTCAACCTTGCCGCCTGTTTCCTTTTGGCCAAATAAGCGCGCCTTAATGACTTTCGTATTATTAAAAATCAATAAATCATTAGGTTTTAGAAATTGAATTAAGTCAGTAAATTGGTGATCATGACACTGACCCTGCGCATCAACCCGCAACAAACGGCTCTTATTGCGTTGTTCGGCAGGGGATTGAGCAATTAATTCCTCGGGTAAATCGTAATCAAAATCACTTAATAGCAAATCAGCTGACACTGAAGGGGTTGTTAGGGAAGTCGTTGTCATCATCTTTTTATCAATTAAAACGCAATTATAAGCCCTCAGGCTTTTTGGTTTAACTTCTGCATGCAATGTGTAGGGATTTAGCATTGATGATGTGATATGAGTTTAAAAAATAGTAAGACTCCGAAAACTTAATATGTAGTGTTTTTTCGGAGCTTTGAGTTTGGGTTTACCTAGTGTGAGCTGGTAGCCAAGTGGTTAGTAAGGGGAAGTAGAATAGGAGAGTCAGAGTAAAGATTTCCATTAATACAAACCACCACGCACCGACGAAAATTTTTGTTAGTGGTGTTTCCCTATCAATACCCGCTATAACGAATATATTAAGGCCAACAGGTGGGGTGATTAGCCCAATCTCACACATTTTAACCGCAAGAATACCAAACCAAATAGGGTCAAATCCTAGCGCTTTCACGGTTGGAAACATAATAGGTAATGTAATAACCAACATGGAAAATGCATCAAGGAACATACCTAAAGGGAAGTACAGGATTAAAAAAAGGACAATAACCAAGGTACCTGAAATACCGCTATTAGCAATAAGACCAGATAAGAGTTGGGGGATTTGAGCTAAGTTGAGGAAGTAACTAAAAATCCCAGCACCTATCATTGTGATCATAATCATCACAGTGGTCGTAATCGAGCTACGGCAACTTTCATAAAATTTTCGTCTGAAGTTTTGACGTCCCTTTTTGCTAAAGAGCAGCATGAAGAATGCACATAGGGTACCAATAGCTGCAGCTTCTGTAGGGGTCATGATACCAGCGTAAATGCCACCTAGCACTACAATAAACAAAATAGTAATTTGCCAAGCATCTTTAAGTGAAAGGAATCTGTTTTTCCAAGACTCTTTTTCAGCAACTGAAGCTTTGTTTTGTACTTTTTTAGCGATTAATCGAATACCAATAATAAAAATAAAGGTCGATAAAAGCCCAGGAATAATACCTGCAATAAGCATTTTTCCAGCTGATACCTCTGTTAATGCGGCATAAAAAACGAGCAAAACGCTTGGTGGAATTAAAACCCCTAAGACACCACCTGCAGCTACTGCACCAGCAGATAAGGAAGAGTCATATCCCGCTTTTTTCATTTCTGGGATGGCGACAGCACCAACTGTTGCTGAGGTAGCAACACTAGAGCCAGAGGTAGCAGCAAAACCTGCGCAAGTTAAGATACTAGCCATGGCTAATCCACCAGGCATATGACCGACCCATTTTCTTGCTAAACCGAAAAGAGTCTCACCAATTCCCGAGTGATGGACGAAAGCCCCCATGAGGATAAAAAGAGGGATGACTGTTAAAAGATAATCAGCACTTTGGTAGTATGGCATTGCTTGTAACTTGTGAATAACAAAGTTCAAGTCTTCTAGCATCATAACGCCGAAAATGCCAGAAAGCCCTAAAGCTGCAAAGACTGGTGTACCGATTGCCATAAAAATAAAGATAAGGCTGATCGCTAATCCAGTAACTAACATTGGATCCATCTTATACTCCCCTTACTGAATTTTTTTGTACATTTAAAAATCTTTTTAGATGATCCAAACAGATATAAATAAATTGAAGTACTGCGAACCATAATCCAACTGACAGTAATATTTTTGCCCACCAGATCGGGATTTCAATATAACCCCAACGAAACTCTTTAATTGAGAAAGAGCGGTAGGCTTCTTTTGTGGTTGAGTATGCCAAAATTAACACAAAGATAACAACTGCTAAATAAGCAATAAACTGACAGAGCGCATTAATTCTAGGTGGCATTTTGTCAACAAAAAGATTGACTTTAATATGAGCGTTATCAATCTGAGTCCAACCTAAACCTAGATAAACTAAAACCACCATAAATAACTCAGAAACCTCAAAAATACCTGCTATTGGCTGTGAGAATATATTTCTAGAGAAAACGTCGATACTAGTGCCTAGCATTAAAAATAAAATAGCTAATACAGAAATCCAGCCAAAAAATTGAGCTATAAATCTAATTAATTTATCAAGTCTCACATTAATAACCTTATAGTTTAGATTTGATACAGCTAAGCACGTTGAGTGCTTAGCTGTTAGAGTAATTGGCTACTTTGCAAGATTTAAAGCAACGGTCTCAGGGCGTAAGATCTTACCGTTTGGATCATGTTTCTTAATCGCCGCTTCTACTAGCTCTTGCATCTTCTTGCCATCGATACCAGCAGGCTGAGCCACAGTTTCTTCCCACCTTTCAACTTGAGCCGGTTGAATTAACTTGCGTGCCTCTGCTTTAAGCTCATCGCTGAAGGAAAAAAATTTAACACCACCTTCTAATGCAGTCTCTACATATTTCACTTGATAGTCATTAACTAATTCGACAAACTTACCACCATAGAGTTCGCTGACGATTTCTTCAATGGTCACCTTCACTTTGTCAGGTAGTTTATTCCAGACATCAATGTTCATGACTACTGCAGCAGGTGCGTGTGGTCCATCACCGATATCTGTAAAGTAAGGGGCAATCTCATGAAGTTTGTAAGACACAGCAGTAATAAAGTCGAAACCATATACACCATCTAGTACACCTCTTTCAATTGATGTATAAACTTCAGGTGCTGCCATTGGTACTGCTGTACCACCGAGTCTTTGAATAACATCTGTGGCGACACCATATCCTCTAATTCGCTTACCCTTAAAGTCCTCTAATGAGGTGATAGGAGCTTTTGTTACTAATGGGGCGTAGTTCCATGTTGTCCAATAAAGAACTTTGGCCTTATGACGTTTTTCCCATTCGTCTTTTAAAGGTTGAAATTCTTCGTATATATCTCTACAAACAAGTTGCAATGCATCGGTCTTGTTCATGCGGTAATACCATTCTAAACCCCTAGTAACAGGCAGATCAGCTTGATAATAGCCTGGGGAGATCAGAGCGATTTCAGTCGTACCGCTAGCAATAGCTGTTAAGTGTTCACCCACTTTGTTCAAAGATTGAGCCCAAAAGCGACGAACCTTTACTTCACCATTAGTTCTTTTTTCCAACTCATTCAAAAACCAGGTGTCAATAATTGACGGTCCTGCAGTTTCCGTGACATATGAGTCATATTTCATTGAAATGCTGTTTTGGGCTAATACATTAAGTGGGAAACCAGCTAAT
>LSQX01384725.1_pt1 | contig 35257 bp, 31 predicted proteins | sample 654561 | NCBI WGS metagenome assembly LSQX01 (sample SAMN04489861, study PRJNA283612) | anaerobic digester metagenome | isolation source: 4 biogas reactors fed with cattle manure at either 37C or 55C with and... | place: Denmark: Kongens Lyngby | collected 2014 | reverse complement strand
CATTGTGGGAACTTTGAAAGAAATAAAGGAAGTTACCGGTGGGAGCAGCATAGCCGCTCCCTACACCTTTGACGATCTGATCTATTCTAGTAGGGAAATGGAGGAATTGGTGCGGAATGCAAAAAACATTTCTTTTAAAGATACTACCATATTAATTCAGGGCGAAAGCGGTACCGGTAAGGAAATAATTGCTCAAGCCATCCATAATTACAGTCCCCGCCTGAATAGACCCTTTATTGCGGTTAACTGCGCTGCGCTGCCTAAAGACTTGATTCAGAGCGAACTGTTCGGTTATGAGGAAGGCACCTTTACGGGGGCAAAAAAAGGTGGAAAAGCCGGCAAATTTGAACTTGCCAACGGCGGCACCATCTTTTTAGATGAGATAGGTGATATGCCCTTAACGGTACAGACGAACCTCTTAAGGGTTTTACAGGAAAAATACATCGTAAGAGTTGGGGGTTCCCGGATCATTCCACTGGACGTACGAATTATAGCCGCTACCAATAAGAATTTGCTCAAGGAAGTAGAGAACGGCCGCTTCAGAAATGACTTGTATTACAGGTTGGCTGTCTTTGTTTTAAATATTCCGCCTTTAAGGGAAAGAAAAGAAGACTTGGAAGTACTGTTGCAACACTTTATTAGAAAACATGCTTCTTCACAGGGCACAGCGGAATCTATCATAATATCGCCTCAGGTTAGACGGATTATTTTAGCCTATGACTGGCCGGGAAATGTACGGGAACTTGAGAATACGGTAATCTATTTTTTGAACAGTATGAAGGGCAGTACGGTTACGGTTAATGATCTGCCACCCGCTCTTAAAGCCGGTGCAGATGTTGCTGTAAATTTAAAAACACTGGAAGAATTAGAAAAACAGAATATCATCCAAACGCTTAAGCAATGCAACAGAAATATAACACTGGCTGCCGCCAGCCTGGGCATCACCAGGGCTACTCTTTATCGTAAGATAAAAAAATATAAAATATAGTTTAATTGTGCTCATGTAAAAAAATTAAACAGGCTATTAATAAGGACTGTAAAAGTGTTTAAAATTTATACAGGGTAATTTCGAGTTGGCATATAATGCATAGATTAATGGGGTATGCATTATATTTTTTTGTCAATTTAAGAGCTCTTCACTTTTTGCTACTTGAATCTAGATGACGTTTAAATATATACACTCATCCCACCATGTTTTTCCCTATTAACCCTCCTGGTTAAGCCCTTAATAGAATTTACAGGTAGAAAAACCGCCTATTTAGCATAAAACTAGACTTTCATTCCTTTACTCTGTCCTTTATTCCTTCCTTATTATCATTTGGCATAAAAATTGCGGTTATATTAACCACAATCTAGCAGGTAGGAGCTATTAATTTGCCCTGTCAATAATCTGCTGATTACTATGGTTCAATTAAGTACCTGTAGAGATTCATTCTAAAAAGGAGGGTTTTTATGAATTTTCCGGCTTTGTTGTCACCAATTAAAATCGGCTCTATGGAGGTAAAGAACCGTTTTGTGGTGCCGCCCATGGGGTCAAACTACGCCAATCCGGACGGTAGTGTTTCTCAGCAGTTGATTGACTATCATGTGGCAAGGGCAAAGGGTGGCTTTGGATTGATCATTGTGGAAGTAACAGCTGTCGAGCCTGCTGGAAAGGCGATCCCCTTTGAACCCGGTTTATGGAGCGACGAATTTATTCCCGGGTGGAAAAAGTTAGTGGACGAAGTGCACAAGTATGGAGCCAAGATTGCCGTACAGCTTCACCATGCCGGAAGACAAACTTCAAAAGACATTATTGGTCAACAACCGGTTGCTCCATCGGCTGTACCTTGCCCGGTTATGAAGGAGATACCCCGTGAACTTACAACCCAGGAAGTCTATGATCTTATTGGAAATTTCAGGGATGCGGCGGTAAGGGCCAGGGATGCCGGTTTTGACGCGGTGGAAATTCACGGCGCGCACGGTTACTTAATTGCCCAATTCATGTCGGCTTATTCTAATAAAAGAATTGATGAGTTCGGCGGCAACTTTATCAGCAGGATGAAATTTCCCCTTGAGATTATCAGAAGCATAAGACGTGAAGTCGGAAACGGTTATCCGTTAATTTTCAGAATGAGCGGTGACGAAAAGGTACATGGTGGCAGGGCTATTGATGAAACCAGGGCTATAGCGAGGCTTGTGGAGCAGGCAGGCGTCAATGCTGTTCATATATCAATATGTACTTACGGCAGTATGCACTGGATGTTCGTACCGGGCGCTGTCCCGCCGGGATTTAACGCAGTTGCCGCGGAAGAAGTTAAAAAATCAGTTAAAATCCCGGTCATCGCGGTGGGACGGATCAATGATCCGTTTTTGGCAGAGGACATCCTGCAGTCTGGCAAGGCAGATATGATCGCTTTGGGCAGGGAATCACTGGCTGATCCCGAGTGGCCGAACAAGGTTGCTGCCAACACACCTGAGGAAATAGCTCCCTGTATTGCCTGCCTGCAGGGGTGTGTAGGCTATTTGTTCGACCCGGAACATTTAAAAATCAGTTGTTTGGTCAATCCCTTTACGGGCAGGGAAGGGACTCTTAAAATAGAAAAAACTGAGAAACCCAAAAAGGTTATGATTGTAGGAGGCGGACCGGCTGGTTTGGAAGCTGCCTGGGTTGCCGCCAGGAGAGGCCATCAGGTGACTTTGTACGAAAAACAAAACGTATTGGGCGGGCAGTTCAGGATAGGAGGCATTCCTTCCACCAAGGACGATATATTGAGGGCAATTAAGTATTATATTACAATGGGCAAAAAATATGGTGTGGAGCACAAACTGGGTGTGGAGGTTACCCCTGAGCTGGTAATAAGTGAAAAGCCCGATGTGGTGATCCTGGCAACAGGCGGTATCCCGCTGCTCCCTGACATTAGAGGAATAGATAACCCCAAATTTGCGAAGGCAGTCGATGTGCTCGACGGTAAAACAGATGTGGGAGAAAAGGTGCTGGTTGTCGGTGGAGGCATAGTTGGGGCTGAGACTGCGGATTTTATCGGCGAACATGGCCGCAAAGTTACTATAATTGAAATGGAATCTGAAATAGCAAAGGGTATGCCGGATGGCCCCAGGTTATACTTAATGGAGCGCTTAAAAGAGTATGGTGTTTCTTGCCTGACCGGTGCTGTGGTTAAAGAGTTTTTAGATGATGGGGTTGTTTATCTGAAAGACGGCCGGAAAGAAAAGATTACGGGCTTCGACAGCATCGTACTGGCTTTAGGTACAAAGTCTTACAATCCCCTGGAGGAAGAACTGAAAGGAAGAGTAGATGCTGAGATATATGTTGTCGGAGATGCCGTAAAAGCAAGAAAGGCGATCCAGGCAATTGAGGAAGGCGCAAGGATTGCTGTAACAATTTAGAATTCTTTAGTTAAACAGCCGGTCTACCATTGGTAATTGGCTGTAAGACCCCGTTAAGTATTTGAAAGCCAGCCATGTCTACCACTGCATGGCGGACAGCGGGCGGCATTGTAAGGCCTTCTTATTTATCTGAAATTAAAGATTCCGGGACCGGAATGCCAGGATAAAAAAAGCAACTCTTTGTGATGAGCAAAGGGTTGCTTTTTTTTCTTGATTATAATTGTTATAAGGATGATTTTTTGCTGGTGTAGGCAGAAATCCGCACCTTATGTGCAATTGTTATTGAGTAAGGAATTCAGTAAACTATCCACCTGATGAGATTATAATTAATTTTTACATTCTTTTAGACTATTCAGCAATTAGATGAATTAAATCTTCTAAAAAGGATTAAAACTTATTCATGTCGAATGGATATCTCGAAATTAGATTTTAACAATGAATATGGGGATAGTATCTTGAAATAATGAAGGTTATGTTTTTATAGTTTATTTTTGCGCCCGGGCACGTAAAACGGCTGGCTATTGTTAAAAAAGATAATCCGGAGGTACTAAAGTATTATCGCCATCCACCATGGCTCAAAATGAGGTGATTTTTTTGATCTCAAGCCAACTGGCCGGTTTTATTGAGAACATTTTTATTAATAGGTTGCCTCCTGCTGCTGTGCAGGCAGCCAAGCTGGCATTTCTGGATTGGCTTGGCTCGGTTGCTGCCGGCGGGCTGCAGGGACCTTCGCAAAAGTTGCTGGCTGTACTCAGGAATCAAGGAGGTAATCCCCAGGCAACACTACTGGCCACCGGGGAGAAGACCTCCTGTTTAAATGCGGCTCTGGGTAATGGCTTGGCTTCACACATTGTGGAGCTGGACGACGTACACCGGGCTGCGATCATCCATGCCGGCGCTGCTGTTATGCCGGCGGCTCTGGCTGTAGCTGAAATGACCGGCGCAGGGGGCCGTCAGTTGATTGAGGCTATTGTTGCCGGATATGAAGTGGCAATCCGGATCGGTGAGGCTGTTACCCCAGCCCACTATTACTTCTGGCATACCACCGGGACCTGCGGTACCTTTGGGGCAGCTGCTGCGGCCGGTAAACTGCTGGGCCTGAGCCGGGAGCAGTTGATCTGGGCGCTGGGAAATGCCGGGACCCAGGCCGCCGGTTTATGGGAGTTTTTAGCGGATGGCTCCATGTCCAAACACCTGCACCCGGGAAAAGCGGCCCAAAACGGCGTACTGGCAGCTTTGCTGGCAAGAGAAGGTTTTACCGGTGCAGCAACAATTATTGAGGGGGAGAGGGGATTTTGCCGGGCCACCGCTTCTACTTACGAACTGGATAAAATTATTAAAAGTCTTGGTTCTTCTCCCTATAAGGTTGAGGAAAACTGCTATAAAATCCACGCTTCCTGCCGCCACACCCACCCGGCGGTGGATCTGGTTCTGGAACTGGCCGCAAAGCACAGCATCAGGGCTTCTGATGTGGCAGGCTTGACTGTCCGTACCTACAGCACAGCTTTAAACATAACCGCGAACCACCAGCCGGATACTGTCTACGCGGCGAAGTTCAGCCTGCCTTTCTGTGTGGCCCTGGCCCTGGTCAAGGGGAGCTGCGGTCTGAAGGATTTTACTCCGGAAACGCTGGCAGACCCGGAGATCCGGCATTTGATGTCCGTTGTATCCCTGGTTCAAGACCCCGGTCTGGATGCACTCCACCCCGCCCGCTGGCCGGCTGAGGTGGAAATTATCACAAAGTCCGGCCTGTCCTATTGCGGGCGGACAGATTTTCCCCGGGGTGACCCGGAAAACCCGCTAACAGCAGGTGATTTGCTCCAAAAGTTTTATGACCTGGCCACAGGCCCCTGGGGGGAACACAGGGCCGGAGTGCTGGGAGAAGCCGTTTTAGGCCTGGAGCATGTGGAAAACCTGGCTGCTTTGTTCTAGTATACCTTTAGTTATCTTCAGGAGGTGAAGTTCTTGCTGATTCACGAGGTGCTTGTTGTGGGCGGAGGCCTTGCCGGCCTCATGGCTGCCCTGACAGCAACAGAAAAAAGTGATGTTGCAATTTTGAGCAAGATTTATCCCACCCGTTCCCACAGCGGAGCGGCCCAGGGTGGTTTTAACGCTGTCCTGGGAGAGGACGACAGTATATCTGCCCATATTTTTGATACTGTGAAAGGGAGCGACTACCTGGGCGATCAGGATGCCATAGAGGTGCTTTGCTCCGAAGGACCGGAACTGATCAGGGAATTGGAGCGGATGGGTGTGCTCTGGAGCCGTAACCCCGAGGGCGGCCTGGCCCAGCGTTCCCTGGGAGGCGCGGGTTTCCCGCGGGCCTGTTTTGCAGCTGACATTTCGGGCCACGTAGTGCTCCATACTCTTTTTGAGAAAGTACTGGAGAGAGGCATAAAGATTTACCCCGAGTGGCACCTGCTGGAACTGCTGGTTGAGGAGGGGCAGATTGCCGGGGCTTTGGTCTATGACCTGGCCAGGGCAAAACTGGAGATTATTCGTTGTAAAGTGCTGATCCTGGCTACCGGAGGTTACGGGCGGGCTTTTGCTAAAACCACCAACGCCTTTGCCAATACAGGGGACGGAATGGCAATTGCCTACCGGGCAGGTGCCATTCTTTCGGACATGGAATTTGTCCAGTTTCACCCCACAACGCTTTACGGAACAAACGTCCTCATTTCCGAAGCAGCCAGGGGAGAAGGGGGATACCTCAGGAACAAGGACGGGGAACGCTTCATGGCCCGTTATGCGCCTCAAAAAATGGAACTGGCCCCGCGGGACCTTGTCTCCCGGGCAATTTTTAAAGAAATAAAAGAGGGGCGCGGTATAGAAGGGAAATACGTGCACCTGGATTTAACCCACCTGGGAGAGGAACTGCTGCAGCAACGGCTGCCCCAGGTAAAGGACCTGGCTGCACGCTATGCCGGTGTTGACGCTGCCAGGAACCCAATTCCCATAGAACCGGCCCAGCATTATAGTATGGGCGGCATCAGGACTGATGTTTGGGGGATGACCAGCATACCCGGCCTCCTGGCAGCGGGTGAAGCAGCCAATGTAAGCGTCCACGGGGCAAATCGCCTGGGAGGCAATTCTTTGCTGGAAACCGTGGTTTTTGGCCGGCGGTCCGGGCAAAGGGCCGCGGAAATAGCCGGGACGGAGCGCTGGGTCTCCCTTTCCGAAGCAGCTGTCTCTCGTTACATGGAACCCTGGAATTCACTGCTTGCCGGGCGGACACAGGCCAAGCAGGATGACAGCCCCTTTGCGATCCAGCAGGAGGCGACATCATTGATGACCCGCCAGGTGGGTGTGTTCCGGGATGGCCCCGAACTGGAAGATGCGGTAAAAAGGCTGGCGGAGTTGAAGGAACGCTACCGGAGACTGACTCCCCCGGCTGGGGAGCAGCCCTATAATTACGCTTTAATGCATTATCTGGAACTGGGGTACATCCTGGATTTGTGTGAATTAATCGCCAGGGGCGCGCTGCGCCGCACAGAAAGCCGGGGTGCCCACTTCCGCCTGGACTATCCCCAGCGGGATGACCAGAACTGGCTTTGCCACACATTTGTGCGCCGGGGTGAAAAGGGCCCGGAATTTAGCAACGGACCGGTTTCCTTAACACACTATCCACCTCAGGAAAGGGGGTACTGATAATTGAACCTGAGCTTAGAAATATGCCGTTTTAATCCGGAAGTGGACAGGGAGCCGTACTTTCAGGAATTTAGAGTTGAAATAGCAGGGCATCAGACTGTTTTGGATGCTTTATTGGAAGCCTGGCGGCAGGACCCCGGACTATCCTTCCGCCGCTCTTGCCGCAGCGCTATTTGCGGTTCATGCGCTGTCGCTATTAACGGCACCCCCCGCCTCGCCTGTCAGACCCTGATCCGGGACATTGCCGGCGACAACGGGCGAATTACCATTCAGCCTTTGCCCCATTTTAGACAGTTGAAGGACCTGGTTGTTGACCTGGAACCTTTATTCGATTCTCTAAAAGCTGTGGTGCCATGGTTAATAACCAGGCCGGAGCACGACGGGCACATGGACCCGGCGGTGTCCCAGAGGATGGAAAGCCTGTCTTCCTGTATTCTTTGTGGTATTTGTGACGCAGCTATTTGTAACCCGGGGGGTACAAAGCCGGCTGCCTATGTTAAAGGCCTGCGGTTGGCACAGGACACCCGTGATGTTCTGAATGAGGCCCGCCTCCGCTTAATGCAGGTACCTCCTGAAATCCTGAAGCTTTTTATTAAAAAAATGCCCGATGTTTGTCCGAAAAAGGTCAAAGTTCCGGAAATCTAATTCCGGTACATAATTTATGCCCTTTTAGCCAAACTATAGCTGTCTATAATTTGACAGGGGGTGTAATAAGTGCGAGTAGAAGTTGATCAGGACTTATGTATCAGCTGTGGTGCCTGTATTGATTTATGCCCGGATGTATTTGACTGGAACGAGGATGAAAAAGCCCACAATATAGTAGATGAAATATCACCGGAACTGGAGGAACAGGTTCACGAAGCTGTGGAATCCTGCCCAACCAGTGCTATTAGCGAAGTATAGTACTTTGAACAGGGGCAGTGCGGTTTCCGTGAAGGGTTCCATAAGGCCCGGCGCCTGGAGAAAAATACCTTAAAAAATAAAAATAAATAATTGGTCTAAAAACACCTCCTTGGGCATGGTTTAGGGGGTGTTTTTGTTTGTAATTATCTTCCTGACCAATAAATATTTTTTCATGGTATAAAGTTGCTCCTAAAAATGGAAGCAGCTTTTTATGTTTTTCACCACTATGTTCCTGAATGTATAGAATAAAAACGTGAAATACCGCTTTAGTATTGTGGTTCAAAAAAAACTAATATCTGTATGGAAAATTTTAACTTCATTTTTTCCTGCGCAGCCAGTAGAGATATAAGATAAAAACTCATATTATGTAAAAAAAACTATTTCTGAAAAAATTTGAGAGGGGAGGATGGCATGGTGGAAAAAGAACTTCTAGGAGTGATGAAGGAAAACCTGGATAAAGATGCTACCAGGGGTAAGAAAGACGTGGATTGCTGCTGCCCTAGTTTTATATTTTTTATTTTTGAAGAAGTAAACTGCGCGCAAATATTTAACGGGGCCTGTGAAGATTGGAGACCGGGCAGCCCATTAGTAAAAAATGTGTATAAGTAAATAATTAGCTTTTCACCGGATAAATGTTAGATCATTTTTTAAAACGTTAGATATTTTTAAATCAAAAAAGGGGGAAAAAAGATGGTAAAAGAGGCTTTGGAAGCCATTAGTGAAAAAATTGGTGACTTGAGCTGCAATTCAAGGGTAGATTGTTGTTGCCCCGCCTTTATCTTTTTCGTTTTCAAAGAGGTAAACTGTGTCCAGATATTTAACGGAGCCTGTGAAGATTGGCGGCCGGGTACTTGCCCTGACGATAATAAGAAAAGATAATAAAGCTTATTATGCCGGTTAAACGCCGGCATTTTTTATTTTGTTTGGAGGAGGTAAAGCTACCGGATTGAGTTATATTGGCCTTGATGGTATGATCATCCAGGCAAATAAGCCAAATCTTTTGCAGGAAATGCTGCCCCAATAGCGAATAGTTCTTCCCTTGGATAAACAGAATGAGGGGATTTGAGTCTTGGAGGCTCCCAAACACCCAGGAAAAGCCTATCATTACCTGTAAGGGGGAGTTCGTTTATTTGCTGATTGGGAGATATTTGCATAATAACCATGTGTTTTATGGAAAGATAACAGGGAACAGGGTAACCCCTCTGATGGGGGATCCTTTCCAGGGTATTGAGGCCGGCGCTGGGGATTATTTAATGCAGGAACTTGTAGTTTTGGCTCCTTGCTCTCCGACGAAGGTTGTTTGTGTGGGAATTAATTACCGGGATCACGCAGAGGAATTGAAACTTGCAGTACCACGGGAGCCAGTTTTATTTTTGAAACCACCTTCTGCGATAATTGGTCACGGTGCGAGTATCATCCTGCCGCATTCCAGCAGTCAAGTAGATTATGAGGCCGAACTGGCTGTTGTTATCGGTAAAACCTGCAGCCAGGTCGGGATCGGGGAAGCCGGGGAATATATATTCGGTTACACCTGTGCCAATGATGTTACTGCCAGGGATCTCCAGCGCAAGGACGGGCAGTGGACCAGGGCTAAATCCTTTGACACGTTTCTGCCCCTCGGTCCGTATATTGTTACTGATCTAGATCCCACCGACGTTACAGTTACCCTGCGCTTAAACGGGGCAATCCGTCAAAAATCTTCAACCAGGAACCTGGTCTTCAGTATTCCGGAACTGGTGAGTTTTATCTCTAAGATTATGACCCTTCTTCCTGGGGATGTTATTCTTACAGGAACGCCGGGTGGGGTGGGACCTCTGGCGGAGGGTGACAGGGTAGAAGTAGAAATAGATGGAATCGGTACATTAAGTAATAGTGTTAGCTCATAAAACCGAGTGTTTTCAACGTTTTTAAAGATTGTTGCAAAATTTAGAACAATGGTGAGCAGGTTTAAAATTTTGTTGACAAGCTAAGATAATATGCTAAAATTGAACTTGATTGGAATTGAACAGTCCTTATAGATACTTAAGGAGGTTTGTTAATTCCATATAAACTTGTCCAAAAAGGAGGCAGATAAATGAAACATTTGGGCCGCCATGTATTGGCTGAAATTTGTGGGTGTGACTTTGACATTCTTAATGACATTAAAAAGGTTGAAGAGATTATGGTAAACGCTGCGCTGGAAGCTGGCGCTGAAGTCAGAGAATGTGTCTTCCACAAATTCAGTCCTCAAGGGGTAAGCGGTGTGGTTGTTATTTCTGAATCGCACCTCGCTATCCATACCTGGCCGGAACTGGGCTACGCGGCAGTGGACGTGTTCACCTGTGGTGAAAAAGTAAATCCCTGGGATGCATGTAATTACCTGACCGATCGTTTTTGCGCTAAAAATATGACAGCAAAAGAAATGAAACGGGGGATCGTGCCTGAAGCTACTCTGAAGGAAGCCGCAAATCTCTAGGAGGGATATTTATTAGTACCAACAAAAGGAATAATTAGTAAGCCTTGCAAAGAGACTGGTGTTTGCAAGGCTTGCTAATTTTTTGGATAAATTTTTCATTCCGCTTACTAAAAATTACTGTTGAGGAGGAAATAAAGATGCTGTAACGAATATATACATAATAGCACGAAGGGGGAGCCTAGCAGGGATGTTAAGCAATATTATCACTCCTATAGAGGATGAGATTGTTTCAGTACACAATTTAATTCAAAAACATCTCACAATTAGAACAGGGTATCTCGGAAAGTACGCGCACCTGGAGTTTTCTTCCATCAACAAAAACATCCGGCCGGCACTGGTGATCCTCTCATCCCGGATTTTCGGGCTGGCCCGGGAAAAGTCCATAGTTCTTGCCAGTATTATTCAGTTTATTTATATGGCATCTTGTGTTCACCGGGGAATAACGGAAAACGACACCGATTATCACCGGGGAAACATTGATCCGAGGGACGGTTCCCAATTTCCGGTACTGGTTGGGGACTATCTTTATGGCAAATTTTTTTACTTCCTGTCTGAAGCAGGTATACTTAGCCTGCTGGACCCACTGGCGGATATTATCTGTCAGATTCATGAGGGCGGGATTCTGAGGAAGAAATTGACCAGACAGGTTGCATCAAAGGCCCTTTACGAAGTGGTGCGTAAAGAAACATCAGAGCTTTTTGGCGGGTGCTGCTCCCTGAGCGCCCTTTTGACAGGCGCGCCGCCGGAATACCGGCAAGCCATGCGGAACTACGGAATAAACCTGGGCATGGCTTACGGCCTTCTAGAACATGGCATCTCCAGAGAACATGTTACCAATTACCTGGCAAAGGCACAGAACTCTCTTTCCCTGATACCACCCGGACAGGAGAGGACACTGCTGGAAAAACTGCTCCATAACTTGTACCTGCAGGGATTGCCTGCCCAGCGTATGGTTATTTAAAACCTGGCAGGACGAAGGATTTTGCGGGAAACGGGTTGGTTAATGAAATATAAATCTTTAAACGCCGGTAAATACTTGTTAACCGGTGTTTTTAAGGAAGGTACAGAATGGCCTATTCTGATTTGCGCGCCTTTATAGCAGAACTGGAAGACAGGAAGTTACTGAAAAGAATCAAGGTTGAAGTCGACGCCAATCTCGAGATAACTGAGATCACTGACAGGGTGGTCAAGTCCGGCGGCCCGGCACTGTTTTTTTCTAATGTTAAGGGATATTCGATGCCGGTGGTCACCAATTTATTCGGGACCATGGAAAGAATGAAGCTGGCCCTGGGTGTTGAGGACTTGGAACAGGTTGGAGAAGAACTGGTTTCCATCCTGCAGCCCTCTGAATTGCCTGTCACTTTTTTAGACAAGCTGAAGACAATTCCCAAACTGGCCAGGTTATCATCCTTTTTACCGAAGGTTGTTAAAAACGGCCCATGTAAGGAAGTAGTCCATTTGGACAATCCCTCCCTGGCTGAACTGCCCGTTCTGAAGTGCTGGCCCGGGGATGGCGGGCCATTTATTACCCTGCCCCTGGTTTTTACCCGGGATCCGGAGACCGGGCAGCGGAACGTCGGTATGTACAGGATGCAGGTTTTTGATGAGACAACCACCGGGATGCACTGGCATATTCATAAAGACGGGGCGGCTCATTACGCCAGGTCAAGCGGCAGTATGGAAAAAATGCCTGTGGCTGTAGCGCTCGGTGCCGACCCGGCTTTGATCTTTGCGGCTACAGCACCGCTCCCGCCCGGAATTGACGAGGTGCTTTTTGCCGGCTTCCTGCGTAAGGAACCGGTGGAACTGGTCAAGTGCGAGACAGTGGATCTGGAAGTTCCAGCCCGCGCCGAAGTGATCCTGGAAGGTTATGTTGACCCCAGTGAAACCAGGCTGGAAGGACCCTTCGGTGATCATACGGGTTATTATTCCCTGGCCGACCACTATCCCGTCTTCCACCTGACCTGTGTCACACACCGCAAAAACCCCATTTACCCGGCTACAATCGTGGGCCGGCCGCCGATGGAAGACGCATTTTTAGGAAAAGCTACCGAGCGGATCTTTCTGCCCTTAATGAGGCTTACGCTGCCCGAACTGGTGGATGTGAATATGCCTCCCGAAGGGGTTTTCCACAACTGCGTCATCGTATCCATTAAAAAGCGTTACCCCGGCCATGCCAGAAAAGTTATGTGCGCCCTGTGGGGACTGGGCTTGATGATGCTGGCCAAGCTTATTATTGTTGTAGATGAAGATGTCAATGTGCAGGACATTTCAGAAGTCATGTGGCGCGTCTTTAACAATATAGATGCCGCCAGGGACGTCATGATCGTGGAGGGCCCCCTGGACGCCCTGGATCATGCCTCGCCGCTGCCCCATTACGGTGCCAAAATGGGCATTGACGCCACCCGCAAAGGACCTGCCGAGGGGCACCACCGCCAGTGGCCCGAAGATATAGTGATGAGCGAGAAGATCAAAAAGCTGGTGGACGAGAAGTGGAAGAGTTATGGTCTTTAAGAAGCTGGGTATTTTCTTGAACATGATCAAGTTTGAGCATACCCTCTTTGCTCTTCCCTTTGCCTATGTAGGCGCCCTTTTTACTGAAATGAAAATACCATCAGCCCATGATTTACTCTATATCACCCTGGCTATGATCGGCGCCCGCACGGCGGCAATGTCTCTCAACCGGATTATCGACCGCCATATTGACGCCAGAAACCCGCGCACAGCCGGAAGGGCTTTGCCGAGGGGATTGCTCAGCACCTCGGAAGTGTGGCTGTATGTTTTCCTATCCTTTTGTCTCTTGTTGTATTCCTCCTATCAACTCAGCCCCCTGGCCTTCAAGCTCTTTCCGGTGGCTGTGCTGGTGCTGTTTGGATATTCTTATACCAAGCGCTTTACCTGGACCTGTCACCTCTGGTTAGGGGCAGCCCTGGGTTTGGCGCCCCTTGGCAGCTGGATTGCCATTGCCGGACGCTTCGACCTGGCTCCGGTACTGCTAATGCTGGGAGTCACTTTTTGGGTTGCTGGTTTTGATATTATTTATGCCTGTGATGACTATGAATTTGACCGGAGGGAAGGGCTTTATTCCATACCGGCACGCTTCGGGATAAAGAGGGCGCTGAATATATCCATATTCTTTCATGTACTGGCACCTCTGTTTTTTATAGCTGCCGGTTTAATCCTGGGTGCAGGCCTTTTCTACCTGGCAGGGGTGGTAATAGCAGTTGTTCTTTTGATTTACCAGCACCTGCTTGTGAAGCCAGATGATTTGACCCGGTCCGGTATCGCTTTCTTTAATTTAAACGGAATTCTGAGCGTGGTTATGCTTCTGTTTACTTTCCTGGATGTTATATTCCCGTTATAACTTGTGCTGGCGGATTGCTGGGTTTAGAGCAGGGATAGGCCGGGAATATTGAACAGGAGTTTTCTGACCCAGCTATTAAAGTCAGGCTCAATAGTCGAAGAACGGATTATGATCATTGTTAGCTTTCCTGTTTAACCGGGTGGGGATTAACCGGTTCGGGCTCGCAAGCCTGAAAAATATACAGGCAATGGCGAATGAAAGTCCTTTGGATTATCAGGACGGGCTGTAACGGCCCGGGTTTCCCCTATCCTTCGGGGTTGACAGCCTGGAAAACGACCGTGGTGGAGGAGAGAATCGCCCAAGACGCAGGAGCAGCAGCAACCGTCCAGGCTTTCCAAAACAGATCTTCCAGGCTTGTAAGTGATTATAAGCATGGCGGCTGGGCGAATACCAGTGGAGTAAGAATACATTTAGTACATGATTGAGGAGGGTTAATGGTGTCAGGACTGCGCCTCGGGCAGGTGGAATACATTTATTACCTGCCTGTATACTATGCCCTGGAAGAGGGGCTTCTGCCTCTGGAAGCTGAGCTGATTAAAGGTTCGCCCACCCGTTTGAACCGTCTTTTTCTAGAAGGGGAACTGGAAGTCACTTCGCTATCCTCAATAGAATATGCCCGTAATGCTGACCGTTGTCTAATCCTCCCCGGCCTGTCCATTAATGCGGACGGTCCTGTTGCCAATATCCTGTTTTTCAGTAAGATGCCGGTAACTGAACTTGAAGGGAAGACAGTCTGTCTCACCGAAACTTCTGCCACTTCCGTTGTTTTACTCAAAATTCTCTTTGATCATTACTATCATGTGGATGTGCACTTTGAAACCGTTCCCCCCGACTTTGACAGGATGATGGAGAAAGCTGAAGGCGCCCTTTTAATCGGAGATGAAGCTGTCCTGGCCCACCAGCGGGTAAAGGAAAACCATTTGCCCTACCAGGTAACCGATCTTGGGGAAGCCTGGAAACAATTTACAGGGGAAAAGATGGTCTATGCTATTTGGGTGGCCCGCAGTGATTACGCTAAAGCAAATCCGGAGAAAGTAAAGGATTTGGCGAAAACCCTCCAGGAGTCCAAAAATGTAGGTATGAACAGGCTTCCTGAGATTATTGCCCTGGCCCAGAAGAAAAGCCCTTTGCCTCTTTCGTTTATTGAAAATTTCTACAAAACGGTCTGCTACGGATTTGACGAGACCGACCAGCGCGCGCTGCTAACTTTTTTCAATTATGCTTACAAAAGCGGCTTGATCGAAGACAGGGTCAAGTTGCGTTTTCTGGATGATTGAACTATTGTTTCTGGGCTCTTGGATTATTGAAGGCGCCGGCTTTTGACAGGCGCAAGGGTTCCAGGAGCGGGTAATTTTGCCCTGCAGCATAGCGCAACGATTAAAACTTGTATAGGATTGTGTCGAAGAAAGATAAGCCGGGCCGTACCCGGCTGTTTGATTTAATATCCCAGTAATTCATAAACCTTGTCGTCTACATAGTTGGGACCTTTTAACCCGTGGTCTTCCCGGAATTTTTTAACTGCCTTTTCAGTGCCTTCTCCCCAGAATCCATCGGGGTTCCACTTGATATAGCCCAGCCTTTTCAGGGACCTCTGTACTTCCAGAACAGCCGGATCCTGGGCTCCATATTTGAGCACGGTGGGAGGAGTGCCCGGAGCTCCAAAGGGTGTTCCAATAATGGTTACCGATGTTCCAACTGCAACTGCCGGGTAAATCTCTTCCACGTGGGCATTATGCATCCGTATACACCCGTGACTGGCATAACTGCCGATACTGCTGGGATCATTGGTACCGTGGATACCATACTGGCCGTAAGGGATGTTCAGTCCCAGCCAGCGTGTACCCATAACACTTGGCGGATTCATATACTTGGAGATAATTTCCCAGTTGCCCACGGGTGTAGGCGTCTCATATTTTCCCATGGCAACCGGGTATTGTTTGAAGGGCTCGCCTCCATCAAAGAGGGTCAGGGTCAGTTTGTCCATGTCAATGAGAACGCTGATCCGTTCGGGTGCAGCCGGCATTTTTTCTCCGTAAAGCTTCTGGTCGGTGGCGGAAACTAGCGCCTGGAGCGTATACAGGTTGACAGTGCCGTCAGGGTGCAGGTCCAGGGATTCCTGGGCTGCAGCTACAGCCTGGGCTGTTTCCAGGTTGTAGATACCGTTTAAGTCTCCTTTATAATAACCCAGCATTTGAAGCCGCTGCTGGAGATCCATTACATCTGTGCCGGTGAAATGAGGATCTTGAAGGAACAGGGTGCGTCCCTGTAAATAATCTGGGTGTCCTGTATTACCTGGAGACGCCTGGCTGCCCGGAACCAGGGCCAGAAAGTAAAAGAGAAAGGTGCTTATAGCAGCAATCCATTGTATTTTTTTCAGGTTGCTACACCTCCCAAAAACCATGCCTGATTCTGATCTTCAGGGAGTAGGAAATTCCTTTGACACTCGCTACTGACACCCCGGGCCTCTTCTTTTTATCTATCAAGAGGGAGGCCTGGTGCTGTGGATCAGCCCCGTGTTTCTGCCAGCCTTCTGCTCCTGGTGTTCCATTGAACTTCCGGGGCCTTCAGGCCGGGGGTTTTACCCCTGGCCGAATAGGACGTATGTAGCAGAGCCCTGGCTTTGGCGCTGAGGGGATGGCCGAGATATTCATCGTATAATTTTTTAACGGCAGGGTTTTCATGGGACTTCCTCAGCTCTTTGCCCAGGTCTATTTTAAATAAAGCCTCAGCCCTTTGGCGCCGGTGTTCCACGGCGAGTTCACGGTGGTCCTGCTTTCCGAAAATAGGCTGTCCGCCGCCTCCCACGCATCCCCCCGGGCAGGCCATGATCTCGATAAAATCAAAGTGTTCCCCTGCCTTGAGTCTTTCCAGCATCCTGCGGGCGTTACGAGTTCCGTGAACCACAGCTACTTTCAGCTTGCCGCCCTTTTTCAAATCAATAATCGCTTCTTTAATCCCCTTCCTTCCCCTCAGTTCCTTAAGCTGAATCACCGGTTCCCTTTCGCCGGGGTTGGTAAGGGCGAAGGCGGTACGGATGACCGCTTCCGTAAGGCCGCCGGACCCGCCGAAGATGTTTCCCGCGCCGGAGGCAATCCCCAGGGGCTGGTCATATTCTTCGTCAGGCAGATCTTCAAATTTGATCCCGGCCTGCCGGATCATTCTGGCCAGTTCCCGTGTGGTCAGGACATAATCCACGTCCCGGTGGCCCCTGGTTACCAGCTCTTTCCGTGCTGCCTCAAATTTCTTGGCAGTACAGGGCATCACGCCCACCACAACAATTTTGGCCGGATCCAGGCCTTCCTTTTCGGCAAAGTAGGTTTTGGCCAGGGCCCCGAGCATTTCCTGGGGGGACTTGCAGGTTGAGAGGTTGTCTAAAAACTCGGGGTAGAAGTGTTCGCAGAACTTGACCCAGCCCGGGCTGCAGGAAGAAATCAAGGGCAGCCGCTTTTTTGTTTTAAGGCGCTCCAGGAGCTCATGGGATTCTTCCATAATTGTGAGGTCAGCTGCGAAGTCGGTGGAAAAGACACGGTCAAAACCAAGCCGCCGCAGTGCCGCAGCCAGTTTGCCGGTTACCACAGTTCCTACCGGCAGGCCGAAGGCTTCGCCCAGGGTCACCCGGATACTGGGCGCCGTCTGCACAATGACGAATTTATCCGGATCGTCGATTGCCTGCTGGACTTCATCGATATACTCTTTTTCTGCCAGCGCGCCGGTGGGGCAGGCTAGGACGCACTGGCCGCAGGCAATACAGGCGGCTTCCGCAAGCCCTTTTTGGAAAGCAGGACCTATAACCGTCCTCAAACCGCGGTTTTGGGCAGACAGGGCAGAGACCCCCTGCTCCCTGCACACAGCTTCACAGCGCCGGCACTTGATACATTTATTGTAGTCCCGGACAATAAAAGGGTTTTTATCGTCCACAAGGTGTTCGATGCGTTCCCCGCCCAGTCTGGTTTTTCTCAGGCGCAGGCGATCCGCCAGGCTCTGCAGCTCGCAGTTGAGGTTCCGCAGGCAGCTGGTGCATTCCAGTTTATGTTCGCTCAGCAGCAGCTCGACCATACGCTTCCGGGCGTGCCGTACCCTTGGCGATTCTGTGTAGACTTTCAACCCTTCCTCCACGGGGGTCACGCAGGATGCCAGGAGGGATTTATTGCCGTTTCTTTCCACCTCCACCAGGCAGACCCGGCAGGACCCCGGGGCGCTGACCCCTTCCAGGTAACACAGGGTGGGAATATCATAACCGGCTCTTCTGGCTGCCTGCAGGATGGTTGTTCCTTCTTCCGCCTTAACAGTGCGGTTGTTAATCATTAGTTTAACTTTTTTCATAACAAATATAGTTTTTACCTGGCGCTTTATTTAATACAAGAGTCTTTTTATAAGAAAATGAACAAAAAGGAAATAAAAAAGACCCGCAGGTCTTTTTTAAGTCAATGCAGGTCTTTTTTAGTTAACATCTGTACCGCCGGCGCGGCACCAGCATGGTAGGAATGTCTATTTCCAGGCTGGTTGTCCATACTGTAGCTGCATTACCTTGTAATCCCGCAATATGGTAACATTGAGCTTGCCGGGTGATTCCTCTGATGCCTGGCGTAACCGGGCTGGTTTTGCCTTATTGCTTATAGCAGCGGTATAAACATTCATGTTGCCGGTGCGGTACCAGTAGAAGGATGATAAAACGTCTATTCTACGAGAACACTTATGACGCTTGTTTTCCATGCCCCTTATTAAGACTGCCGGGCGTAATCCACGGCGTTTTTAAAGATGGCCAGTCCATGGGGAACAGTATCAGCAGGCATCCTGCGCCAGTTTGGGTGCTGGGTCCTTTCAACATACCTTTCCGGGTGGGGCATCATGCCCAAGATTCGTCCCGTTGAGTCGCAGATACCGGCGATGGCGTTCAGGGAGCCGTTGGGGTTGGCCGGGTACAGCACCGTGGGCCGGCCATCGGTGCCGGCGTAACGGAACACCACCTGGCCGCGGTTTTCTATTTCCTGTAGAGTTACCGGGTCTGTGTAAAACTTGCCTTCCCCGTGGGCGACCTGGATGCTGAGCAGGCTTCCCTCCAGCCCGCGGGTAAAGACGCAGTGGCTGCGTTCAACCAGCAGGTTGACCCAGCGGCACTCGAAGTGGCTGCTGTCGTTGGCCATCAGGGTGGTTTTGATTTGACCAATTTTCCTGTCAGGCAGGAGCCCGGTTCGCACCAGTACCTGGAAGCCGTTGCAGATTCCGAGCACGAGTTTATTCGCTTCCACAAAGGACTCCAGCTGTTCTTTCATAAAGGAAGTCAATTCCACAGCGAGGATCTTGCCTGAATGGACGTCGTCACCGTAAGAAAAGCCGCCGGGCAGGACTAAAATCTGGTAGGAGGCCAGTTTTTCGCTGCCGCTCCGGATCTGGTTTACGTGCACCATTTTGCACTCCGCCCCGGCTTTTTCAAAGGCGTAAAATGTTTCTTCGTCACAGTTGATGCCGTCTGTGCGGAGCACGCATACGCGGGGTTTTTTCATGAACGGAAGACCTCCTTCATCGGCCGCTGCCAGGCTTCTTTTAAATCCTCCAGATTCAGTGAAAAAAGGGTCTCTCCCCGCTGTTCGGCAGTGATAAACTGGGCCGGAACTGTTTTGCCGATTACAGTCCAGGGGATGTCTCCAAAAGTTTCAGCCGGATCGGTGTTCTGCGAAATCTCCACCAAAAAACAGCCGGCCGTTTCGTTAAAGAGGAAGAACTCTGCTTTTTCAGCTTCATCAATTTTGATGGTTGCGCCAAGGCCGCCCCCGAAACACATTTCAGCCAGGGCAGCCGCCAGCCCGCCTTCGCTCAAATCGTGGCAGGCCAGGACTTTGCCCGTGTTTATGGCCCTATGAAGGGCTTTATAAACCCTGGTCAGGGCTACGGGGTCGATTTTGGGCAGGTTGCTTCCCACTATTCCCAGTAAGTCGTAGTAGACCGAGCCGGCCATCTCACCGGTGTTGCGGTAACCCACCAGGACAATCTGGCTGTCCTGTTTCTTGAAGTCCGCCGAAACAGTCCGGGTAATGTCGGGGATCCGGCCGAAGACCGAGATGCAAAGGACCGGCGGAATCTTGATGACCTTCCCGTCCTTGCCCCGGTAGGTGCTGGAGAGGCTGTCTTTTCCCGAGATGAAGGGCATACCTGTAGCCCGGGAAAAGTTCACGCAGGCGTCAACCGCCAGGTCCAGGGCGCCCAGGGATTCTTCGTCCGGGAAGGGCCAGATGAAATTATCGATAAGCGCCATTTCTGCAGGATTGGCGCCACAGGCCACTGCGTTGGCGGTTGCCTCGGCAGCTGCCCACAGGCTTCCGTAGTAGGGGTTGATTATATTTAATACGGGATTCAGGCCGTGGGCTATAATCATGCCGTAGGGTTTTCCGTAGACAGGGGTAATGATGGCAGCGTCGTTGGGCCCGTCCCCGTTCACCCCGTCAAAGGGCGGTAGGGTGTTGGTCCCCTGCACTCCGTGGTCGTATACCCGGACAATGGGTTCTTTAGAGCACACATTGAGGTGGCCCAGCACCCGGGCAAAAAGCTCGCCCCAGTCCCAGGGCGGCTCGACCTCCGGTTCAGCAAGGGATGGCTGCTTCCAGGCGGCTTGCATAACCCGTTGAGGCAGTCCGTTATGAAGAAACTCCATATCCAGGTCCATCACTGTCCGGCCTTCATAGGTGGCGGTAAAATGGTGGTCATCTGTAAATTTACCCAGGACGGTTGCTTCCACGTTGTAGTTCCGGCATATTTCCTGGAGGCGCTCCCAGTTGGCAGGATCCACTGCCAGCACCATCCGCTCCTGGCTTTCCGAGAGCAGGATCTCCCAGGGCGCCAGGCCCGGGTATTTCAGGGGCGCCCGGTCCAGGGCGATGCAGGCTCCGGTTTTAGAGCCCATTTCGCCTACCGCAGAAGCAAATCCCCCGGCGCCGCAGTCGGTGATGGCCCTGATCAGGCCCTCGTCCCTGGCAGCCAGGATGGCGTCAAACATGCGCTTTTCCTCGATGGGGTGACCAATCTGGACTGCGCTGGCATTGACCTCGATGGTCCTGTCCGTCATTTCCCCGCTGGAAAAGGTGGCGCCGTGAATGCCGTCCCTTCCGGTGCGCCCGCCCATGGCCACCACCAGATCGCCGGGTTTGGGGCTGCCTTTACGGCAGGTTGCAACGGGAAGAATGCCGTAAGCGCCTACAATAACCGTGGGTTTGGCCCTAAAATCCCTGTGAAAATGGACCGAGCCGTTGTTGGTGGGAATACCCATCCTGTTGCCGTAGTCCTTGACTCCGTCCACCACCCGCCTCAAAAGGTAGTGGGGGTGCAGGCAGCCGGGGGGAATTTCCTCCTGGGGCATCCAGGGAGGGGCAAAACAAAACATATCCGTAGATGCCAGTACCTTTGCCCCCTGGCCGGTTCCCATGATGTCCCGGAAAACGCCGCCGCTGCCGGTCATGGCCCCACCGTAAGGCTCAATGGCGGATGGCGAGTTGTGTGTTTCCACTTTGCCGCAAATGGCCAGTCCGTCGTAGAATTCAAAGACGCCGGAATTGTCCACGAAAGCCGAGAGAACCAGCGGGTGCCCGATCTCTTCCGTAGCTTCCTTCAGCCGCTGGAAGAGGGGCTCTTTTTCTTTCCCGTCTACGATTAGCTTTGCTTTAAAGGTCTTGTGGACGCAGTGTTCCGACCAGGTCTGGGCGATAATCTCGATTTCGCAATCGGTTGGGTCACGGCCGATACTGGTAAAGTAGTTTTGAATGACCTTCATTTCCTCCAGGTTTAAAAAGAGCTTGTCCTGGCTCAGGTTGAGGAGCTCGTTGTCATTCATCTTGCGGATGGGAATGATTTCGGTGGGACCGGGTGTTCCCTGGATAATCAGGGTTTTCGGTTTTTCCCTGACGACATATTCCACCGTTGCGTTGACCAGCAGGCTGTTCACGATCCGGTCAATATCTGTTTTGCTGATATTGCTGCCGTAAAAGCCATAGTTCCAGCTGGAGTCGGCGGCCACAAGGCCCTTGACTCCCAGGTCGGCTGCCGACTTGAGCAGGGATGCCGCCTCCGGGTTCATCACCCCTGGTTTGTAAGCGACTTCCAGTACCACGTCGGCATCTTCGAGGACGGGGCTGTTAATCCGGTATTCCTGAAACACATCCTCGGCCAGCAGCTTTTGGGCCAGGTATTCGGCATCCTCCTCACTGATGCCCTCAAAACGAAAAACCCGGGCAGTCCTGACTTTTTCAACACTTTGGATACCCAGGGCGTTGTTGATATCGTAAAGGATTTTTTCTCCCTTGCTGTCGGGTAATTCAGGTAAGTTCGTAACCCGCACTTCCTGGATCATCATCTTAACCTCCTGTTCTAAGGGAGCAACCAGAAAAGGGAAATCCCTGGTGTATAAAAGTTTATATGACAGGGTTCGACCATTTCCTGCCTTGTTCCAGAAAATAAACAATAACCGCTGCTCTGTGGGTTAAATGATTGGATTTAGGTTTCTCTCGCCTTTATATTATATATAACGCCCGCTCTTATGACAAAGGTTTTTGGTGCCAGTACTCTTGTCAGGATGTGATTAGATCACAGCCCGGCAATTGTCTCGCTAAAACAACCGCGCGTCAATTGTCCGGAAGTACCAGGCAAAGAATCAGGGTACTTGCTTTTAGGGTGATGCTGCCATATAATTTTACAATAGCATATAAAGAAATTACCTGGTATATAAGAAATAAGCTGGCACAATTGGGGGGATCCGAGCCGTGGGTACGGAATTGCTGAGGATGCTGCCGTCTGTTGACGAAGTTCTCCGGGACGCAAGGCTGGTTAAAGAACTGGAAGGGCAGCCGCGCAGCGTCGTGGTCCAGGCTGTCCGGGATGTCCTGGAAAGGGAGCGGCGGCGGCTCCTGGCAGGACTTAGGCCGGACGATGAAAATAAGGGAAAAGAGTTTATCCTGGAGCAAACGGTCCGGGAAACCCTCTGTGCCGTAAGGCAGTCTGCTCGTCCCAACCTGCGCCCGGTTATCAATGCCACAGGGGTTGTGCTGCATACAAATATGGGACGCGCCCTCCTCAGCGAGCGGGCCAGGCAGGCTATCAACGATGTGGCTTCCAGTTACTCGAACATCGAGCTTGACCTGGAAAGCGGGCGGCGAGGTTCCAGGTATGCTCACCTGGAGGGGTTGCTGAAAACATTGACGGGCGCTGAAGCGGTCCTGGTGGTGAACAACAATGCGGCGGCGGTGCTCCTGGCCTTGAGCACACTGGCCAGGGGACGGGAAGTTATTGTATCCAGGGGCCAGCTTGTTGAAATCGGAGGTTCTTTCCGGGTACCGGATGTAATGGCCCAAAGCGGGGCGCGCCTGGTTGAGGTGGGAACCACAAACAAAACCCACCCGGATGATTACCGGAAGGCCATCAGCCCGGACACTGCCCTGCTGCTCCATGTCCACACCAGTAACTACAGGATTATCGGTTTTACCCGGGAAACAACGATCAGTGAGCTTGTTGAAATAGGCAGGTCAGCTTCCCTTCCCGTGATGTCGGACTTAGGCAGTGGTTTTTTGTTTGACCTCAGCGGTTACGGACTCCCCTCTGAACCCACAGTACGGGAAGTGGTGGAAGCAGGACCAGATGTGGTCACATTTAGCGGGGACAAACTCCTGGGCGGTCCCCAGGCGGGCATTATCTTAGGAAGAAAAGACCTCATTGAAAGGATGAAGAAAAACCCGTTGACCAGGGCCGTCCGGATTGACAAGATGACAGTGGCTGCCCTGGAAGCGACTTTGCGGGAATACCTCGATCAGGAGTGGGCCATCCGGGAAATTCCCACCCTGAGGATGCTTACCGAGAGCCGGGACATCCTCCAGCAAAGGGGTTCCCGTCTGGCTGAGCTGCTGCGTGCGGCCGCCGGGGAAAAAGCGGAAATTTGCCTGGAAGAAGGTTTCTCAGCCGTGGGAGGCGGAGCGATGCCCACAGCGGAGCTTCCTTCGGTACTGGTGGCGATACGCCCGGTGCAGGAGTCAGCAGGTGAACTGCAAACCAAACTGCGCCGGGGTGACCCGGCGGTCATGGGCAGGGTGCAGGAGGATAAGCTGCTCCTGGATGTCCGGACTATCGCTGACGCTGAATTGCAGCCGCTGGTAGAAGCTGTCAGGGGCGCCCTCTGTGAAGGGAAAGGGATAAAATGAAACACCTTATTATTGGAACGGCAGGGCATGTAGACCACGGTAAGACAGCCCTGGTCAAGGCCCTGACTGGAATTGATACAGACCGGCTGAAAGAAGAAAAAGACCGCGGGATTTCTATTGAGCTGGGCTTTGCCGCCTTATCCCTGCCCGGAGTGCGAAGGGCGGGTATCGTCGATGTGCCCGGCCATGAACGTTTTATCAAGAATATGCTGGCAGGGGCCGGCGGATTTGACCTTGTTCTCCTGGTTATTGCCGCCGACGAGGGAGTCATGCCCCAGACCCGCGAACACCTGGATATTATCCAGTTGCTCCAGGTTACCAAAGGAATTGTTGTGCTGACCAAGATCGATCTGGTGGACCAGGAGTGGTTGGAGCTGGTCCAGGAAGAAGTTCGGGATTTTTTAAAAGGCACTGTGCTGGAAAACGCACCCGTAGTCAGTGTTTCCTCGGTTACAGGCCAGGGTATCCCGGAGCTTTTGGAACAGATTGACAGCATGACCCGGGAAGTCCGGCCCAGGGTTGCTACGGGCCCGCCCAGGCTGCCTGTGGACCGGGTTTTTTCCATAACTGGTTTCGGCACTGTGGTCACCGGCACGCTGGTATCAGGAACGCTCCAAGTGGGTGACCAGGTGGAAGTTCAGCCCCAGGGGCTGGCTTCCAGGGTGCGTTCTCTGCAAGTACATGGTGAAAAGGTTGAGGTGGCGGAGGCTGGTCAAAGGGTGGCTGTCAACCTGGTCGGCCTTGAGGTGGAACAGATTGAGCGCGGCAGTGTGGTAGCCGGAATGAATAGCATGTTTCCCACCAAACGGCTTGATGTTCGCCTGCTGCTCTTGAAAAGCGCACCCAGACCGTTGAAAAACGGGGCCCGGGTACGCTTTTTCCTGGGTACAAGAGAGGCCCTGGGCCGGGTGCGTCTTTTGGATCAGGAAGAATTGAAACCGGGCTCCCTGGCCTACGCCCAGCTGGAGCTGGAAAAGCCGGTTGTGGCAGACAAAGGTGATCGTTTTGTAATCCGTTCTTATTCGCCCATGCATACCATTGGTGGCGGCACTGTTATTAACCCTTTGCCCGGGCGCAAACACAGGCGTTTTCGCAGCGATGTTCTGAATGCTCTGGCAGCCCGGGAAAGGGGTACGCCGGTTGAACTGCTGAGCCAGTGCCTGCCGGGCTTGTCGGGACTACCGGGACCGGCCGAAGTGGCAAAGAGCACCGGCCTGGAGGAGGAAGGCATTCTGGAGGCAGCCCGGGAACTGGAACGGGATGGACGGGTTAAAATGATCATCGCCGAGGGGAGGACCTACCTGGTAGCAGGTGATGTTTACCGGCGCTGGGCTGCTGAAATCAGCGACTTGCTCAGGTCCTACCACCGGGAATACCCTCTGAGGGAGGGTTATCCCAAGGAGGATCTGCGTTCCCGCAAGTTCCAGGCGATACCAACAAAGGCTTTTCAATTACTGCTCCTGGAAATGGAGAAGGACGGCCTGATAAGGGTCAGCCCCCAGGTAGTAGCGCTGCCGGACTTCGACAGCAGGCCCGGCCCTGATCAGCAGAAGCAGATTGACAGGATTCTCGGGCTCCTGAGGGAAGCTGCCTTTCTGCCCCCTGCCTGGACTGAACTCTGCAGGAACGCGGGCATGAGCGAGGCTTACGGGCAGGAACTCCTTCAGTACCTGCTGAGGACAGGTGTTATGGTCAAGATCACGGACGATCTATATTTTCTAAGGGATGTCTTGGACCAGGCCCGGGAAAAGGTGATAGGACTCCTCCGGGAAAAGGGTGAGATCACGGTGGGCGAAATCCGGGACCTTTTACAAACCTCCCGCAAGTTTGCCCTGCCGCTGCTGGAGTATTTTGACCGTGAAAAAATAACCCGGCGGGTCGGTGACAAGCGACTTCCGGGCCGGGCCCTGGAACAGGCCTAAATCTAATAATAACCGGTTTGGTGGTAGTACACGAATAAAATTTTTTTAGCAGGGCAGAGGACGGTTTGGCTGCCCTGGGTTTGTTCCAAAATAATTTACCAAGTGTGGCAAATGCCTTGATAATATACCAGCAGGCAAAGTCCCTCTGCCTGCCACCAGTTGGCCGCCGTATAGGTGGCCTTTGTTGTCCGGGGGACAATACTGGCGCGTCTAAAGGATTTCCCGCAGCTATTATTAAATGATTGGATACCATACAGGGTTTTAATTGCTGTCATTCTGCCCTGGCGTCCTTAGTGGATGTTATTGTGCTCCCCTGCTTCAGATCCTGGTTCAATATCCTTTTTTGGTTTAATTGCCCCCTTTTGTGGAATAATAGGCCCGACGCGGCAAAGGGGGTGTGTTTGTGAGCAAATATGATGTGATTGTTGTGGGCGGGGGGCCTGCCGGCGCCGTAGCGGCGAGGGAATGCGCCCGGTTGGGTCTGGAAACCGTACTTCTGGAAAAGGAGTTCCTGCCAAGGCCTAAAACCTGCGCCGGGGCAATATCCGCAGCTGCAATGAACCTGCTGGATGTACCCATCCCCCCGGAGATCATCGAGGCGCGGTGTTCCGTTTTTCACGGTTTTTATGGTGACAGGCAAATAACCATAGAGCTTGAGCAGGATTTTATAGTGCTGGTATCCCGGGATGTTTTTGATCTCTGGCTGGTCAGCCTGGCCCAGGCTGCCGGAGCAGAAGTCAGGCAGGGGCAGAAGGTCATAGAAGTAGACCCCGGTACAAACGGGGTAATTGTCCGGACCTCCGGGCGTGTTTATACAGCCCGGCTGGTGATCGGGGCGGATGGTGTCTACAGTACGGTGGCCAGGGCTGTCCGGAAACCCTTCTTGAAAAAAGACCTGGCTTTTTGTGTTTGTTCGGAAATAGGGACGGTAGAGCGGGATGTACCATGGCAAGAAGGTGTTGAGGTCTACTACGGGCTCACCCCTGTTGTGGGGTACCGCTGGATATTTCCCAAGAGAAACCGGGTTTCAACCGGACTCGGCGTCTGGCCCTCCTGTACAAAACATGTCAGGGCTGCGTTTTTGGACTTTTTGAAAGAAAAGGGGCTGGCTGTTGGCGGGCGAATCAGGGGGGGTCATATTCCCCTCGGTGGGATTTCCCGCCCCGCAGTAAGCGACGGGATTATCCTGGCGGGTGATGCCGCCGGGTTTGCAGACCCCTTTACCGGAGAAGGTATCCGCTACGCCATTGCTTCCGGCCGGCTTGCAGCCGCGACGGCAACATCCCTGCTTTCCAGGTCTGCACCTCCGAACCGGCAGAACCTCGGTGTCTACGAGCGCAATTGTTATCACAGTTTCGGTGCTGACTTGAAGGCAGCATTGTTCATTTCCAGGTTGTTTCAATACTTTCCAAGGATTCTGCTGGGGATGTTTTTTAACAGCAGGGAACCCTTTGCGGAATCACTGCAAATTCTTAATGGTTGCAGGGACTACCGGCAATTATACCGCTGGCTCCTCTGGCATATACCGGGGCTGCTCCGGCGTTCTTTTTCAGACCGCCGGGTCCAGGCCTAGAGCAGGTTGTTTATTAAGCACTGGATAATTGGATTTTCTTTTTTTCACCGGTCCCAGGCTCAAAGCAGGTGGCGTTCCCGGACCATTTGCTCAAACCAGGCGTTGTTGAAGGGCAGAGGTTGCAAAGCTTTAGAAAGTTCTAATTTCCCAGGTTTTCTTTCAGCACCTGCGGGTCCTTAAACAAAGGCTGTACATATTTTGATCCGGTGTGGCATACCCTTCTAAAAGGAAGGGTGGGAACTTATTTGGCCTTCTTTTCGGCGCGTACCAGGTTGCCCGGTAAAAGGTTTATCCTGGTCCTGACTGCAGTGGTGCTGGCTGTTCTTTTTGGATTCCGGATCTCTTCTGCCCGGTTAGAGGAACGTTATATTTCAACTCTGGCCTGGGCGGTTGCCGGCAAGCTGATTGTGATTGATCCGGGACACGGGGGCGAAGATCCCGGAGCCGTGGGTGCTTCAGGTGTTTATGAAAAGGATATTGTCCTTGAAGTATCGAAGAAGCTGGCTGAAATTCTTCGCCAGGCAGGGGCCGAGGTGCTGCTGACCCGGGAGAACGACCGCGATCTCAGCGACCCCGGCAACCACAGCTTGTACCAGTCCAGGGTTCAGGATTTAACCAAACGTGTGGAAATAGCCAACCAGAGGGGTGCGGACCTCTTTCTCAGCATCCATGTTAACAGTTTTCCGGACAGGCGGGAGGGGGGCGCCCAAACCTTTTCCCAGCCAGGTTCTGTGGAGGGAAAAAGACTGGCAGAGTCTATTCAGAGAGAGTTAAACCGGTTCTTAGTATACCCCGGCCGTGCAGCCAAACAGGTTGATTACTTTACAAACCGCATAGCTAAAATGCCCAGTGCTATTGTGGAAATTGGTTTTATTACCAATCCCCGGGAAGAAAAGCTGATGGTCGATCCAGAATATCAACAAAAGATTGCCTATGCTATTTATGCCGGGGTTGTCCGCTATTTTGCCGAGCCCAGCCAGGCTGTTACACCAGGGTCCCGTATTTGAATCCCGGAGAACCATACCCCTGCTAAGCTTAGTTTTTCTTAACACCCCTGTGCACTGTAAGGCACAGGTAATTGTATTTTCAAGGGCATCTGGCTGCCTGTTTCTGCAAAAAGACACCCCCTGTTGGGTAAGGAAGTTTAGCTGGAAGAAAGGTAACAGATTGAGAAGTGTGAAGTATGATCTTGGACTCCCCTGGAAAAAATAGATACAGTGACTTACCTATAAGGGGGTAGAGCAATGCTTTCGTTGCGCTCAATTGCCGGCTTCGGGGCGGCTGCACTGGTTTTTTTAGCCCTTACCAAAATTGGCAGGTGTGCCAGGCCGGAAGTCTGTGAAAAAACAGGCGAGTACGTAAGAGGCGCTGCGCGAAGGGTGGAGGGGATCATCCACAGGCGCGGGGCTCCCGAAGTAGACGTCGTGGACGATGTAATTTAAAAACTGATTACAGGTAATATTTTACAATTTAATAAAAGGTCCTGGTCTTCCGGGTACCCGGCAGGTAATGATAAACCTGTAAGGTAACAGGACCCAAACAGGGAATGAAAATACACTGTATTTTCAGATTAAAATAAGCGCTGCACCGTGTTCTCTTATAACCGGTTTAAAATGCCTGACTTCTTGACTATAGTCAAGGCGACAGGCATTTTTTTCTTTTTTCTATAAATGATGACTACTAATTTAGAAGTTATTTTTTGGAAACATATATATTAAAAAGAATGATTAAATTTGGAAGTTTAACGAAAAAAGTGCATCTTCTAATAATTATTTGTCGTATAATAAAAAGAAGTAAGATAACCCATTTAAGGGGAGGTCCTTCATGTCTATTGCCGGGATTATCATAGCAGTTGTTTTTTTTACTGTCGGCGTGCTGGGTACGGTGCTGCCGGCCTTGCCGGGAGCGACGTTGATCTGGCTGGGGATGCTGGTTTACGGGTTTTTTGTTAAGTTCCAAAATCTACCCTGGACTTTTTATGCCGGCCAGGGTCTGGCGGTTTTGCTGATTTTCCTGGTGGACTACCTGGCAGGAATCTGGGGTGTCAGGCGTTACGGAGGTTCCAGGGAGGCTGTATGGGGAAGTGTTTTAGGCGGGCTGTTAGGAGTGCTTCTGCTCGGGCCTTTCGGACTCATCTTCGGTCCCTTCATCGGCGCGGTGGCAGGAGAGTTGTACCGCAGAAGCCCCCTTGATAAGGCCTTTAAAGTGGGTTTTGGTACAATTATCGGTTTTTTCGGCGGGACAATTCTAAAGCTGGTGGTGGAAGCCGTCATGATCACCTGGTTCTTTATGACCATACTTTAAATTCACTGGTAATAATGAATTTATAGATATTAAGAAGGATACTTCAAATAAGAAACCCCCGCCCGGCAGAAGGACGGGGGCTTTGTTGATCTTAACGGGTCACTCCCAGTTCAGTGGCCAGAGCTTTAAAAGCCGGCAGTGAATTAAGAATAATCTGCTTGTTAATACAATAAGCTATCCGGAAGTAGCCGGGCCGCCCGAAACCGCTGCCGGGTACCAGGAGGAGGTTGTATTTTTGGGCTTTTCTGATGAATTCCACGTCGTCCGGAAGCGGCGATTTCGGAAACAGGTAAAATGCTCCCTGGGGCTTAATCATTTCAAAGCCCATTTCTGTTAAGCTGTTGTACAGGATATCCCTTTTTTCCTGGTAATCCTGGATATTCACACTTTCCTCCTGCAGTCCGGTAACGAGCCGTTGCATCAAGGCCGGGGCGTTGACGAAGCCCAGGGTGCGGTTGCAGAAGATCAGGCCTTCTTCAAGCAGGGCACCGTCTTCAATCCGGGGTGAAAAAGCAATATAGCCGATACGTTCACCCGGCAGGGCCAGATCCTTACTGTGAGAAGTTACAACGATACTGTTTTTAATATGTTTAAAGACACTGGGGAGTTTGATCCCGTCATATACTATCTTGGCGTAGGGTTCATCCGAGATCACATAGATGGGCTTACCGGTGAGCTTTTCCTTTGTTTCCAGAAGGTCACCCAGGGCTGTAAGGGATTCAGCGCTGTAAACTACGCCGGTGGGGTTATTGGGTGAGTTAATTAATACCGCCCTGGTCCGGGGGGTGATGGCTGCGCTGATGGAATCCAGATCCAGCTGGAAGTCCTGGGCCGAGGGGGCTATTTTAAACAAACCGCCGTGATTGTCAATATAAAACTTGTATTCCACAAAAAACGGAGAAATCAGGACTACTTCGTCACCGGGGTCCAGAATGGTTTTCAGCACCACGTTTAAAGCTCCCCCGGCACCGCAGGTCATAATTATATTATGCTCGGAGAAGGGGAGGCCTGTCCCTTTTGCCAGTACGTCAGCAACTGCACGGCGTGTTTCGGAATAACCGGCGTTACTCATGTAACGGTGCATACCCGGCACCGGTGCAAGGGCTAGTTTCTTCAACTCTTCCTTAAAGGCAGCCGGGGGTTCAAGTTCAGGGTTTCCCAGGGTAAAGTCATAAACGTTTTCCGGACCGTAGATTTTTCTTAGTTTTTCGCCTTCCTCGAACATCTTGCGGATAAAAGACGCGTTTGCTAAAAATCCCCTTATTTTATTGGAGATTGCCATTGGGGTCACTCCTATCAGGTATAGTACTGGTGTTATTTTACAACATTTATGAAGAGATTTCAAAGTAATTAACTGACAAGGGCGCCCGGCAAAGAGTGACAAAACCTTTCATATTACCACCCTGGATAAGGGCGCCGGGTTATTCTATAATGGTTTTAGCCGGCGGTTAACTTGAAAAGAAGAGAGGTAGATTAATGACAGCATTATCATGCTTAACCCCCTACGGGCAGGTAACAATACCCCGATCCATTATGAAATCCCTTGGTATTGTAGGAGGTAGCAGCGTTTTAATAAGCGTTAGTAATGGTAAGCTTATCATGATAAAGGCAGAAGATGGTGAGGCTGAGACAAAAATTCCTGCTCCAAAGACTCAATTAAAGGTCTAAACCAGTTAATTTAATAAGTGATTCTTCAACGTACGGTTCTTTTTGAACCGTTTATTGTTCCTAAAGGGGCCCGTCGCAACATACATTTTCAGTAAAAAAAGAAAGAGGTGACCGGTATTGCCTCTGGTAACAGCAGAAAAGGTTTTCTCCCTACCGGGGCTAAACGGCATGGTCCAGGTAGACTGGGGCGCTTTGACTGGCGCCAGGGAAAACCTGGTGGCGGCTGCGGGCCCAATAGTTTACCTTTTCACAGCCTCAAATACGGGTTATGTGCTGAGCTCCCGGGCTGATGTGGGCACTCAGGTCCTCAGCCTGGCCGCGGGGCTGCCGATTTCAAACGGGGCTGTTGACAATATTGTCCTGGGAATGGAGGACAGGGTGGCACTTTACGGGAGCCGCCAGGGGGCCCTTGTCCGCCTGGCGGAAACACAGCCCGAACCCGGTGCCCGCTTTGCAGATCTTGCCCTGGCGGACCTTGACGGCGACGGCAGGGAGGAGATCATTGCTGCACCGGAAGGTATGGCCTCCCTCTTCTTCTATCGTCTCTTCGGCCAGAGGGATGCAGACCTGCGCCTTGAGCTCCTGGCAATCAGGTTATTGCCGGGGACGGCCCAAAAGGTTGTTACTTTCAGAAGAAAAGGGAACGCCACGCCTGTTGTTGCAGTTGCTTACCGGCGCAACGGCCACTCAGGTCTTCTCACACTGATCTTTACCGAGCGTGGTTTCGCCGAGGGTCCTGCCCTGGCGGATCTTCCAGCGCTGGTAACGTCGCTAACAGCCGGCGATTTAAGAACAGGACCGGAGGAAGAGCTGGCCTGGGGCGGCAGCGACGGGTTCCTGCGAATTTTAGAGTCGGACGGCTCCCTTACTCCGGTGTTTACATCGGATAACCTGGGCAGCGGAATACCCGCCCTGACGGCGGGCAGGCTGGCAGGGGAAAGCACGGTAACACTTGTTGCAGGTACTCCGGAGGGATACATCTTCGGTTACAGGAGCCCCGTGGAAAACAGTGCACCGGATTGGGCGGTGCGGGCCGGCAGCCCTGTAAACGACCTTGCCGTGAGTGGAGAGGGGCTACTGGGATTGGGGACTGCCGATGGCGGCGTGCAAGTTTGGGTGTTATCAGGGCCAAACGGACTGATTCATACCGTCCGGCCTGGTGAGACCCTTTTCACTATAGCAGGCAGATATGGAACAACGGTGCAGGCAATTGTGGATGCCAACATGATTGCAGACCCTGCCATGATTTTTCCAGGACAAATATTGAGGATTCCATGAAAGCATCTTTCCAGGGGAAGGTAGGCCTCCTGCGGTATTGACACCCCCGGGGCTGGAGGATATACTTTTACAGTATACTATAACCTGTCATTTCCGAAGGAGGAGTATTTCTTGAAGTTGCGCCTTGGTTTACCAAAGGGCAGCCTCCAGGAGGCTACCTTTCAACTATTTAAACAGGCCGGTTTTGAACTGACGGTGCGCAGCCGGTCTTATTTTCCTACAGTAAACGACCCCGATCTGGAAGTGGTCCTGATGCGCGCCCAGGAAATCCCCCGTTACGTCAATGATGGTGTTCTTGACGCCGGTTTGAGCGGCCTTGACTGGATTATGGAGAATGAAGCGGACGTGGTGGAGGTGGCTGACCTGGTTTATGCCAAAAACACCTCGAACCCCATCCGCCTGGTCATTGCGGTGGCTAACGACAGTGATATCAAGACCATTTACGACTTGCAGGGAAAAAGAATTGCTACGGAACTGGTGCGGGTTACCCAGAATTACTTAAAACGCCACGGCGTGGAGGCCTATGTTGAATACTCCTACGGTGCCACGGAAGTAAAGGTGCCTCACCTGGTGGATGCCATAGCCGACATCACGGAAACCGGCAGTTCCCTGAAGGCCAATAACTTGAGGGAAATTGCTACCGTCCTCCAGTCAACAACGAAACTCCACGCCAACAAAGTGGCCTGGCAGGACCCGTGGAAAAGAGAAAAGCTGCAAAGCATTGCGGTCCTTTTGCAGGGGGCGCTCCGGGCCCGGTCAAAGGTGGGTCTGAAGATGAACGTGCCGCAGGAGAAACTGCAGGCTCTCCTGGAGGTCCTGCCGGCCATGAAACAGCCCACAATTGCCCAACTGGTCCAGAGCGACTGGCTGGCCGTGGAAACAGTTTTAGAAGAAAAGCAGGTGAGGGAACTAATTCCCCTGTTGAAAAAGGCTGGCGCGCAGGACATTATCGAATACCCTTTAACAAAAGTGATCCCGTAAACAATTTAGTAAGGGACCGGCAAGATATTAAGCTTAATTCTTATTGACAGGCGTGCTTACTGGGCCGGGCCCGGCGGTTTTCCCGCCGGGCCCGGCAATGAAAAGGATTTTTTGCAAATCAAACCTGGCTAGAAGTCCCGGGGCTTGCAGATAATCTCCCGCACCTTGGTATCGAAGAAGTTCTGGGAATGGGCGGGTCTGATTACGGCCGCAGTGTCAAGACCCTCACCGGTACCACCCAGGGAGATGATATCAACCCCGTAGGGGATCAACCCTGCATCTAAAGCCATGACACTGATCTCAACGCACACCTTCAGGCCCTGGCCCAGAATTCTCAAGGCGCTTGCCACAATTTCAGCCGGGTAAACCCCTCCGAATTTTATCCTGCAAGCTCTGTCCAGGCCGGCCATGAAGTGAGTTGTGGTCAGAATCCGGATTCCTCCTGCAGTAAGCCGGTTTCTGATTTCTGCTGACATTTCGTCTTCGCCGGGTTTGTAAAAGCCCACCTGGTGGGTGACGCAGACAATTTCCAATTGGTGGTTTTGCTCCAGGAATAAGGACGCCGATTTTCCGGAGCAGGAAGCCACCACAAGATGTTTCACGCCCAGTTCTCCAGCCCTTTTCAGGGCTGCGGCGACGGTTGCCCGGGTGTTATCCCCGCCCTGTCCGTTCCAGTACATTAAATCACTTCCCTTCGATTTCTTCGTCAATATTCTAAACCAACTTCCAGGCCTTCCGCAAACAAATCCTCTAAATACAACCAATTGTCATGGGGGATACAATTTAGGAAAAAAAACAGGTGAGGCGGAAAATGACCTTGTCCTTATCAATTGGGCCAATTGGCCAAGGTGGCAGGCGAGGGGCAGGTAGCGGCGCTGAACGCAGTCCAATACCTTGACCGGCCAGGTTAAATTCACAACCAGGAATATAATAAATTATCCACTCCTGGAGGATATTACCTTCCTTTGTCCAATTACTTATAACAAAGGGGGGATCTTGAGTGGATAAAAACTACGGACATATTCCTTTGCCGCAGGACTACAATGAGAACGCACTGCATTTGCTGGTGCAAAGCCCGAGGGTACTTTACGTTTACTGGGAATTGTCCCCGGGTCTGAAAAACGTATTAAGCGAGAGAAAAGGGATACAGCTCAGGTTAAATGTACAGGGCCAAGGGCCATATTTCACTACGGATCTCGACCTGTCCAAAAAGAGCCACTACTTTTCCGGGGTTGAGCCGGGCCTGTCCTATAACTGCGAAATTGGGATTGTTGACATTGGGAATGAATTCTACCCGCTTTTACGGTCGAACACGGTTGTTTCGCCCCTTGAACGGCCTGTGGGAGAGTGCGGCCTGGACTGGGAAGCCGACCCCCTTTCCCCTGCAACCTTCAGCTCAAGCTCCTGGTATTCCGGGGATTAAAAATAACCGGTTTTTAGGCCGGTTATTTTTGTTGACGCCAAAGATAAAGGATATCCTTAATTATTGAAACAATATTAATTGATCTTTTTGCCAGGTGGACCTTTATATCAACCAAGAGGTCCCTTTTTTAGTTGGCAAAGGGCAAGATTTAACCTAAGTTTGAAACTTTCCATCCA
>LSQX01082075.1_pt1 | contig 35259 bp, 36 predicted proteins | sample 654561 | NCBI WGS metagenome assembly LSQX01 (sample SAMN04489861, study PRJNA283612) | anaerobic digester metagenome | isolation source: 4 biogas reactors fed with cattle manure at either 37C or 55C with and... | place: Denmark: Kongens Lyngby | collected 2014 | reverse complement strand
TTTCTAGAGACTCTGATGAGTGAACCGGGTATCGATTGGGAAAGGGTGCGGGCTTTTCATCTAGATGAGTATCTTTCCCTGCCCAGCGATGCACCCCAGAGATTTGCCGTCTATCTAGATGAGCGGGTTTTCAGTAAGGTCAAGTTTAAAGAAATTCACTATCTGCGGGGAGATACAGACTCACCAGAGGGAGAGGCCCAGCGCTATGCCGATCTTCTTACGAAGTATCCTATAGATATTGCCTTCTTGGGCATTGGTGAAAACGGCCATTTGGCATTCATCGACCCGCCGGTGGCGGATTTTGAGGACCCCTACCTTGTGAAAATCGTTGAACTAGATAAGGTATGCCGCCAGCAGCAGGTCAACGATGGAGCTTTCTCATCCATTGATCTCGTGCCAAAAACAGCCCTTAGCATGACTATCCCCGCGATCATGGCAGCCAAGAATATCTACTGCATGGTACCGGGCCCCACCAAGGCTAAGGCAGTGAAAGAAACGCTTTACGGGCCCATTAGCACCCATTGCCCAGCCACCATTTTGCGCCGCCACGACGCAGCTGTTCTGTTTATTGACCGGGATGCGGCGGGCCTCATCGAGGACAAATAGGCTGTAAACAGTGGAAGGCCAGCAGAGCGCGGGATGTACTAGACGTCTCTGATGCAAAGCTCAATAGATCAAGAAGGTTATAAGAAAATGTGGACAGGTACGAACAGTAAGGACGTAAAAATACAGAATCGGCTTCTGGTCAGGAATCTCATCCGGAGATTTGGCCCGATTGCCCGCTATGAGATCGCGCAGGAAACCGGCCTCACCCCATCTACGGTTACCGTTATAACGGCGGAGCTTTTGGAAGCCGGTGTGATCAGGGAAGCAGGTCACGGTGAATCCACAGGCGGGCGGCGGCCGGTGCTTTTGGAGCTCAACCCCACCGCTGCCCATGTTTTCACGGTGCAGCTGCAGCGGGGTGAGGCGACTGCCGCTATGTTTGGCATAACCTGCAACAGCTTGGCAGAGCACACCTACCATCTAGATACTGACACTCCAGATGAGGTAGTAGAGACCATCGGACTGTGCTTTGAACAACTGGTTAGGGAGGCTGACATCGATCCCGATACCGTGCTCTGGTGCGGTGTGGCTTGTCCAGGGTTAGTGTCTTCTGACCGGGGAGTCGTCGAGCGGTCTTCAAACCTAGGCTGGCTGAAGGTCCCGCTGGGCGAAATGATCGGAAGACGGCTGGGCGGGATGCCGGTCCATGTCGAGAACATCTCCAATGCGGCTGCTTTGGCAGAGAAGGAATACGGCCTCGGTAGGGGCTACAGTGACCTGGTTTTTGTCAATCTGTCGGTGGGCGTCAGTGCCGGGATCTTGGTAAATGGTGAGATTTACGGCGGAGTTCAAGGCTATGCCGGTGAGATCGGCCATGTCAGCTATATTCCAGAGAACGGGCCTCGGTGTGCATGCGGGCGCAGAGGCTGTTTTGAAGCAGTCTGCAGCGCCAGGGCAGTACTGGAGAGAATCAAAGCGGCAGTCGGCGAGGAGGAATTCGCCCAGTACGGCCTGTCAAAGGACACAGTGAAGCTGAGGGAACTCCTTAACTCACCCTTGGTGAAGTCCGAAGCAGTGCAGAGGGTAGTTGAGGAAACCGGCCATGCTGTAGGCATCTTGGTGGCCAATTTGGTCAATCTCTTAAATCCAAGAATCATCATCCTCGGCGGTGAGCTGTCGGCCTTTGGCGCCCCGCTGCTGCGGAAGGTAGAAGAAGAAGTCAAGCTGCGGTCTTTGGAAGAGCTGCATAAGAGCTCAAGTATCCAGCTGTCCAATCTCCGGGGAGCCGGCCCCCTGCTGGGGGCATATGCCCTAGCCTTGGAAAAGGTGTTTTCCCTGGAGGAATGGGCTGCCAATGCAGCAGTGCGGGTATAGCTGCTGGGGCTACAAGAGAGCCAAGTGCGGCTGTAAGAATGCGGCAGCCATTGAGAGCCCCCTGGGATCAGGGATGGGAGCAATACCGGGATCTGCCAGCATCGACAAGACGCAGTCCTTGCTTGGGAAGTAGAAAGGGAGGTTTCGATACATGCCAACGAAAGCTGGTAAGGTAGGAATCGGAATTGTGGGATCAAAGTTTGCCGGTGAACTCCATGCCACCGCTTACTCCCGCTGTGCAGACGCTGAGATTGTAGCGGCCTGCTCTAACCGGCCTGATGAGCTGGAGGAGTTTACAACCCGCTTCGGCATCAACAAATCTTATTCGGATTACCACGAAATGATGAAAGACCCGGAGATAGACATTGTCAGCATCTGTGTGCCCAACTTCCTGCACCATGCTGTTGCCATGGCAGCCTGTGAAGCCGGCAAGCATGTCGTGTGTGAAAAGCCTTTGGCTACCACCATGGAGCATGCCCGGGAGATGGTAGAAGCCTTTGACAAGAAAGGCCTCAAACTGATGTATGCAGAGGATTGGAACTTTGCTCCGGCCCTGGTGAGGGCTAAGGAGATCGTGGATGAAGGGGCTATCGGCCGCATTCTGTATATCCGTGCCAAGGAGTCCCATAATGGTTCCCATTCGCCCTTTGCCCAGACCTTGGATTACTGCGGCGGAGGGGCCCTGCTGCACCTCGGCTGCCATCCTGCTTCCTTTGTCCGCTATATCACCGGGCAGGAAGTAGTGGAAGTAGTAGCATCAATTACCGAAGGCTTTGAGAAGAACCTGGTCCACCACGGCCTAGAGGGAGAAGATTTCGGTGTTGCCCTGTTGACCCTGGCTGATGGAACCCGGGCCGTCATCGAAGGCAACTACGTGACCCAGGGCGGCATGGACGATTGTGTGGAGATATACGGTACCGAGGGTGTCGTCAAGGTAGATTTGACCTTTGGATCGCCGTTATCAGTCTACAGCTCACGGGGCTATTCCTATGTGCTGGAGAAGGCAGATCTGTCGACAGGATGGACCAAGCCGGCTATCGATGAGTTCTACTCGCTGGGTTATGAGACAGAGCTGGCTGCCTTCGTTCGCTGCGTCAAAGAAGATCTGCCGGTGCCGGAGGGCGCCCGGGGCATCGATGGCCTGGCGACCTTGGCCATTGTCAAAGCTGCCTATCAGTCAGCGGCAGAAGGACGCCCGGTAGACCCCAGAGAATTATGGTGAGACGGGAGGCTAATTTTATGTTTAAAGAGATTGAATTTGCTGGGTTGAAATTCAAGAATCCCTTTGTAGTAGCATCGGGCCCGCCGGGAGCCACTGTGGAGCGCCTGGTAAAGGCTGAAGATGCCGGTGCTGCAGGCGTATCGGTGAAGCTGACCTTCACTAAGCAGCCCTTCTATGGACGGCTGCGGATGTACTCTAACCCGGGGGATGCTTCCATCGTTTGCCATGACCGGCGGCTGGATATGGAAGAAGGCTTTGAGCTGGTTCGCAAGGGTAAGGAACGGACCGATCTGAAGCTATTGGCTAATATCACCCATCCATCAGAGGACCTGGAAGGCTGGCAGACCCTGGCCAAAGGGTATGAAGAGGCTGGTGCCGATGCCATTGAGATGAATCTCATTTGCCCCAATATCACCTTTTCTGAGCGGCGCATGGGCCAAGGTACAGACAAGTCCCATGGAGCAGTGATCGGGCAGCACCCAGAGATCATCGAGCGGGTGGTGGGGGCTGTATGTGAAGCTGTTAATATCCCGGTAGTGGTCAAACTCACTCCGAATGTGAATGATATCACAGTAACGGCCAAGGCCGCCGAAAAGGCTGGAGCTTCCGGTATTGTGATGGCAGGCGGCCAGTCGGGACTGCCCCGGGTGGACCTCTATGACGGCGGCAGGCCCCTGGGAGCCTACTGTGCCGATGGCTATTCCTTTGGAAGCATGGGAGGCCCCGGCATCATCTATCAGTCCTTTGCCCTCACAGCTCAGCTCGCCCGGGCTTTGAAAGTGCCGGTTATGGCGGGCGGCGGCTTGACCACATGGGAAGATGGGATCAACTTCATGATGTGGGGGGCCACGCTCGTGACTGCTTGTACAGTCATGATGTGGGAAGGCTTCGGCGTAATCAAGGATATTGTAGATGGCATGGAGCGTTATATGAACGATTCCGGCTACAGCTCTTGGCAGGATATTATCGGGTTGTCTCTCCCGTATTTGAAACCAGCAAGAGAACTACAGCTTGTACCTGGAAAGGCGGTGATCGATGAGGATATATGCACACAATGTCTCAAGTGTGTAGGCTTAGCACACTGTGACGCCATTGTTGAAGTTGATGGTATGCCTGTTGTCATACCGGAAGAATGTGTAGCTTGTGGTATCTGTGTTGGAGTCTGCCCAGTAGGGGCGATCTCCATAGTGGAGTGCTGAAGGCGAAAAAACGCCAAGGCCTTCATGTCCATAGCAGATTGTGCGGAATGTATCTATCTTAGAAAAGAGGAGATGGAGAAATGAAGCGGTTTGCGGTAATTCTAGCAATCTTGCTCGTGGCTTTTGGTTCAATAGCCCATGCCAATGAGCCTATCGTGATCGGATTTATCACTGCCCTTACGGGATCCACCAGCTTGTGGGGTACGCAGGAAGCCAATGGTGCCATGCTGCGGGCAGAAGAGATCAATGCTGCTGGCGGAGTGCTGGGCAGGCCCCTGAAGCTGATTGTGTACGACCATAAGGGAAGCCCGCAAGAGGGAGTCTTGGCTTATCGCCGTCTCGTTGACGAAGACAAGGCAGTGGCAGTGCTGGGTACCCACTTTTCCAACATCAGCCTTGCCATCGCCCCGGTAGCAGAACAGAAGAAGGTTCCAGTCTTGGGACAGGCAGTAGAGCCCAAGGTAACCATTCCTGCTCCTGGGAAGCTGAACAAGTATCACTTCCTGGCTCAGCCCAGCTGTATTGAGCAGGGACAGATGATGGCCAGGTTTGCCTTTGAGGAGCTCGGCGCCCGCAAGGCTGCCGTATTGGCTGACAAGTCCAACTCCTACTCCATTTCACAGGCGGAGCACTTTGCTGAGTATTTCAAGCGCCGCGGTGGAGAAGTCACTGATTTCGTAGAGTACGCAGCTGGCACCGTGGATTACCGGGCACACCTCACCCAGATCAAGGCAGGCAGCCCAGAGGTTATTTTCCTGCCCCAGTATGCACAGCCCGGCGGCATGCAGGTGAAGCAGGCCAAGGAATTGGGTATTGAAGCCACTTTCCTAGGTTCCAACAGCTTGTCTGACCCGCCATTCGTAGCTGCTGCCGGCGGTGCGGAGAACGTGGCAGGTTTGTACTTCCTGTTCAACGTCAACTGGTCAGAGCCGAAATTCGAGGCGTTCATCAATAACTACGAGGCCAAGTATGGCGAGAAGCCTGTGACCTACCACAGCCTGTTCGGTTATGATGATGTCACCCTGATCTGCGAAGCCATCAAGAACGCTGGCGCAGCTGAGCCTGAAGCAATCCGGACAGCCATCGAAGGCTTGACCGATGTGCCCATCATGCTGGGTGACGGCAAGTTCACCATGGATGCAGAGACCCACAGGACCCGGAATATGCCGTCCTGGATTATGCAGTGGAACGAAGCTGGGGAGATTGTTCCTGTACAGCTGGTATATCCTCCCGCAGACTGAGACTGAAGTGGATAGTGGAATTCCTGGGGCCGGTGAACCCGGCCCCAGACAAAGGCAGGGAATGCACTTATGTTTGTTCAGCAACTGGTAAACGGTATCTCGCTTGGCTCCATGTATGCACTGTTGGCAGTTGGCTTTGCCATCGTGTACAACATTTTGGGGATTGTCAACTTCTCCCATGGAGCCACAATTGCATTGGGTGCTTACTGTGCTTATTGGCTTTCCACTTACTTGCGGCTGCCCCTGGAGCTGTCTATGGTGTTGTCTGTAACCATAGCCGGACTGGTCAGTGCCTTGATCGAGAGAATCACGCTCCACCCGCTGCGCCGCAAAGGACAGCCCCAGATCTTCTTTTTCATTGCCTCATTGACTGTATTTAACCTCGTAACCGCCATCATCATTTATGTTTCCAAAGCCAACATCACATCCTACCCTAGGACTTTGATTTATGGAAGCATAAGGATGGCAAATGTGATTGTTCCCAAACTAGATGTTCTCATGTTGGGAATAGCTGTCTTATCTTTGCTGGCGTTATCTGCGGTACTTTATAAAACGAAAATCGGGCTGGCGATCCGCTGCTGCTCCTATGACAGCCGAGCCGCGCAGCTGATGGGGATCAACCCTGACCTGGTGATCGGTACTACCTTCCTGTTGGCCGGCCTTCTAGGAGGCATCGGCGGTGCCCTGTTGGGTGCAAAATACGCTGTCTATCCCGAGATCGGCGACATGGTGTACAGGGCCTTTTTCGCGTGTATGGTGGGAGGCCTGGGGAGCCTCACGGGAGCCATCTTTGGAGGCCTTTTGATCGGCCTGATTGAAACGATCTCCAATGCTTATATCAACGCAGCCATCAGCCCAGCGATTACCTTTGGCCTCTTGGTTGTCATACTGCTTGTGAGACCGCAGGGTATTGCCGGCAAGCTGGTCGAGGACAAGATATAGGAGGTGAGCTGAGTGTCGTTCTATGAGAGTGTATTTGTCAATGTCGGGATCATGATCATCATTGCACAAGGAGTATACGTGATAACTGGACTCACCGGACTGTTTTCCCTCGGCCAATCATCCTTCGTAGCTGTGGGTGCATATACAGCTGGATTCTTAGCAACCCGGTTTGAAATGCATCCGCTTCTGTGTATCTTAGCCGGCATAGTGGTGTCTATACTGGTGAGCTTTATTATCGGTATTCCTAGCCTGCGGCTGCGGCACGTCTACTTCTCCCTGGCCACTATCGCCTACTGTTATGCACTGCAGGCCATCCTGACCGTTTCCGAGACCTTTGGAGGCTCCATCGGCTTAGTTGGGGTTCCTGTCGTCACCCGCTGGTGGCATGTAGTGCTGGGGGTAGTTGCTACCGTATGGATAGTCAGGAATTTCAAGCTGTCCCGGTTCGGCTTGGCATGCCTGTCTGTGCGGACCGATGAACTGGCGGCTAGAACCTATGGTATCCAGACATTTGTCAGCAAGCAGATTGCCTTTTCGCTGGCATCGGCAATCTCCGGGTTGGCAGGCGGCCTCTTGGCCTTCAACTTAGGATACCTATCCCCAGATATGTTCACTGTACCGGTCTCCTCGGAGTACTTGATCATGGTATTCTTCGGCGGCCTCTACAGCCAGACCGGTGCCGTGCTGGGAGCTGCGGCGCTTACTGTATTGATGGAGCTTTTGCGGACCACGGCGGCCTGGCGGATGATCGCTTACTCCACCATTATTTTGATCATCATCTTGGTTAGGCCTAATGGGTTGTTCGGTACTTGGGAGTTCAGCCTTGATTCATTGAATCCTCGGCGGCGGGCCAAACATGGACTGGCAAAGGGAGGTGAAGGGGTATGAACACCTCAACTGATACCATGTTGGAGGTCAAAGACCTATCCAAACAATTCGGGGGCCTCGTGGCAGTCGACCATATGTGTTTCAGTGTAGATCCACAGCAAATTGTGGGGATTATCGGGCCCAATGGAGCTGGAAAGACGACTGTCTTCAACTTGATCAGCGGGATTATACCTCCAACCAGCGGCAAGATCTTGTTAGACGGCAACTGCATTACCTCACAGTCTTGCCACCAAGTGGCTATGCTGGGCATGAGGAGGACATTTCAAGAGATCCACCTCTTCCGGGGCTTGACGGTGCTCCAGAATGTCAAGTCCGCAGCCTACCGGCAGATGGATTACTCCCTAGTCGATGCCCTGCTGTGGAGCAGGAGGCTGAGGAGCGAAGAGCGGGCCATTACGGAACTTGCTATGGAGCTTTTGGATCGGTTTGATCTTGCCGGGACTGCCCACGAGCGTGCCGATAGCCTGCCCTATGGTATGCAGAAGCGCCTGGAGATCGTTAAAGCCATTGTGTCAAGCCCGAAGGTGCTGCTCTTAGACGAGCCGGCTGCAGGCCTAAATCCCGGGGAGACCATTGAACTCATGGAGCTGATTCACAAGATCCGGGAGGAAATGGACATGACCATCCTGATCATTGAGCATTCCATGGAGGTCATCGAGGGGATCTGTGACAACGTAATTGTGATGAATTTCGGCAAGAAGCTAGCCGAAGGCTCCTGGGAAGAGGTCCAAACCAATGAAGAAGTAATTCGCTGCTATCTGGGGGTGGACTAGGTGCTGAAAGTTGAAAACATGCATGTCTCCTATGGAGCTGTCAAGGCTTTGCACGGCATCAGCGTAGATGTGCCGGCAGGGAAGATTGTCGCCTTGGTCGGAGCCAATGGTGCCGGCAAGACCAGCTTGCTGTCGGCCATATCCGGCCTGGTGCCCTACGAAGGTACAGTCACCTATGCCGGAGAGCCTCTGCCAAAGCGGAGCCATGAAATAGTAGCCAAAGGGTTAGTCCATGTACCTGAGGGGCGCCGTATCTTTGCCAACCTCACGGTTTATGAGAATCTCATGGCTGGTGCCTATACGAAATGGGAGAAGAACGGGATCCAGGAAAACCTGGACAGGGTCTATCAACTGTTTCCTAGGCTCAAAGACCGTGCCAGCCAGTATGCCGGGACTCTCTCGGGAGGAGAGCGGCAGATGCTGGCTATTGGGCGGGCACTGATGAGCCGGCCCCGCATGCTGCTGGTAGATGAGCCTTCCTTGGGGCTAGCCCCGCTTTTGGTCAGTCAGGTTCTGGATTTGATTGTCCAAGTCAATCAGCAGGGTGTGACCATTCTGCTGGTCGACCAGAATGCCCGCAAGTCTTTGCAGATCGCTGACTATGCCTACGTCCTCCAGCAAGGGCGAATCGTCAAAGAGGGCCCCGGTCAAGAGCTCCTCAATGACGAGGCAGTACAGATTGCTTACCTTGGAGGCAGGAAAAAGCAGTCAGATAATGGTGCGGATCCACCAACAGGGAGGGAAGATGACTGTTGAACATCACGACCCGTATGAGCAGACCCGATGAAAGTGCCATTATCCATGAAGTTATCGACACAGCCAGGTGGGGGATCACCTTGGAATGTGTTGAGTTGGTGCTGTCCCTCGATCCCCAAGGATATATTCTCGGCTTCGATGAAACCGGCCGCGCCCTGGGAGTAGGATTTGGCCTGGGGTTTGAACAAACGGGTTGGCTGGGTCACCTTGTGGTAAGGCCCGAGACCCGGGGCCTGGGCCTGGGCACCCGCTTGTTCACAGAGCTGTTGGAAAAGCTGAAGCAAGCCGGCAGATGGCCTATCTATCTGACTGCCACCGAGATGGGGGCACCGCTCTATGCCAAGTTCGGCTTTGTCTTGGACGGCGGCTTAACCCGGTGGGAGATTCCAGACGGAGGGCAAATCAAAGTCGACAGTAGCTGGGCCCAGCATCCAGATATCCAAGTCACTGGGATCACGGAAGCTGATTTGCCGGAAATCGCTGCATTCGATGCCCTGCGCTTCGGCGATGATCGGGGTGACCTCTTGGCCTCATTTTATCGATTGTATCCAGGGGATGCACGGTTGGCCCGGCGGTCAGACGGTGAGCTAGCCGGATATGTCCTGGGGGGAACCTTGGGCTTGGGGCCCTTTGTGGCTGAAGCCGATGCTGCAGGGCCGCTGTTTGCTGAGGCGCTGACCATGCCCCTGGAAGGCAGGCCCCGCCGGACTTTTACCTTCATGGATGCCAATCAGCTGGCTCAAGAGCTTTGCCAACAGGCAGGCCTTATCTCTACCAGGACATGGGTGCGGATGATACTAGGAGAAGGCTGTCAGCCCAAGGATGAGCAGATCTTCAATATGTCAGTGGCACACGGCTGATCTATCCATTGGCCAAGTTGATTAACAAGGAGGCAGAATTCATGATCGACTTCGGTGGACTAAAGCTGAGAAACCCTGTAGTAATCGCCTCGGGACCGGTTAGTGCAACTATTGAACAGTTGGAGGCTGCGGATCGGGCAGGTGCTGCTGCGGCTAGTATTAAGCAGGTGATGACTCGACAGACGTTTCGGGGCAACCTGCGGGCTTACTCTGTGCCTGACCATGTGATGATCTTTCCCATCGACAGAAGGTTAGATGTAGAAGAAGGCCTAGAGCTGGTCAGAGAAGCCAAACGGCGGAAGCTGGAAATGGCCATCATCGTCAATTTGTCCTCCCAGGAGCCTGAGATTGAAGAATACGGCCGCCTGGCCCGCAAGTTTGAAGAGGCTGGAGCTGATGCCATCGAAATCAATCTGTGCTGCCCCAACTTCAGCTTGACGAAAAGGCAAATAGGAAAAGCCATAACCGAAGATGATATTGAGACCGGTGCCGTCACGGGTCAGAACCCCCGGCTGGCAGCAGAGATAACCAAGTGGGTTAAGGATAGTGTAGACATTCCGGTCATCCCCAAACTCACTCCCACAGCCCTTGACCCCGGTCTGGTGGCAGAGCAGTGCGAGCAAGCTGGAGCTGACGGCTTCTCCGTTGTGGGGGGGCCCAGCCTAGGCGCGCCTCCCATAGATATCTACGATGAGGGACGGCCGGTATATCCGCTGATGGAGCGGGCAGCCTTTGGCGCGATGACCGGTTCGATCATCCGTTACGCGACTTTCAAGATCACCGGTCAGGTTGCCCAAAGAGTACAGGCGCCGGTCATGTCCTCCGGCGGCATAGACAGTTGGGAGCATGCCATCGAAATGATGATGTATGGTGCCAAGGCAGTATCGGTCTGTACATCTGTGATGTGGCACGGCTGGGATGTGGTCAAGCGGCTGATTGACGGCATTGAGCGCTTTACAGTTGAGCAGGGATACAGCTCCACCGATGATTTTGTCGGCATAGCCCTTAAGCACCTAACCAGCTCAGAAGATCTGGGCCTCAAATCCGGCTATGCCAAGATCGATCCAGAGCTCTGCACCGGCTGCACCATCTGCACACGGCCGGGCCACTGCAATGCTATCACCATGGATAACCGCAAGGCTGTAGTTGAACCCAGCCTCTGCCTAGGGTGCGCAGTGTGTGTAGCACTATGCAAGCAGGGTGCCATCAGTATGGTGGAGGCCTAGCAGAAACTCTGGGTGTGTTCTTTTGACGGGTTAGTGATGGTAACGTAAGTGCGGTTCACAATCGCATTGCGATTGATAAGAGGATATTCAAGAAGGCGAAGCCAGATGGGGTTTCGCCTTCTTGCTATCTACCTAACATGTCACTTCAGAATCGCGGCATAAAAGAGGAGCTCACCTCCCATCGGAGAATAGATGCAATCAATAAACCTTGGGAGGGGTCAAAACTGACTGCGCAAGAGCTGCTGCAGCAAGTCAAGGGCAAGCTGATAGTCTCCTGTCAGGCCTTGGAGGATGAACCGCTGCACGGATCAAAGATCATGGCAGCAATGGCGAAAGCTGCGTGCCTCGGCGGCGCAGCGGCGATCAGGGCCAATGGTGGCGAAGATATCCGGGCTATACGGAGGGAAGTCCAGGTCCCGATGATTGGGCTAAGGAAGAGGGATTATCCCAACTCGCCTGTGTTCATCACGCCGACTCTCATTGAGGTAGAAGAAGTCGTGGAAGCAGGAGCTGATGCTGTGGCGGTTGACGCGACCTTACGCAAGCGGCCCAGTGGCATGAGCCTGAAAGACTTCATCGCCTCCATCCGGGAGCGGTGGTCAATCCCCATTATGGCAGATGTCAGCAATCCAGATGAGGCGTGCAGGGCAGTTGAATACGGAGCTGATATGGTCGCGACTACCCTGGTGGGGTATACCGAAGACAACCCGCAGACAGATCCATACAATCCAGACCTTGCCATGTTCGAGGAGATCATTAAGGCGGCCTCCCCTATACCGGTCATAGCAGAGGGAAGAATCTGGGAGCCGCAGCACATAAGGAGCTGCTTTGAGATCGGGGCATGGGCTGTAGTGGTGGGGTCTGCCATTACCAGGCCGCGGCTGATCACCAAGCGTCTCATTGAACTCAGCAAGTAACGAGCTAACCTAGCACTTAAGGGAGAGTGACTTGACGTGATAATCATGGAAAGCCCCCGCTACATAAGGAGCTTTGACGCTCTCAAACACCTAGGCGGCATAGCAAGTGAATACGGGACACGGGCGTTGATTATAGCTGGAGAAAGGGCATTCAATGCGGTGCAGGACAAGGTTGAAAGAAGCCTATCGGCAGCTGACATCGAGTACCAAGTAGTCATCTATAAAGGTTTCTGTTCAATGGTTCACATTGAAAGGGCGATGTCCCAGATAGGCGATTTCACTGCGGACCTGGTGCTCGGTATAGGCGGAGGAACCGTTATGGATGCCTCCAAGAAGATTGCGCAGGATCTGGGACTGCCTATTATCACTGTCCCCACTATTGCTTCCACCTGCGCTGCCTGGACGCCGCTGTCGGTGATGTATGACGAGCACGGAGCAGTTGTAGCTGAAGACTGGCTCTCCCATTCGCCGAAGGCTGTGATCGCAGATACGGAAGTGATCATGAAGGCGCCAGTCCGCTACCTGATCGCGGGGATTGGCGACAGCATTGCCAAGTGGTTTGAGCCGAATTTTGTGAGACAAGCACTAGATGTCACAGCAGACTGCTTCTTGAGGAGCACCTTGGAGCTGGCAAGGGCTTCTTATCAGATTGTGTCAGACAATGGGGAGAAAGCCATTGAGCAGTGCAAGACCAGAACACCGGGCCCTGAGCTCGATGCAGTGATTGATGCCTGTATCGCAGTCACCGGTATGCTGAGTGGGATCGCAGGAGATGTTGGCCGCTTTGCAGTAGCCCATGGGTTCTATAATGCCTTTAGCGCTGTCCCGGTCTCGAAGACCTTGCTTCACGGAGAGATTGTTGCGTTAGGTATTCTCCTGCAGGAGAGCCTCAGGAATGAGCGATTTGTAATAGCGGACAAGGAGCTGCTTTCATTCTGCCAGCGGATGGGCCTGCCGACTAATTGGCAGGAAGCTGGGCTGAGAGAGCTTACAGATGATGAACTGGAACTGGTAGTCAGTCGGATGGATGCAGGGGATTCGTGCAAAGCACTGAGAGAGCTGCCTCTGGAGGTTGACCTGAGTGCCAGGCGGCTCAAGGAAGTTCTCGCTGCACAGCATGACGCGCAGTAGGATTAGACTGAGTGATACGTCCGCAAGAAAATACTCACAAAGCTGGGTTTTCCAGCAACTGCCAAAGGAGCGTGTGCCCGCTGGCAGGAAAAAGCCGATAATTGGAGTACTTAATCTCTAGAGAGAATGAGTCGTGGGTTTTGACTGGGCTAGCATATAGCTTACGCATAAGTTTATGTTATGACATCAGGGAGTGGCCCGGGTTGTTAGGACGAGGATGTGAATGAAGCAGTCATCGCTAACTAGGGCGGCAAGTATTGTCGCCTTTTTAACTGCCATCAGCAAGATACTAGGGTTTATACGGGAAACATCGTTAGCGGCGGTCTTTGGTGCTACATATGCTACGGATGCTTATCTGGTAGCCCGTACGATCCCGTATCTTCTCTCTGCGATCATAAGTCATGCCCTCACCACTACATTTATTCCTGTGTATTCTCATGTCCGTGAGAGAAATGGACAAGACGCAGCTTTTCAGATGGCAAGCACGGTGCTCTCTGCAGTGGGGTTCATATCTATAGTTCTGGTTTTCTTCGGAGAGGCCACAGCGAAGCATCTAGTAGTACTGGTGGCACCCAGCTATACAGGGCAAATGGCTGACTTGACCGTGTGCCTCAGTAGGATCATCCTACCAATGATGGTCTTCCAGCTCTTGTCTGGTATCATAACGGGAATTCTGCAGTCCGATGGAGAGTTTACTGTACCCACCGCAGCAGATTTGGTGCAGAATATTGCTATCATCATATCCGTCGTTTTTTTCGGCTCCCGCCACGGGATCGAAGCTGTCGCTTTTGGAACACTAGTTGGTGCTGTCGGTGCGTGTATAGCAAAAGTACCGGCCTTAATAAGGATTGGGTTCCGATGTCGATGGAAAGTCGATCTAAGAGATCCTAGCTTGCAGCGAATGCTTGTACTGATGCTACCTGCTATCATAGGAGCTGGGGCAAATGAGCTTAATGTAATGGTAGATCGGATGCTTGCTTCGAGTTTGCCAGAGGGGCGAGTCGCGGCCCTAAACTATGCTAATCGATTGATGAACTTAGCCCCCGGCATTTTGGGCACCTCATTGGTCACCGTGATGTACCCGAGGTTGGCAAATCTCGCAGCTCAGAGCGACTGGAAAGGCTTCAGCGAGAGTTTAGTCAATAGCCTGAGTATGATTCATTTTCTATTGGCTCCAATAGCGGTTGGGGCAATCGTGCTTCGAGAGCCGTTGGTGAAGATAGTCTATCAGCGCGGAGCCTTTGATGCAGTCGCAACGAAAGAGACTGCATGGGCGCTGCTGTTCTTAGGCCTGGGGATGGCGGTGTTTACAATGGGAAATATGGTTAATAGATCGTTTTTTGCGTTGCAGGATACTAGGACGCCTATGATTGTTGGAGTAGTTACTGTTGGGATTAACGTTGTGCTTAATCTTATTCTAGTAGGTCCCCTCGAGCAGGGAGGACTCGCGCTTGCAACGACCATAGCAAGCATGTGTGGGCTAGTGGTATCGCTCTTTACTATGAGTCGGAAGGCGGAGGTATCACTGCCTATACGTAAGTTGGTTTACTCGGTTGTTGGGGTGCTAACTGCTTCGGTCATTATGGGTGCCGTTGTGTGGTGGAGTTATCAACATATCCAAGGTGTTTGGGCTCGACCCGGTACCCTGGATGAGCTGGGGAGAGTCATTGTAGTGGTGATGGGAGGCGCAATCATATACGTTTCTTGCTTGGCTATACTACAGGCGCCTCAGCTAGACGTGGTGCTCGAAGTGGTAAGGAGGATCTCGCGAGGTTCTAGAGGTCAGAAGACATAGACTCCCCTGGGAGGCGCTGCAAAGAGTTGGAGATGTCGCACACTTGAGGAGGACGCGTCCGGCAATCAATACGTATTCGGCAGTTCGGCGTTGAGGTCAATAGCCTGGGTAACCCCCTAGCGGGTATCACTTTCAAGTTAGGTCTAGTGTATGAATACTTCTTCTGCTTAAGAACCTGGGAGTTGATCTGCCAGGGAGTTCGATGAAGAACGAGTATTATGGGGTCGTCCGGAGCCGGGCAACGTCTTGAGTGCCTTTGTGTTAGGCAATGCATATACAGAACTCGGTTGGCGCCAAAATGGCAATAAGAGCCTATTTTGATGGTCAGGCCAAAGAATTTCAATGAGTACATTAACTCGTGATTTGTAGCAGGGCCCATCGCTACTCTATCCAGACTTAGCACGCTAGTTTTCAGACTAACCAGCGTTGTTGGAAGTCTATAGTGCTGTAGAAGGAGGCATCACATTGTCACAGACAGTCTCTCTCATATATGCATATGGACTCAAAAATGCAGGCGATATGGCAATAAACTTGGGAGCAGTAGAGATTCTACAAGAACTAGGATTTACTGTAAAAGCTTTCTCTATGTATCATAGCAGTGATCCGGAGTTTGCATTGACGAAAAAACGCTGGAGGAGTACTATCCGGAAGTCGAGGTCTATAGCCTACCATTCCGATTTAATCGGAGCCATGGGTTTCTCAGAAACACCCCGGGTTATCTTGTTGCCCTTCTTTCGATCCTGAATTGGCGAACGGCAGATGAATTCTTGTCTCATCTAGTTAAGAGTGATATGGTTGTCTTTAACGGAGGCAATCTATTCCGCTGTGAGTCCTTAACGGACTTGATTCGTTTGATTGGGCTTATGTACCCTGTTAGGGTTGCTCAGAAAGAGCTGATTCCAACGCTCGTGTTTCCGCAATCGGCCTCTAAGATAAACTCATTAGGCCAGTTGATTTTGCGGAGACCGCTAGAAAAGGCCGTAGCCATATGGGCCAGGGAAGAACGGAGCATGCGGTACCTACAACAAGTATTTCCAAACATAACGGTATATCCGTCTATAGATTTGGCGTTTTTTACTGGGGCTCGGAGCACGAAAGACTGTTACACGGAAGAGAGATTCTTTGACCAGGGTTGCCAAGGTTCGAGATTCAGTGTTAGAGTAGCAATTACTATCCGGGCCCAAAGGGTTGGCGACTTGAGGCACTTGGGTCCAATTGAATCTGGAGAAATAGTAGACTGCATGAGGCAGACGATTTACGATCTTCTTGAGGCTGATCGAGATATCCTGTTAGTGGTACAGGCACGGAAAGATAGAGATATTACAAACCTTGTCTATAAGGAGTTTTTGGGAAACGATCATGTGACGTTAATAGAAGAGTATGATCCAATGGCGCTGAGAGATGTGTACGCGCAATGTGATGCCTTGATCGGCATGCGCCTACACTCGATAATTTTGGCATTGTCTGTCGGAACTCCTGCGGTTGGCTATTTCAAGCGTGAGTGGGGTCTAAAGAATCCAGGCTTGATGGAGCGTTTTGACTTGCCCTACAGATTTACTGGTGAGGGTTGTACAACCCTTGCAGATGAGATTGAAAGCGTTCTGGCACAACGGACGGTGTGTCAGAAGCGAGTTAGAGACATTATCCGTTCCGCGAAAAGCGAATTTTTAGCCCAAATCGCTACTACGGTGGGATTATGAATCGGTAGTATCATTCTCGTTTACATCAAGGAGCTTTTGTGCCGATCTGTTCGATTGGCCTTCGCCGCCAGTGCGGATGATTCTGGATGGAGGACAATAAATGGCTGCCAGAAAAGCAGGAGTGATTTTCTTCTTTCTTGTCCTGTTTCCATACATTACCCCATTTGACACGGTGTTTGACACACAACCTTGGGCGTTATTTTTCGCATGTGGATATTTGCTTTGGGATGTCGTCAGACAGAGCGTCTTGGTTCCTAGATGGTTGCTGCCACTCATGCTATTTGCGTTGTGCTCGATCCTGTGTTTCTTTACATCTCTATCTTTGAGGATCGCTGATCCGATCGAGGGTCTTCGTGCGCTTTCAGGATATATCTCTGTCGCGGCGATTCCTTATGTTGCTTATCATACACTTGGAAGCGTGAAAGCAAGACACTTTAGTGTCGCAATAGGCGTCTGGCTCATTGTCGGACTATTGCAGACGGTAGGGGATTGGTCGTTTGCGTCGCAGTTGTTGGCCCGATTTGCAGGTGCTATTAAGCCCCCTAATCGATTTGGACATATAGTGTGTGTCTGATAGAATCAATCTAGGAGTGATTTCAGTGGCCAACCAGTATACAGATGAGTTCAAGGCTCAGGTACTCAAAGAAGTCGAAGAAGTAGGTAACGCTGCCTTAGTAGCCCGCCGTTATGAGTTGTCTAAGAATACCGTGTATACGTGGATGCGCGCTGCTCGTAAACGGGGCTCAACGGAAACCCTTTCCAGAGGTTTGCAATCCCGTACGGCTGAACTAGAAAAACGATTGGAAAAGGTCAGTAGGGAAAACGAGCAGCTAAAGCGCCTCATAGCCGAAAAAGAGTTAGAGCTGGTAATACTTCGGGAGTTGCGAGATAAAATAAACCCTCGATAGCCGACAAAGTCGAAATAGCCGAGCGGTGGATCAGTAAGGGGTATAAAACTAGTCTGGTCCTGGGCTTTGTCGGCTTGTCCCGCTCTACTTACTACGCAGTCACTGATGGCAGAGATGATGGTGAAGGGTCAGGGGGCGAAGGCTCAGTTCATAGAAAAGCCTCTGCAGGGCGTCCTGTTCCGGGTTACTCCTTGGCCTACGATGGCCGCAGAATACCCGATGAGACGATCAAGTCCTGGATTTGTGATCTGATCGAAGGCGATGGATTTCCCTATGGTTACAGGAAGCTCACCGTCTGCTTAAAGGAAGACTACTTCCTTCAAATAAATCACAAGAAGGTGTATCGACTTTGCGCTGAGCTAGGGGTTCTCCTGCCGCAACGCCGAATTAAGCAGCGCCGTCCCAAACGTATAGCCAAGAGAATGCAAGTAGATGCTCCCAACCAACTCTGGGAAATGGACATAAAGTATGGTTACATCGCCGGAACAGAGCAGTTCTTTTTCCAATTGTCCCTGATCGATGTCATGGATCGAGAAGTCATCAGTTACCATTTGGGCTTAAGCTGCACTGCCAAGGATGCAGTAAGTGTTCTCAAACAGGCTCTACGGAAGAGAAACTTGGACGTAGAGAAGACATCTAGATTACCCGTAGTGCGTACTGACAACGGTCCTCAATTCATCGCTAAGGCTTTTGCTAGGGCCTGCGAGGAACTTAGATTAGACCATCAACGCATTCCGGTGAAGACTCCGAATATGAATGCTCATATTGAATCCTTTCATGCTATCCTTGAACAAGAATGCTACTCCAGGCACGAGTTTATGAGTTTTCAGGATGCATACCGCCAAGTCAGCGAATATATGAGCTACTACAATGAGCGCCGACGTCATGGAAGTCTGGGAGATGTATCTCCCACGAACTATCATCTAGCAATCATAAGCAAGTCTTTGAAACCTGAAGTTGCTGCTGCATAATGTCCAAAATTAGGGGTTTGAACCGCTCCTTTAATTTGCTTGTTGTTCCGCACCTGTTCAGCACGGAACTGGGAAAACCGATCCCTTTAAAATTTGAACCAAGCAGTGTTCACCAAGTACTGAGTTTCTCCTCTGCATTCTCACCCCTTACCCAGACAACGATTTTCACGCTTGCCTACATTCTAAGAGCATGTACTCAAAATATGATCGAAGTTTTCTTATATGATCCGCAATTTAGGTATTTCCCCTCTGTACGCTGAAGGCCCCATTCCGGTCTTACCGGATGGGGCCTGAGAAGGTCTGTAAAGATTCTAGGAAATGCTTATTATGAGTTGTTACCCTTTCTGTAGCAGCTGCATCAGTTGTTAAGGAACTTACTTAAAGACGGGGTCAAGGGGTTCAATGGTCAACGTTACAGTGCCTCCGTAACGTCCAGCCAGTACTTCCCACCAAGGCAGGTCGTCCCAGTTGCCGTCTTCTTGTGCTATCTTATCTGTATTATACCAACCTACTGCAACATTAAGTAGACCTTCATGCTTGCCGGCAGGGAAGTTATAGATCGCCATTGCATAGTTGGAACCGGGCATACCTACCAACTCGGTCACCTTAGTGGCCTTACTGAACTTCTGGAGTCCGACTGCAGTATGCAAGGCACTTGTTGCAGGGAAGGTGCCGGTAAAGGTCTCTGACAGGGATACCTTAACGGGTGTGTTGGTTCCGAAAATGAACGGCCTTCTAATGCTGTAGGACTCACCCATAGCAGCCGGGGAATCTAAGTCAAATATCATGGGCTCTTCGCTTAGTGTGCCGATATACACAAAGTCGTATACAGTAATGTCAACATTGAACCCTCTAGTGACTTCATTACCATCCAAGTGACTGCCCAAAGGTGTCTGCGGCAAGTAGACTTTACCATAGTCATCAGCTGATGCAGCTACACTCAGCGCCAATACCAGCATCATCGCAAGAAGCAAAGCTTTTTTCATTTTAACTCCTCCTTGTTCTTGGATCGCGTTCGAGTGACCTCTCAGCCCTACAAGCACAAGCTCAAGTCTTTGTGATTTCATTTCGCGTTCCCCTACTCAACTTTTGTAGGCGTGTTGGGAACTGACCTATTGATACGGGTAGCTGGGACTCGGGTACTGGCATTAATTATCGCCGCCTTGTCCGGTCCGTCTATGCCCGACCAGCACAGACTACACTCCTAGAATGGAGTAATTTGTTAACATATTCAGTTGTAAGTGCGCACCTGCCGGTTAAGGCTGCCGTCATCAGCTTGACAAGTCTCTGGAGTAAGTATTCCGCCTTTAGGCGTGCGGAATCAAGATTCTTTGTAGTGACTTCATCTATGAGCTTTGTGCTGTAGGTCTGACTAGGTCCAATGAAGTAGGTCTGGTTACACTTACAAACTAGCACGATAGACTCAGATAGGATTCCAAATCAAATAAAAAATAGCTCAATATTGTATGAATATGGGGGATATCAAAGAAAATAAGGGTATATCAGAGCCTAAAGCTTATGAACGCGTAGGATGTTCATGGCCTCACAGTCGGTGCAAAGCGAAGGCAAAATAGAAAAGGGCAGGTTGAGAAACAGAGGTCAGGGGAGAGCGATTACAGGGTAGGGCTATACACCTGCTCTAGCAAGGCCGAGCCTGTGTATGATCTTAGAGATGCAACTTGCATCTATAAGCGATGCGAATTTGAGTGGTAGCGGAGTATTAAGTGTCTCCGGTCCAAGGCAGCCCCCCGGGTCATGGCCCTGGGCGGCTGCTCAGTTATCCCTTTATCGCACCGATCATAACACCTTTAGTGAAGTACTTCTGCAAGAATGGATATATGACCAGCACCGGCAACGATGACACAATGATCAGCCCATATTTGATAGAATCCGCATACCTCTGGGCATAGCCTCCGGCTTCGCCTCCTAGTCCAACACCTTCTTGGAAGACTTGATTTGCGATCAAAATATTCCGCAGCACCAGCTGGAGGGGGACCAGGTTCTTATCCCTGATATAGATCAAACCAGTGAAGAAATCATTCCAGCGCCCTACGAAATAGTAAAGACCGATGACGGAAATGACCGGCTTGGCCAGGGGCAGCACAACATCTTTGAAGTATCTGAAGTGAGAACAGCCGTCTAGTACCGCTGCTTCATACAGCTCTTCGGGAATGGCAGACTCGAAATAGGTTCTCGTTACAATTAGGTTGAAGACATTGACTGAGAAGGGAATAATGAACACCCACGGTGTGTTTTCCAGGCCGATGCTCTTGATGAGCATATAAGTGGGAATAAGGCCGCCGCCGAAGTACATTGTGAAGATGAAATAGAATGTGAAGAACCTCCTAAATATGAGCTCCCTTCTCGACAAGGCATAGGCTGCGGGCAGGGTAAAGAGGAGACTTACAGCTGTTCCTCCTATGCTGTAGAAAATGGTGTTTCTATAACCGATCCATATTCTAGAATCCTCCAGGATTTTTTGATAGGCAAAGGTACTGAACCCTTTGGGCCAGAAAGTCACATGCCCTAAGGCCACCAAGTTGGCATCGCTTACAGAAGCGATGACGACGAAATATAGGGGGTATGCAATGATGAGGAAAATCAACCCGCATACGGTATAAAGGACGCAATTGAAGAAAACATCGCTTCGCAAGAAATCTGAAATTCTCTCAGTGATTGCCTTCATGGCTGATCCATTCCTCCTCTGCGCTGGAACAGCAAGTCTACCACAGACTCATCCCGGTTGTTTTCCTTACAATCCCATTGGTAATCGCTAGTATAGTGAAGTTGACAACGGTATTAAACAGCCCAATGGCCGCTGCATAGCTGAACCTGGCGCTTATTAGACCGATCTTGTAGGTGTATGTAGAGATGACTTCCGAGACAGTGATGTTCAGAGGGTTTTGCATCAGGAATACCTTGTCAAAGCCTACAGATAAAATACCTCCCATATTCAATACCAGTAGCACCAGTGCCGTCGGGAGCAGTGTCGGCAGCTCTATATGCCGAATGATATCCCACCTGCTACCGCCGTCTACCTTACAGGCATCGTACAGCTCAACATCCACACTGGATAAAGCTGCGAGGTAAATGATGGCTCCCCAGCCGGCGTGCTGCCAAATATCCGATAGGACATAGACAGGGACGAAGTATTGAGACTCACCTAGCAAGTTCTTGCTGCCAAGGCCGAATAACTGCAGTATTCTTCCCACCATTCCGGTGTTGGGAGAAAGCAAAACCACCAACAGTCCCACCATAACCGGTGTGGAAATGAAGTGGGGCATGTAGACAGTCGTCTGGAATACTTTCTTAAGCCGTTCTCGTTTGATCTGGTTTATCACCAGAGCCAGGATGATGGGTGCGGGGAAGCCCACTAGTATCGACGTTGCGCTGATCCTAAAAGTGTTGGTGATCAGGCTCCAGAAGAGATAAGAGTTAAAGAACTGCCTGAAGTACTTTAGTCCAACCCAGTCTCCGCCGTAGATGCCTTTGGTGAAGTCAAAGTCTCTAAAGGCCAGCTGAATACCGTACATTGGAATGTAGTGGAAGATAAATATTATTGCCACCGCAGGCAGGAGCATTACCAATAGCTGCCAATCCCGCCGTAAATAATGGGTCAACCGCCTCTTGCGCTTCAGAACGATCACTCTCCCTTGTCTTTATGGAAAATCAAGGAGGGGGGAGGAGCCCCCCTCTTTGTGCTCGGTCAGTCGCTGATCACCAATAGGTGACTGTACTCTTTCATGAATCTATCGTAGGCTGCCTGTTGAATCTGGAGCCACCGCTGGAGCCCGGCCCGGTTAAGTTCTCTGATGTAAGCATCCCACTGTTCTTCCACGCCGCCCTCACTGATCCACTTGGCGTAGTTGTTGCTCATGATACCGTTCAAGTTGATCCAGAGGTCGGATAGTTCTTCGGTTTCGTCCCTGGTGTATGTTACAAAGGGGCCGGGCCAGATGGAATCTACGCTCACCTTGTCTAGATAGGGTTTATATGGTTCATCGTATCTTGACAGTGCCTGCATATCCGAACCAAGTTCGACTACTAGGTCATCAGATACATACATGGGCCCTGCATCAGCTAAGGTGGATGTCCATTTCCATGTACCGGGGTCCATGTTGGGATCCTTGGGAGGCAAGATGGTGTAACTGCCGTCTTCGTTCTTCCTGATGTTGTCCCCCAGGGGTCCGAAGATGACCTGCAGTCCACCCTCAGGACTGTAGAACTGATCTATGAACCGCATAGCTGCTTCTTTATGCTGGCATTTTGTGGTCATGGCGATGTAGTTGCGGCCATAGTTGAGATCGAAATAGTTGAAATCCCAGTATATAGGTCCGTCGTAGTCTTTGTAGGGCTTGAGGGGTGGGATGGTAATATACTGTGGAGCCCACCTAGAGCCCAGCCTATCCTCCGGCTCCCAACCGAAGGTAAAACCTACTATCGGCACTTCGTCTGTTCCTCGGCCGATGGCCTGGTACTTAGTGTAGTCTTGGGTAAATACCTCTGGGTTGACTAGACCCTCTTTGTAGCATTTATGCAGGAACTTCACCAGCTCTTTGTACTCTGGGATGGCAAAGAAGTTACCGACCTTTCCGTTATCAACATATAGGCCGGTTCCGTAGGGATAGGGAGCAGCAATTCCGAATCCACTGAGCAGCACTGTAGCATTGAAGCCGCCGGTGCCCGGTGCCCAGTCCATCGGTATCTCATCGACCTTCCCGTTGCCGTTAGGATCTGCAGTCTTAAAGAGCTTCAATGTCTCATACAGCTCATCCCAGGTTTCGGGTACGTCTAATCCTAACTTGTCGAGCCATACCTTGTTGATCATCATCCGGATTTGATTCTTCGGCCAGAACCGCTGATACTTCGGCAGCGCGTAAATGTGACCATCGGCTGCTATGGATAAGTATTTAAGCTCAGGTTTTTCTTCAAACATTCTCTGCACATTGGGTGCATGCTCGGGAATCAAGTCCTCTAGGGGCTGATATATCCCCCTAAAGGTAACAAAATCCTCATCGGTGATTGTTTCAAACCAGCCGCTGATGAAGATATCCGGCACATCGCCGCTGGCCAGCACAACTGCCTTTTTCTCTAAAAAATCAGCTCTATACTGTTCCCATTCAATTTCTACTCCCGCTGCCTCGGCAAACGCGTTAAGGTGAGGCATTTCGTCTACGTCTTTGGTGAGAGCATGGGTAACTACCACAGCTCTTAATTTTGGTTTGCTTTGAGCAAAGCCTAGCGATGAGGCGACTAGCACCAAGACTAGCAGAACGCCTAGCAGTATACCGAGCTTCCGCCATAAACGTCGCTTAGCCATTCCATCCTCCTCCTTGTTCTCGGGATAGATTAACAACAGGTATGGACGCATCGTTAACCGCTTATATTTTCATTTATCACCCCCTACTGGTTATATGCATAGGAGACAATCGTCTCCGTGTCCATCTTCCAGAATAGAGCAGTTCTCTGGCTGCAAGGAGCAATATGTAATGCTGGCGCCGATTAGTGTATGGATTAATTGGTACGGGAGGTTTCCTACATAGAGGTACTGTGATGATATGCTGGTAATTACCAGAAAAGTATTTTAGCTGAAAGATCCTTTAGTAGAGTAACCGGTAATTACCGGACCAAATATATGATAAACACTATCCGAATATTTGGCAATCAGCAGGAAGTCCGATTTTAGGCGTATTCGTGCAATAATTAGCGAAAAACAGGAAAATCCGGAAAAATTGGCAGAATTTCAGGGACCTTATGCTTACGTATGTAAGCAGAAGGGCTGGAGTACGGGCGCAGGACTGTTGGTATATACACTAATAGCAGTGTTTGACAAGATGGGAACTGTCACGGCCGTAGAATTCAGTATAGGAAAAATCGAGGAGGGATGGAAGAGGCTGTGATGAAAGCAAGTTTGTACATAGTGGTAATAGCTTTGCCGATCCTGGGGATAGTTTCACAGGTCAGCGCCATGACCCTTGGTTCCCATTTTGTCGTGGGAGGAAGCTTAGCTAATCGCTTTGCAGATACAAAGCTAGAGGCATTGGCCATTGGCCTCGCCAGCCATGCCCTATTAGACGCCATTCCCCATAACGACGAGGCCTTAGGGATTGCTCTAATCAGTGCGATAGGTGCTGCACTGCTGATGCATGAGGTGAGGCAGCGGGAGGACGTTGACTGGGGGCTTTTTCTCGCCGGAGGGTTGGGAGGCATACTTCCCGATGGTGAACACTTCTTAAAAAGGAAAGGTCCTATCGGCAGAAGTCTATATTCCAGTCACAATGGAACTATTAGGCAGCCCCGCATCGAACCGGCCTGGGCGCTAGGGTTTGAACTGGGGGTTGCCGTGGTAGCTTTTAAGGTAGGGTTTTAGGGTGAACAGGGTGCAGAATGGTTTAGGTAGCTGCTCTAGCGACGAGCTATACTAAAAAGACAGCACTAGGCTGGATCACCCAGTGCTGTCTTGTCTAGTTCATACTCTTATAATATAGCCTGTGATGAAGGTTGCTGGCGGCTAGCTCTGAGCTGAGATAGTGAACACAACCTCTGCCTCGTAATCTCCAGCCTCAATAAGCCACCAGAGGTCGGTTCGCTTGGCCCATGCCTTTACCCGGTAATCATCAAGAACGTTATCTGTCAAGCTAAAGTCCTTAGAGAACTTGCCATCACGGTCAAATACTGAGCTTTCCGTGGAGCATTGCCACCATGTGTAACCAAAGAACGGAACCCATCTGTATACCTCCAGCTCATACTCGAGGGCTAGGTTGCGGAGATCTGGTCGCCTGTAAAACGGTCTGGCTTTGACATCTATGTCTATTGGGGTATTGTTTCTGATTGAGAAGTAAGCATATCCGTAATCCGATTCATCATTGTCATCGTAGAGGTCAAGCTGGATGGAGGTTTGCTTAAGAACCATTTCCGCGTGGGGATGTACCGTCAGGTAAATATCTAGTGTTTTCTCAGGCAGCTTAGCCAGCGCCACACTTGACAGAACGAGCACCAACACTCCTACAAGCAATAAGCAGGTCAGTCTTCTCATTATGTTCGCATCCTCCTTCTTGCCTCCCATGGAGGCGGTAGATCACTTGACTAGTTTTAACAAGGTAAACGGCTTCTCCGATCCAGCCCAACCACCTGCGATCTCTCTGGCGAGATATCACCTCCTGGTGCTTCAGAGTACCTGTAGCGTATCGACTATCTCGTATCAGATACGATGATTATGGACGATTGAAGTCAGATAAATCGGAAAAAGCAGTAAAGGAAACTTCAATTCTTCGTTGGCCTTGCGGCTCCTTGCTTGGACTGGTCAAACCCTCAAAAGCGCGGAATACCTAGGATTCCTAATGACCTTGTAGTCCCCTTTACGCCTCGAGTTTCGCTTCTATCCGGCCTTCCATTGCCTCCTTATCGTCTTCGTCAACGATAACCAGAAAAAATTGGATTATCTGGCAGGAATTCAACGACCTGTGAAGAACACCACAATATACCACTGATATACCAGTTGTATATTTCCCTGCGGGATTGCTCCCGAAGTGGTAATTATAGGTACCAAAGTAAGTAAAGGATGAGTTTGATGGGGAAAGTCATCTTAAACATGGGATATGGCCCACAAGGTGCAAAAGGCGCCCCAAAAAGGCAAAGCCTGAAAGACAAAGCCTACGCGTACCTAAAGGAAAAGATTATCAAGTGTGAGTTTGCGCCCGGCATGCCGTTGTCGGAGCGGGACCTGATGGAGGAACTAGGTGTCAGCAGAACACCTATTAGGGATGCGATCAACCTACTTGAGCAGGAAAATCTTGTTAGGGTTTATCCACAGCGAGGCATATTTGTAGAGCATATAACAGTCAAGGATATTCAGGACATCTTCATGGTCCGAAAGGTGGTGGAGCCCTTGGTGACAAAGCTGGCTACACTCCGGATTCCAGATGATGTCTTGGAAGAGTTGGACCTCTTGTACCAAAACCTGCAGCCGCCCATTGATCCTGAAAAGCATATGGAAAATGACCGCAGATTCCATACGACAATTGCTCAGTTTTGTGACAACAGGTACCTTGAGCAGATTCTGGTTGATGCCTACGACCGCAACAGCCGTGTTCGATATCTTTCCCTCCGTTCAAATATCAGGCTGAAGGAGGCAATCGAGGAACACAAACCAATCATTAAGCACCTTCGCAACCGGGAGGCTGAAGCTGCTGGTGAAGCCATGCTGCTGCATATTATTAAGGCTGGTCAAGTTGCTGAAGAGTTGTTGAAACTAGAGTATGACTGATTTGATGCAGAGAGGGTTATCATGAATTGCCACAACTAATTCGGCAAGAAACGAGGGACAGTCTTGGACAGGACAACTGATCGGATTGTGATGATTCACGGTACTAATGTAGTCATACCCATCATGGATAGACTGGTGCGGGACATAGATGCTCGGTACGACATTCTCCACATGCTGAATGAGCCGTTATTGGCCGAGCTTCTGGATACTGGGGTGATCACTCCTGAAATCCGGTGGCGGTTTGCGCAGATGGTAATTGAAGCTACAAGGGCAAATCCCAAGCTGATCTTGGTAACAGGCTCTTCTTTCAGTCCTTGTGTGGACTCTGCTCGAACCATGGTGACAGTTCCCGTGATCAAGGTTGATGAAAGGATGGCAGAAGAAGCAGTTCACGCGGGGAGAAGGCTTGCGATTGTAGCTACAGAGCAAACAACAATAGGGCCAACATCATTGCTGCTGAGCCAAAAAGCAGATGAGAATAAGCGTGACCTGGAGCTCAGGACTATCTATTGTGAAGGAGCCCATCGATTCCTGCGGGAGGGAAAGCCGGAAGAGCACGACCGCATCGTGCTTGAAAAAATACGCTCAGAAAACCTAGAGGACATTGATGCCATCGTCTTAGCTCAAGTTTCCGTGGCTCGAGTGTTGTCGCAAGTAGAAAAGCTGACCGGTAAGAAGGTTTTTTCGAGTCCCAGCACTGTCGTCTCCGTGCTTCGAGACCTTATGACGGGACCAGAAGCCAGTGAGGTGGGTTGAGGGTTCAATGTCTTCAAGCTGGAAGCGTCTACATAAGTGAGTCTCCCCACGCGGGAATCGTTGACTCTGAGAATGGATGAATAGTGGGCTTTAGTGCTTGTTTGAGAAAAATCCTAGGCTGCAGTAGGGAGGAAGTGCTATGCGAAACGGATTCGCAGATCGCGCCAGCAAAACACTAATTTATGCGATACTCTGGCTTGGCGTTATTGTCATGATAGCACCATTCATTTTCATGGTAGTCACAAGTCTGGAAGCTAGTGCCAATATAAACCTGCCTTATCCACCTCGCTTTATCCCAAAGGAATTTACACTGTCCAACTACGTACAGGCAATGTCCGTTGTTCCCTTTGGCAAGTATTTCTACAATAGTGTTGTTACAGGAGTTTCTGCAACGGTGCTGCAGATCTTTGTCTCCTCTCTGGCGGCCTATGCCTTTGCTAAAGGGAACTTCCCTGGCAAAAACGTTCTGTTTGTATTACTGCTAGCAACGATGATGGTCCCAATGCAAGTGACCATTATCCCCATGTTCGACTTAATGCTTAGATTCCGCATGATCAATACATATTGGGCCCTGATCCTGCCGGTTGTTCCAAGCGCGTATAGCACTTTCCTGCTAATTCAATTTATGTCATCCATTCCTGATGAGCTAATTGAAGCAGCCCGTATTGATGGGTGGAGTGATTGGCTGATTTATAGGTCACTAATGCTGCCCCTATCTAAACCGGCAATTGCAACCATATCTATGCTGACCTTTGTTGGGATTTGGAACAGCTTCATGTGGCCGCTGATTGTGACGTCACGGCAAGAGTTATATACTCTCCCACTGGGGCTAATGAACTTTAGGCAGCAATATACGGCTCAATGGGGCAATCTCATGGCGGGTGCTACAATCGCTGTGGTTCCGGTAATTGCTGTTTTCCTATGTGCCCAGAAGTACATCATTGAAGGAATTGCAGTCTCTGGACTTAAGGCATGAGCTTCTTTTTCGTGAAATCGCTGGGCAAAGGAAGGTGATGATTGGAAAACATCAGAGAGGTGTCCAAGTGCGCTCTATCGGTAACTAGACTTAAGGAGGATGAAAATGAATCGCAGATTGTTAGTATTCGTTTTGGTTCTAACGTTAGGCGTCCTTTTGTGCTCGAATGTAACCATTCTTGCCAAGACTAACCTCAATGTATTAGGAATTGGTATGTCCTATGAAGCGAGTCAGTTACTTATCGAAGCCTTTGAAAGCAAACATCCGGATATCAGTGTTCGGATGGACGTCATCCCATGGGATGGTTATTACGCCAAAATGCTTTCCAACATACGGGCAGCCCAGTATGATGTGTACTATATTCCACAGCTGCTCCCAATAACTTACAATGACGCATATCTTGAACCTCTGGAGAAGTATGCTGAACAAGAGGGTCCTGAATTCTTGCAGCAGTTCTTCCCTGATGTTCTAGCAATCGGGTACCGACCTGATAGGAAAGGCCAGTTACACCTATATGCGATTCCGTTCGACGCAGATGCACGGTACGTCATGTATGATAAGTCCATCTTTGATGCATACGGGTGCGAATATCTCGATCCGGAAGGGAATTACACAATTAGAGATCTCAAAGAACTCGCTCTAAAGATGACTGGCATCAATCCGATGACGGGTGAGCAAACCTACGGCTTAGCATTGAGAGCTAATCCCATGGATTACTACTTCCCGACATTTATTGGAAGCCTTGGAAAAGACGTGTTCGATTATGAATTTGGAAGCAAGGAAGCTTACTTCGAGTCTCCTGAGGTTACTGAGGTACTGGAGACCATGGTTGAACTAGTGGAAGCGGGAGCTGCTGGACCTGAAGTTTTAGCAGCTGCAGGTACTCCCCCGCAGTTTACCACAGACATTAACCCTTATGCTATTGTAATTGGAATGGGTGCCGATACTGTCTTACCTGAAATAGCTCCACGCCGGGACAGGATTGGTATCGCTGCATTACCCAAGAATCCAGTTACAGGCAAAGGCGGGCCCGCATTCTTCCACGGGTGGGCTATGGACAAACGCAGCCGCGTCAAGGACGCTGCCTGGGAATGGCTCAAGTTTGGCGCAACAGACGATGCTCAGATGATCGTTTTCCAGCAGCAAATAAGCGGTTGGCCAGTGGTACAGCGCTGGTATGACTGGAATGTCTCTCATCCAATTGTTTCACCAGACAAAGACATTCCAGTGAACAGCATCCCGGAACTGTTTGTGGTTCATGAGCAATTTATGAGTTCAACCCCTAACTTGGTAGATAACTGGGTGAAGGTGCGCTCAGTCATTCGTGAGGAAATAGGTAACCTTCTTGCTTTGGAGAAAACTGTCGAACAAGTTCAAGCAGATCTACAGTCTCGTGTTGTAGAAGCGATGAATGATCCGCTGTGGACCTGGTAACAACCATCACAGGTTAATAAAGAGTCAATCTTGAATGAAGGCGACAGATATGGGGTTTGAGCATAACCCCTATCTGTCGCCCTCAGGGGGGCAAACTGGAGTGAAGCGAACATCCATCCTTAGGGAAATTTGGAAAGCCCGGAAGTGGTACTTATTTGTAGCGCCTGTTTGCATACTGTTTGCAGTGTTTCTGCTATATCCAGTGGTGCAGTCTTTTAGACTGAGCTTTTTCATAACGGACCTTTACTATCAGGAATTTGTAGGATTACAAAACTACAAGACGATCCTGACCGATCGCAACTTCTGGCTTGCTATTTACAATACTTTCTACCTAGGGTTTTTTCATGTACTTCTTGGGATTCCTCCGGCTCTGCTGCTGGCTAATCTCCTTAACAAGAAGATCCGTGGGAGAAACATACTAAGGGTACTGTATTATCTTCCTCACGTAACTTCAATCGTAGCGGTTTCCGTTGTATGGTCGTACTTGTTCGATGTTAACTATGGTCCTCTGAATTACATATTGAAATTGGTGGGTTTACCAACATCAAAGTGGATCGCACACCCTTCTACATCGAAACTTTCCATTGTTCTAATGACTGTCTGGCACGGACTCGGATATAGAATGGTAATTGTCTTGGCTGGTCTGCAGTCAATTCCCCGTCAGTTGTACGAGGCCGCGGAAATTGACGGTGCTGACGGCAGAAAACAGTTTTTCCATATTACCCTGCCGCTTCTGCAGCCTACCATTGCTTTCCTAGTTATCACTGCCACGATAAAGGCCCTGCAGCGCTTTGATGAGGTGTACATGTTTGGCACAGAGCTGGGCATGCCTTCACGATCTTTATCAACCATAGTCTTATACCTGTATGAGCGAGGATTTATGTATAACGAATTCGGGATCGCCTCAGCTGCAGCATATGTCCTGTTTGTAATTATTCTGGCAATCACCATTGTCAACTTGAAGCTCAATAAGAAAACCCAGATGACTTGATGATTATGCCTGGAGGTGAGGGGCTTGAAAATAAAATATGCGGTAATTACTAGCTTCTTGGGGGGTATGCGGAACAGATTCATGGAGTACCAGCCCCACAGGAGCTTGGAAGAAAAGATCGAACTGGCCGGCCAAATCGAGGGTCTGGATGGAGTGGAGGTAAGCTGGCCCGCTGACTGTGAAGATGTTGGGCGGCTAAAGAGACTGCTTGATTCGGCTGGACTGGAGGTTTCGGCCGTCAGCCTCAAACTGCGAGGAGGGCCAGAGTGGTTCAGGGGCTCCCTGACTTCTCCCGACCCTAAGATCCGGCGTCGAGCTGTTGAATGGTGCAAGGAGGCCAAGCTTGCCGCTGAAGCCCTCGGCTGCTCCCTCGTGACGACATGCCCCCTCAATGATGGCTATGACTATCTTTTCGAGCAAGATTATTGGAAGGCATGGCACTGGATGGTTGAGACGCTCCAGGAGGCAGTGGAGTTTCGTCCAGATATTAAGCTGTCCCTAGAGTACAAGTTCGCGGATCCAAGGGTTCGCTGTTTTCTCGGCACAGCGGCAGAGGCCCTGGCAGCGTGTCAAGCAGTGGGCAGCGATGCCATCGGTGTAACCCTGGATGTCGGTCATGCACTTCAGGCCCGGGAAAACCCGGCAAAGAGCCTGTCGATTTTGCAAGCCCATGGTCGGCTGTTTTGCATACACACCAATGACAATGACGGAACCGCTGACTGGGACATGCTGCCCGGCAGTATGAATCTATGGAACCAAGTGGAATTCTTCTATTATCTCCGTAGATTTGAGTTCAACGGCTGGCTGACAGCAGATGTGATTCCCCGTGAACATGATGTCGTTGAAACCTTTGAGACAACAATCCTTGCCCAGAAGAAGCTGATCGCATTAGCTGAACGGATCGATCAAGAAGAAATGGATGCAATGCTTCACGAAAGGGATCCTATCAAGGCTAATCGGTACCTGTTATCACTCCTTGGATAAACAATCATAGTATTAGGAGGTTCCATAATGGCTAGCAAGTATGTATTTCAGGTTAAGGGCACTTCGACGTATTTGAACGGCAAACCTTTTCTAGCAAAGAGTCTTCGCTGTTCCAATGCACTGTTCTCCGATGAATCAACCAATGATTTGCTCAACAATTTGGAGAGATACACTTACTACGGCCTCAACACCATTAGTGTTTACCTCCAGGGTAACAGGTATGGAGATGTCAAAGGGTACGATGAAGATGCCAGCCTGAACCCTGTGCATGCTGACCGCTTGGCGAAAATTATTGAAGCTGCCGACGAACTGGGAATGGTGGTCTTGGTTGGGTGCCTGTATTGGGACACATCCAATGCCAAATGGAATTCATGGACGCAGAAGGAGGCCAATCTGGCTGTCGCCAACACTGTGCAGTGGCTGAAAGACAACGAGTACAGGAATGTATTCGTTGACCCAGATAATGAGGGGATGGCTCAAAGGCTGGCGGGATTTAGCGATGAAGAGATGATTCTCGCTGCCAAGAAGGTTGACCCCGATTGTGTAGTAGCATCCAACTTCATGGGGACACCTCCCGTTTGGCGACATTGTGGATAACAAACCCTACATTGAGACAGAAGGAGTTCCTGATAATGCTCCAGGTTTTTACTGGTTGAACTTTAGCAAGAAGGTGGATCCTAGAAACAAGTATCGGGTAAGCACATACCACAACTATATCAATGTCGGGGTATATACCGATGACATGAAAGCTGCCCAAATACTAGATACTAAGAGGCATCTCGACGATGGCTATGGGTATCTGTTGGCCTCCACCTGGCTACAAGCGGTTCCGCCCAAGGGACCAAACCATTCACCCGGTGGATATGGAACACCGGACTTTCCAGGAATAAGATGGTGGCTGGAATTCATGCGGGAGACCTACGGCCCATATAAGCCGGAATAACAAGCCAGCCTGCATTAACGGTCAGGAAGGGAAAGGCGTTAGCGGATAATCTAGACTGCTAACGCCTTATTTGATCCGCCGTTGCCCCTTGTTGTAAGAATTGGTATAATATTCAAGTGTGCTGAGGCGTCGTTCAAGAAAGCTGCATTTGCCCCCAGTGAGTGCACTGCAGCCGGGCGCTCAGGAAGATTTCCGTCAGCTTTCCAGTGAATACACGGCAGTTGGAGAAGGCCCGATCACGGCGCAGAGTGAGTATGTGGGCACCAGAGGAGGCCCCACCATGACGCAGATCATCGTACATAATTTGCATAAGACCTTCAAGGTAGCCCGCCGACATGCTGGGCTGGGGCAGGCGGTGCGGGGGCTGTTTAAGCGGGAATACAGCCACGTCCGGGCCTTAGATGGGATCTCCTTTGAAATCAAGGAGGGGGAGCTGGTGGGTTATCTTGGCCCCAACGGTGCCGGTAAGTCTACCACCATCAAGATTCTGAGCGGAATTTTGGTTCCTGATGGGGGAGTCTGCCGGGTGATGGGGCGGATTCCCTGGCAGGAGCGAATTGCCCATGTGAGGGAATTGGGGGTTGTGTTTGGACAGCGCTCGCAGCTTTGGTGGGATCTGCCGGTAATCGATTCCTTTGAGCTGCTGCGGGATATCTACCAATTATCTTTGGGAGACTACCGTAATGTGCTGGCAGAGCTGGCGGATATCCTCCAGCTTGATGGGCTTATTGATACCCCGGTTCGCCAGCTGAGTCTCGGCCAGCGGATGAGATGTGAGCTTGCGGCCGCACTACTCCACAGGCCCCGCATTTTGTTTCTCGATGAACCGACAATCGGCCTAGATGCCGTGTCTAAGCTCATGGTTCGAGAGTTTATCGGGCGTTTGAACAGGGAGAAGGGCATCACTGTGATCCTCACTACCCATGACTTAGATGATGTTGAAGCTCTTTGCAGCCGGGTGATGGTGATCGGCAAAGGCAAGATTCTGATGGATGGGAGCTTGAGAGAAATCCGCAGGCAGGTTGCCCATGAGAGGCGTTTAGTAGTTGAACTCGATGGCAGCTACCCGGCAGAGGCTCTCCCTGAGCAGGTCTCTGGAGCTCAGTTGGTAAAACTAGAGGGAAGACAAGCCCACTTTAGCTTCGAGCCAGATAAGATCACTCCAGTGGAACTTCTCACACAGTTATCGGCAAGATTTCGAGTCCGGGATGTGCTCATTGAAGATCCGCCCATTGATGAAGTTATCTCCCGGTTATATGGGGAGCTCCAGATATGAGTATGAAGGCGTATCGGTCTCTGGTGAGAATGCGGATCTTGCTCCTCCTTCAATACAGGATGGCGGCCCTAGCAGGTATTACTACCCAGTTTATGTGGGGTTTTCTCAAGATTATGGTGCTGCAGGCCTTTTACCGGGCGGCAGGAGAGCCCCAGCCCCTTAACCTTGAGCAAGCAGTAGGTTATGTGTGGCTTGGCCAGGCTATGTTCCGGATGCTGCCGTGGGATGGCGACTCGGATGTTCAAGAACTGATCCGCACCGGCAATGTCGCCTATGAACTGTGCCGGCCGGTGGATCTGTATAACATGTGGTATGCCCGGGCCTTGGCAATGCGGATAGCTCCTACTACCTTGCGGGCAGTGCCTGTCTTTGCGATTGCCTTGCTTGTGCTGCCGCCGAGCTTTGCTCTTAGAATGCCGTCGGTGGGTAGTCTTGCTGCGTGGCTGCTGGCTGCGGTCGGTGCACTGCTTCTAGGGTGTGCTATTACCAATCTGATGAACATCTCCATGTTCTGGACTATCTCTGGGGAAGGAATCAACCGCTTGGTGCCGGCAGTTGTGTTGGTTTTCTCAGGAATGGCGGTCCCGCTCCCACTCTTGCCTGGTTGGGCCCAGAGGGTGCTTGAGATTCTTCCCTTTGCGGGCCTGATGGACACAGCGGCGAGGTTTTTTGTCGGGCAGCTGCCTCCAGGGAAGGTTTGGGTTTTCCTTGCCCGCCAGCTGGTCTGGACGGCGGTGCTGGTTGCTTGGGGCCGATGGCTCTTGAGGTGGGGACTTCGGCGGGTTGTGGTCCAGGGAGGGTGATGAGGGGTTATGCAGCCGCAGCGAACATTCTCCGGAACACAGTACATCGAAGCAGGATTGGACAGCATTCGGCTCTATCTTCGGTATGTCGGCATATCCTTTCGTAGTCAACTGCAGTATCCCGCGTCATTTCTGATGATGACCGCGGGCAACTTGCTGGTCACAGGTATTGAGTTTCTAGCCATTTGGGCGCTGTTTGCCCGCTTCGGAAGTCTGCAGGATTGGACTTTGCCGCAGGTTGCCGTGTTTTACGGAATGGTACATACAGCCTTTGCCTTGGCTGAGGCCGGCGCCCGGGGCTTTGACACTTTCCACCGCTATGTGCGCTCCGGAGATTTTGACCGCATTCTCTTAAGGCCCCGCAGCACAGTGCTGCAGGTA
>LSQX01274494.1_pt1 | contig 35265 bp, 32 predicted proteins | sample 654561 | NCBI WGS metagenome assembly LSQX01 (sample SAMN04489861, study PRJNA283612) | anaerobic digester metagenome | isolation source: 4 biogas reactors fed with cattle manure at either 37C or 55C with and... | place: Denmark: Kongens Lyngby | collected 2014 | reverse complement strand
AATACATTGTTCAATAAATAAAGAATAATACAGCGAGGCATATAGCCTCGCATTGTATATGGAGAAAATAGTGTACATATTTTTGATAACAACAGTGATAATCATTGTTGATCAGGTAAGTAAAAATATAGTTAGAAACAATTTGGATTTAGGGGGCACAGTTCCTCTTATTCAAGATTTTTTTCATATAACATATGTTCAAAACACAGGTGCCGCATTTAGCATATTAGAAGGTAAATATATTCTTACTATCGGAATACCAATAATTTTATTAGTAATTTGCATAATATTTTTAAAAAAGAACAGTGGTAATATGCACCTAACATTAAAGCTAGCAATGCCCTTAATATTAGGCGGAGGCATAGGAAATCTTTACGATAGAGTGATGTACGGTTACGTAACTGATATGTTTGATTTTAGAGCAATTTCATTTCCGGTATTTAATATAGCTGATATAGCAGTATGCATAGGATGTGGACTTTTGCTAATATTTGTAATGTTCTTTGATGATAGCGAAGGTAAAAAAAATGCCGAAAATTAAAATTGAAGAAGAAGATTTAAATAAAAGGTTAGATGCTTTATTATCAAACAAACTTCATGACATATCAAGGAGCAGAGTTCAAAATTTGATTATCGAAGGCCACGTAGAAGTTAACAAAGAAACGATTATAAGTAAGAAGATTAAACTGAAACTAGGAGACGAGGTGGAAGTATTTTTACCAGAAGCCAAAAGGTTAGATGTTGATCCTGAAAATATACCCCTTGAAATAGTTTATGAAGATGATGATATTTTACTTGTAAATAAGCCTAGCGGAATGGTGGTTCATCCTGCGACAGGTAACTATACGGGAACCCTAGTTAATGCTGTTATGTATCACTGTGGCGATAAATTATCATCGATTAATGGGGTTATTAGGCCCGGCATAGTACATAGAATTGATAAGGATACAAGCGGACTGATAATGATAGCTAAAAATGACAGAGCTCATGAATCTTTGTCAAATCAGCTTGCTAATCATACTGTTACCAGAGAATATTGGGCAATAGTTTTTAATAATATTAAAGAGGACTCTTTGAAAATTGATATTCCTATTGGGCGAGATTATAGAGACAGAAAAAAAAGAGCAGTTAATGGTACTGGCTCTAAAAACGCAGTAACGAACTTAGACGTTCTTGAAAGATTTGGTAAATATACGTTAGTAAAAGCTGTCTTAGAGACAGGAAGAACACATCAGATAAGAGTGCATCTGGCTTATTTAAAACATCCTTTAGTAGGAGACACAGTATATGGGCCTAAGAAACAGGTGTTTAATGTGAATGGACAACTCCTTCACGCTAAAACTCTAGGTTTTATACATCCGAGAACTGGTGAATACATGGAATTTACTAGCGAAATACCCGAGAGCTTTCAAAGAATACTGAGCAAGCTAAGGAGAGATTCGAATGGTTAAAAAAAAGGTTAGTATAAAACCAGGGCCGATGCTTTATCCGTTACCTGTTGTTATGGTTACAGTTGGCGATATGAAAGAGAATAATATAATTACTATAGCATGGACCGGGATTATTAATACCGACCCGCCTATGACATATATATCGGTTAAAAAGTCGAGATACTCCCATGATATAATTTCTAAAAACAAAGAATTTGTAATAAATCTGACAACTGGTGATACTGTAAAAGCAACTGACTATGCAGGAGTTAAGTCGGGAAAAGATGTAGACAAGTTTAAAGAGATGAATTTAACACCTATAAGTGCAGATAAAGTTAAAGTTCCTATGATCAAAGAGGCACCTATTAATCTTGAATGCAAGGTGTTTGAAATCAAGGAACTTCCATCACACGACATGTTTTTAGCGGAAATTGTGGCAGTACATATAGACGGAGATTTAATAGATGAAAATGGAAAATACTGCTTTGAAGATGCAGGACTAATAGCCTTTAATCATGGAGCATATTATAGATTAAGCAGCAAAAAAATAGGTGGATTTGGATATTCTATAATGAAGAAGAAAACAAAGAAAAAACTTGCAAAAAATAAGAAAAACCCGAGTTGATTCGGGTTTTTTGCTATTGAGGAATTTTAGGATTAACGTAAACGGTTTTATTGTGAGTAAATATAACCATTCCTGGCTTAGAGCCTGAAGGCTTTTTTACGTACTTTACCTGAACAAAATCAACAGGAACATTAGATGAGGTTCTTGCCTTGCTGTGATATGCGGCTATTGCTGCAGCTTCCAAAATTTGGTCTTCATCTAAATCGTTTATAGAAATCCCATGCTCGAGAGGCAGTATGACATGAGAACCTGGAATTTCTTTTGTATGCATCCAAACATCACTTCTGTTTGCCACCTTAGTTGTAAGATAGTCATTTTCCTTATTGTTTTTACCAACCAGAACCTTTTGCCCGCTTGAAAGATAATACGTTATTGGCGTAGCTTTATATTTCTTCTTTTTCAGGTTGGATATCTTGCGTCTTCTAAGATAACCGGTTTCAATTAGCTCTTCCCTAATTTCATCTAAAATTTCAGTGTCTGAAGCATTTTCAATATGTGATAAGACTGAATAAAGATATTCAAGATCAACTTCATTCTCAGTGAGCTGAACTTTCTTTTCTTTGACCGCAGTTTTAGCCTTAGCGTATTTCTTGTAATACCTCTGAGAATTCTTTGAGGGTGAAAACTTTTCATTAAGAGGGATGCTAATGGTCTCATCATTATAGTAATTTAAGACATCGACAGACTTATAACCGGTTTTAATTAAATGTAAATTAGCAGTTAAAAGTTCTCCGTAAAGTCTATATTTATCTGAATTCTTAGCTTCTAAGAGGTCTTCTGAAAGCCTCTTTTTTTTCAGGTTAGCTTTATCGATTGAGCTCTTTACAGATTTTAAAAGAGATTGGGACTTTTGCTTTGTTCTGTTTGAAGACATTCTATGATAGTAATAATAGTTTATTGCTTGACTTATGCTCTCAAAACCTAGAACGGTAGCTGAATTCTCATATTGCGTTAGAGGAATGGTATGAAATTCTATTGGAGTTTCGCTACTATCAAGATATACTCTTGTCTTGTAATCACCTTCCTTTAGTGAGTGGATTGCGTCTTTTAAGAAGCTTAAAGGATCAAGGCTTAATGCCATTTCTTCAGCTATGGATGGAGAAATTCCTAGCACTGTAGATAAAATAGTTTTTTTATCCTTAATTTGGAATGAGTAATTATTCAATTCTATAAACTGCTTAAAGGGAACTTTATCTTGAACAGGTGGGTATTCATATATAAGCCCTGGAAGAAGTTGCCTAATTCTGTTTATATCAATAGAGACTCTTTTTATACTATCAACTATTTTACCCGTTTCAAGATCGACTAAAACAATGTTACTGTGTTTTCCCATAATCTCAAATATAAGTCTTTTAGATACAGAGAATCCCAGCTCGTTGAAAGCTTCTACGTCCATTTCAACAATTCTTTCAGAATCCTTTTGCCTGATATCTACGATACGCCCACCTTGAATGTGCTTTCTAAGCAACATGCAAAAGTTATAGGGCGTTGCAGGGTTCTTAAAACTATCATCAATTAAGCAAACTCTAGAACCTTGGGATGAAGATGTAGCGTAAAACTTGTGATTACCAGTTTTCGTATGTATGTGAATTACCAGCTCCTCTTTGTCAGGCTGGTATATTTTTTCTATTTTACCTAAAACGAGTTTTTCCTTAAGCTCATCGACCATGCACATGGTCAAGATTCCGTCAAATGCCATAAAATCACCTTTTCCTTAATATATAGAAATATATCATATGTAGTGATAACTAGCAACAAAATAATCCTTTATTACTTTACATAAATTCATATTAGTGATAAACTTGATTAGTTATCATGGTTAATTATGAATAGGAGAAGACGGATGATAAAAAGTATGACAGGATTTGGTAGAAGTGAATATTCTGACCAGAAAAGAAACATTATAATAGAAATTCGCTCAGTAAATCACAGGTACTGTGATTTGGGGATTAGATTACCTAGAAGATATAGTTTTGCCGAAGAAAAAATCAGAAGCTTAGTAAAAGAAAAACTAAAAAGAGGCAAAATTGATTTAGCAATAATAATAGATGATTTTGAAGACAGCGATACAGACATTAGATTAAATAAATCCTTAGCCAAAAAGTATTACGAAGCCTTTACAGAATTAAAAGAAGAGTTTAATATTAAGGACAACATATCTTTAACTAATTTAGCTACTCAATCTGATGTTATTAAGGCAATTCCTAAGATTGAAGACGAAGCAGAAATTATTGAAAGTATATTAATACCTCTTAGACAAGCAGTAGACAATATCTATAATATGCGCGGAATAGAAGGAGAAAAACTTGCTGAAGATCTTATTATGCGTGCCGACGTTATTGGTAATCTCGTAGGTTTCATTGAGGAAAGAGCTCCTCAAATAAGCGTAGATTATGTAGATAAACTAAAAAGCAGAATAAGTATGTTGATAAACAACGAAGTTGAAATACCTCAAGATAGAATTCTTGTGGAAGCTGCTATCTTTGCAGACAAGTCTAATATCGATGAAGAGATAGTTAGACTAAAATCTCATATAGATCAGCTTAAAAGCATTTTAGCAGATGACACAAAATCCATAGGAAAGCGAATAGATTTCTTAGTGCAGGAGATGAATAGAGAGGTAAATACCATAGGTTCTAAGGCAAATGACATAGAAATTACCAACTATATGCTTGATGCAAAAAGCGAAATTGAAAAAATTAGAGAACAGGTACAAAATATAGAATAACCTTGAAATATAAGCATTAGTGTGGTAAAATAAAGGACTAAGAAGCGACAATGAGGAGTGGTATATGAAATTAGGTGAATTCTTAGCTTGTAAGAAAGGGATGCTGTTTGTAGTGTCTGGGCCTTCAGGAACAGGCAAAGGTACTATATGCAAAAATGTAATCAAAAATATCGGCGCAGATATATCAGTATCTATGACTACAAGAAAGCCAAGAAGCGGTGAAAAAAATGGAAAAGAGTACTTTTTTGTAACCGAAGAGGAATTTGTCAAAACAATAAAAGACGATGGATTTTTAGAGCATGCAAACGTGTTTGGAAACAGATATGGCACGCCTAAAGCAAATATATTAGACAAATTAAATAGTGGAAAAGATGTAATCTTGGAAATAGATGTACAGGGAGCCGTGCAGATAAAAAAAGCTTTTCCTGAAGCCGTATTGATATTTGTTTTACCTCCTAACATGCAAGAGCTAAGAAGAAGAATAATGACTAGGGGTACAGAAACAGAACAAAAAATAAATGAGCGTTTAGATAAATCTTTACACGAAGTTAAATTTATAAACAGATACGATTATGCTGTTATAAACGCAGACCTACATATAGCTGTGTCTGAAGTTGAAAGCATATTAATTGCAGAGCATTTAAAATTAAGAATAGACACAAATAAAATAATCACAAAATATGAGGAGGAATGTTAACATGATGCTATACCCATCCATAAATGAGGATTTAAATAATAAAACTGATAGTAAATACACTTTAGTTGTTTTAGCAGCTAAAAGAGCTAGAGATATTATTGATGGTAAACCAGTTTTGACTGAAGTCGAGTCTGAAAGACCAGTAAGCTTAGCGGCTAATGAGATATCTGAAGGGCTCATTACTTATAAGAGAAATGAAAGTGTAGAAGGAATATTAGAATAGTAAAAACAAAGGGAGCTCGGAAACGAGGTCTCTTTTTACTAGGAATCAGCTTAAAATGTGAAAAATAACAAATTATTAAAAAAATACTTGTATTTTTTTATGCATTGTGATAATATATAGAAAATTAAGGAGATTCAAATGAATAATTTATTTTTCGCAGCAAAATACTACTATTACTTTTACTTTATGAACGAGTAAGAGAATTTTTGCTGTAATGAATGATAAAAGGGATTTCCTGCTAAATCGCGATTCAACTCACAGTAAAAAATTCTGTGAGTTTTTTATTTGAAAGGAGCATATTATGATTGCTATATTAAAACAAAATACAACGGAGCCTCAAAAAAAACATTTAATAGAATGGTTTGAAATGCAAGGACTAAAGGTACATGTTTCAGATGGTGAGTTTAGAACAGTACTAGGAATAATCGGGGATACGTCTACGATGGACTTAGAGATGATTGAGTTACTAGACATAGTAGACTCTGTTAAGAGAATTACAGAATCCTTTAAAAGCGCCAATAGAAAATTTCATCCTGAAGATACAGTTATAAAAGTGGGAGATGTTAAAATAGGTGATGGTAGCTTAGTTACCAGTTCAGGCCCGTGCTCTGTAGAGACAGAAGAACAAATTTTAGAAATAGCAAAAGCTGTTAAAGAATCAGGTGCGGATATTCTTCGTGGCGGGACCTTTAAACCAAGAACATCTCCATATGCTTTTCAGGGAATGAGGCAAGAGGGTATACAGCTTCTAATCAAAGCGAGAGAACTAACTGGACTTCCTATAATAACAGAGATTATGAACGCTGAGCACCTAGAATATTTTGAAGATGTTGACATAATTCAAGTTGGAGCTAGAAATATGCAGAATTTTGAACTTTTAAAAGCACTAGGCAGAATCGATAAACCAATCCTAATTAAGAGAGGAATGTCATCAACTATAAATGAGCTGCTCATGAGCGCAGAATATGTAATGGCTGGTGGAAATGAGAAAGTTATACTTTGCGAAAGAGGAATAAGAACTTATGAAACAGCAACTAGAAACACTCTTGATTTATCAGCTGTTCCAGTGCTTAAAGGATTGACGCATTTGCCGATATTAGTAGATCCAAGTCACGCAACTGGTAAGCGTGCATTAATTGAACCAATGTCTCTAGCAGGAGTAGCTGCAGGAGCTGATGGACTAATGATAGAGGTGCATAATCATCCTGAGTTAGCGCTCTCAGATGGACCACAATCACTCGTTCCTGAAGATTTTGATAAACTGATGACAAAGATTAGAAGGGTAAAGGAAGCAATATCATGAAAATTGGCATAGTAGGGCTCGGCCTAATTGGAGGATCTATAGCAAAAGCATACAAACTAAACGAAGATAACTGCGTATACGGGTATGATTTAAATAAAACAGTATTAAGCTTTGCCAAAATGTCAGATGCCATAGATGACGTGCTCACAGACGAGAATATTAAGGAATGTGATTTAATAATAACTGCAATATATCCAAAAGCCACGATAAAATTCCTAGAAGATAAGGGAAGCTTAATTGGGGAGAATGCCATTGTAGTTGACACTTGCGGCATTAAAAGTGCAATTTGTGAAAAAGGTTTTGAGATAGCAAAGGAAAAGAATTTTAGATTCGTAGGTGGTCATCCGATGGCAGGAAAACAACTGTCTGGATTTAAACACAGCAGGGATTCTCTTTTTTCTGGAGCGCCGATGGTCATAGTTCCTGAAGATTATAACGACCTATTCTTCATAGATAAGGTTAAAGAAATGCTAATGCCTATAGGTTTTAGCAATGTATCGGTAACTACATCTAAAAATCATGACGAGATAATTGCTTACACTTCCCAGATGCCGCATCTGGTGTCTAATGCCTTTATAAAAAGTGAGACTGCAGATAAGCATAGAGGGTTTTCCGCAGGAAGCTATAATGACTTAACTAGGGTGGCATATCTAAATGAAGAAATGTGGTCGGAGCTATTCTTAGATAACAGCGATCACCTTATAAATGAGCTTGACGGTTTTATTTCAGAGTTGATTAAATACAGAGAAGCTTTAACACAGCATGACAAAGAATTGCTTGAAAAACTTCTGAAAGAAGGTCGCGAAAAAAAAGAAAAGGTGGATGGAAAATGCAGATAGTAGACATTAACTGCTCAAAAAAATATCAAATAAGAATCGAAAAAGGGATTATAGAAAACCTGGGAAGTATCTTAAACGAATATAGCGCTGTTAGTAAATTTTGCATAATTACAGATAAGAATGTAATGGGTATATATGAAGAGAAGATAAATCACGTTTTGTTAAAATGCAATTCTGAAATTATATATTACGTTATAGAACCAGGTGAAAAATCAAAAAGCGGAGAAGCATATCTTGAAATACTTGAATTTCTAGCTAAAAATGAGTTTACAAGGACAGATATGTTAATAGCATTCGGCGGCGGAGTAGTAGGAGATCTAGCAGGGTTTGTTGCAGCATCATACCTTAGGGGGATAGACTTTATCCAGATTCCGACCACCATACTAGCTGCTGTGGATTCTTCCGTGGGAGGAAAGACGGCAATAAACTTAAAAGCAGGTAAAAATCTAGCAGGGGCTTTTCATCAACCAGTAATGGTAATATGTGACTCTGAAATGTTTAACACGCTAACAAAAGATGTTAGAAGAGACGGTTTTGCCGAGGTTATCAAGTACGGAATTATAAATGATGCAGAACTTTTTGATAAGCTTAGTGAAAATGTTGATATTGAGGTTATTATTAAAAAATCTATTTTAGCTAAAGCAAAACTTGTTGAAGAAGATGAATTTGACACTGGGAGTAGAAGACTTCTAAATCTAGGCCATACCTTTGGACATGCTATAGAAATCGCGGGAGAATATAGATATTCTCATGGAGAAGCTGTAGCTATGGGCATCATGATCGTTTCAAAGGCAGCTGTAGCTAAAGGATATCTTGCTAAAAATGACTATGATAAAATAAAGAACCTTATTTCAAGCTATGAATTTGATTTAGAACCAGAGTTTACAGCTGAAAAACTTTATGAGATAATGCTCTTAGACAAAAAAAGAGAAGGCAAAAGTATTACGGTAGTTGTGCCGTTTGCTATAGGAGACTCAAGACTGGTTAAGCTTAAATTAGAAGAGGCTAAAGAGTATTTGGTGGAAGGATTAAAACAGGGAGCGCAATGGATGTAAAGGTCAACTTGAAAAATTTGAATAGCTGCATAGAAGCCATTCCTTCTAAGTCGGTAGCTCACAGAAGAATAATTGCAGCTAGCCTTAGTGGAACAGAGGTTTTAGGAGTTAATATATCAAAAGACATCATTGCAACTGGAAAATGCATGAAAGCGTTAATTGGCTATGAGGAAGAATTTTATTGTGGAGAGAGTGGGTCGACGCTTAGATTTCTACTTCCACTAGCAGGTGCTTTGGGCAAAAAAGGCACGTTTATAACTGAAGGAAGATTGTCAGAGCGGCCAATAAAAGATTTAACTGATGAATTAATGAATCATGGAATGAATATCAATAAAAACGCAGACGGTAATATAGAAGTTAGCGGTAAACTAAAAAGTGGCATATATAAAATACGAGGCGATGTATCCTCACAGTACATATCGGGGCTTCTATTCGCACTTCCTTTATTAGAAGGCGATAGTGAGATAAAAATTATTGGCGGCACTGAATCAAAATCATATATCGACATGACCCTTAAAGTGCTTGAAGAAAGCGGCATAGAAGTGAAGGATTTTCACATTAAAGGGAATCAAAGTTATAGGCTTACAAAAACTGCCGTTGAAGGCGATTGGTCAAATGGGGCTTTCTGGCTTTGCGCAGGAGCGCTACTAGAAAATGGACTGACAGTAAGGGGATTAAACTTAGAATCGCTACAAGGCGATAAAAAAATAATTGATATTCTAAGAAGATTAGGTGCAGAAGTAGACATATTTAATAGTGAAATAACAGTGCGAAGAGGAAACTTAAGAGGCATAGATATAGATGCTTCTGATATACCAGATTTAATACCTGTGGTTTCACTTTTAGCAGCTGTGTCTAAAGGTAAGACAAGAATATCTAATGTAGGAAGACTAAGACTTAAAGAAAGCGATAGGCTAGAGAGCACTGAGAAAACCTTAAACATGCTAGGCGCAGAGGTGAGCATTGTGAATGAAGAATTGATTATAAATGGACTTGGTCACAGCCTTAGAGGAACTAAAGAAGGTATACATGGTTATAACGATCATAGAATTGTTATGATGGCAGCAGTGGCATCAATTGCTTGCGACACGCCTATAGTTATCAATGGATGTGAAGCGGTTAATAAATCCTATCCTAAATTCTTTGAAGACGTTTTGAAATTAGGTGGGGAAGTAGAATTTATGGAGGACAAATAGATGGCTGCAATTTTAGGTAATAAAATAAAAATGGCAATCTTTGGGCAGTCTCATGCTGAAGCCATAGGAGTTGTAATATACGGCATTAAGGCAGGAGAAAAGATAGATACTGAAAAACTTCAGAAATTCATGGAAAGAAGAGCTCCTGGCAGAGATGAGTTTTCAACTCCGAGAAAGGAAGCAGATGAAGTAATATTTGTTTCTGGATTAATTGACGGATTAACGTGTGGCGCTCCGATTTGCGCTATGATAAAGAATAATAATATCAAGAAAAATGATTACGATGATTTAAAAGATATACCAAGGCCAGGTCACAGTGATTTTGCAGCATTTATGAAGTTTGGAGACGATTTTGATTCTTCGGGAGGAGGACAGTTTTCAGGACGAATGACAGCGCCGATGTGCATAGCAGGCGGCATTGCAAAACAGTTACTAGAAACAAAAGGTGTCGAAGTTAGTGCGGCCATAGATGAGATAGCTGGCTTTCAAGGCGATAAAATGTATGATGCTATGAGAGAAGCTAAAAAAGAAGAGGATTCTGTAGGTGGTATAATAAGTTGCCTTATACACGGCGTAAAGCCAGGACTAGGCGATGCTATGTTTGACGGTATAGAAGGAAGTATTGCCAGAGGAATATTCGGTATACCTGCAGTTAAGGGCATTGAATTTGGCAGTGGATTTAGCGGTAGCAGATTAAAAGGATCAGAAAATAACGATGAGTTTATATCGGATGGAGATAAGATAATAACTAAGACCAATAAGCATGGAGGAATCTTAGGCGGCATTTCATCAGGCATGCCGATTAGCTTTAGAGTAGCCGTTAAGCCAACACCATCCATAGGCAAGATGCAAAATAGTGTAAATACAAAGACTAAAGAAAACGTTAAAATGACAGTAAGAGGAAGGCATGATCCGTGCATTGTGCCTAGGGCTGTGCCTGTAGTAGAGGCAGTAGCGGCTTTCGTAATATATGACATGATGATGAGTGAATAGGAGTAATTATGGCTGATAAAAATTTAGTTGAATTAAGAGAAAAGATAGATGCTATTGATGATAGTATAGTGGATTTACTTGCAAACCGTATGAAGGTTTCTGGAAATATTGCAGAGTATAAAAGAGAAAACAACCTCCCTATATTAGACAGAACTAGAGAAAGAGAAAAGCTGAAGGAACTTTCACAAAAGGCTGAACCTGAAATGGAATCTTACACAAGAATTTTATACAGCTTGCTTTTTGAAATGAGTAAAGAACATCAACTGAAGCTTAATAAAAAACCGAGCAATGTATATAATATGTTCGTAGAGGCTTTAGAAAGAACGCCTAAAGAATTTCCAAAGCGAGAGACAGTGGCTTGTCAGGGGATTGAAGGCGCTTACGCGCAGCTTGCTAGCGATAAATTCTTCGATGTGCCTTGCATACTATATATGAAGAACTTTGAAGGCGTGTTCGCTGCGATTGATAACAAACTTTGTAAATACGGCGTGTTGCCACTTGAAAACAGCACAGCCGGTTCTGTTAACAAGATATATGATTTAATGATGAAACATAACTTCCATATAGTAAGGTGTGCAAGAATTAAAATAGATCATAACTTGCTTGTAAATGAGGGCGTTTGCAAAGAGGATATAACAGAAATAGTATCACATGAGCAAGCTTTTTTACAGTGCACTGACTATTTAAAGGAATTTAAAAATGTCAAGGTGACTGTTTGTGAAAACACTGCTGTTGCGGCTAAAATGGTCAGAGAATCAGGAAGAAGAGATTTAGCAGCGCTATCTTCATATACATGTGCTGAGCTATATGAGCTAGATATTATTGATTCATCTGTACAAAATAGTGGAAACAACTATACAAAGTTCATATGCATAGCTAAAGATTTGGAAATCTATCCTGCCGCTGATAAAACCAGCTTGATGATGGTAATTCAAAACAAACCTGGAGCTTTATATAAAGTCCTTTCAAGATTCTTTGTGCTTGGAATAAACTTGATTAAACTTGAAAGCAGGCCTATTCCGGATAGAGATTTTGAGTACATGTTCTATTTCGATGTAGAAGGTTCAGTGTATTCAAAAGAGTTTAATACACTAATCAGTGAAATTGATGATTTAAGTGAAGAGGTTAGATATTTAGGAAGCTATATGGAGTTAATATAATGGCTGATAGATTTGGGCTTATAGGAAAAACCCTTGAGCATAGTTTTTCCCCCGAGATACATAAAAACTTTGGTAATTATGAATATGATTTAATTGAAGTAGCGGAGGGAAAAGACCTTGAAGCTGTTATATTAAACGATGAATATAAGGGCTTTAATGTTACCATACCATACAAAAAAGCTGTAATTAAATACTGTGACAAGCTTACTGATAAGGCTAAGATTTCAGGTGCTGTAAACACTATATATAGGGATAAAGGTAGCATAGTAGGAGAAAATACTGATGTTGATGGCGTTATGTATCTTTTAAATCAGATAAAAAAACCAGTCAAGATTTTGATACTAGGAAGCGGCGGAGCACATGGAGCAGTTAAGGCGGCCCTTAAAGAAAAGAATATATCTGACATAGTTACTGTATCTAGGCGAGGAGAAAACAACTACAAAAACTTAGATAGGCATTTTGATGCAGATATAATAATTAATACAACGCCAGTTGGAATGTATCCAAATAATGGAGCATCTCCAATAGACATAGGAAAATTTAGAAATCTAAATACAGTTATAGATATAATATATAACCCATATAAAACAAAACTCCTTCTAGATGCAGATAAAGGAGGCATTAAAACAATTTCAGGTTTAGGAATGCTAGTAGCGCAGGCAAAAGCAGCTAGTGAAATTTGGCAGGGGATTAAGCTTGGTGACGACCTTATTGACAGCGTGACTTTAAAACTTCTAAGAAAAACGCAAAACATAGTTTTAATAGGAATGCCAGGTTCAGGAAAATCGTCTATTGCTAAAATTATGGGAAGGGTTATGAAGAAACCATTTTACGACCTCGACAAGGAAGTGGTTAAGCACATGGGCAAAAGCATCCAAGAGGTTTTTAAGGATGATTCTTTAGGGGAAGCGTATTTTAGAGACAATGAAACCGAAGTGTTCAGGGAATTATCTAAAAAAACTGGAGTTGTCATAGCAACAGGAGGCGGAACTATTACGAGGGAAGAGAATTGGCCTTTGATTAAGCAAAATGGAGTATGTGTATATGTTAAGAGGGATGTCAGTCTTTTATCTATGAAGGGGAGACCTATATCACAAAAAAGAGGTGTAGAGGCTATATTCAGTGAAAGAGCGATCATATACGAAGAGCTAGCGGACATAGTCATTGAAAACAATAGAGTTTTTAAAGATAACTATTTTACAGAATTATATAATTATGTACATAAAGTAAAAAAAGATATCAATCAATATTACAAGAATTTATGAGGTAGGAAGTGAAAATATTAATAATAAATGGGCCAAACATAAATATGATTGGAATAAGAGAGCCAAAAATTTATGGAAAGAAGTCATATAAAGAGCTTACTAAAGTTATGTGTGAATATGCCAATGAAAAACGAAATTTAACACTTGAAACTTATCAATCTAACCATGAGGGAGATATAGTGGATAAAATTCAGTACGCGTTTTTTAATAAATTTGATGGAATACTTATTAACCCGGCGGCATATACGCATACTAGCATTGCGATTGCAGATGCAATTAAGGCTGTAGGAATTCCTACCGTTGAAGTGCATTTAAGCGATATTTCCATGAGGGAGGAATATAGGCAGATTTCATACGTTTCGGAGGTTGCAGTAAAAACCATTATGGGTAAAGGCTTTGATGGATACATTGAAGGAATTGAATATTTGTTAACTAAAAAATGGACTATTTGAGGTCACCTTAAATTGAACTGACCTCCTTTAGTTAGATTTTAGGTCTAACTTTTGGGGGTCAGCTCAATTTTTAGTACCTTTTTTTATCTTTCTATGCCATCTCTGGCTTTTAGATTTTTAGTGTTATAATAGTGCTTGACTTCTTTCATCTCAGTGACTAGGTCAGCCATTTTAATTATTTGATCAGTAGCTCCGCGACCGGTTAGCACTAGCTCTATATCAGAGGGTTTAGCTGAAATAAGATTTAAGATATCTTCCTCTTTGATAAAGCCTAAGACCATAGCGACGTTTATTTCATCACAAACGATTAAATCATATTTACCACTTTTCATTGCTTCTTGGATTTCTGTTAAAGCATTAGCGGCGCATTCATAGTCTGCAGGTTCTGGCTCTCTACCTATTAAACAGCCTGTACCTGTTCCGAAGAGCTTTACAGTTATGCCACCAATAGATCTTAATATTCCGATTTCATTGTATTCCACGTCCTTTATAAACTGACCGAAGAAAACCCTATAACCTTTTCCTGCAGCTCTCACGGCCTGGCCGATTGCTGCTGTGGTTTTGCCCTTACCGTTTCCGGTATATACTTGTGTTTGACCGTTTATCATTTTACTAAAATTTTTCCTTTCATTTCATCATCAGGAACTTTTAATCCCATGATTGTAAGAAGTGTTGGTGCTATATCTGATAGCTTACCTTTATCTATTAATTCTCTAGGATGGTTACTTACGTAACAAAGGGGAACTTTAGCCAGTGAATGAGCAGTAATGACTGCACCTGTATCATCGAGCATCGCATCTGCATTGCCGTGATCTGCAGTAATTAGGACTTGCCCATCGTGTTTTAAAATGGCATCTACAACTTCTGGAACAAGTTTGTCTAAGGTTTCAATTGCCTTAACCGTGGCATCGAAATTCCCAGTATGTCCTACCATATCTGCGTTAGCGTAATTTAATATTATGAGATGGTATTTTTCTTTGTTAATTTCGCTGACGACTCTTTCGGTAAGTTCATATGCACTCATTTCTGGCTGCTTATCATATGTTTCAACTTTAGGTGAAGGGATTAGCATTCTATCCTCATTTTTATATGGCGTTTCTATTCCTCCGTTAAAAAAGAATGTAACGTGTGCATACTTTTCTGTCTCAGCAATTCGAAGTTGTCTTAAGCCCAAATCGGAGATAGTTCCTCCTAAAGTGACTTTGATTTTCTTAGGTGGGAAAGCCACTTGAACATTAGGTATAGTAGAATCATACTGCGTCATACACACATATACTAAATTCTTTAATGTTTTCTTTCTTTTAAAACCATTAAATTCAGGATCTACAAAAGCTCTTGTAATTTCTCTTGCTCTATCAGGTCTGAAATTATAGAAGATAACTGAGTCGCCGTCTTCAATTCCTCTGGAGCTTAGAACAGTAGGTTTTACAAACTCGTCCGTTTCGCCCCTATCGTAAGCCAATTCTATTGCCTGTGAAGGTGTATCGGTTTTGAAACCTTCGCAAAGGGTTAAAGCATCATAGGCTTTTTCAAGGCGCTCCCAACGTTTGTCTCTATCCATAGCATAAAAACGACCAGTAATAATACCCACTTGGCCTAGGCCTATGCCGTTCATATGTCTTTCTAATTTTTTAAAGTATTCTCCAGCGCTGCAAGGTGGTACATCTCGCCCGTCTAAGAAGCAGTGGATATATACTTTTCTTACATCTTGCCTCTTGGCAAAATTGAGAAGAGCTTTTAGATGAGTGATGTGACTGTGCACACCGCCGTCTGATAATAGCCCCATTATATGTAGTGCATGATCATCAACTTTTGCATTTTTCATCGCATCTTTTAGTGCGGGATTACTATAGAAATCTCCGTTTTTAATATGCCTGGTGATATTAGTAAGTTCTTGATAAATTATGTCACCTGCCCCTATATTTAGGTGTCCCACTTCGGAATTGCCCATCTGTCCCTCCGGTAGCCCAACGGCAAGACCAGAAGCATCTAGTTCTGTATATGGATAACTAGCGAATATGGAATCTAAATTAGGAGTATTTGCTGCCTTTACGGCGTTGCCGTAGACCTGCTCGTTAGCTCCATAACCGTCTAGTATCATTAACATAGTTGGTTTTACTTTTTTACCCATAATAAACCTCCAAATAAATGTAGTGAATTTTTAATATTTCATTAATAGTATATCAAACAAAGCTTTAAAAACCTAGTAATATGAAGTTTTAAATATGTTTTTCTGAGTTTTTGTTTCGTTGACTTTGCATATTCTAAGTGTTAAAATTAATACATATTTGGAGGGCTATTATGAAGTTTACAGTAGAGCAACAAAGGGCAATTGACACTATCGACAAGAATGTTCTTGTTTCCGCGGCGGCAGGGTCGGGTAAGACGGCAGTTTTGGTTGAGAGAATTATAAAGATTTTGTTAAAAGGACAATCATCGATAGATAATATGCTTATTGTTACATTTACAAATGCTGCTGCTTCAGAAATTAAAGCAAAAGTTATTAAAGCAATAAAAAAGGAAATGCAAGAAAACCCTAGTAAGCGTTCACAGCTCAGCAGGGAACTTGATGCTATGTACAGATCCTATATATCGACATTTCACAGCTTTGCTATGAGAATTATCAAGGAATTTTTCTATACGATTGATATGGAGCCTAACTTTAAAATTTGTGATGAAGCTCAAAGTGCGATTATGGAGAATGATGTAATAAACGAACTATTTGAAGAGGGATTCAATAATGATGGATTCATTTCAGGTGGTTCTTTTATTGAATTTCTTGAAACGTATAGTAGCGATAGAAATGAAAACTGGCTAATGGATGAGCTCGTATCTAATTACCATATATTAAGGAGTATTCCTGACTACTTCGACTGGGCGGATAGCAAAATAGCGGACATGTGTATAACTAAAGAAAACGTCAGGAGCTGCAAGCTTGTTAATATTGTTAAGATAAATATTAAGACTAGGCTCGGTGAAGCTGTTAAGTTACTTGATCAATCAGTCTCAGTAATTGGCATAGATGAATTTTCTGTTATTAAGGAGAAGATAATAGCTGACAAGACAATGATTCAAGGAATCATTGAAGAGACTGACAATATATTATCGATTAATCTGATAAATTCATTTGATAAATACAAGTTCCAAACATTAAGTGCACCTAAGGATAAAAAGAATGAATGGGAAGATATTAAACCTGAGATTTACATCTATAGAGAAAAATCTAAGGCTATAGTAAAGGATGTAAAGGAAAAGTATTTCTGTGATACTATAGAAAATCAGCTTTTAGAAATTAGTCAGACTGCAAAATATGCGGGGTACTATATAGACTTGCTTAAAAAATTCGAAGTTAAATTTCAAAAGAAAAAGCAGGAAGCTAATCTAATGGATTTTAGCGACATCGAGCACGTGGCACTAAAAATACTCAAAAACCAAGAGGTTGCTGACACATTTAAAGAAAGACTTGATTTCATATTTATAGATGAGTATCAAGATACTAACTATATTCAGGAAAGCTTGATCGCTAAAATTTCACGAGATAACAATTTGTTTAAGGTGGGAGATGTTAAGCAGAGTATATATAAGTTTAGACAGGCTGAACCCCAGATATTTATTAACACCAGGGCTGAATACAGTAAGAAAGAAAACATTAAATCTACGATTGTAGATTTAAATAATAACTTTAGAAGTAAAGGCAAGATCATAGACTATATAAACACGGTGTTTGAAAAGTTGATGAACGACTATGATGATGCGGCAAAGCTGTATGAAGGAATTAAATATGATGGAGAATATAATGATCTACCAGAAGTTCATATAGTAAACATGGATAAAGAGCAAGAGGGAATAGGTGATGACGAACATGTCTTCATAGACAAGATAGAGGTCGAAGCTAGAGCCACAGCTGATTTTATTAGGAATCAAATTGGCAAGGATTTTCATGATTCTAAAAATGATGTAGTTAGGCCTTTAGAACCTAAGGATATAGTCATACTTATGAGAAGCACCAAGAGATATGCAGAAGTCTTCTATAAGGAACTTCTAAGGGAGGATATTCAAGCATATATTAGCGATGATGATGGATATTTTAACACCATCGAAATTAACTTGATAATTGAGTTACTTTCCTTTTTAGACAACATGAAGCAAGATACTCCGATGATCTCAGTTCTTTATTCTGAAATGTTTAGTTTTACCACGGAAGAACTCGGAAAAATAAGAGCATTTACCGTAAAAGAGAGCCCTTATATAGCATATCACCAGGCTTTTAATATATATTCTAGCGAAGGTGATGATGAAAGGCTGAGACAAAAATGTAATATGGCTATGGAGAAGCTTCATTCTTGGAAAAACATGTCAGGCCTAATGACATTAGACAAATTCATCTGGAGGGTAATCATAGAGAGCAACTACTATTTGTATATAGGAGCAATGCCAAGAGGTAAGCAGCGCCAAGCTAATCTAAGAGCGCTTGTTGACAAGGCTATAGATTACCAGAATTTCTATTCTGGTTCACTCCATGATTTTGTAAATTACTTAAACGTATTAAAGACTAAACAGGTTAGAACTGGGCAAGCTAAAATATTTGGTGAAGACGATAACTTAGTGAGAATTATGACTATACATAAGAGCAAAGGTCTTGAGTTTCCTTGTGTAATTTTGGCTGGGCTTGGTAAAAAGCTTATGCAAACTAATCTTAAATCAGTTGCGACTATTCATAGCGGTCTAGGTATAGGTATCACTCGTGTTGATAGGGATAAAAACTTTAAGAGAAAGACGATTCTTCAAAAACTTATTGCTGATGCGTTAGCGGAAGAAGGATACCAGGAAGAACTTAGAATTCTCTATGTTGCTATGACTAGAGCTAGAGAAAAACTTATATTAATGGGGCTAAGCACGGATATCAAAGAAGATAAAGGCGACTTAGACAGGAGTAAATTTATAACTATACTAGGGCAACTACTTCACAGTAGTAATAATAAATATCTAATAGAATCTGGATACCTTGGCGGGAAAGTAAAGGACGTAAGTTCTAAGGACAAGATTGAAATCTTGCTAAGCAGGCTAAAAAATTCAGAAACTTCGGAAGGTTATGATGATGTTTTAGACAGGCTGTCTTACGATTATCCATATGATAGCGCAGTAACTACTAAATCAAAGTATTCTGTAAGTGAGCTTACTTCCGGTGAGCATGAACTTGAAGAAACGTCTATGATGAAAGATGTCGAAATGAAGGTTCCCGAATTTGCAAAGTTGGACATAAAAGTCAAAGGTGCTGAAATTGGAAATGCATACCACAAAATTATGGAACTTATAGATTTTTACAAGGTGGATACAGAAGGCATTAGCTACGTTGAAAAATTGGCATCTGACCTCACTAATGGAGGCGTAATAAACGGTGCTGTATTAAAAAATGTTAATTTACAAAAGATTATGAACTTTATAAATAGCGATATAGGACAAAGATGCGTAAAAGCATTCAACAGTGGGCTACTTTTTAGAGAACAACCATTTACAATGATAGAAAAAATTGGTAGCGAGGATGTTTTAGTCCAAGGTATAGCAGATTGCTATTTCTATGAGGGAGATGATGTGATACTTCTAGACTATAAATCAAACACGGTTAAGGAAAGTATAATTCAAGAAGAGCTAGATAAAATAAAGGAGAGATATACAAAGCAGATAGATATTTACCAAAAAGCGCTTGAGAGTGGACTCAATAAAAAAATATCAGAAACGTATCTATATCTATTTTCTGCAGAAAGGTTAATAGAAATGATATAGAATTAATTAGAAATTAGAAAGGATGAATGATGAATAAAAAGAATAAGTAAAAATTTTATTCCAGAGGATTAAACGACAGGATTCCTGCTATGTTTGTCCTATGCATTATTGTATCAGGCGGTATATGGAAATACTCTGAAGCTATCGTAGAAGAAAGAGTTGATATAGATATATCGTTATTTGTAGGAATAATATTTTGGGCACTTTTATCTGTATTACTTTTTACGATATGTAAAAAAATAATGGTAAAGGTTTATTCAAAAAAGGAAGATGAACTTTTCGAAGAAAAAAGGATAGATATGATGGAGAGGGAAAAGAAAAGCAAATAACCATCAGCAAATATAAAATCCGGCATTTAGATAATTCTAAATGCCGGATTATTTGTATATATTCGTTTAGTTTATACGATGCCTTGAGCCATCATAGCTTCAGCAACTCTTTCGAATCCTGCTATATTAGCACCTGCAACTAGGTCATATCCAAGATTATATCTTGCAGAAGCTTCTGAAGCCACTTCGTGGATATGTATCATAATAGCTTCTAATTGAGCATAAACTTCTTCAGGAGTAAACACTGTTTTTCCTGAGTTTTGTCCCATTTCGATACATGAGCACGCAACACCACCAGCATTTGCAGCTTTAGAAGGACCGATGATAACTTTATTATCTTGAAGATACTTTAATGCTTCGTTAGTTGTAGGCATATTAGCACCTTCGCAAAGATATTTACAGCCGTTTTCAACCATCGTCTTAGCATCTTCAATAGTAATTTCATTTTGCGTAGCGCAAGGTATGTATAGGTCAGCCTTTATGCTCCAAGGTTTTTTACCTTTTAAGAACTGAGCAGTTGGATATTGTTCACAGTATGGAGCACAGATGTTTTTACCACAAGATCTTAAGTCTAACATACAACATGCTTTTTCAGCAGTTATACCACTTTCATCATATATACATCCGTCTGGTCCAGAAATTGATATTACTTTAGCACCAAGTTCGTTAAGTTTTAACACAGTTCCCCATGCAACGTTACCGAAGCCTGATACTGCTACTGTCTTGCCTTTTAAATCTTCGCCGTGTCTTTTTAGCATTTCTCTTGCGAAGAACACAATTCCGTAACCAGTAGCTTCTGTTCGTCCTTGCAATCCTCCGTAAGGTATTCCCTTACCAGTTAAAACGCCTTCGAATCTGTTTGTTAATCTTTTGTACTGTCCAAATAAATATCCGATTTCTTTTTTACCAACACCAAGATCTCCTGCTGGGATATCCGTTTCAGGGCCTAAATATCTGTAAAGTTCAGTCATGTAAGCTTGACAGAATCTCATTATTTCTCCGTCTGATTTTCCGTTAGGATCAAAGTCTGCTCCGCCTTTTCCTCCACCTAGAGGAAGTCCGGTCAAACTATTTTTAAAGATTTGTTCAAATCCCAGGAATTTAACTATGCTAGGACAAACTGAAGGTGCAAATCTTAAGCCACCTTTGTAAGGTCCGATAGCACTGTTATACTGATATCTAAAACCACGATTAACTTGAGTTTTACCCTCATCATCTACCCATGAAACTCTGAAACTAACGCCCCTTTCTGGCTCTATAAGTCTTTCTATTAAACCTGATTCTATATATTCAGGATGTGCCTTAAGAACTGGTTCTAGAGAAGTTAATACTTCCTCGATAGTTTGTAGGAATTCTGGTTCTCCAGGATTTCTTTTTGCAGCGATATCAATGTACTGTTGAGTTAAATTTGCCATTTCATGCTCCTTTGTTATTATATAGTGATACATCGCATACAATATAACACTAAAGAAGAGGGTAGTCAATAGTTTGTATACAAAGTTCAAAGTATTTATTTTGATACAAAAAAAGGCTTGAAACGCTGCAATTGTAGCAAAGTGAAGGGCAGTGTATATAAAAAACATAAAAACAAGAGTGTAAATTCAGCATGTATTATGGTACAATTAAATGAAGCGTTTTACGCAGTAAATTTAGCGCAGGAGGGCAGATGAACTATAATAATTTAAATAGCAAGCAAATAGAAGCGGTTAAGCAGATAGATGGACCGTTACTTATTTTGGCCGGAGCAGGCAGCGGAAAGACTAGTACGATGACAAATAGGATCGCATATATGTTAGAGCAAGGTGTGAGTCCATATAATATTTTAGCAGTGACATTTACCAATAAAGCTGCAAATGAAATGAGAAACAGAGTGGAAAGTTTGACAAAATCCATGAATGGTCTTTGGATCATGACATTTCATGCAATGTGCCTTAGAATACTTAGATATCATGCCGAGATTTTGGGGTACAGAAATGGTTTTGTAGTATACGATGAAAAGGATAAAAAAACCGCCATAAAGAGCATCATAAAAGAATACAATTTAGATGATAAGATTTATTCAGTTAAATATTTGACTTCAGTTATAAGCAAATGCAAAGAAAAACAAATGTCTCCATTAGAATACATCGAAAAGAATGGTGATTATGATGTAAAAAGCAAAAAAACTTTTTTAGTTTACAGGTCATATGTAGCACTTCTTAAGAAGAATAATGCTATGGATTTTGATGACCTTCTACTTAAATGTGTTGAACTCCTTGAAAAAGATGAAAAGGTTTTGCATCATTATCAGAATAGATTTAAATATATAATGGTAGATGAGTACCAGGATACAAATTTCTTGCAGTATAAATTAATCAAGTATTTGTCCAGTGCAAGTAGAAATCTTTGCGTCGTAGGCGATGACGATCAATGTATATATGAATGGAGAGGCGCTGATATAAGAAATATATTAGACTTTGAAAAAGACTTTCCAGAAGCTGTTGTAATCAAGCTTGAGCAAAATTATAGATCGGATAATAATATCTTAAACCTAGCAAACTCTGTAATTAAAAATAACAGGGGCAGAAAGAGCAAGGCTCTTTGGTCTGACAAAAAGGATGGAGAAAAAATAACCTATGCTAGGCTAGATAGCGAAAAGGCGGAGGCAAGATACATAGGAAATCAAATAAAGATTCTAGTTAGTGAAGGATATAGATATAACGACTTAGCAATACTGTATAGAAAAAATGCCCTTTCGAGAAGCTTTGAAGATATTTTTGTGTACGAAGAAATCCCATATAGAGTTTTAGCTGGGCAAAAGTATTATGAAAGAAAAGAAATCCGAGATGTTATAGCCTACATGCGAGTTGTAGAAAATCCTGATGACAATTTCTCGCTTATGCGAATTATTAATGAACCTAAAAGAGGCATGGGTAAAGTCACGGTAGATAAAATAATTGCTTATGCTAAGGTAGAAGAAATTAGTTTAATGGAGGCGCTACATAGAAAAGAGATACTAGAATCCCTTTCTAATAAGTCCAAACCTTTAGTTGAAAATTTTATCGAACTAATAGATGAATGTAGGGAAGAAATTGAAAATGCTTCTATAGCTGATATATATGACAACCTTATTATAAGAAGTGGATATTTAAAAACACTGGAAGATGCCGATTCTGTAGAAGCTGAAAGCAAAATAGAAAATATCATGGACTTTAGGTCGGTAATTGTGGAATTTGAAAAGGCTAAAGAGGCAATTAAAAGTCAAGAAGCAGATGATGAAAAATTATTGGCACTGGATGGGTTTCAAGTACACGAACGCTCGCCTTTGAGCGAATTCGTAGAAAAGATAACACTTATGGCAGAAGTTGATAATCATGACGAAAAGCACGATGCTGTAGTACTTATGACACTTCATAGTGCTAAAGGTCTTGAATTTCCTGTAGTATTTATCCCGGGAATGGAAAACGGCGTGTTTCCAGGAAACAACTCACTTGAAGATGATAAGTTGGAAGAGGAAAGACGTCTTTGCTATGTAGGTATAACAAGAGCAAAGAAGAAGCTGTTTTTAACATCTGCGGCGGAAAGAATGTTGTATGGCAAAAGAGATATCACGCTTGAATCGCTGTTCTTAGAAGAGATGGATAAAAACTTAATGGATGGAGACAGGCTTGATAAAGAAGGCCGCACTAAGTACAAGAGAATAGAAGACGGTTACGGCGGCAACCCTCCAATGAAACCTTTTGACAACCTAAAATATGCGAAGTCGATGGCTAAGCAAAAAACCATAAGCAATGATAATATTAACTCAGGAGACAGAATTAAACATGACAAGTTTGGAGAAGGTCTGGTTATAGAAACTGACGCGAGGACCATAACTATAATGTTTGATAGCGTTGGCAGAAAGAAAATCGGCAAGGGTTTTGTAAATCTTAAAAAGTTGGGAGAATAATATGACCCATGATAAAAAGAGAATAATTGAATTAATTAATATACTCAATTCGGCTGCTAAAAAATATTATGTAGACGGTGACGAAATAATCAGCAATTTAGAATACGATAAGCTCTATGATGAACTTTTGTTACTTGAAGAGAAAACTAATATTACAATGGGTAACAGTCCTACGCAAAACGTAGGTTATGAAGTGATGACTGATTTACCCAAAGAAAGACATCAAAGTAAAATGCTCAGTCTTGATAAAACAAAAGATAGGGATGAGCTTAAGAGCTGGCTAGGACCTAAGGATGGTCTTTTGTCATGGAAGTTAGATGGGCTCACGGTAGTTTTAACATATGAAGAAGGTAAACTTATAAAAGCGGTAACCAGAGGAAATGGAGAAATAGGTGAGGTAATAACATCGAACGCTAGAGTGTTTAAAAATGTTCCAGTGATTATTCCATATAAAGGAAACTTAACACTTAGGGGTGAAGCCGTTATTAAATATTCTGATTTTGAAAAGATCAACGAATTAATAGATAACGTTGATATGAAATATAAAAACCCAAGAAATCTTTGTAGTGGTAGCGTCAGGCAATTAAACAGCAAGATTACTGCAGAAAGAAATGTTAATTTTTATGCTTTTTCAGTTGGCGATGCAGGCGTTGGATTTAACAACAGTAGAGCTGAGGCAATGCGCTGGCTCAAGGCTCAAGGGTTTGATGTTGTTGAGTTTTTTAATGTTAATGAGGAAAACTTGGAAAGCACAATTGAAAAACTTTCAATCGAAATAAGCGATTTGGACATTCCTTCTGACGGATTAGTTTTAACCTATGATGACATAGAGTACTCTAAAAGTTTAGGAAGCACTTCAAAATTCCCAAGAGATTCAATTGCCTTTAAATGGAAAGATCAAGTGGCTGAAACCATACTTAAAGAAATTGAGTGGAGTCCCTCAAGAACTGGGTTATTAAATCCAATTGCAATATTTAAACCTGTTGAACTTGAAGGTACAACAGTAAAAAGAGCATCAGTACATAATCTTAGTATACTTGAAGAATTAAAATTAGGTTTAGGTGATACTATTAAAGTGTATAAGGCCAATATGATTATCCCTCAGATAAGTGAGAATTTAACCCAGTCAAATAATATTGAAATTCCTAAAAACTGCCCGGTATGCGGCAGTGAAACTAAAATCTCCAGTGACAGCAGTACTAAGCTGCTTATGTGTCCTAATCCCAAGTGCGCAGCAAAGCAGACTAAGTTGTTTACGCTTTTTGTATCAAGGGACGCACTTAATATAGAGGGACTTTCAGAAGCTACAATACTTAAACTTATGGGTAAAGGCTTTATACATAGGAGAGAAGATATATTTAAACTTGAAGTTCACAAAGATGTTATTAAAGAAATGGAAGGCTTCGGTGAAAAGTCAGTAACGAATTTGCTAAGATCGATAGAAAAAGCTAAAGATACGACGCCAGAAAGACTGCTTTACAGCTTAGGTATACCTGGAATAGGTGTTACGAATGCAAAACTTATCAGCAGGCACTGCAAAAATTCGTGGATTGATATGATCGATTTAAGTATTGAAGAACTTCTGAGTATAGATGGTATTGGAGATGTTATGGCTAATGATTACTATGATTATTTCAAGGCCAATGATGTTAGTGAATTAGTAGGGCTACTAAACATAAATGAAACATACGATGACGTAAGCGACGTATTATCGGATAAAGTATTTGTAATAACAGGCAGCCTTGAGAAGTTTGAAAATAGAAAGCAGCTTAAAGATGCCATAGAAGTGCTTGGGGGCAAGGTTACAGGAGCAGTAACTTCCAAAACCGATTATTTAATAAATAATGATATCAAATCAAATTCGGGGAAAAATAAGAAAGCTAAAGACTTAGAAGTGGAAATCATTACTGAGGATCAAGCTATAAGTTTAATGAAAAATGAGCAATAAGTGTTGTAACTGATTTAAATTTAGTATAAAATAAGCCGATAGGCATAAGGAGGTGATACTATGGAAAACTTTAAAGTCGATGTTGCTTTAGAAGAATCTAAAGAGAAATTGTTTGAATATCTTAACAAAAAGCAATACTTTAAGGGCAGAGATGAGTTGTTAAAATATCATGCTGTAGACATAGCTGAACTTCTTGAGGAAATAATTGAAGAAATTGGTATCCAAAAGGCAGTAATAATGTTTAGGCTGCTACCTAAAGATATTTCTGTTGATGTTTTTTCAAGTCTACCTATAGTGGATCAGATTGATATTATTAACGTTATAACTGATGTCGAAATAGAGTACATATTAGATGAAATGGACTTTGACGATATGATTGACGTGCTTGAAGAACTTCCAGCAAACATAGTTGATAAAATACTTGAAAAAACACCAAAAAATGAAAGAACTCTTATAAATACTTTTTTAAACTATAAAGCAGACAGTGCCGGCAGTCTGATGACGCCTGACTACATAAGCTTAACAAAAGAAATGACGGTAAGAGAAGCACTTAAGTATATAAGAGAAGTCGGCATGGATTCTGAGACAATGTATACATGTTATGTTAAGGATTCGGGTAGAAAACTTCAAGGTATAGTTTCCTTAAGAACCCTTGTGGTAACTAGCAAAGATTCTATGATATCTGAAATAATGAATGAGGACTATGTATGGGTTAATGTAGATGATGACCAAGAACAAGTATCTGATGAGTTTAGAAAATACGGATTTCTGGCAATTCCAGTTGTTGATAAAGAACATAGATTAGTAGGAATAATAACTGTAGATGATATCTTAGATGTAATGGAAGAAGAAGCCACCGAGGATATGGAAAGAATGGGTGGTGTTATAGATCAAGAGGATAAAGATTATCTTGATATGAGCGTATGGCATCATGTAAAGGCAAGGCTGCCTTGGTTACTGTTACTAATGTGTTCTTATTTGATCACAGGAACTATAATTACTCGTTTTGAAGATGTATTATCATCTGTGATATGCTTAGTTTCATATATGCCAATGCTAATGGGCACTGGAGGCAACTCAGGTTCACAATCCTCGACATTAATCATTCGTGGTATGGCAACAAATGAAGTTGACACGAAGGATGCTTTAAAGGTATTATGGAAAGAATTCCGAATAAGCTTTGTGGTCGGAATGGTAGTTAGTGGAATAAATTTTGCTAGAATAATTTGGCTTGACAACAATTCAATTATGATAGCACTTACTGTAAGTAGCTCTATGCTTGTGATTGTAATTATTGCTAAGTTAATAGGAGGCATGCTTCCTATGCTAGCAAAGAAAGTAGGCATAGACCCGGCTCTTATGGCCGGTCCTATGATAGCATCGATTACAGATATGGTTGCGTTAGGAACTTACTTTTTTATGGCAGCAGTATTTTTAGGATTATAATATGTATTTAATTTACATTGGGAGGTAATATTGAGAGAGTATTCGAAATTAAAAGAGATAGCTAACAAGATTAGAATAGATGTTGTTAAAGCTGTTTACAATGCAGGTTCTGGCCATCCGGGGGGATCTTTAAGTGCTACAGACATATTAACGGCTTTGTATTTTGATGAAATGAACATCGACCCAAAAGATCCTGATTTAATTGGCAGAGATAAATTTGTTTTGTCCAAAGGCCACGCTTGCCCGGCGCAATATGCAGCATTAGGCGAGAGAGGGTACTACCCTGTGGAAGATATGATGACTTTAAGAAAAATCAACAGTAAATTTCAAGGTCATCCTAATATGAAATATGTAAAGGGAATTGAAATGTCCACAGGCTCGCTGGGACAGGGGTTTTCGGTATCTGTAGGTATGGCAATAGCAAATAAAATAGACTGCGTGGAGAGCAGAGTGTATACAATGCTTGGAGATGGAGAATTGCAAGAGGGCCTAGTTTGGGAAGCGGCTATGGCAGCTGCTCACTATAAACTAGATAATATGGTTGCTATAATAGATTGGAATGGATTGCAAATAGATGGAAATAATGATGACGTAATGTCGGTTAAACCAATAGATAAGAAATTCGAAGCTTTTGGATGGAACGTTTTATCAATAGACGGTCATGATTTTCAAGAAATATTCAGTGCCTTTGATTCTGCAAGAGCATTCAAGGGAAAACCTACAGCCATTATTGCAAAAACTCATAAGGGTCAGGGAGTTTCATTTATGACTGATGAAGCTGGTTGGCATGGTAAAGCGCCTAATGATGATGAATATGAAAGAGCAATTTCTGAATTAGGAGGTGTAATATAATGGGAGACGTTAAAAAGATGGCTACTAGGCAGGCGTATGGAGAGTTTTTAAAGGAAGCTTATAAAACTAGAAAAGACCTAGTTGTATTGGATGGTGACTTATCAAAGTCAACAAAGACAGCAGATTTTCAAAGCGTATGTCCAGAAAGATTTATCAATATGGGAATTGCAGAGCAAAACTTATTTGGCACTGCAACGGGCATTGCAATTTCAGGGAAAGTAGTTTGCGCAAGTACATTTGCGATGTTTGCAGCAGGAAGAGCTTTTGAAATAATAAGAAATTCTATTGGATATACTGGGGCAAATGTCAAGATATGTGCTACGCATGCTGGAATTACGGTGGGAGAAGACGGAGCTAGTCATCAAACTTTTGAAGACATAGCTTTGATGAGAACCATACCAGGGATGACAGTTGTCAATCCTTCCGATGCAGTTAGTGCAAAGATACTATTAAATCAAGTTATTGACTTTGATGGTCCCGCATATGTTAGGCTTGGAAGAGCTGCAGTGCCTATGAATTACAGCGAAGATGCCGAAATTAAGCTAGGCAAAGCTAATATACTAAGGGAAGGCAAAGACGTAGCGATTATAGCAACAGGAATAATGGTAAACGAAGCGATTATTGCAGTTGAGCAATTAAAAGAAAAAGGTATAGATGCTATGGTAATAGACATGCATACTATAAAACCAATAGATGAAGAGGCGATATTAAGTGCCGCTAAAAAAACCAAAGCTATAGTTACAGCTGAAGAACACTCTATAATTGGAGGGCTTGGAAGCGCAGTAGCTGAAGTCCTGGCTCGAAAATATCCTACCAAGATGGCATTTGTAGGTCAGGAAGATACTTATGGAGAATCTGGGAAACCAGAAGATCTAAAGAAAAAGTATAAAATGACAGCAGATGATATAGTGAAAAAAACTGTAAATTTATTAGGCTAAATAAATAGCGCTTTAGAGTCGTTTTAGAAACTAAGGCGCTTGTACATTTTTTGTGTACATTGACGAAATTCATTTAATTGTTGCATTTTATATGGTATAATAATTATATAAATTAATGACATTAATATTCATAAATGGAATAGTGATGTTAAAAAGGAGGTCACACATGAAGGTAATTATTACGGGAAAAAGCTACAATCCAAGCAAGCAACTAGAGGAGAATATCGAAAAGAAACTAGGGAAGTTAGGAAAATACTTTTCAGATGAAATTAATGCCAATGTAGTTATCTCAAAGTTTAAAGGAAAAACTAAAGTAGAGATAACAATAAACGGAAACAATACGATTTTTAGAGCAGAGGACGCGTCAGAAAATGTGTACGAATCAATAGATATCATCGTAGACAAACTGTCTAATCAAATGTCTAAGTTCAAAGGTAAATTGCAAAAGAGGCATCAAGATAACAAAGCCTTAAAGCTAGAATTTTTACCTGAACATGAAGACGAAAACTCTTCTGAAGAACCAAATATAGTCAGAAGGAAAAAATTCCACTTAAATCCCATGAATGAAGATGAAGCAATTTTACAGATGGAAATGCTTCAACATACATTCTTCGTATATATGGACATGGACACAGAAACAGTAAATGTTGTATATAAGAGAAAGGATAACAACTACGGAGTATTAGAAACCAGCTATTAATTAAAAAAGATGTTTAGATTGGATTTTGGCATTGCTAATCAAGATTAGCGGGGATAACAAAATCTATAGAGTTTAATAAAGTTATAGAATTAGGAGTTACACTACAGTTGTAGACTGTTACGCTAACTCCTTTTTTTATTGCGTCTGATAATATTGTGGCAAATTCCATGTGGGCCTCATAGTTTGGCATAAAGAGCTTTGAATTTTTCAACTGAACTATAAAAATCAAATTGGATTCAAAGCCAATCTCTTTAGCCTTGATCAATTCTCTAACGTGCTTGACTCCGCGTTCTGTTTTGGCATCGGGGAACATAACTATGCCGTTTTCTTCTAAGGTCACACCTTTTACTTCTATGTATCCCTTTATACCACCAGCTTTTTCGTAATAAAAATCTAGTCTAGAATTTCCGAAGGTTTGTTCTCGTACGACTTTTGTTAACCCGCTAAGAATTTTGCCTTCTAATAAAGATTCTTCAACTATCTTGTTGGGAGCTTGAGAATCTATGTTGATCAATTCGAAAGTATCACCGATTGTTTTTTCCACTGAAACTATAGAAAACTCTGTTTTCCTATTTCTCATATCGTCCCTGAAATCCTCGAGGTAAATAGTAGCGCCTGAAACTAAGAGTTCTTTGCATCTGCCGGTGTTTTTTACATGAGCGATATGTATTTTATTTTCAATGCTAACTTTCGCAATGAATCTGTTGGGCCTTTCTAAGAAAGTGCCTTTTATTATTTTTTTATATTTCATATCATTAATTCCCTAAATAAAAAGCGGCATGAATAAGCATGCCGCAAGAAGTAACAATTTACCAATTTTTTATTTCTATACTTATAAAAGTTTTGCCTTGATTAAGTATTAATTCACTACCGTCTTCGTAATGGAAGCTTGTGCGGCCAAGGTCGCTTTCTTTAGACCAAGTGATGTTAACACTTTTGCCGTTAGTATAATATTTGCCTGTGCCGTTTCCTGTGGTTGTTATATGTTTGTGCTGTCCGTCTGCCATGTACCAGTCACAATCTTGAACTATTAAGTTCTTAAAAGTCAGTTGCTTATCATTGTCAGCATCAACATGAGCTGCATTAAACTGATAGCGATCGTACAATTTTGTTTCTGTATTATATTCAAAGTAAGGTTTGCTGTGAGGGAAGTTAGTGTCAACACGAAGGGCTTCTTCGCCATCTGTTAATTCTATTTCTTTTTCATCATCCTCATTAAATTTTAAAGGGTTTTCAAAATCACTTTCTAGGGTAGTTTCGTATTTTTTATTCTCGATTCCTTTGTCTATTCCATCACTGCTAGTAAATGCGTTATGTGGAGCCTTTCTGTCGCTTGCACGATAGAATACGCCGCCGTCTACCATACCATCTAAATGGTCAACTGTGCCTCTGCTCAAAAAAGCTTCACCGATATTAGAAGCTCCAAAATGAACATAAATTGCATCGTACTCACTTGCGATTAAAGGATAATGAAGTCTACAGCTTCGCACTGAACCTATTTTCTCAAGATCGCTATAATCTTGAAATATTGCTAAGCACCTGGAAATATTATACTCAACAGGTGCTTCGTAAATAATATCTGCCTTGCTAATGCCTGACATAGGCTGAGCATCTATAATATTATTTATCATAATTGCTACTGGCCTTTTAGCAGCAAGTTCTTCGTCTATCCATTCACCTGTTAGTGGGCTTTGAGCCATATTGGCGTGGATATCAACGACTTCTTCGACTTTTGGCTCAGATTTTTTACAACCTGTAAATAGTAACATCATCATTATTAATGAAAGTAAAATTACTAATGTTTTCTTCATATTAAACCTCTCTTTTATTACTTATTGTATTTTGATTACATTGAATTCTATCATGTATCAATCTTGATTTCAACATGTTATAATTATGTTATAAAAACTTCACATTAAATGTTAAAATAAACAAGGTGGTGGTGATATTAAGATTCTAGTTGTTGTTGATATGCAAAATGATTTTATAGATGGTTCTTTAGGAACTGAAGAAGCTCAAAGTATAGTAAGTAAAGTAAGTTTACTAGTAGAAGAATACAAAGAAAAGGGATATCCAGTAATATTTACTAGAGATACTCATTCTAAAGATTATTTAAATACAAGAGAGGGCAAAAGACTTCCTATACAGCACTGCGTTAAGGACACTAAGGGATGGGAAATAGCGGAATCTATTAATACTAACGATTGTACGATTATAAACAAGCCTACTTTTGGATATAAGAGTTGTAGTTGATGAACTTAAAAACTACTTAAAGAAAATGGCATTGAAAATACATTAAGATTAAAGCATATCGAAGAGATAGTAGTGGTTGGATTATGCACAGATATATGTGTTATATCAAATGCAATACTTTTTAAGATTGCGTTTCAAGATAACGATATCTTAGTATTAAGAGGGTTTGCGCTGGTGTAACAGTAAAAACACATTAAAATGATCTAGATGCTATGGGAATGTGCCAAATTGATATTAAATAAATAGGAATTGCTTGAAAAATTCGGAGTATTAATATAAAATGATATATTGGAAAGCTTACGAGGGAGAAATCTATGAACATACAAATAGCTATTGAAAATTTAGTAAAATATGCTCACAAACTAGGTGAAGAGAGATATTCAAAAACAGGGTTTATGGCGCTTAAATTAGATGAAGAAGCGTATTTGTTAACAAGATCAGATATAGAACTTAAAGCTGTAAAGGAAACGAATATCAATGGATATAACATGGATGAAGGTAAAGTAGGCAGGTTGTTTAAAGCGAGACCAGATATTGATGCTTTAATTTTTTTAAGTACTGATTGTTCAATAAACATTTCGAAAAAAAATGACTTGATAAGACCGAGCTTAGATGATTTAGCTCAGATAATAGGATTAGATGTTAAGGTGGCTAAGAACTTTAGTGACGAAGAGCTTATAGGTGCAATTAGCAAAAGAAACGGATGTTACATAAGAGACGAAGGCATGTTGGCATTGGGACATTCTTTGGAAGAGACATTTGCGGCGATAAGAATACTTGAGAAATCTGCATATGTCGAATTAATGGCAGAAGGTATAGGGCCAATCGATTATATTAGCAAACTAGATTGTTATCGCATGCGTAGGTTCTACAAAAATAAGTATTCTAAAACGAATAAGAACAGTCACTTTAAAAAGCCCTTATATGATAGAAACGAGGCTAAACTAAGAAAACAAATTGTTGAATGCGGTATAACAATGGTTGACGAGGGCCTTGTCCAAGGAACTTGGGGAAATATTTCATCGAGGTTGGATGATAGACACATGTTAGTAACGCCGTCTGGCATGGATTATCATAAAATTACTGCAGATGATATTGTTAAAGTCGATATGAACACTATGGATTATACTGATCAAAGAAAACCAACCAGCGAAAAGGGCATACATTCGGCAATGCTAAAAATGAAGCCTGACTGCAATGCTGTTATTCATACTCATTCATATGAATGTAGCGTGTTTGCGGCCACAGGAAAAGAACTTAAGGTCGATGATAAAATTAAAAATCTAATTCTCGGTGATATCCAGGTTGTATCACATGCAATGCCTGGAACTAGTAGACTCACAAAAGGCGTTGTTAAAGCCATGGAAAATAAAAACGCTTGCATAATGGCTAATCACGGAGTAGTATGTTGTGGTGTAGATTTAAAGCAAGTCCTTAATATGTGTAGAGATTTAGAAGAAGTGGCAAATAAAAGTATAAAAGAAAAAAATAAATTGAAATAGATTTTGGTTACTTGGAGGTAGCGATTTAATGAAAAATATCATGGTTTGTGTAACAAAACAAAAAACATGTGAAAGATTAATCAGTTACGGGGAGCAACTTAAAAGCTCAGACGAAGACTCGTTATTGATTATCCATGTTTCTAAGAGTGACGAGAAATTCCTAGGAAATAGTAAAGAGTCAGATGCCTTAAAATATTTGTATAATATAGCTATGGAAAGAGGCGCGAATCTAATAGTGCTAAAGTCAGATAATGTTAAAGATACGTTGGCTCGTCAGGTAGAAGAAAATAACATCCATAAAATTATAGTTGGAGCTAGTGACAAAAAACAAATTGAAGGAAACTTCATTAAAGAATTAAAGGATAACCTAGCTGAAGAGGTAGAACTAATTGTAGTTCCGGCATAGTTACTGTGAAGAACTAGGAAAGTACGTTGACTGTAATTAACCTTTTAAGTATAATAAAAAATAAACAAGTGAAGTGGAGGACATTCTATGAGAGTGTTAATGATATTAGCGGGTGCAATGACTGGCGCTGTAGGACTATTTTGTTCTGTAAATGCAGGATACCCTTTCATCACGGTGGCATTTATAGTAGGTATTGTTGCTATATTTTCGGGGATTATTGAAATACTAGTAACCGATAGCGTATGTGGCTGTGAAGAAAGTAAACCTTGGGTTAGAATAGAAGGTGTAACATCTATAATACTAGGTTTGGTATTTCTATCTAATCAAATCACAGAGGACGTGGCAATAGTATCTGTGTTCGGCCTGTGGATTATGATTACAGGATTGAGAATAATACCTAGATTAACGGAACGCTATGATAAAAATAGCAACAGATATTATGTTGTTTTGGCATATGCTGTTGGGGCGTCTTGTGTTGGTGTTTATTCGTTTTTTAATACAGCGTTGTTCAATTTCGATACTCTAATGCTGGTAGGTATCATATTGCTGCTTCAAGGTATTAATCATCTTAGAATTGCGTTGCTTATGGAATACAAGAAACCGGACATAATCAAATCCCAAATAGAACGTTTAGTTGAAGCGAAGGTAGATGCCGCAATGGCTAAAGAGCAAGCAAAAGAGGCTTTGAAAGCGGCCAAAGATGCAAAGGCTAATGTAGACAAGATTTACAAAGAGCGAGATAGAGGCAGAAGTGCGAGCAGGAAAAAAAATAAGTAATGTACAAGGACTTCAGTTTGGAGTCCTTTTTTGATGCAAATGTGTAATATATATGTAAGCAATTACACAATCAAATTGTGTAGTGTATATTGATTTAATGTGCTTGATGCTTGAGTATGTTTTTTCTTGATTCTTCAAGTGGTCGCCATAATATAAGTAAAGTGGATCCAGATATTAAAGAAAATGGCAAGGAAAACTTAGTGAGATAGATTTACTAGTTTTTACTAAAGATAATATTGCTGTAGAATAAAAAAAGTTATGTAAATAAATTGCTTCCAGAAAATACTGATGGAGGGTAATGAGAGAGGAGATAAGTTTAGGAAAGCCGTATGCGAATAGTATTGTGTTTTACGTTTTTGTCTCAAAACCAGTCGTTTAGAAGGCTTCATTCGTTTTTCTAAAATTCTTTTTAAAAACTTTTAAAAAGATATTGACA
>LSQX01120663.1_pt1 | contig 35279 bp, 33 predicted proteins | sample 654561 | NCBI WGS metagenome assembly LSQX01 (sample SAMN04489861, study PRJNA283612) | anaerobic digester metagenome | isolation source: 4 biogas reactors fed with cattle manure at either 37C or 55C with and... | place: Denmark: Kongens Lyngby | collected 2014 | reverse complement strand
AAGGAGAAAATGATGAAAGATTACAATATGATCGAGATTCGGGGGCTGTCGAAGTCCTACGGCAAACTCAAGGTCCTGAAGAAAATCGACCTCGACGTCAAAGCGAGCGAGGTGGTCGTGATTATCGGCGCGAGCGGTTCCGGCAAGAGCACTCTGCTCCGTTGCACGAATTTTCTCGAAAAGCCGCAAAAAGGTACGATCAGCATCGACGGCACGGTCGTTTCGCACAAGAGCAAGAATCTTCACCTGATCCGGCGCGAAGTCGGTATGGTTTTTCAACACTTCAACTTGTTTCCGCACATGACTGTTCTCAATAACGTTATGGAAGGACTTGTTCAGGTCAAGGGGATGAAGCGGGAAGAAGCGCTTGAGATCGCCTCTGCCGTGCTCGAAAAGGTCGGCATGAGCGATAAAACCGATGTCTATCCGGCCGTCATTTCCGGCGGCCAGAAACAGCGCGTTGCTATCGCGCGCGCGCTCGCGATGAGCCCGAAGATCATGCTTTTCGATGAGCCGACGAGCGCNNTGAAGGTCATGAAGGATCTGGCCCACGAGGGAATGACAATGATGGTCGTCACCCACGAGATGGGCTTCGCGCGCGAGGTCGCCGACCGGGTCATCTACATGGATGAGGGTGTGATCGTCGAGCAGGGTACCCCGGAGCAAGTATTCGATCACCCGCAAAACGATCGGACCCGGGCTTTTTTGAGCCATATTCTTTAATTTCCGGCTGTCTTGTTCGTCCCCTGCGAATCAGATATAATAAACATCGCACGGATTGCGCGCTTCCGAATCATTCGACGAGGCTTGCCGATGAAATACGACCGATACGATCCTCAATTATCTCCATATTCAGGCGGTTCGAGAAAAAGACACCGTAAGGTGGTCGGTTGTCTGCGCGGATTTATCATGATCATGACCGTTATGATCGTTGCGGTATCATGCGTGCTTTTCTGGCAGGTATTTCTTTCCAAGAGACTCCCTGACACCAACAATTTTTTCACCAGGAAAACCGCGGCACCGACCGCTTCTCCCACACCGGACGCGACGCCCACTCCCTCTCCGACTCCGATGCCGGACATTGTTGAACTCCTTGCCCCGCAGGAAAATATCGAGAACTTCTTCGGGCCGTTGCCAAAGCCCGAATTTCGCACTCCGCTTGAACGCAGGGAAGTTCACGGTATTTATATCGCGACCGGCGAAAATCTGACCGCCAATATCGAATTAGCCAAGAATTCCGAAATCAACGCCTTCGTTCTCGACCTCAAGGAAGGATACGGAGTCGGATTCAACAGTACCAATCCGCTCGCGACTCAGATCGGCCAGGTAAAGTCTCTTTATAATCTCTCCGCTATGGTTGAGAAGTGCCACGATAATGACATCTGGGTCATCGGACGAATCGTCTGTTTTAAAGACCCGGGGCTTCTGAACGCATATCCGGATTACTATATCAAAGACGCCGACGGCAATATTCTCCGATTCACCAACGAGGAGAAAGCACCGTTCCTGAACCCATACAACCCGGCGGTTTGGGACTATTTCATCGACTTGGCGATCGAGGCTGTCGAGATGGGCGTCGATGAGATACAGTTCGACTATGTTCGTTTCCCGGCCGGGCCGACGACCACCGGCGTCGCGCCGTATTTCGGTCCGGAAGGGACGACACCCCGGAAGGCGGACGCGATCAATCGCTTCCTCCAGACTGCCAGACGACGGATTCAGGACACCTATGGAGTGCCTGTCGGCGCGGATATTTTCGCGATCGTTATGACCAACGAACCGGATCGGAAAATAGTGGGTCAGGACTGGCCGACCGTCGGGTTGACCGGAGTAGACAACCTCTGTCCGATGATTTATCCTGACCATTACGGGCGCGAATTCTACCTGAACGGCCGGCTCTATTCCCCGCCGAAGGATTATCCTTACGAGATCGTTTACAACTCGCTTTATGTCGCCAAACAGCAGGCGGCCGAGGGGTTCAGTATCATTCGGCCATACGTGGCGGCTTATACTTACGGCTACGCGGATATCAATAAACAGATCAAGGGTGCGCGCGATGCGGGATGCAACGAGTTCATCCTCTGGAATGTTTTCGGGAAATACCCGAACGGCAATTACGACGGAGCCTGATTTTGAAGCAAACATGAAGGGGCTGTTGCAAAAGTGATCGAAAAATCACTGGAGCAACGGCCTCTTTTTTTGTTGTAGAGCGAACTGAGACCCGGACGGCTCGGATTTCTTAAAGAAAAGAGTCCGTCAGGATTTCGGCTCGATACGATCCCTTCCGCCCATCCATTTTCGAAGGACTTCGGGAATCATTACGCTGCCGTCCGCCTGTTGATACTGTTCAACGATCGCCGGAAAAATTCGGCTGGTCGCCAGGCCGGATGCGTTCAGCGTATGAACGAATTCCGTCGCCCTTCCGTCTTTTCTTCTGAATTTCATATTTCCCCTTCTCGCCTGATAGTCACCGGCATTCGAAGCGGAGCTGACTTCTTTGTAGTCGTTCATCGAGGGGATCCATATCTCGATGTCATATGTCTTCATCATCGACGCGGAGCAATCTGCGGCAGCCAACTTGCTGACACGATAATGAAGTCCGAGGCCGGCGACCAGAGCGGCGGCCTTCCCGACAAGCTCCTGTAATGCGTTCTCTGAATCCTCCGGACGGGTGTACTGAAACATCTCGATTTTGTTGAATTGGTGTCCGCGGATCATTCCGCGTTCTTCTGCGCGATAAGATCCCGCTTCTTTTCGATAACAAGGCGTATATGCAAAATACTTCAGCGGCAAATCATCCTCGTCAAGGATCTCGTCACGATGAAAGTTTACGAGCGCCGTCTCGGCCGTCGGAAGCATGAAATGCGTGAATCCCTCCGGAGCCTCACGGTCGAGGATCTGATAGACCTCGTCCTTAAACTTCGGGAACTGCCCGGCGGTATACCCGCACGCGGCGCCGAGCATATGCGGAGGAAGAATAAATTCATAGCCGTCCCGGAGGTGCGTCTCGATAAAATATGACAAAAGGGCCCACTCCAGAAGCGCGCCGTCCTTGCGATACATCCAGAAACCGTTACCGGAAAGCTTTGCGCCGCGAGAATAATCGATCATTCCGAGTGATTCGACCAAATCGACGTGGTGCTTCGGCGTAAAGGAAAAAGTCGGCTTGTTGCCGGAGACAGTGATAACGGCGTTATTCTCCTTTCCTCCCGCGACAACGTCGTCGGCGGGCAGGTTCGGAAGCCCCGAAAGAAATTCATTCTGCGTACGCTCCAGGTCGCCCAGTTTCTCGTCCAGTACGCGCACTTCTTCGGCGAGTTCTTTCATGTCCGCGAAAACCGCCGACACGTCCGAGCCTTCCTTCTTCATCTGTGGAATGCTCGCGCTGACCTTGTTGCGTTTCGCCTTGAGAGCCTCAACGGTCCCGATGATTTCTCTGCGTTCGCGATCCGCATTGAGGAAACCGGAAAAATCAACGATACACCCCTTCTTGGCCAACTTTTCCGCCACTTCGTCCGGGTGGTTGCGGATTTGGTTTATATCCAGCATAACAGCGCCTCCGTTTTCGGTTCGATGCAGGTATTATAACCGATTCCGAAACGATAAAAAAGAAGATGTGCCGTTCCCCGTCCGGAAAAACCGCCGTCTTGTTCCTTTTTTTGTGCATTATGGTATTAAATGTGGCGATTTCATGTTTCGTTTTACATCCTTTTTGCTTATAATACTTTAAGAAGAAGTTCAATGCTAAATATCGCGGGATTGTTTCCCGCTGCGTGATTCGGGAGGCGATTGATTGTCTAAAGTTCATTCATTTCGTGGCGGAGTGCATCCGATGCACAATAAAAATACGGATGTCCTGCCCACCATTCGTCTGAATGATATCCCCGAGGTGGAAGTATCTTTACATCAACAAATCGGCCCTCCGTGTCAATGTATCGTCGCACCCGGCGATTACGTCCGTGTCGGCCAGGTGATCGCCCGCTCGGACCATCCGATGGCGGTGCCGATCCACTCGAGCGTATCCGGAACCGTTAAGGAGATCCATCACGTGGTTTCCGCCGTAGGAGAGCCGATCGAAGCGATCCGTATCGAGTCGGACGGAAAGTTTGAATATGATCCCTCGATCGCTCCGCCGGTCATCGAGTCCGGAGAAGATTTTGTCGCGGCGATCCGGGAGGCGGGTCTGGTCGGTTTGGGCGGTGCGGCTTTTCCGACCCACATTAAACTCAATCCGCCGAAGGGCAAGGAACCGAATGTTCTCCTGGTCAATGCCGCGGAATGCGAACCGTATATCACCTCGGACTATCGGATCATCTGCGAGAAGCCCAACCAGATCATCGACGGCATCCTGGCGATCATGAAGTGGCTCGAGATTCCGACCGCGATCATCGGATATGAGGACAACAAACCTCTGGTTCATCGGATTTTCGAGCATGAACTCGGAAGAAGGACATTCAAGACCGGTGAGCGCCATGACATCCGCATCCGCAAGCTCAGGACCCGCTACCCGCAAGGAGCGGAAAAGACGTTGATCTATGCCTTGACCGGCCGCAAGGTGCCGCCCGGCAAGCTTCCGCACGATGTTCACGCCTTGGTTCTCAACGTCTCGACCATCCGGCATATCGGACTTTTCATCAAGACCGGAATCCCGCTTCTGAGAAGACGCGTTACACTCGACGGAAGCGCTCTGAATATCCACGGTAATTTCAATGTCCCGATCGGCGCGCGGGTCCGGGACGTGATCGAAGCGGCCGGCGGTGTGCGCGAAGAGCCCAGGAAAGTGATCATGGGCGGCCCGATGATGGGACACGCTTTGGACCGCATGGAATGCGGAACCGTCAAGGCGGATAACGCAATCCTGGTTTTCGGCAGTGAGGAAACGACGATCCCTCCCGAATCCGCATGCATCCGTTGTGCGCGTTGCGTGATGTCCTGCCCGATGAACCTGTTGCCGAACGGAATCGACCAGGCCTCCCGTCGTAAGGATCTTGAGCAACTCAATTACTTTCATGTCATGGACTGCATCGAATGCGGTTCCTGTACGTATGTTTGCCCGGCCAAGCGATTTCTCAACCAGAGTATCACGGACGGCAAGAAGCTCATTCACTCCGAGAAGGAGCGTTATGCCAACGAACAAAGGCTTCTGGCCGCGTCCGAGAAGGTATCATCGGGAAAGGAGAAGCAAGATCAGCCCTCTGCCGAATAGTATGCCGGGCTTTTCTTCATTTAAAAAATGAACTTACAAGTATCCAGTTCACCGCACATCCGCTCGAAGGCGACGACTCAGTCGATTATGAGAGATGTGATCATCGCTCTTCTTCCGGTCACGGTCGCCTCCGGATTCATTTTCGGACTGCGCGCCGTGCTCGTCGTTCTGACCTCCGTTTGCTCGTGCGTGCTTTTCGAGTATCTCGCGCGCAAGGTGATGAAGCGTGAGAATACGGTCGCTGACCTCTCAGCCGTTGTCACGGGCTTATTGCTCGGTCTCAGCCTTCCGCCGACGATCCCTTTTTACATGGTCGTGATCGGTGCTCTGTTCGCGATCGTGGTCGTGAAGCAGATGTTCGGAGGCATCGGCAATAACTTCGTCAACCCGGCTTTGTCGGCGCGTATTTTCCTGGTGATTTCCTTTCCGTCCCAGATGACGACTTGGACGGTACGGGAAGGAGCGTTTTCTTTCCTCGACTCCGTTCTTGGGAAAGACTTGGTCTCATCGGCTACGCCTCTTCTCCTGATGAGAAATTCATTGTCCGATGCGGCCTCGTCGGCGACATCGTCGGCGACGATCCTGCCGGAGAGCACGGAATTGCCGTCTCTTCTGTCGCTCTTTCTCGGCGATAAAGGCGGATGTATCGGCGAGACATGCATCGTCGCTTTACTGCTCGGAGCGATTTACCTTTTTATTCGCAAGGTGATCGTGCCTTGGATCCCTCTGGCCTACCTCGGGTCATTTACGCTCCTGGTCCTGCTTTTCGGGCATACGCCGCTTTTCGAGGCGGTACGTAATAATCCCCTGTCTTTGGATGTCTGGAAGGAAGCGATGTATGAACCCGCCTTTATGCTCCTCACCGGAGGGCTTGTGATCGGCGCATTCTTTATGGCGACCGATTATGTGACATCCCCGGTCACTACGTCCGGCCGGGTGATTTTCGGGGTCGGCTGCGGGGTGTTGACCTTTCTGATTCGCTACTACGGAAATATGGCCGAGGGTGTCTCTTTCGCGATCATTCTGATGAATATTCTGACGCCGCATATCGATCGCCTCACGATGATCAAACCGTTCGGGCAAAGGAGGGCGAAGAAAAATGCGATGGCTTAAGAACATCCTTTCAAAAATAAAAGCTGCGTTGATCGCGTTCCCTCATCTTCTGATCGCATTCTTTAAGCAGTTTTTTAAAGAATCTCTGTCGGCGATCAAGCTGGCCGCGATTTGTCTGGTCTGCGCCCTGCTTCTTGCCGGGACCTACGCTTTGACGCGCGGCCCGATCGCGAAGCAGGAAGAGAAGGCCGCTTTTGAGCGCATGGCCGCCATTTTCGCGGAAGCGGATACGTTCGAACCCGTAACAATGGACGACAACCTTCGCAATGAGTTAATGAAAACCGGATGCGACGAAGTGCATGAAGCGTACGACGCAACCGGCAACGTCATCGGCTACGTTTTTGTGACCCGGAATTTCGGATATGCCGGAGATATCATTGTTACTTCCGGCTTTGATTTGGACGGAGCCGTCATTCAAGTGATCGCAACCGCGCCCGACGAGACGCCCAAGCTCGGCAAGGAAGTGGAGAAGAAAGAATTTACCGACCAATACACTGGCGTCTCCGCCGGCGAACACGCCGGTGAAGGCTCGGATTGTGTCGATATGATATCCGGTGCGACCATTTCCTCTAAGGCGGTTTGCGTAGCCTTCAATGCGGCTGTCGACGCATTTCAAACTCTGTCGGAGAAAGGGGTGATCGGATCATGAGCGAAAAGATGTCCGATAAGACCTATCGATCGCCGGATCAACGGCTCGAAGAGAAGAAAAAGTCCGAGTCTCCGATGCGTATTGTTCTCAACGGCCTTCTGTATGAGAATCCCGCATTCCGACTGATCCTCGGCATGTGCCCGCTGTTGGCAGTTACGATTTCCGCCAAATCCTCGTTGTTTATGGGCTTTGCGGTTATTTTTGTGTTGACCGGTTCAGAGTTCATCGTATCTCTTCTGCGCCACATTATTCCGGACAAAGTGCGGATCCCCGCATTTATCACCATCATCGCGGGATTTGTCACGATCGTCCAGCTGATGATCTCCGCCTATTTACCGGCGCTGAATGATTCTCTGGGAATCTATATTCCTTTAATCGTCGTGAACTGTGTCGTGTTGGCGCGCGCGGAGACCTTCGCGAGTAAGAAGAGCCCTTTGTATTCCGTTCTGGACGGCTTGAGCATGGGCGGCGGCTTTACGCTGGCGCTTTTCATGATGGGAAGCATCCGTGAGATTCTCGGAGCCGGAACGTTTTTCGACTTGAATCTGCCGCTTTTCGGAAGCGTCATTGAACCGATCATGTTCTTTGCTTTACCCCCGGGCGGATTCTTTGTTTTCGGAATTTGTATTGTGATCATGCATTTCGTCGTGACCCGAATCAAGGGAAGTACCTCCGGGAAACGCAACGGATCGCATCCGGAATCGGAACCAAGCGAACCCGGATGCTCGTCATGCGGCGCATGTTCGATATGCAGCGAAAGTGAGGTGAAGTGACCATGGCCGGTTTTTTGAATTCAATTGATTTCCGGGGACTCATGATCATCCTGTTCTCCGCCATATTGGTCGATAACTTCGTCCTTTCGAAATTTCTGGGGATATGCCCGTTCCTCGGCGTCTCCAAGAACCTGAAAACCGCGATGGGGATGAGCACCGCCGTCATTGTGATTATGTTGTTGGCTTCCGCGATCACCTGGCCGATCCAACACTATTTGCTGAATCGATTGGGAATCGGTTTCCTGCAAACACTGGTCTTTATCCTGGTTATCGCTTCCCTGGTGCAAATCGTGGAGACGATCATGAAGAAATCCATGCCGCCGCTTTACAAAGCCTTGGGCATCTACCTTCCCCTGATAACGACCAACTGTGCGGTGCTGGGTGTAACGATCCTCAACATCACGCGGGAATTTACTTTTTTGAATGCGATGACCAATTCGCTCGGAGCCGGCCTCGGCTTTGCTCTCGCGCTGTTCCTTTTTTCCGGCATTCGGATGCGTATCGAGAAGTCCGATGTACCCAAGACTTTGCGCGGCCTTCCGATCACATTGGTCTCCGCCTCGTTGGTGGCGGTTTCATTCTTCGCATTTAAGGGACTGATCGAGAACATTTTCGCCTGATCGATTCAAATACGAGGAGATAGTATATGTTCGTCTTACCTTATCGGCTTTCTGTGGCACAAGACATTCTCATACCGGGGCTGATCATCTTCGGAGCCGCTCTGCTCCTCGGTATCTTGATCGTCATCATTTCCATCCTCTTTAAAGTCCCCCGTAACGCCAAAAAGGAAGCTCTGATGGATGCTTTACCCGGCGCGAACTGCGGAGGATGCGGATTTGCCGGCTGTGAAGGCTACGCGGATTATCTGCTTCTGCCCGGCGCAAACACCGGTCTTTGTTCGGTCGGGGGTGCAGAATGCGCGCGAGAGATTGCTTCGATCCTCGGTACCGAAGCGGTGGAGCCCGAGAAACGGATCGTTGTTCTTCATTGTCAGGGCACACACGACCATACGACGCCGAGATATGAGTATCTTGGAACCCGGTCCTGCCACTCCGCCCACAATATTCTGGGCGGACCGGGATCCTGCACCTACGGCTGTCTCGGATTCGGCGATTGTGTCGCGGTCTGCGCTTTTGACGCCCTTTGCATCAAGGATGGTATCGTTCACGTCAACCGGGAGAAATGCACTGCCTGCGGTCAGTGCGTCAAAGCCTGCCCGAAGAAACTTCTCCGCCTCTTACCGGTGACCGCGACGGTCGAAGTGCGTTGCAGTAACGAGTGGCCGGGTGCACGAACGCGCAAAGTCTGCAACATCGGATGCATCGGTTGTAAGCGCTGTGTCAAAGAGTGTCCCGTCGAAGCGATTTCCATGAACGGCTCTCTTGCGGTGATCGATCAGTCTGTTTGTATTCACTGCGACGCGTGTGTGTCGGTGTGTCCGACCCATGCGATTGCGAGATTGGAGTAGCCTTCCCGGTGTCGCTTACTGCGGTTTGAGGTTCTTTTCGCACCGCAATCGTTCGATCTCTGAATACGGTTTGCGATCTGTCGCGATTTATCATTTTATCCTTGCGCACCGAGATCAAATATGGTATTATTCTCTCTGCGCGTTATCCGGAAATGAGGAGGTATGACCATGGCAAAGTGCGAGATCTGTCAGAAGAATATGTTTTTCGGCAGAAAGATCAGAATCACCCGTTCACAGATTTCCCGCCGTGCACTGACACAGCAGAAGTCCAATGTAAGAACTGTTCGGGTTATGGTTGACGGCACACCCAAGACAATGCACGTATGCACTCGTTGTCTTCGTTCCGGTGCGGTTGTTAGAGCCTGATTCTTCTTTTCTTAGTACGTGAAAGGCGGCTTTTATCGGCCGCCTTTTTGTTTTGTCCGATTCCGTGCCGTTATTCGGCCGCTCCGGCTACTCGAAAATCCTTCGTACGGCGATGATCCTTTCCTGAAGTTCAATATTCTCCGAAAACGAAACCAGACGAATCGTGGTCTTACTTTTGGAAACCATAAGTAAAGTGCCGGTTTCGGTGCATATCGCCATCTCATACGGTATATTCGACCCGCTTTCCAACGGATGTCTCAAGAAAACCAAATCTCCGGGAAGTATGCTTTCAACGATCAAATTTCCGGTGATCTCGTCGTAACGGATGTCCGCTCTCTCGCCGGCTTTCATCTGTCCGTCCATCGTCCGGGGCAGAGTGACTCCGTTCACGGATGCCGAAACATATGCCAGTCCCGGGACGGAGAGTCCGTTTTTGGTCATCCCGCCGGACAGGCGAGTCATATTCACAAAGCTCAGGACGGAGCTGACAAAATATCGAACGCCGACCTTTTCAACCGGAGCATAAAGATCCAGCTCAATGACTCCGCTGCTGCTGACCCATCCGTCCTTCCCGTCGGGAAGCGCGACATGGTACACGCCGTCCCGCTTCTGATCCGAGTAAAGTACCGTATTCATCATCACTTCAACTTCCAGTGTCCCATTGCTCGCGTGTGACATGACGTTCTTGGAAACGTCCGAAACGATTAATTTGAATTGATGGAGGTCGGGCTCGATCGAGTCCATTTGGTCGGAAAGATCCTTTTCGAGAACATATGCCTCGATTCCGTCGGCGGTTCTGATCTTGACATATCCGTTTAACGGCGTCGCGGAAATTAGTTTTACCGGTTCGTTAAACAATGCCTGCGCGATTCGATCACTGCGGACGTCCGGCTCCTCCATGAGATTGGTTGCGTATCGGATGACCATCCGATCCGCGGAAGAAGAATAAATCCGCTCATTTTGCGGGGAAATAAGCATGGCGATTTCCGGTGTCTCAATCAATTTCGGAAGCCAATTCGGCAAGACCCAGAACAACAGAATCACGAGGCCGACGAATATCATAGCCGGCAAAAGCATGCGCGAAATGCCGCGTTTGGGCGCTCTCGCTACGCTTGCATCTTCATCCTCGAGCGACCAGACCTCCCGAACATCCTGAGGTGCGCCGAACTTACCTTCAATCGGCGCAATGGGCTCCGTTCCGGGCATCTCGTCCGGATTCGGGGTTCTGATTTTCGGCGGTCTGACTGCCCTTCCGATCGAACGGAAAAACTTACGGATATGCCTCATCCATTCACTCCCCGTTCGCCCCGCGAGAATTCCATCACGCACATCGCAACCGCCAGATCCCCGTCATGGGAGATACTTACGGACACATCATCACCTCCGAGCCGCTCGAAAACCGCTTGCGCGGCACCATGCAGAAGCACTGTCGGCCGTCCCGTTACATCGACAGAAATTTCAATATCAGTAAAACAGATGCCCTCTCTCCATATCCCGGTCCCCAAGGCCTTGGATACCGCTTCTTTCGCCGCAAATCGGGCGGCAAGCGATTCCATCGACAGTTCGCCGCGCCTTTTCACACACGCGTCCGACTCGGCACGAGTATAGATACGCTTCAGGAAAATTTCACCTTTTCTGTTGTATAAATCCCGGATTCTGGAAATCCGAATTGCGTCGATTCCGCAAGAAATAGGCATATTCCGTCACAAATCCCGCTCAGGGCCGGATTCTTCCTCCTCCGCTTTTTCTGTACTCATCCCTCGTTCTGATGTCCTCTCCCTCGAAATGAAAGATCCGGTAATCACCGATCAGTCGCGAATGAAGCCTGCTGTCATAGTGTCTGCCAAGCTCGGCGAGAGACAGGTTGGTGGTGATCAGCGTCGCGCGGTTGTTTTGTCTGCGCTCGCCCAAAATATGCAGAAGATCTGCCGTGTTATACGGCCCTTTCGCCTCGACGCCCAACTCGTCGATCACAAGAAAATCAACGCCGAGTATACGGTCCCGTAAAGAACTGATCACCGCATCCCGCTCCGTGTTGGGATTAAAGGAGCGCTTCAACGTCCGGTACTCATCCATGGTCTCGATCAGTTCCGAGGACCGGATGACCAGGACCGGCTCTGCATTGCCCAAAATCGCGCGTGCCGTACACACGGCCAGAAACGTCTTCCCGGTGCCCGGATTGCCCCAGAAAAGCAAATTCGGCCGATCACCCGGATCCATCGCGACATAAAGCCGGCAGAACTCAAAAATCGGCTTGATCTTATCCGGTACGGAATACAGGGCGTCTGTTGAATCCGAAAACGAGACGCCGGGGTACCGGTTCAACCCGGAATGCTCCCGGTACAGCGGAATGAGCAAGCGACGAAGACAACGACATTCCTTACCGTCAATAAAGCCCTCGTCGCCGCAAGCGGAACAGAACGAGGCCGGACGGTCGTAATCCTCCGGGATCGAGTTGCGCTCGATAATTTCATTTCTCTGTTCTTCAAGCCGATGGAGCTCGGCGGTTGCTTCCGTGTCGTCGCCGGACTGAAGCAAGGCCATCATCCGTTCGGCCGTTTGAATCCGAATTTGAATATCCGCCTCTCGAAGCTCGGGATATCTCTCGTGCAATGCCTTGATCCGATTCGCGCACGCTACCTCTGCGCTGATCTTGCGATCAGAAAGAATATTCATGATTTCGGCGGGAATCATCCCCATTTAATCCTCCTGATCCGAGGCCGAACCGGCCTTGTTGCGGGCATAACGGTCCATCAGTTCTCTCGGGTCGTCTTCGAAATGCCGCAGTTCATCCTCCGAATAAGAAACTCCGGAAAAGTTCTGCCCTCCGGATGAATTGCCCGGTTTGATATCCGACTTCGCCTCCCGATAGCGGGCGGCATTGATTTTGGCCTGATTCTCCTCGAAAAACTTCGCTTCGTCCAGAGTCTTCACCCCGGCTCCGAACCATGCGTAGAGATGTTCATTGGCCCGCTTCATTGACGGAACGGTGCTGTATTCACAAACCCGCTGAATCGCGAACTCGATCATCTCATAAGAATAGCCGAGCTTCTCGATCCAGATTCGAATATAGTCTTCATCAAACTCCGTCATTTTCTTTCTCAGGCGCTTCCCGATCCGACGAAGCACGGAGGAAATCTTCTCCTCCCGCTCGATATACTCTCCCAGCTCCTTTGCCGTCCGTATGCCCTTCGCGTGCCATTCCACCGCCTGCGACTTCATACGGGAAACTACGGTCAGTTGGTTGCTCTCGAAAAGCGATTGAAACAGCGCGTACACCACGTCCGGATCAAATCCGAACTCAAAAAGCAGCAGATCGATCTCCCGATACCACTTATAGGCCATGGATCCGTGAAAAAACGTCTTCTCGATCGACCGGGCGAGTTCTTCCCTCGCCTCGTTCAATGGCGATATGGGTTCATTTTCAGCCGTTTCGTCCCGTCCTCCCGAACGCAGAATATATCGATCAACCTCAATCGCCTTAATATCGGTAACCCGAATCTTCCCACGGTCGTCGCGATCAATCAGGCCGGACAGTGACAATTCCGCCAACGCGCCCTTGATATCTTCGGGTGTCATGGAAAGCCGGGAAGCGATCTCCTTCTCACCGACGACGAATCCCTTTCCGGCAACCATACGGATATAAATGTACGCCTGAACGGCCAAGCCCGTCAACGCGGGCATATACTCGGATATAAATAAATCCGGCACCGCAGTGTCCGAGAGAAGCAGTTTTTTCCGGTCATCGGATTTCACAGAAACATAACCTCCGCAAGCGTAAAATCAACCCTTATTATAGCATCAGCGACCGCCCTTTTCCAACGCGGAAGCGACAAAAAACAATACGGACCCGGGCGACCGCCCGGGTCCGTAGAACGTCCGTCAAATGCGGATGCGACCGGTCGGCCGCTTACTCCGCCTTCTTCTTATAAGATTCGTAGCGCTCCATCGCATCCTGCTTGTTCTTCTCAAACATGGCCTCGACTTTCTCGGCCGGATACTTCTTATAAAGAGAGTTATAGCGGACCTCGCTGTTCAGGAAGGCCATGAAATCGCCCGCGGGTTCCTTGGAATCCAGCGTGAACGGATTCTTGCCCTCGTCCTTCAGCATCGGATTAAACCGGTACAACTGCCAATATCCGCACTCAACCGCATCCTTCTCGTGCTTCTGAGTAGAGCCCATGCCGGTCTTGATGCCGTGGTTGATACACGGTGAATAGCAGATGATGATCGACGGCCCTTTATAAGCCTCTGCTTCGTTCATCGCCTTGATCAGCTGGTTCTGGTTCGCGCCCATCGCGACCTGCGCGACGTAAACATATCCGTAAGCCATCGCCATCATGCCGAGATCCTTCTTCTTGATCGGCTTACCGCCGGCAGCAAACTGCGCGATCGCGCCGGTCGGGGTTGACTTGGAGGCCTGACCGCCGGTATTGGAATACACCTCGGTATCGAGGACCAAGACGTTCACATCTTCGCCGGTCGCCAGGACATGATCCAATCCGCCGTATCCGATGTCGTATGCCCAGCCGTCTCCGCCGATGATCCAAGTGGAACGCTTCATGAAGTAATCCTCGTATTCAAGGATACTGTCGACTTCCGCCTTGATCGCTGCGTCACTGCCCTTGTAGCCTTTCAGGGCGACGCTCAGAGCGGCGGACACCTCGCGTGTCGCGTCGTTATCGTCGAATTTCTCAAGCCATGTATTGCCGGCTTCCTTGACCCCGTCGTCGTCGATCTTCTCAAGCAACGACTTGAGTTGGTCGGCTACGCGGTTCCGGAGCTGCTTCGCGCCCAAGTGCATACCCAAACCGTGTTCCGCGTTATCCTCGAAAAGCGAGTTCGCCCAAGCCGGTCCGCACCCCTTCGAATTGGTCGTGTACGGCATCGACGGCGCCGATCCGCCCCAGATCGAGGAACATCCGGTCGCGTTGGAGATCTGCATGCGATCGCCGAACAACTGTGTCAACAGCTTCGCGTACGCGGTCTCGCCGCATCCCGCACAAGCTCCCGAGAATTCCAGAAGGGGCGTCTCAAACTGACTGCCCTTGATGGTCTTCTTGTTGGCCGGATTGTCCTTCACGGATACTGTCATCGCAAAGTCCCAGTTATCCGCTTCGTCCATGTGTTCCTTCAGGGGAGCCATGATCAGAGCTTTCTCCTTCGCGGGACAAGTCGCCACACAAGTGCCGCAGCCCGTACAATCCAGCGCGGAGACCTGCATGCGATACTGATAGTTCTCGTAACCCTTCATTCCGACCTTCGTAACGAACGGAGCCTTCCTGGCCTCTTCTTCGTCCAACAGGAACGGCCGGATCGCGGCGTGCGGGCACACCAGAGAGCACTGGTTGCATTGAATGCAGTTGTCAACATTCCAGATCGGAATATCCACCGCGATGCCGCGCTTCTCATACTTGGCGGTCCCTTGCGGGAAGGTTCCGTCCTCACGGTCGACAAATGCCGAAACGGGAAGTTTGTCGCCCTCTTGGGCATTCATCACTTCGACGACGTCGCTGATGAATGCGGGGACAGATTTCTTCACGACCGGTTTATCCTCCGCCGTCGCCCATGACTCGGGAATCTTTACCTCGACAACCGAGTCGACGCCTGCGTCGATCGCGGCGTAATTCATCTTAACGATGTCATCGCCCTTGGAGCCGTAGGACTTAAGCGCGGCCTTCTTCATCAGTTCAACCGCCTTCTCGGCGGGAATGATGTTGGCGAGTTTAAAGAACGCGGCTTGGCAAATTGTATTGATACGTCCGCCGAGGCCGATTTCTCTGGCCTTCTCGACCGCGTCGATCGTGTAGAACTTGATCTTGTTCTTCGCGAGGAAGCGCTTCACTAAGCCCGGCAGATTCTCGTCGAGCTCTTCGTCCTTCCACTGTGTATTCAGAAGGAAAGTGCCGCCCGGCTTCAGAGGGGTCAGCATATCGTACTTATCGACATAGGACTGGTTGTGACAGGCAATAAAGTCCGCCTTGTTGACCAGATAGGTCGAACGGATCGGGGTCTTGCCGAAACGCAAGTCGGAAATGGTGACACCGCCGGACTTCTTGGAGTCATAAGAGAAATACGCCTGAGCGTACATGTCGGTGTTGTCGCCGATGATCTTGATGGAGTTCTTGTTCGCGCCGACGGTACCGTCCGCACCCAAGCCCCAGAAACGCGCCGCGAAGGTTCCCTCACCGGCAACGTCGATCGATTCGTCAAGCGGCAAAGACAGGTTTGTCACGTCGTCGATGATACCGATCGTGAATTGACGTTTCGGCTCGTCCTTTGTAAGTTCCTTGAAAACAGCAAGGATCTGATCCGGCGTGGTGTCCTTCGAACCCAGTCCGTAACGTCCGCCGATGATGCGCGGGGCTTTGCAGTCTCCGGCGTATGCGGCACAAACATCCATGAAGAGAGGCTCGCCGTGCGCGCCGGGCTCCTTCGTACGGTCGAGGACCGCAACGGATTTGACCGTGGACGGAAGCGCGGCGAGGAAATGCTCGACGGAGAAAGGACGATAGAGGCGAACCTTCAACAGTCCGACCTTCTCTCCTTTTCCGTTCAAATAGTCGACCGTCTCCTCCGCTGTCTCGACTGCGGAACCCATCGCGATAATTACGCGTTCGGCATCCGGAGCGCCGTAATAGTTAAACAACTTGTAATCCGTGCCACGGATCGCGTTGATCTTGTCCATATAATTCTGAACAATCGCCGGCAAAGCCAGATAGAAGGGATTCGCCGCTTCACGCGCCTGAAAATAGATATCCGGGTTCTGAGCCGTTCCGCGAAGGACCGGGCAGTTCGGCGAAAGACTGCGCTTTCTGAATTCCTTGAGTGCGTCATAATCGACCATTCCCGCAAAGTCATCGTAATCGATCACATTGATTTTCTGAATCTCATGCGATGTCCGGAAGCCGTCAAAAAAATGAAGGAAAGGAACGCGACCCTTGATCGCCGAAAGGTGTGCGACCGCCGCCAAGTCCGCGACCTCCTGAACGCCGTTTGCGGCCAACAGGGCAAAACCCGTCTGACGGCAAGCCATTACGTCCGCGTGATCTCCGAAAATGCTCAAGGCCTGAGCGGCCAGCGAGCGGGCGGAAACATGGAAGACGGCCGGCAAGAGTTCACCGGAGATCTTATACATGTTCGGGATCATCAAAAGAAGACCCTGAGACGCGGTATAGGTCGTCGTCAGGGCACCGGTCGCCAAGGATCCGTGGACGGTACCGGAGGCGCCGCCTTCCGACTGCATCTCCACGACGTTCACCGTCTGCCCAAAAATATTCTTCCTGCCCTGCTGGGCCCATTGATCCGTGTAATCCGCCATCGGAGAAGACGGCGTGATCGGGAAAATACCCGCAACCTCGGTAAACGCGTATGATGTATACGCTGCGGCGGTGTTCCCGTCCATAGTCATTTTCTTGAGTTCTTTTGCCATGACAGTATATCTCCTTTATGTGAAAAATGGATTGAAATACTCACTAGCCCGTCAATATCCCGACAAGCCGGATATATTATAGCACACAGGCTATCGATTCGTCCGACCTTTTCGAGCGGGAAAAGGAGAAATTTGGCGCAATTTCTAAAACATTTACAGACGTTCCGGGACGCAATCTGTGATATGATGTTTTTCGTACACTAAAGCGAAGGAGAACCATTATGAGCATATCTTATCAAGGTCCCGTAGTACTGATTATTATGGATGGTATCGGTTTGAGCGACACTTCGGTCGGCAACGCTGTCCGTACCGCCAACACTCCGACGCTGGACCGCTGTATGACACAATACCCGATGTTGAAACTGAAAGCGCACGGCACGGCGGTCGGGCTTCCGAGCGATGACGATATGGGTAATTCGGAAGTCGGACACAACGCGATCGGAGCCGGGCAGGTATACAGCCAGGGCGCGAAGCTGGTAACGGAGTCGCTGGCTACCAAAGCTATGTTTGACAGTGTGGTTTGGAAGGAGCTGCTCGGCGGTGCCGTTCAAGGGGGAACCCTTCACTTCATCGGTCTTCTTTCAGACGGAAATGTTCACTCTCACATCGACCATCTCTTGATCATGCTGGAACAAGCGAAATCGGAGGGCGTGCGCAGGGTTCGGATCCATCCGCTGTTGGACGGTCGTGATGTCGGCGAGACCAGCGCGCTTCAATATATCGATCAACTCGAAGGCAAACTCTCTGAGTTATGTGACGACATTACCGATTACCGCATCGCATCCGGCGGCGGAAGAATGAAAGTGACGATGGATCGCTATTTCGCTAACTGGTCGATGGTTGAGCTCGGCTGGAAAACCCATGTGCTCGGCGAGGGAAGGCTCTTTTCGAGCGCAACCGAAGCGATCGAGACTTATCGCAGGGAAATACCCGGAGTCATTGATCAGGATCTTCCGGCGTTTGTCGTCGGAAAAGACGGCAAGGCGATCGGGACGATCAATGACGGAGACAGCGTGATCCTGTTTAATTTTCGCGGAGATCGCGCGCAGGAGCTGACGCTGGCTTTTGAGTCGGACGAATCCTTTGTTGCTTTCGATCGCGTGCGCGTTCCGAAGGTTCGCTACGCCGGCATGTTGGAATATGACGGAGACCTTCATATACCGAAGAAGTTTCTGGTGTCTCCTCCGTTGATCCGGCATACGCTCGGTGAGCTTCTCGCCGACAAGGAAATCCCGCAGCTTGCGATTTCCGAGACTCAGAAATTCGGGCATGTCACGTATTTTTTCAACGGCAACCGCTCGTCCAAATTCAGCGAGGAGAACGAAGAATACATCGAGATTTTGTCCGATATCGTTCCCTTCGAACAGCGCCCGTGGATGAAATCTGCCGACATTACTGACGTGATCATCGAGAAAATCCTTTCCAATAAGCATCCTTTTGTTCGTGTCAACTTTCCGAACGGCGACATGGTCGGCCATACGGGGATCATGGAATCTACGATCATCGGGGTGGAATCCGTCGATATCGCCCTGAAAAGAATTCTTCCCGCGATCGATCAGATCGGCGGTATGGCGATTATCACTGCGGATCACGGCAATGCCGAGGAGATGTTTGAGCTTTCCAAAGACGGCTCTCCCAAGGTGGACGGCACCGGCAGGATCAAGGCAAAGACCAGCCACAGTCTGAATCCCGTTCCGTGTATTTTCTATGACAACACCGCCAACCGGGATCAATACACCGTCCGCGAGTCAGACGGCTTCGGACTTGCGAACATCGCCGCAACCATCGCGGATCTGCTGAATGTCGAGCCGCTCGCCTGTTGGAACGAATCAATGATCCGCAAATCCTGATTCGATCGAACGGCATCCCTCTTCCTTCATATGAAACACTCCTCCGGGAGTTTAAACGCACCTCGAATTCCGGACAAAGTGTCCGTCGTTTCAATCTGCGGTATACTGAATGTATCGCAATCGGTAAGCATCCGGTTTTCGATCCGCCTTATCCGATAGAAAATGCTTTTCGATCCACTTTATCCAAAAGGATCTGCTTTTTTGTCAATCTGCAAGGAGGAGAAAAATGGAACTGCGACGTCTGGGACGGACCGGCCTTCATATCAGCCCCGTGATTTTCGGCGGTATTATCTGCATGAACGAGACACCGGAGACGGCGGCGCACTATGTGGATTTCGCGGTCGATGCCGGGATCAATTACTATGATGTGGCACCGGCGTACGGCGACGCGCAGGAGCGTCTCGGTCCGGCTCTGAAAAAATACAGGAACAATGTTTATATTGCGTGCAAAACGGGAAAGCGGGACGCCGAAGGCGCGAAGCAGGAACTGTTACATTCGCTCGAGTTATTGCAGACGGACCATTTCGACGTCTATCAACTTCATGCCTTATTGACGCAAGAGGATCTGGATCAGGCTTTTGGCCCGGGAGGCGCGATGGAGACGTTCCTTTGGGCGAAGAAGGAAGGACTGATCCGGAACATCGGATTTTCCGCTCATGATGAGGACATCGCCCTTGAGGCCTGTAGGCTTTTTGATTTCGATACCGTTCTTTTTCCCATGAATTGGGCGTTGGGGATGGAGAGCGGCTGGGGCGACCGTATTGCCGGGGAAGTCAAGAAAACCGACAAGGGACTCCTCAGTATGAAGGTGATGGTTTCCCGCATGTGGCGCGAGAATGAACCGCGCGTTTATCCGAAGGCTTGGTGTCGACCGGTCTACGACAACGACCGCCTCGCTATCACCGGTATGAAGTACGGGTTCGCTAAGGGGGGCGCCGCGTTGGTGCCGCCGGGCAACTTCGAGCACTTTCTTTTCATGCTGAAGCATATCGATGAGTGTCTGGCGCACCCGCTGACAGCCGAAGACCTTTCATTCCTTAAAAAAGAAGCCGCCAAGATCAAGGATGAGTTGATTTTTTAGCCCTTCTCACCCGAATCCGCGGATCGAAAGCACTATTTTTCGAAACAAAAAGCCTGCCGGGAATTTTTCCCGACAGGCTTCTTTATCGCTCATAAGATCAGACTCGTCTTACTTTCTCTGCAGGATCGCCGCCTGAGCCGCAGCCAGTCGTGCGATCGGCACGCGGAACGGAGAGCAGGAAACGTAGGAGAAGTTCAGCGTGTTGCAGAAGTGGATCGAGGACGGGTCTCCGCCGTGCTCGCCGCAGATGCCCAGTTTGATGTCGGGGCGGGTCTTGCGGCCGGCCTCGGTGGCGATCTGCATCAGCTTGCCGACGCCGACCGTATCCAAACGGGCAGTCGGATCGCTCTCGAAAATCTTCTTCTGATAGTACGCGTCGAGGATCTTCCCGGCGTCATCGCGGGAAAGCCCGTAGGTCATCTGCGTTAAGTCGTTGGTGCCGAAGGAGAAGAACTCCGCCTCGGTCGCGATCTCGTCCGCGGTCAAAGCGGCACGCGGGATCTCGATCATCGTTCCGACGTGATATGGCATTTCGATGCCGGACTCGGCAATCAGGGCGTCTGCCGTCTTGACGATGATGTCCTTCACATACTTCAGTTCCTTGAGCTCGCAAACCAGAGGGATCATGATCTCCGGGATGACCTTCGGTCCGCCCTCGCGGTTGACCGCGATCGCCGCGGCAATAATTGCCGTGGTCTGCATCTCGGCGATCTCGGGATAGGTCACCGCCAAGCGGCAACCGCGGTGTCCGAGCATCGGGTTAAGTTCATGCAGGCTCTCGATAATATCCTGGAGATCGCAACTGCGCATCTCCAAAGCTCCTGCGAGTTCTTCGATATCATCCGCGTTCTGCGGAAGGAATTCGTGAAGCGGCGGATCCAGGAGACGGATGGTGACCGGGTATCCCTTCATCGCCTTGAAAAGTCCTTCGAAGTCGCCCTGCTGATACGGAAGGATCTTGGCCAAAGCTTTTCTTCTCGCCTCTTCGCTCTTCGCGGCGATCATCTGACGGAACGCGAATATGCGCTCCTCCTCGAAAAACATGTGCTCGGTGCGACATAGACCGATTCCCTGAGCGCCCAGATCGAATGCGGCCTTTGCGTCGCGGACGGTGTCGGCATTCGTACGGACCTTCATCGTGCGGAACTCATCGGACCAGTCCATGATCGTCCTGAAGTCGCCGGAAAGGCTCGCTTCCTGTGTTGCGATATTCCCGGAGTAAACAATACCGGTCGTACCATCCAAGGAGATGCAATCTCCTTCGTTAAATCTCTTTCCGTCCGGCGTCTGAAAGTATTTTTCTTCTTCTTTGATGATCAGATCGGAGCATCCGGACACACAGCACTTACCCATGCCGCGCGCGACAACGGCCGCGTGCGAGGTCATGCCGCCGCGTCCGGTCAGGATACCCTGCGCGACGTTCATGCCGGCGAGGTCCTCCGGAGAGGTCTCCAAACGGACCAGGAGGACTTTCTTTCCTTCTTCCGCGGCCTTTGTGGCATCCTCCGCGGAAAAATACACCTCGCCCGAAGCGGCACCCGGCGATGCGGGCAGTCCGCGGGAAATCGGGGTGGCGGCCTTCAAAGCGGCGGGATCAAAGGTCGGATGCAAAAGAGCGTCCAATTGCTTGGGATCCAGCTTCATGATCGCTTCTTCCTTGGTGTTAAGTCCTTCCTTGACCATATCGACGGCAACCTTCATCGCGGCGGCCGCGGTGCGCTTGCCGTTACGGGTCTGCAGCATAAAGAGCTGTCCGCGCTCGATGGTAAATTCCATGTCCTGCATGTCCTTGTAGTGGTTTTCGAGCTTGTCGGCGATCTCCGCAAATTGCTGATAAACCGCCGGCATCACGGTATTGAGTTGATCGATGGTCTGAGGTGTACGAATACCGGCGACGACATCCTCGCCCTGGGCGTTCATCAGGAACTCTCCGTACAACTTCTTCTCGCCGGTGGCGGGGTTACGGGTAAAGGCAACGCCGGTACCGGACGTGTCGCCCATGTTTCCGTAAACCATTTCCTGAATATTGACGGCGGTACCCCAGCTTCCCGGGATATCGTTCATACGGCGATAGAGAATCGCGCGATCGTTATTCCAGGAACGGAAGACGGCCTTAACCGATTCCATGAGCTGGATTTTCGGATCCTGCGGGAAGGGTTCGCCCTTATTGACCTGATAGACGGAAAGATAACGGCGGACAACTTCCTTCATCCCCTCGGCGTCGAGGTCGGTATCGAGCTTGGCGCCCTTTTCTTCCTTGACGGCGTCAAATACCTTTTCATATTTGCTCTTTTCGATTTCCATGACGACGTCGCTGAACATAGTGATAAAACGGCGATAACTGTCGTACGCGAAGCGCTCGTTGCCGGTCAATGCGGCAAGCCCCTTAACGACCTCGTCATTTAAGCCGAGGTTCAAAATGGTGTCCATCATGCCGGGCATTGAAGCTCTCGCGCCGGAACGGACCGACACCAGGAAAGGATTTTGAGCATCGCCGAGTTTCTTACCGACGTTCTCTTCCGTCTTGGCCAGCGTCTCGAAAATTTCCTTCTCGATCTCTGCGGAAATGATCTTTCCGTCTTCATAGTAGCGCGTGCACGCTTCGGTCGAGATGGTGAAACCGCGCGGCACCGGCAGGCCGAGTCCGGTCATTTCCGCAAGGTTGGCGCCCTTGCCGCCGAGAAGATTCTTCATCCCGGCATTGCCTTCGGTAAACATGTACACATACTTCGTCATAGTGCATCCTCCGTTTATTAAAGTCTCTCTTGTTATTTCAAATGCCTCCCGCTGTGGAAAACCCGACACGGCGGATTCGGCATTCAGAACCTGAACTTGTCGGCAAAATAGCCGCGCAACTCCGATATCGGGAATCGAATGTTCCCGGGTGTATACTCTGTCTTCTCCATCGTATCCCGAAGCCGGATTTCAACACATCCGTCATTTTCGGATTCGAAATCGTATACCACGCAGTACGGGGTGCCGATCTCATCCTGGCGGCGGTACCTCTTTCCGATCGATTGACGGTCGTCAAACTCACACATGTGATCCTCGGAGAGTTCCTTATAGATCGGCATCGTCTTCTCGGAGAGTTTCGCGGAAAGGGGAAGTATTCCGATCTTCACCGGCGCGAGCGCGGGGTGAAAGCGCATCACGGTCCGAACGTCTCCTTCACCCAATACCTCTTCGTCATAAGCCGAGCACAGGAAAGCCAGCGTGACCCGGTCCACACCGAGTGACGGTTCGATGACATAAGGGATGAACTTCTCATTCTTGGCCGGATCGAAATAGGAGAGGTCGTCCTTGGAATGCTCCATGTGTTGTTTGAGATCATAATCCGTCCGGTCCGCGATGCCCCATAGTTCACCCCAACCGAACGGAAACAGGAACTCGAAGTCCGTCGTCGCGTTCGAATAGAAAGCCAGTTCTTCGGGGCTGTGGTCGCGCGTTCTTAATTCGCCATCCCGCATTCCGAGCGAAAGGAGCCAGTCCCGGCAAAAGTTTCTCCAGTACTCGAACCACTCCAGATCCGTCCCCGGCTCGCAGAAAAACTCCAGTTCCATTTGCTCGAACTCCAACACGCGAAAGATGAAATTGCCCGGAGTGATCTCGTTTCTGAAGGCTTTCCCGATCTGCGCGATGCCGAACGGGATCTTCTTTCTGGTCGAGCGCTGAACGTTCTTGAAATTCACGAAAATCCCCTGCGCCGTCTCCGGCCGCAGGTAAACTTCGCTCTTGCTGTCCTCAAGAACGCCCATAAAGGTCTTGAACATCAGGTTGAATTTGCGTATATCGGTAAAGTTGTGTCCACCGCACTGCGGGCATGGAACATTCTTTTCGCGAATGAACTCCACGAGCTGTGCGTCGCTCATTCCCTCAACGGCCATATCCAGCCCGTTCTCCGCCGCGAAATCCTCAATGAGCTTATCGGCTCTGTGACGCGCCTTGCACTGACGGCAGTCAATGAGCGGGTCCGCAAATCCTCCGACATGTCCGGATGCGACCCACACCTGCGGATTCATCAGGATCGCGCAGTCCAAACCGACATTCCATGGGCTCTCCTGAACGAATTTCTTCCACCACGCCGCCTTGACGTTGTTCTTGAGCGCAGTGCCCAAAGGGCCGTAATCCCAAGTATTCGCAAGACCGCCGTAGATTTCCGACCCGGGAAAGACAAAACCGCGGGTCTTACAAAGCGATACGATGGTTTCCATCGACTTCTTTTCGAGCATTTAATCCGCGTCCTCCGTTTCGGCTCCGTCGAGCGCGATCAGATCCTTAACTTCTTCATCGGAGACGTCAAGCTCTCCTTCCGCGACGGAATCGTAATCCGCGTCGGTTTCTTCACCGGTTGCTTCCTCGGGATCCGCAACGTCGGTTTCGGAAGATGCTTCCTCTCCGTCAGACGCAACTTCATCGCTCTTCGCGTTCAGGATCTTCATATCGATCAGGTCCGGAAACGCTTCCAGTGACGCCTGATTCTCGGCCAGTTCCCTGGCCAGTCTTCTGGCTTCCTCGATCTCGGGCCGCAGGGGAATGATCGGCGTATAGAGTCCCGGAATACCGACAACCATGCCGGCGACAATTTCCTCACACGCCAAAGTAACCAGGTTCGTGGTTGTTTCCGGCACCATAGGTTGTGCGCCGTCAACCAACTGGCGGGTGCGTTTGGCCACCAGCATTGCTAATGAATATCTGGACTCCGCCTTGGGCAGTAGTTCTTCGATTGGGGGTTGAACAAGCATTTTGCTCCTCCTTTGTGTGACAGCTATTCAGATCTTTATCATCGCACCGTGCGAATACTCGCCGGTGTAACTCACCCGTTCAGTATTCGGTCTTCGATTCCGATTTGACGGAAATACCGATGTTTCTCCGCTTCGATGATCGCGATAATACGGTTCGAAGCCCTTTCCAGGTCGTCATTGATGACGACATAATCGAAAAGATCCGCCTTGGGGATCTCAACGCTCGCCTCCAGAAGTCTTCGCTCGATCACATCGATCGTTTCGGTTCCGCGCCGCACGAGTCGGTCTCTCAAATCACTCACAGACGGCGGCAGGAGAAAAATTGTCACCGACTCCGGAAACTTCTCCTTGAGCGCGAGGCTTCCGCTCACCGTCAGATCGAAAAGCACGTCTTTTCCCTCGCCCACCAATTTCTCCAAAGGCTTAACCGGTGTTCCGTAGTAGTTATTAAGGTAGATGTCAAACTCCAGAATTTCTCCCTTCGCCATCATCCGTTTAAATTCTTTATCCGATCGAAAAAAGTATTCGACGCCGTCGGTTTCGCAGTCGCGCCTGGGCCTTGAAGTGACCGAGATCGAATGAGCGATATCCGGAATTCTCATGCGAACGCGCTCGATCACGGTTCCCTTACCGACTCCGGAAGGTCCGGAAACGGAGACGAGAAGACCTTTGCGAAGCTGTTCTGTCTGCTCGGCCGATTCGCTCATGAGCCCTCCTCCGTGTCCTGTTCTCTTTCCGACCGTCCCAATCGAGCCCGAATCTCCTCGACCGGCATCGCCGAAAGAACAACATGATCGCTGTCCATGATCAGGACCGCCTTGCTCTTTTTCCCTGACGACGCATCGATCAGCGAACCCCGGTCCCGTGCATCCTGAACGATTCTTCTGACCGGTGCCGAATCAGGGGAAACCACGCAAATCAGACGACTCTCGGATACGATATTACCGAAACCGATCTCAATAAAAGCCACGCTCGCCTCCTTGCACTAGACCAGATTCTGTATCTGCTCGCGAATTTTCTCGAGCTCCGTCTTCATGTCCAGTACCCGATTGGTGATGAGCAGGTCATTGGCCTTTGAGCCGATTGTATTGACCTCCCGGTTCATCTCCTGAAGGATGAAATCCAATCGTTTCCCGATACTTCCTTCCGCTCCGAGTGTATCTCTCAGTTGTCCGATATGACTGCGAAGTCTCGTAATCTCTTCATCGACGGAGCATCGATCCGCGAACATGACAACCTCGGCTTCTTTTCTTCCCTCGTCGAAATAAAGACCGGCATTATCTCCCAGGAGTTCTTCGATTCGGGCCGTAAGCTTCTCGCGATATTCGGCCGGAACACTTGCGGCGCGTTTCGTCACATCGGCGAGCATGCCCTCGAGGGCATCGCCCTTCAAAAGAAGATCCGATTTCAGTTTTCCGCCTTCGACACGACGCATACACACGATACTGTCGAGTGCCTCGTCCAGAATCACAAACAATTCCGCCGCCAATGCTTCGGGGTCGCTCTCGGCGGTATCCGTCACAAGCACTTCCGGCATCCTTGAAATAAACGAAACACCGGCGTCGTCCGTACGCCCGGTGACCGCGGCGATCTCTGTAAGCGCCTCCGAGTAAGCCCGGGCCAAACCGGCGTTCAGCCTGACCGTCGTATTTGAGGATTCGGACTCTTCCGTCGTAATAAACACGTCGGCTTTACCGCGAAGAAGGCGGTTTGATATCCGCTCCTTCAACCGGGGTTCCAGTGACAAAAGGATTCGGGGCATCCGAATCTGCACGTCGCAGAAACGATTATTCACCGTCTTGATTTCGATCAGAAATCGAATGGATTGCGCGGTACCTTCCGCCCGTCCGTACCCGGTCATGCTTTCGGCCATGCATTCGCCTCCCGTTCGGCTTGTTATCCCCCCAAAAACCGCCGTATTCCGGACGTTTGAGGGGGCGACAGTCATTATATATGATGCCCCGAAAATACGCAACAGTCGAAATGACCGTTTCGGCTTAGAGCCGTATGGGTTTGAAGGCAATATAATCCCCGGAAATCAGCCGATATTCAACCCCGTTTACCACACCTTGAACCGCCTTCTCGTGTCCCCGGCCGTGCAAGTGTCCGTAAACGCACTGAATGACTCCGTATTTCTCGCACAGGCCCGAAAACGGCGTCGGCTCGTCCGCGTTCTGGAAAGGAGGATAATGAAGCATGACGATCAGTCGCCCTCCTTCCGGCAGGATTTCTATGCCGGCGCGAAGCGAACGCTCGAGTCTGGCGATCTCCCGGTCCAAAATCAGCCGGTCAGCGGATGTAAATTCCGTACTGCCCGGAAGCATCCAGCCGCGGCTCCCGCAAACGACGTCCGACCCGCAAACGAAAGCATTATTTTTGAGAAGGCGGATCGATCCGATTCCGTTTTGACTCATGAATTGTTCAACCTTACCGTTTGTACCCCACCAATAATCGTGATTCCCTTTCCCGAGGATCTTTTGTCCGGGAAGCCCTTCCAGAAACAGGAGATCCGGCAGGGCCTCTTCCGGAGTCATCCCCCATGAAATATCCCCGGCTATCAGCACCGTGTCGCCGTCTTCTACGTTCATCTTCCAATTTTTCGCGAGACGGAGATCCGCGTCGGCCCATTGGTTTCCGAAAATATCCATCGGCTTGTCGCACCCGAGGGACAGATGTAAATCGGATATCGCCCATATCGTCATATCGATTCCTCCTCGCGATGAAAATGCCGGTAGATCGCCTTCGCGTTCTCCGCTGTGATTTTGGGGACTTCCGCGAGCGCGGCTTCTTCTGCCGCACGAACGCGTGCAATCGTACCGAAATGTAAAAGCAGAGCCTTGCGCTTGGCGGGTCCGATCCCCGGGATATCCTCGAGCGTAAACGAGAGATTCCTCTTCTTCCCGAGCTTTCTCTGATACGAAAAAGCCAGACGATGCACTTCGTTCTGGATCGCGGTCAGGAGCCGAAGCAGAACGAGGTTTTCCTCCGTCATGCGCTCATGCTCCGGGAACAATTGCGTCGTCCCGTCCGGGAGCACCAGCCCCGCGGTCCGGTGCTTTTTATCCTTGACCATCCCGGCGACAGCCACCCGGTCGCCCAGACCGAGTTCTTCGAGAACCGTTCTCGCGAGAAGAACATGCGCTTTTCCGCCGTCCATGAGAACCAGATCCGGCAGAGACCCGAAGTCGCTTTCCGTATGCGAAAAGCGCCGCCTCAGAACTTCGCGCATGGAGGCGTAATCGTCCTGACCCTCGGTCGCCTTGATTCGAAAAAAGCGGTATCCCGCGCGGTTCGGCCGCCCGTCGCGAAAAACAGCCATCGCTCCGCACCGGTCGTCCTGTCCGAGATTGGAGATATCGAAGGCCTCTATTCGTTCTGGCGCGCGGTCAAGCGACAGCCGGGACCTGAGTTGCGCTAACGCTTCCCGAATACCCGTCTCCGACTCCCCGACGCGCAGGACTCTCCGACGCAAGCTTTCCTTCGCGTTGCTTACGGCCAATTCCAAAATCCGGGCTCCGTCGCCTCGCTTCGGAACCCTGAGTTCCACCTTTCGACCCGCCCGTTCCGCGAGAAACTCCTCCGTTGCAGACGAGTCTTCCGTAAGAACGGGAAGCAAAATCAGCGGCGGAATATATGATGCGTCCGGGTAATATTGGATCATGAAAGCGGACAGGACCGCCGCGTCGTCTTCTTCGCCGTCGGGCAAAAAAAACGTCGACGATCCGACGATCAGGCCGCCGCGCAGTTCGAGTTTCCGGAGACAAATCTCACCCGCGTCGCGAAAAATTCCGATTGCGTCGAGATCCTGTTCTTTTCGAAAGGTAACATTCTGCGAGGCGACAATGCGATTCAGGGCATCGAGCCGGTCACGATAAATCGCCGCGTGTTCGAACATCATCTCGTCCGAGGCGGCGCGCATCTTCTCCGTCAACTCCTTGCGGATCCCGTCATATCGCCCTTCGAAAAATTTGCAGACATCCTCCATCACCGCCCGATAATCCTCTGCGGACACATCGCCCCGGCAAGGACCGATACACCGGCCGATATGATAATTCAGGCACGGTCTCAGCTTCCCGATATCCCTCGGAAAGACACGTCGGCATGTCTTTGCCGGAAAGATATCCCGAATCGCCCGAAGCGCATGGTACAGGTCGCCCCCGAGGAACGGCCCGTAATAACGAGCGCCGGACTCACGGTCTTTTCCGATGCGAAAGGCCTTCACGACACGAGGGTATTGCTCGTTCATCGTAATACACGCATAGGGAAACCCCTTGTCGTCACGCAGGAGGATATTGTAATGCGGCTGGTAACTTTTAATCAAATTCGCCTCAAGGAGCAAAGCCTCGAGTTCGCTTTCGACAACGATATAGTCAAAATCGGCAATATGGGAAATCATGGCCAGAACCTTGGTATTGCCGGAGGGATTGTGGGAAAAATAGCTTCTCAGGCGATTCCTCAGATTCTTGGCTTTTCCGACATATATAACAGAGCCCGAGGCGTCCTTCATCAGGTACACTCCCGGGCGATCAGGTACGGTATCCAGACGTGCGTCAAATTCCGTCCGTTCGGATTTCATTATGATTTCGGATTCTCCAAGTACTGAATGAGCGTGTCCAGCGCTTCCGTCTGGTCTTCGCCTTCGGCCGTTACTTCGATCTCCGCGCCGTTCTCGATCCCCAAAGACATGACTCCCAGAAGGCTCTTCGCGTTTGCGCGACGCCCGCTGCGCATCAAATAAATACTGCTTCTGAAAGTGGAAGCCTTCTGAATCAAAACCGCGACCGCCTTCATCTGAAGCGCTTCGTCACACTGGAAAACTACTGTTTTGGAAATCATTCCCATTCCTCCCGGAAAATCACGCGAAAATACTGTTCTTCATGATGTAAAGTATATGGACAGGCTTTCTCAATGTCAACCGAATGAATGAATGTCCGCCCTTTTTTCGCTATTTCGGTGATAAAGCGGCGGGCACGAAGCTGAATTATTGTCAATCTGACACATTCATTTTCACCCCGTGTCCGAAGGCGACTCATGTTCGATGATTCTCGAAAAGAGGAACGCGTCCTCTCCGCTGTCCGCGTAATAACCCCGTCGTATGCCGACCGGGTAAAAACCTTTTCTCCGGTAGAGGGCAATCGCGGGCGCATTATTCTCCCGGACCTCCAGATGAAGAAGACGGATGGATTTGCGGGAGCAAAAATCGACGGCGGTATCGATCAGCAGTGCGCCGATCCCACCGCCCCTTCGCGCGGGCAAGACGGCGATATTGCACAGTTCCGCTTCGTCGTCAACGTATTGAAGTGCCAGATACCCGACGACTTCCGCTTCGCGGTCGTCTGTTGCGGTATAACAAAGCCGGTGCTCCGGGTCGTTCTGAAACGAAAGCACGGATTCCTCGCTCCACGGTGTCGGGAAACTCTCCCGCTCGACCCGCATTAATCCGGGGAGATCCGCCGGAACGGAACGTCGCACATTTACCATCAGGCGGCCTCCGTTACCGATCGCATGCCGCGGGCCGGTCTTCATTCGCCCGAGCAAGATTTCTCTCGGCGGCCGTTCGGGCCAGATAAACCGGAAGAAGGCGTTCCGGAAGAAATATCTCCGCCCGCTCGGCTTCCGGGATACTAAGAAATGTTTCCTCCCCGATCGTCGCGACGACCCGGGGATCAATTTCATGAAAATCCGTCATATCGGTCACATATGCTTGTGTTTGATTCTTCGCGGCACCCGGGAACATCCCCGAAGCGTTTCCGCAAGTCAAAATCCGCGCATCCGGTGCGTTCGAATGTCTCCATGTCTCGCACAGAGCGACGAATTCTCCGATCGGACGCGCGCCCTCGGGAACGACTTCCGCCCCGTTCATATAGGCCGCGGAAAAAACCCGGGCATTCCGCGCGTCGATCATCGCAACCGCCAAGGTATCCTTCCGATCGAAAAGCGGATACGCAAGAGCCCGAAGAGACGAGACCGGGACGGCGGGTTTATCGGCGGCGAATGCCATTGCCTGGGTCGCGCTGACGCCGATCCGGATTCCGGTAAACGAGCCGGGTCCGACGGTACAGGCAAAAATCCCGAGGCTTTCGTAGCTCGCGGCGGCATGCGCCATCATCTCGTGGACCATCGGCATGAACGTCTCGGAATGCTTGAGGCCAACCGAAAGAAAGGTCGAAGCGACCGTCCTTCCCCCGTCGCGCAAACAGCAAGAGCAGGATGTGTTGGATGTATCCATTGCCAGAACGCGTAAAGGCAACAACGCATTCGCGCCCGCCTTCTCTCCGTCCGAATTGGTCGTGCTCATTGATAATCCGTTCCTTTGCTAAATGATCGTTCCGCTAAAGACCCGTCCGGAATCGTATCCGCGATCGACGGAATCATCCCGAAAATCGCCTTCAGGGTTATTATAACCGAATACCCGGCTGATTCGTAAGCAGTTCCCGAAATCGCGCGAGACGCATCTCATCACCGGCCGGAAATCGGAGGCAAATCGTGCGCTCCGCACCGGTTCCCTTGAGCCATGCGCGAATCGGCTCGACCGGCAAAGCTTCTTCGACTTTGGTACCCCACTCGATTACACAGACACCCCCCCGCTCGAAATATTCATCGAGGCCGGAGGATAGGAATTCCTCCGTGCCGGTGATCCGATATACATCAAAGTGAAACAGATCCGTCCCCCGTCCCTCGGCTTCATGCTCGAAAACCAGCGTATAGGTCGGACTGGCGACGTCGGGCTTAAGCCCGAGTCCGGAAGCGATTCCCCGGGTCAGGACGGTCTTTCCCGCTCCCAGGTCGCCGTCCAGAAGCACGATGTCTCCGGGCATCAGAAGAGAACCCAAACTCCGTCCGATTCGCTCGGTCGCTTCCGGGGATTCGGATACGGGGCACAGTACTTTCAGAGGATCCTGATTCATGAGACGCGGCTCCTTATCCGGCAATTTGATTAAATCGAATTTTTCCGCCGCCGACAAACATCAGAACCCGGCTTCTCGCGTCAAGCGGATCCCGGTCAAACAGACAGAAGTCCGCCTCTTTTCCAACGGACAGACTGCCGTATCGATCGTCGATTCCCAGAATTTGAGCCGGGCGGATCGTAATCGCCCGAAGCGCCTCCCGGTCGGTCAGTCCGCCGCGCACCGTCAGTGCGGCCGACAGCGCCAAATATTGCTGGGGAACGCACGGATGATCGGTCATCAGCGCGACCGGAAGTCCCGCTTGCGTCAATGCCGCCGCTGTCCCGAGTGTCATGTTGGAGAGTTCGGGCTTACTGCGATCTCCGATGATCGGCCCGATGACGATCCCCCGAAGTCTTCCTCCGGGCGAGCCAAAGCCTGCGCCGCGGCCCTCCGCCTGCCCAGCCGTGTATTCTCTGAGGAGCACATCGGCGATCAGGTGTCCTTCCGTACAATGCTCAAGCGTATAGGTCAATCCGAATTCATTGCAAATTCGGATCGCCGTCAGGATATCGTCCTGCCGGTGCGCGTGGATCTTTAGCGGAATCCGTCCATCGATCACGGGGATCAACGATTCGGCCTGTAGGTCGATATCCGGCTTGTCGGGGCGATCGGGAGCATCCTCCTTCGCTTCCCGAACCGCTTCGTCGTACTCCAGAAGGTTCTCTTCATAACGGGTGAATTTTTCATTGTACTCGACCGCTTCGCGCAGGGCCTGGCGCAGGAGAGCCGCCGTCCCCATACGGGTCTGCGGCGACTTGTTTTCCTTGCCGTAGACGCGCTTCGGATTCTCCCCGAAAGCGGCTTTTTGAGCGGCGGGCTCGCTCACGAGCGCGTCCTCAACGGTTTTCTCATAGGTTTTTACGATCGCGAATTGGCCGCCGAGCACATTTCCGCTTCCCGGGCCCGTCATCACGATCCCGACGCCCCCTTCGTAAGCCTCCCGAAAACAGACATCCGCGTTATGAATTCCGTCGATCGCCCGAAGATGCGGAGTCAGCGGATCGGTCATCTCATTTCCGTCGCTTCCCTCCATATCCAAACTGTCGTTAAAAAGCCCCAGATGCGAATGCGCGTCAATCAAAGCCGGGATGATTGTTCCGCCTTTGCCGTCGATCACTTCGGCGTCGGCCGGAAATCCGCCCCGATTAAATTCCGAATCGTTCATCACTTTTGCGATCCGGCTGCCGTCGATAACAATACAGCCGTTCCCGATCGTTTCGGCAACGTCCATAGTGATCAGTTTAACGTTATGAATAATCAGCATGCTTCACCTCGTTTTCCGGGTTCGATCAGACATATTTTCATAATTTCTCCCTGACAAAGCGCGACGCACCCGGCATATAGTGCCCGATGCGCCGCTTTATTTCTCTTTTGTGATCCCGTTCCGATCCTCGGAACATCCGAAGGCCGGAGCGTCCGGAAAATTCCGAAACGCGGTGCCGAAGGCACATTAACGCTTGGAGAACTGCGAAGCCTTTCTCGCTTTCTTGAGTCCGGGCTTCTTTCTCTCCTTCATTCTTGAATCACGCGCCAGGAATCCGGCTTTCTTGAGGATCGCCTTATACGCTTCCTCGTCCGCTTTCAAGAGCGCTCTGGAAATTCCGTGACGAATCGCGCCCGCCTGACCGGAGACGCCGCCGCCGATCGTCTTGCAAATGACGTCGAATTTTCCGATGGTTCCGGTCGCGACGAGCGGCTGACGAATGATCAGCTTAAGCGTCTCCATCCCGAAATATTCGTCGATATCCTTATCATTGACGGTGATCACTCCGGTACCCGGGAAAATACGCACACAAGCGATCGCATTTTTTCTGCGTCCGGTTCCGTAAAAATATACCTTAGTTGTTTTCTTAACCATGCTCTTTTTACCTCCCCTTATTATGCTTCGATCGTCAGAATCTCGGGTTTCTGCGCGGCATGCTCATGAGCCGGTCCGGCATAGACCTTGAGTTTTCTGTACATCTGACGTCCCAAAGCATTCTTGGGAAGCATACCCTTGATGGCTGATTCAACGGCTCTCTCAGGCTTACTGCTCATCAGTTTCCGATACGTGGTTTCCTTGAGTCCGCCCGGATATCCGGTATGATAACGGTACATTTTCTGATCAAGCTTATGTCCGGTCAACTCCACCTTAGCAGCGTTGATGACGATGACAAAGTCGCCGCAATCAAGGAAAGGCGTAAATGTGGGCTTATGCTTGCCGCGAAGAATTCTCGCCACTTCGGTCGCCAGACGTCCGAGTTTCAGACCCTGAGCATCGACGACGAACCACTTGCGTTCGATCTGGTCGGCTTTCGCTACGTAAGTTTTCATATTGATCGGTATTCCTCCTTAGGTCATTGTGCAGAAAAAGACCTGCCACGGCAGGCGCTTCACCATAATAATTGCCTGCCGGTAAAGAGTCAAGAGAAATCTCGAAAATTCTCCGTTATTTTCGAATATTCTCGATATTTCGTTGATTTTCGAGCACTCGACTGCAATTTTGCATTGCCGGACTGTCAAGGCCGCCCGCTAAAGTAATGATCCGATACCGTTTCCGGCTTTTTCTTCCAGGATGCCGATGATCTCCCGAAGACCCCGGACGGTCCGGTCCGCGGCGGAAACATCCTGCCCGTCCGAAGTCGGATTGCGGTACCCGACCGTGAACATGCCCGCGGCTTTGGCGGACAAGACTCCGGCAGTCGAGTCCTCCACCGCCATACAATTCTCCGGCGGAACTCCCAATTTCGCGGCGGCCGCGATATATATATCCGGCGCCGGCTTTCCGAGGGCAACCTCTTCTCCGCCGGTATACCCTTCCATATGATCCCATAACCCCAGATGATCGAAAACCGCCCGGATAAAGGCGATCCTCGAGGAAGACGCAACAGAGGCACGCAAGCCTTTGCGCGCGATATACGTCAACAATTCACCCAACCCGTCCGACTCGCAAATTCCCGAATCCGGAAGATAGGAAATCACCAGTTCCCACTGCCGCTCAATCAACTGTTCAACACTCTCGGGCAGATCGAAAAGTTCGGCCATTCCGCTCCACAGCGCCTCGCTCGTCCGCCCGATATACGGATTCGTGACGGATTTATCGGCCTCGACGCCGAAATTTTGAAGAATCTCCAAATTGACCTCGTCATGTAAAGGCTCGCTGTCCAGAAGGACACCGTCCATATCAAAAATAACCGCTTCAATCAATGATTTGTCCTTCCTTTACCGCGCCGTCCATGCTTCCCTCCGGATATGTTCCCGAAAAGCAAGCGTCGCAAAACTCATGCTCTTGATCGCCGATCATCCGCGCGAGTCCGGGTACATCCAGATATCCGAGCGAATCCGCGCCGATCAGGCGGGAGATTTCCTCGACCGAATGCATATTGGCGATCAACGCATCGCATGACGGCACATCGGTTCCGAAATAGCACGGAAAACGAAAAGGCGGCGCGCTGATCCGCACATGGACCTCTGTGGCACCGCAATTCCTCAAAAGCCCTACAATACGGGCGATCGTCGTACCGCGCACGATCGAATCGTCGATCAGAACGACTCGCTTACCCCTTACCACACTGCGCACGGGGTTCAGCTTGATGCCGACCGCCTCCTGTCGGAGTGCCTGCTCGGGCTTGATAAACGTCCGCCCGATATAACTGTTCTTATAAAAACC